>SXGT01664926.1_pt1 | contig 66998 bp, 37 predicted proteins | sample 3176221 | NCBI WGS metagenome assembly SXGT01 (sample SAMN11356862, study PRJNA531348) | freshwater metagenome | isolation source: freshwater sample F1-120 | place: China: Fuxian Lake, Yuxi | collected 2017-12-25
GACGCGAAGTGCCTGCCGTCTCGCTCCCGATTCAATCCTTCTCCCCCTGAGAGAAGGTGGCCGAAGGCCGGATGAAGGACTCAACCGCCAAAAAAGTATCGACTGTCCAATGGAGTCCCTCACCCCGGCCCACTCCCAAAGGGAGGGGGGGTAAAGACGCCGACATTCCATTCCATCGCCGTCAGCAGCAGCTACGAAGCCCCGGTGATGAAGGCGATTGGTTCCATCGGCGGCGGGAGCGTGCGAAACGTCTCGGGCGAGAAAGGTCCGCAGCAAACGGCAAAGGATCTGCTCGCCGAAATTGCCCGCCCGTCGCTCAAGAACGTCATTGTCAAGTTCAACGGCCTGCGCACCGCGCGGGTCTATCCCGCCACGCATACCAACCTCCCCCTCGGCACGCAACAGATTGTCCTGGGCCGTTATCTGCCGGAAGGAAAGGACCAGACAGGTGAAGTCATCGTCACCGGAACATTGGCCGGCAAAGAAGTCTCGTACCGCGCGGCAGTCTCGCTCAAGGATGCCGAGCAAGGCAACTCATTCATCCCGCGCCTTTGGGCGCGGATGCATTTGGATGAGTTATTGGCTCAAGGGAATTCGCAATCGATTCAGGACGAGATCATCAACCTGAGCGAAGAGTATCACTTGATGACACCCTACACGTCGCTGCTGGTACTGGAGAGCGATGCCGACCGGGAGCGGTTCAAGGTCAAGCGCCGCTTCCAGATGCGGGACGGCGAGCGGTTCTTTGCCGATGCCAAGGACAAGGCCCAGTACGAGCTCGTCCAGCAGCAGATGCGCATCGCCGGCAATTGGCGGATGCAGCTACGCAACCGGGTCCTCGCCGACCTGGCCCGGCTGGGACGCAATCCGCAGCTCTTCGATCAGCAGCGGCAGAGGCTCCTTGAGGAACAAATAGAGCAGCTAGGAACCAAGGACTACTACGGTTTCCTGGGTCGCTCCTCTGGCTCGACAAACTGGGGCATGGTCAGCGGCGGGGGTGGGATGGGCATGGGAGGCGGCATGGGTGGAGGGAGCACCGATTATCTTTTGGCACTGGGTGACGGCGAAGAAGTGTTGGAGGATCGGCTGGCCAGAGGCGGGGACGTTGCCGTTGATTTCGCCTACAACAAGCGACTTGGCGAGTATCTGAGCGACAGCGGTGTGGTGGCCGATTTCGATGGGCTCATCGACATGATTTCGAACACCATCGACCCAAACACTTGGAACGACGTTGGGGGTCGGGGTTCCATCAGAGAATTTCAGACGAATCTGAGCCTGGTAATACGTCAGGATCATGACCTCTACGACGTGGAATCCGACGGCCCCCATCCCGACGCACGCGGCGCCCGCCCGGCCTTGGTGGCAATGGGAAGAAGACTTCGCAAGTACAGAGGCGCGGTCCTCCTGAGCGATGGAGCTGAGCCGGCGTTCGTCGTGCCTGCTGAATTTGACGAGGAATTTGGCATTTCGCGGAGCGAGTATCCCAAACTGTTCCCTATCTCCTTGCCCCGCCCGCCGCGCAAGTCCAAGCCCGTGGCGGAGCTGCTGAGCAAGCAGAGCAAAGAAGTCCGCGACCTGGTTCTCGCTCTTCAGCGCGAAAAGGAAGTTCGGGCCTTGCCGGGGGGAATCGAAATCCGCCATGAATCGCAGTCGCTCGAACCCCGGTTCGCGGAAGTCACCTGGAAGTCCAGTTCCCGCAATCTCCTTTCCGGTTCGCTCGGCTGGCTGAATTCCACCGCCACGGACAGCCAGGGAACCCAGGTGGAGTGGTGCGACGCCAAAGAGCGCGGAAGCTGGACCGCAGCGTATGAATTGGCCCAGGTACGCAAAGCGGCGAAGGACGAGCACCAGCGCTGGCCAGCGAGCGCTGAGGATTATCCGCTGCTCGAGGCGATTGCTTCTACCAATCCAGAGCAGATTTCGGTCGAGCAGCTTGCTGGCGACCAGGTGGTCCTCATCCTGGGTGACGCAGCCGATGACGACGAAGACGAGTCCGTTTATCAGACGCGCTTCCTCATCGACACAAAGCGAAGTGTCCTGATGTCCGTCGAAGAGCGTTACAACGGCAAGACCAGCCGCACAGTCAAGTTCTCTGACTTTGTCGAAGTTGCTGGCCGCGTTTGGCCGCAAACGGAAGAAGCGCTGGATGGCGAAGGCCGTCGCCTCAGCCTGACGAAGATCAGCGTCAAAGTTCTCACCGCCGCGGAGTTCACCGCTGAGTTGAAAGCCGCCCAGGCCGCCCGCGAGTCGTCGCTCACGCTCCAGTTGCCACTCCCGACGCTGGCCGTGGCGAAAAAGGCCCTGACGAGACTCGGCGAGATGACCCCCGAGGTGTATCTGCGGCTGCTGCTCCATGCGATCTCGAAACAGGATTGGGAACAGGCCCACGAGCGATTGGCCCGGCTGGAAGAGCTCATCAAGGACAAAGCCTGGTTCGGGTGGCTGCGGCTTCACGTCCTGGCCGTCAGCCGGCGGCACGAAGAGATGAAGGTGGAGCTGAAGAAAATGGCGGGGGAGCTGGCTGCCAGGCCTCACGATGGAGACGCAGCGCTGTCGTCCGCTCTCCTGGAATTCGGCAGCTTCTATATGGGAACGCAGGAAGTGCTCGACCTGTTGGCGGCGCTGAAGCCGGTCTATGTCCGAGCGCCGGAGTATCTCGACCGCCTGAAGGAATACGACGAAAAGCGGTTGGAGCTGCTGGTCATCGAAGGCCGACTTTTGGAAGCGGATGTACTTCGCAAAGAACTGGCGGAGCGGTATCCGCGCGATTTGAATTTGCAGTTGCAGTACTCAAGGTCGCTGGCCGAGCGCGGTGATTTTGAAGGGGCGTATGCCTGGCTGACGAGAACGATTGCCGTCGCGCGGGGGAAGTGGCTGCCCGGCGAAATCCAGCAGTTGCAAGGAGCCTACCTCAACTTGCTGGACCAGCAAGGGCGATTTGCGGACAAGCTGGAATACCTCGCGCCGATTCTCGCTCAGAATTCGGACAATGCGCAGTTCTATTCGCAGCAGCTTGTCGCGCTCATTTACACCAACCGCGAAGCGGAAGCGGAGAAATTAATGAGGCAGTGGCTGACGGCCAAACTCGACGGCAAGGAGAACGCTCCGGCTCGCGCTCGGGCTCATGCCGCCGTCCACCAGGCGATGAACGTCGCACATCCCTTCGCCAGCCGGCAGTACGACGTTTCCTGGCACCAGTCGCTGGGGGAATTTGCCTTGCGGAACGGAGCTAGTTCCGATAGCACTGTCCGAAACTGCGTGTGGTCGATCCTGCAAAATGGGCAGTTCGCCAGTAGCGACGAAATGCGAAAGGTGAGCCTGGCGCTAAAAGCCCGACTGCTCGCGGAGGCGGACAAGCTCCCACCGCGGCAACTGACGTACCTGGTCGAGCATGTGCGGATCTCCCGCAACCTGGTCAGCGACGAGGAGTGGAAAAAGATTGCCGCCACGATTCAGTCCCGTTGGGAAAAGGAAAAGAACGAGCGGAGGCGCGAAATCCTGGACCAGATTCTGCGGAATATTCATCAAGAGACCGATGCCGAGTCCCGCATCGCCTATCTTCGCCTGCGGGTGAAGCTGGCGGACGACGAATCCCGCCCCGAAAAACAGCGGCAGCTTTTTGACGAGCTGCTGAATCAATCATGGACGCCAGAGCTCGAAGCCGAAACGCTCGTGCTGGTCGAAAAACTCGGCAGCGGCGAAACGGCCGACAGCCGCCTGCTGGAGCAACTGTCCCACCTGCATCGCTGGACGGACCAGATGCAAGTCTTGAGAACCGCGCTCTTGGAAAGCAAGATCGAGAAGCGGGAGCAAATGACCAGGCAGGACCTGGCGGCGAAGCGCAAGGAGAACCTCAAGCTCGTCCAGTCCGAACTTTCCAATCGCCTGGTCGCGGCCGCAAAGGACCGTAAGGACGACCTGGGCCGCTGGCTGCTCATGGAAAGCCAGTTTCTCGATATCGGCGCGGAACACGGCCTGCCGAAGGTAACGCAGTCCGCCTGGAGGCTGCTGGAAGAGAATCTGGCCAGCCAGGCGGCGTACGACAAGACAAGGCGAAACCTGGATGAACTGGAGCAGGAAGAAATCGAAGCCCTGGCTCTACGCGACAAGCTGCACATCGCTGCCCAGTCCCGCCTGGTCTCCACGCTCGTCCACCTCGCCGCTCAGACAACCGCCAGGCCGCAGGATGCGGAGCGGGTTTTCAGGTTGTGCGACGAGCGGATTGCCCAGTTGGGCAAACAGCAGGACGACCAGCAGGCTCCCCCGTCGCTCGATTGGCGGAAAGTGAAATACAACTTGCTCGTCGCCCTCAATCGGCCCAAAGACCTGGCCGCGCAATTGGTCCAATGGTCCGCCGCCGACACGGCCGACCGCCGCTGGCAGAAGGCGCTGGCCTATCTGAACGCCGAGCTGGGCAAGCTCGACGAGGCCATCAAGGTTTTCGAGGGGCTGGAATCAGCGGGCGAGCTGAGCGCCGAGGATTTCCGCGCCTTGGCGACCTGGTATCAAACGACCAAACAGGATGCCAAGAATGCCCAGGCGAAACTCGCCATGTTCAAGGTCATGGACGAGGACACCCTGCAACAAATGCTGACCAGTCACGCCGAAAGTGCCACCGAAGTCACTCCCGACGACCTGCTGGCGTACCAGGCGTATTTTTCCAAAGCATCGAACCCGCATGTCGGCCTGCCGGCGGTCGAGAAACATTATCGCTCCACGCACGACTTCCGCTTGCTGGCCGGTCTGGCCGACGCGGTCATTGGCCACACCAGCGGACAGGTCTATGGCTTTCTGGGACAGGTCGATAGCGTCCTGGACGAGATTCATGACGAAGCGACCGTGGACCAGCTGGCGAAGCGGATCGGCGAGGTCCGTGCGAAAACGAAGACTCCCGTCGATCTGCGAGCGCTCGACCTGTTGGAGCTGCTTGTGGAACGCCGCGGGGCCCAGCTTCAGAATCAGGCCGGCCCGCACCTGGCCGCCGCAGTCGCCGCCCTCAAGCGAGCGGAAAAGCGGGAATGGTCCACCGGCGAAGGGGTCGAGTTCGCGCAGTTAATGGCCGCGATCTCCTTCACCGAGCAGCCAGCTATTGCCCAGGAGCAGTTGCGGATCATCAGCACGTTCCATGCTGCCACGCAGCAGGGTTCACTGGACCGTTTGAGAATCGCCGACTTGATGTCCGTCGTTCACTGGCGGCATGGCCGCAAGGACCAAGGCATCGACATTTTGTCGGCGGCTTGCGACGAGTACCGCGCCGCCCGGCAGGGGAAATCGACCCTCGAAATGCGCCCCTATCTCTACAGTCTCCTCAACCGGCTGCAGGAAGTGGGGCAGTATGCTCGTGCAGAACGCCTGGTGGGGGAGGAGATGGCAAAGGCCGCGACGCCGCAGGATGACTATCAGCTTCGCCTGCGTCTCTTCGAGCTGTATACCTCGGCCCTGTATTACAGTGGCGATACGTCGCCCGGCAAGGACCAGGCCCTATTCACAGGCGCTCAGCAGCAACTGCTCACGCTGCTGGCCGAGTCAAAAGACCAGCGGCAGCGGCTGGATTACGTCCATCGCTTGTGCTCACTGTTCTCGTCCGCGGACCATCGCAAGCTGGCCGCGGCGAAGACCGACCTGGCCCAGTTCGTGGCCAAATCCTTCCCCGACCTCGCCCAGCGGCAAGTCGTCAACTATCGCAACATGGTCTCGACGCTGGGGGGGACCGTTCGCAATGTCCTCGGACCGCGCGATGCGCTCGCTTTCTACATTGAGCGGATGGAGCACGAGCCCAACTGGATGCTCCGCGCCGGCGACGACGGCTGGAACAACTATCACAACGACCTGGCCCACCTCCGCGAGGAAGTGGAGAACCTCGGCCCGCTCGAGCCGCGGCTGCTCGCTCTCGTCATCGCCGAGCTCAAACGCCACATGCGGACACACTCCGCTCGCGGCCAAGAGATGTATTACAACGACTACAACCGCTTTTGGATGGACAAGGCAGCCGACTTCGCCAAGGCCGCGGAAGAAGTGCTGGCGGAAAACAAAAACGATCGCGAGAGCATCAAATACGTCGCGGGCTATCTCCTCAACGGCCTCGACCTCGCGGATCGCGGCATCGAGATTCTCTTCGACGCCCACCGCCGCGAACTGCTGGATGATGGCGGCAAACAACTCCTCATCAGCGCACTCTTCAGCCAGAGGCGGCACGGAGAAGCGATCGCCCTGCTCGAACCGCTCGTTGCCAAACAGCCCAAGGCATTCGGCTGGCGGACGCAGCTCATGCATGCTTACTTTAAGACGAAGCAGCCAGAGGCTCTGCTGAAGCAACTTGCCCAGACGCATAAGCTGTTCATCGACCCGTATCCGAATGACGAAGGAAACCTCGCGGCGATGGCCAGCAGTACGCTGGAGAACGAGCTCTACGAACAGGCGGCCAATTACTACGAAAAGGCCATCAAAATCCGCACGGATGCCCTTCAGAGCCGCACGCAGGGGGATGGCACCTTGGCCGGATATTTCCAGCAGCAGGCGAAGGCGTATTCAGGGCTGGGAAACACGGCCTTGGCGGTGGACAAAGCTTCCGCGGCCATCGTGCTCTGGCCCGCTCGGCATGACCAGCGGACGGAAGCGGTCAACCTGCTCTATAGCCTGCTGAACATGTCGCCCAGTCTCGACGCCTACGTGATGCATCTCGACAAGGAAGTCGACAAATCGCAGCAAGACCGGCCGATTGTCCGCCAGCAAATCGGCAAGGTCTATCAAGAGAAGTTTATGGCTTGGGACAAAGCGATCAAACAGTTCCGCCTGGCGATGGAAGGTGCTCCCAATGACGCCGATCTGCATCAGCGGCTGATTGACTGCCTGGACGCCAAGGGGGACGCGGCAGGAGCGCTCGCTCAATCGCTGGAGTCGCTCGAACTGAGTCGGCGGAATCTGGAACTCTGGAGTAACCTGGCCGAGCGGTTTGCCGGGCTCGAGCAGCCGATTGAAGCGGAGCGGGCCGCGACGTCGCTCGTCGAAGTATCGCCCCACGAAGCGGAAGGTCACGCCAAGCTGGCGTCGTATCGCGAGCAGCAAGACCGTTGGGACGACGCAATTTTCAACTGGCAGGAAGTCGCCAAGCTGCGGAAGCTCGAACCGACCGGCCTGCTCGGCCTCGCCCCGGCCCTGCTGCATCAAAAACGGCTGCCGGAGTTTGACGCGGCGCTGAAACAACTTGAGAATGGCACCTGGCCGCAGCACCTTGAGGAGAGGCTGAAAGAGGAACTCCCCAAGCTGCGGGAATCGAGACTCAAGGCGGACAAATGATGTTTCAGCGACGAGAGTTTTTGCGGAGCGCCCTGGCGGCCTCCGCGAGTGGAGTTCTACTGGGAGCTGCGTATGGAGACGAGAAGGAAGCCAAGAACAAAAGCCCTATCAAGATTGCCCAGATCGGCGTTGGCCACGCGCACGCCAGCAAGCTCTCTGTCTTTCGCGCCTCGCCCGATTACGAAGTCATTGGGGTCGCCGAGCCGGATGCGGAGCTGCGTAAAAAGGCCGAGTCGCAGGAACTCTACCGCGGCCTCCCGTGGATGTCGCAGGAAGAGCTGCTAAAAACGCCGGGCTTGCAGATGGTCCTTGTGGAAACCCGCGTCCGCGACCTGCTGGCTACGGCAGAAGCCTGCGTCAACGCAGGAAAGCACATTCATCTTGACAAGCCGGCCGGCGAATCGCTGCCTCACCTCCAGCGGATTCTCGATTCCGCGGCCAGGCAAAAACTTCTGGTGCAGATGGGTTACATGTTCCGGTACAACCCGGCGGTGGTGCTCTTGCGGGATTTTCTCCGGCACGGGTGGCTGGGAAAGGTGTTCGAGGTCCACGCGGTGATGAGCAAGGTGGTCGATCCGGCCTCCCGCCGCGAGCTGGCCCAGTACCCCGGCGGCATCATGTTCGAGCTCGGCTGCCACATCATGGACCTGGTCGTGGGCATCCTCGGCAAGCCGGACTCGGTCACGCCGTTCATCCAGCACAGCTCGCCCATCGATGACAAGCTTGCCGACAACATGCTGGCCGTCCTCAGCTACCCCGAGGCTACGGCCACCGTCAAGGCAAGTGCCCAGGAAGTGGACGGCAGCGACCGCCGCCACCTCGTCGTCTGCGGAACCGAAGGAACTTTCCACATCCAGCCGCTCGACAATCCCTCCGCCCTCGTCACCCTCTCGAAACCTCGCGGCGACTACAAGCAAGGCCGCCAGGAAATCAAATTCCCCAAATACGTCCGCTACGTAGACGACGCCGCCGACATGGCCCGCATCATCCGCGGGGAGAAGCCAGCGGATTTTTCGTACGAGCACGACTTGAACGTCCAGGCGGCACTGTTGCAGGCCTGCAAACTGCCGCTGGATCGATAGTTGTTGTCTCATGCGCTAATCCAATTCCGTCTCACACCCTTCGCAATTGACAATGCCTATTCCAACGAAGTACGCTAAGATCACATCAGCTACCGTTCATGCGTTCAGCCGCCTGCTTGGAGCGCAAACTCGCCGGGAGAATACTGGGGTGGACCACCGCCGAAGACTTCGAACTCCCCTTCGCGACATCGCTTTGATTCTCATCGTCGCGATTGCCGGGATCGCCGCGAAATCGGCGATGGTGGTGGCCGCTGACCCTGTGCCCGCTGCCAGGGACATGATGGACAAGGTGCTATCAATCTCCATCGAGCCGAAGGAAGTCGTGCTGCGAGGAGAGAATCGCCGCCAGCAACTGCTGATCACGGCTCATTTAGCGGAGGGGCGCGACCGGGACGTCAGTCATTTGGCGACTTTCGCATCGGCCAGCGAGGCGATTGCCCGGTCGGAAGGCGCTGTCGTCACCGGAATCGCCGACGGCACCACCGAGATTCGCGTTCAAGTCGCGGGACTTTCGCAAGCTGTTCCCGTGAAGGTTGCGGGGTTCGCCAGTTTTCCGAAGGTGCATTTCGTCAATGATATTATTCCGGTCTTCTCCAAACTTGGCTGCAACAGTGGTGGATGCCACGGCAGGGCTGCCGGCCAGAACGGCTTTAAGCTCTCCGTATTCGGCTTTGATCCAGCGGCCGATTACGATGCCCTGACCAAGGAAGGGCGGGGGCGACGGATTGTGCCTTCCAGCCCGTCGCAAAGTCTGCTGCTCGCCAAACCGGCGGCCCTGGTGCCGCACGGAGGAGGAATGCGGCTGGCGGCGGATTCTCCCGATTACGAATTGCTGGTGCAATGGATTCGCCAGGGGATGCCGTGGGGGGAACCCAGTGCGCCGACGCTCGTCAGCCTGCGGGTCAGTCCGGCTGAACGAGTGCTTGGCATCCAGTCCCAGCAGCAGATTCTGGCCACCGCGGTCTACTCCGATGGCCAGGAACGGGACGTCACCGCGGCCGCGGGCTATGGCTCGAATGCAGCGCATGTCGCCGAGGTGGACCACGACGGGGTGATTCGCACGGGAACCTTTCCCGGCCAGGCGGCGGTGACGGTTGCTTATATGGGGCAAGTCGCAGCCGTGAAGGTGCTGGTTCCTCGCCCTCAAGCTCCGCCATTTCCCACCATGCTTGTCCGTTCCCCCATCGACCAGTTGGTCTGGGACCGGTTGAAGCTGCTCGGGATTCTTCCGTCCGGCCCCGCCGATGACGCCACTTTCCTGCGGCGACTGTTTCTCGACACGATCGGCCGTTTGCCAACGCCCGAAGAAGCGAGGGAGTTCCTGGCTGACGCCGGTGCCGACCAGCGGAGCCGCTGGATCGACCAGGTGCTCGCTCGCGATGAGTATGCCGAACTGTGGGCGATGAAATGGGGAGACATCCTGCTGGTCGACCGCCAGAAGCTGGGCAACCGCGGGGCCTACGAATTCCATCGCTGGCTGCGGGACCAGTTTGCCACGAACCGTCCCTATGATGCGTGGGCTCGCGACATGATCACGGCCAGCGGAAACTCGGCGAAGAACGGCCCCGCCAATTTGTATCGCAGCATGGACAATCCCGAGGGATTCACGCGCGTCCTGTCGCAAGCCTTCCTGGGAGTGCGGCTGGAATGTGCCCAGTGCCACCATCATCCCTTTGAAAAATGGTCCCAAGATGATTTTTATGGACTGACCGGTTTCTTCACCGGCCTCGAGCGAAAACCACTGGGCACCAATCAAGTGCTCGTCTATCACGCGGGTCTGCGAGAGACGCGTATTCCCTTCTCCAACAAACTGGTCCCCACGCGCGTGCTGGACGGACCAGCTTTGACGTCGGTGAGCGGAGATCCACGCCGCTTGCTCGCTGACTGGATGACTTCGCCAAAAAACCCGTGGTTTGCCCGGCTGGCAGTGAACCGGCTCTGGAAGCATTTTTTGGGACGAGGGTTGGTCGAATCCGAGGATGACTTACGCTCCACGAACCCGCCCACCAATGAGCCGCTATTGGATTACCTGGCCAATCGCCTCGTGCAACAGGATTTCAATCTCAAGGCGGTCATGCGAGAGATTCTGAATTCGCACGTATATCAACTTTCAGCAGTTACGAACGACAACAACCAAAGCGACGAGCAAAACTTTTCGCATTACCTCATCAAGCGGCTTTCCGCGGAAGTCTTGCTCGACGCGATTTCCGATGTGACGGGTGTCGCCGAGCCCTTTCCTGGCCAGCCGGCGGGGACTCGCGCGGTGCAATTGTGGGACAACCGCTTGCCCTCGTATTTTCTGGAGATTTTTGGGCGCCCCGAACGGACCAGTCCCTGCGAATGTGGCCGGTCCAGCGAACCGACGATGGCCCAGGCCTTACACTTGATGAACGCGCCGGAAATTGAGACTCGTCTCGCCGCGCCCACGGGGCGAGTCGCCCGGCTGATCGAGCGCGGGCTGAGCCCCCAAAAACTGGCCGATGAATTGTCGCTAGCGGCCCTGGGTCGCTTTCCCAATTCCCAGGAGCGGAAAATAGCCGATGATATGTTTGCCGCCGGGCCCTCGCGCGAAGCGGCAGCGGATTTTTTGTGGACCTTGCTGAATTCGCGGGACTTTTTATTCAATCATTAGGACCACCCCATGCTTGGCGACTATTGCGATGGATTGGACCGCCGGGGATTTCTGCGGGTCGGCTCGGTGGCCGGGCTCAGCCTGGCGCAGCTCATGCAATTGCAAGCGGCGCAAGGGGGGGACAAGCCGCTCAAGGACGTGAACTGCATCTTCATTTTCATCATCGGCGGAATGGCCCACCAGGACATGTGGGATCCCAAGCCGGACGCTCCCGCCGAAATTCGCGGGGACTTTCGCCAAATCAAATCCGTCGTGCCGGGGATGAATCTGACGGAGATTTTGCCACATGTCGCCAAAGTGACGGACAAGTTGTCTCTCATTCGTTCGATGATGCATAACGATCCGGATCACACGGCGGGTTACCACGTGATGATGACCGGCCAGCATCCGGGCACGGGGCCGGCGTTCAACCGCAACGTGGCCAACAACAACGTGCATCCCTCGTTAGGTTCGATGGTGGCCAAGCTCGGTCGCAGCGGGGCACTTCCACCGTACATTTCACTCCCCAACTTCCTGAACAGTGGCGGTCCAGCGTTTTTGGGGGCGAGCTGCGCTCCTTTTGTGATCGAAGCAGATCCGGCGTCGCCGGACTTTTCCGTGCGGGACATCGTGCTTCCCGAAGGTGTGACCAGCGCGCGAAGCGTCCGCCGGCAGGAAGCCCTGCGCCGCCTGAAGGACTTCGAGCAGCAGGCGGAGCGGGCCAGCAAGGATGCCCAGTCGCTCGACGTGTTTCAGCAAAAAGCCTACTCGCTCATGACCTCCAAGGAAGCGAAACAGGCGTTTGACATCAGCCGGGAAGACGAGAAAACCCGGGAAGAATATGGCATGACGAGCCTGGGGCAATGCTGCTTGATGGGCCGCCGACTGGTCGAAGCCGGCTGTCGGTTTGTTTCCATCGAAAATGGTCACTGGGATACCCATCGCCAGAACACGATGAGCCTGCGCGACCTGTTGGTGCCGCCGCTGGACCGTGGGCTGGCGGCGCTGCTGACCGACCTGGATCGCCGCGGAATGCTCGATTCCACGCTCGTCGTGGTGGCCACCGAATTCGGCCGCTCTCCCAGAATCAACCAGATGGCTGGCCGCGATCATTGGCCGGGCGCGTTTTCTGTTGTCATGGCCGGCGGGGGGATCAAGCCTGGCCAGGTGATTGGCGCGACCGACAAGGACGCCGCTTCCGTCACCAACCGTCCCACCTCGCCCGCCGACTTCGCCGCCACAATTCTGAGCGTGCTCGGTATCGATCCTCAAACGATTCTACACACACCGGTTGGTCGCCCGATCCAACTGGCTGGCGGCGGCCGTCCCGTCCATGAACTGCTGTAAATGGTAACGATGATGGCAAAGAACCTCCTCGCAGGCTGGCTGTTGGTGTGTGTGCTTGCGACGCTGGTTTCGGCCCAACAAGTGGCTACCGATCCGACCAGCAGCCATATTTTTCCCGCGGGGGGACGACGAGGATCGGTCGTGAATGTTCGCGTGGGAGGGGAATGTCTTCCACCACAGACAAGATTTCTCCTGGAGGAGCCAGGTTTGAAAGCGTCCGAGGTACTCGGGCCGCGAAGTCAGTTTCGGGGCGAGTTGTCGCCGCGACGGAAGCCTGGCGAACAACATATCAACTACCCCAAGGAATGGGACAACCAGGTCGATATTGCCGCGGATGCACCGCTCGGCCCGAGGCTCTGGTGGCTCTCGTGCGCCCGGGGCGGTACGGGAGGAAGGCCGTTTATCGTCGGCGATCTACCGGAATTTATCGAGACGGAATCCAACTCGACTGCTGAGCAGGCCGAGCCGCTGACTCTGCCGGTCACGCTGAACGGGCAAATCTCCGGCGAGCGGGACCTGGATTATTTTTCCGTTTCCGCGAGCCAGGGGGAAGTCATCGTCGCCAATGTCGTCGCCGCTCGCATTGGCTCGCCGCTGGAAACGGTGCTCGACTTTCGGGACGACGCAGGCCGCCGGTTACGTCCCCAGGAAGTCCGCATCGGAAATGATTCGGTCCTGGCCCTGAAGGTTGCCACGGCAGGAAGAATTGTTTTCTCGGTCGCCAATCTCAGCGTGGCGGGGGGGCCGAACTTTGTGTACCGCATCACGCTCACCAAAGAGCCTTTCGCGAGACTGGCTTTTCCTGGCGGAGGACAAACGGGCCAATCGCAAGTCTTGGAGCTGTTGACATTGACCGGCGAAGCCCCATTTCGGTCGCTGCAGCAATCGATCACTCTCCCGGCCGTCCCTGGTGATTTCTGGTGGAACCCTCCCGGCCAGAGCGGCGCTCTGCCGCTGGGCGTGGGCACGATTCCGGAACTGATCGAGCAAGAGCCTAACGAAACAGCAGGCGAGGCTAACAAAGTCGCGCTCCCCATTACCCTCAATGGCCGCCTGGCAACCTCCACCGACGAGGATTGGTTCACCTTTGCGGCCAAAGCCGGTCAAACCGTATCGGTCCAGTGCCAGTCCGCCGGCGCGGGCCTTCCGACGCTCCCTCTCCTCGGCATCCATGATGCGACGGGCAAGGAGCTGGCCAGAGCCAGTGCCGTCGATACGCCCGACCGCCTGCCCGCCATCGAAGCTTGGGCAGTTCCCGCCGATGGCGATTACCAGCTTCGGATTCGGGACGTGCAGCAGGGAGTTGCGGGTGGCCCGGAATTTCTCTACCGCGTTCATCTTCAAGTTGCCCGGCCTGATTTTGAGCTGACGCTAAAGACCGACTGGGCGAACCACATGCCTGGGGGACGCACGGAAATCGACGTTCAGGTGCGCCGCCGAGGCGGATTCGCGGGACTGGTGAAAGTCTCCGTGGAGGGTCTCCCGACTGGTGTCCGCGCCGAGCCGCTCGAAATCGCGGCTGGCGCACCCAGCGGCAAACTGGTGTTGCTGTCGGAGGCCGCCATGGCACCTCCTGGTGATGCACTTCTGAAAATTCGCGGCACTGGCGACATCAACAGTGTGACGGTAACGCATGTCGCGATCGCGCCGCACTTGGGGCAGGACGTGGAAGGTGTTTCTGCCGGCCCGTCAAACACGGAGTACTTTCACCTGACGGTTCAGCACAAGCCCCTCTTTCGCCTGTTTTGCAGCGAGGCATATCAGTACGCCCATCGGGGAACCATCCATCACTATCAAATGGAAGTGGAGCGATTGGACGGCTACAGCGGGCCGATCATGTTGCAGATTGCCGATCGGCAGATTAAGGACCTGGACGGAGCGGAGATCCTGGAGACGACAATTCCCGCGGGCGAAAACCAGCTTCGGCTGCCGATCCATTTGCCGGAGACGATGCACATCAACGTGCAGGCCCATTCCAACATTTATGCGCAGGGAATCGCGACTTTTCAAGACAAGTGGGGGCAAAAACAATCCACCTGCATTGTCTCCGAGATGCGCTGCATGGTCCGGACGCTGCCAACCGTCGCCCGCTTACAGGCGCTCGACCGCGAACTCACCTTTGGTGCGGATGATGCTGCCCCTTGCCGCCTCCGTCTCGAACGAACCTCGCTGTTTAGTGGCCCGCTCACGATCGCACTCTCCCAGGACGAGTCTAGCCGTGGATTTAGTGCGGACCCGGTCATCATTGCCCCTGGCACAACGGAAGCTCTGATTGTCGTCCGACGTAAGTCGGGCGAGAAACTCGCCCCCACGGCGACGCTTCGTTTTCGCGGCACTGGGGACCTGGGAGAAGGAACCATTGTCGTGACGGAAGCGGTAGTTCCATTGCGGTAGCAGGCCCACCGGGCGCTAGGAATCGACTTCAAATTATCCAACCGCCACTTTCTGATCGAATGAAACACCCTACCTTTTCCGTGTCTGCACTCGTTGGCGCTTTGCTGCTGACCTGTTCGGTTCCGGCTGCCGACAAGCAAGTCGATTTCGCGCTTCAGGTGCAGCCGATCCTGGCCGCCAAATGCGGTAAATGCCACGGGTCGGGCAAGGCGTCCGGCGGCATCGCTTTCAACACCCGCGACCGGGCGCTGGCGGCTGCCGAATCGGGCGAAGTCGCAATCGTGCCCGGTAAGCCGAAAGAAAGCGAGCTCCTGAAGCGAGTCTCGTCTACCGACGATACCGTGCGCATGCCGCCTGAGGGGAAGCCGCTCTCGGCGGCGGAAATCGATGTGCTGCGCCGCTGGATTGCCGAAGGTGCGGAGTGGTCGAAACATTGGTCGTTGCGACCCTTGAAGAAACCGGAAGTTCCCTCGGTTCACGACGGCACTTGGTCCGGAAACGAGATCGATCGCTTTGTTCTTGCCAAGCTGACGGAAGCAGGTCTGAAGCCGTCCTCTCGGGCGGACAAGGCCGCTTTGGTGCGGCGAGCGTACTATGACTTGACCGGACTTCCGCCGAGTCCCCGCCAGGTCGCCCATTTCGTGAGCGATGAACGTCCTGATCGCTGGGAACGCCTGATCGATTCGCTGCTGGCTTCGGAGCACTACGGCGAGCATTGGGGGCGCAAATGGCTGGACGTTGTCCGCTACGCCGAAACCAACAGTTTCGAGCGCGACAATCCCAAGCCGCATGTCTGGCGTTATCGGGACTATGTGATTCGCTCGCTGAATGCCGACAAGCCTTACGACACTTTTCTGCGCGAGCAGCTTGCTGGGGATGAGTTGCCCATAGTCACCGCCGATTCGCTGATTGCGACGGGTTTTTATCGTCTCGGCGTGTGGGACGACGAGCCGGCCGACCGCGACCTGGCACTGTATGAAGGGATGGACGACCTCGTCACCACGATTGGTCAAGGATTTCTGGGGCTCACCTTCAACTGTGCCCGCTGCCACGACCACAAGATCGATCCGATCACTCAGGCCGATTACTACCACCTCGTCGCGTTTGTGCGCAATATCACTCCCATGCAAACGAGCGGGCCAAGCATCGAGGAGCCGATCTTTCCGACGGAAGAGTCCCGCAAACAATACGACCAGGCGATCGCGAGCCGTACCGAGAAGCTGAACGAGCTGCAGAGAGAGATCATCCGCCTGGAGAAAAAATTCATCGCCGCCTTCGATGCCGATCGCGTGGCGATCCGCGACATCGACGAGCTCAAGTATGCGTTCTATCGCGATACGTGGGAGAAACTTCCCGATTTCGACAACCTCAAGGCGGAAGATCAGGGCAAAATCGAATCCGGTCTGTTTGACATTTCCCTCGCGACTCGCGAATTCTCGTTCGGTTTCGCGTTTACGGGCACGCTCAAGGTGCCCGTGGATGGGGAATACACGTTCTACCTCGATTCCGACGACGGCTCCCGGCTTTCGATCGATGGCAAGACGGTCATTGAGTACGACGGCATTCATGGCGCAGGAAACGAGCGGTCCACCAGAGTGGTTTTGAAGGCGGGCCGCACGCCGATTCGCGTCGACTATTTCCAGGGCCCAACCGGCGAGAAAGGTCTCTCCGTTGCCTGGTCAGGGCCGGAACTCAAACGCCGCTCGCTGTCGGTCAGCAAACTTGCGCCGGCCAAGCAAATCGACATTGTTCGCCTCTTCAAGGGGAACGGAAAGGAGTTCCTGGGAGAAGAGGAAACGGACCGCTACAAAAAGGCACTTGCGCAGCTCGAGGAGATGAAGAAAGACCTGCCGGTCGAAAAGGCACTCTGCGTGAAGGAAATGGGGCCGATTGTGCCCGATGTCTTCATCCTCGGCCGCGGCATGCCAGCTAGTCCCGGCGCGAAAGTGGAGCCGGCGTTTCCCGCTCTCTTCGAGTCGCTTAAGCCCCAACTACCAACGCCCAAGCCGGATCAGAAGTCCACCGGCCGGCGAACCGCGCTCGCGAATTGGATCGCTTCGCGCGATAACTTGCTCACGGCCCGCGTCATGGTGAACCGCGTCTGGCAGGGGCATTTTGGCCGCGGGATTGCGCGGAGCCCGAATAATTTTGGGGGCCTTGGCGTTCCCCCCACGCACCCGCAGCTCTTGGATTGGCTCGCGAGCAACTTCCTGGAGGGGGAGTGGAAGCTCAAGCGGCTTCACAAGCTCATTATGATGAGCGAGACCTATCAGCAGTCGTCGCAGGGAAATCCGGAAGGGATGGCGAAAGATCCCGCCAATAATCTCTTCTGGCGGCACGACCTGCGCCGTCTTAGCGCCGAGGAGCTGCGCGATAGCATCTATGCGGTGAATGGCCGGCTGAATCTGAAACGCGGGGGACCGAGCATTTATCCCGAGATCCAGGCCGAAGTACTGCAGGGTCAATCCGTCCCCGGCAATGGCTGGCCCGTTTCGTCTCCCGAGGAGCAAGCTCGCCGCAGCGTCTACGTTCATGTGAAACGATCCCTCATCTTGCCGGTGCTGGCGAGCTTTGATTTCCCAGAAACCGATGCCAGTTGCGAGGCCCGCTTCACGACTACGCAGCCGGGACAATCCTTCGCTCTCCTCAATAGCAAGTTCATCAGCGATCAGGCAGCCGCCCTCGCGGAGCGGCTAAAAAAGGAGGCTGGGGACGATCTCGACGCCCAAATCAAGCTCGCTTATCGGCTCACTACTAGCCGTGAAGTGACCGAAAGGGATCTCGAACGGGGACGAAAACTCGTGGCTAGTTACCAAGCGAAGCACGGCCAGACTCGCGATCAGGCGCTCGCGAGATTCTGCCTGTTCATGTTCAACCTGAGTGAATTCATTTACCTCGATTGACAGTTGAAGCAGATGACCCAAACACCTCGCAATACATTCTGCGGCCAAACGCGGCGGGAGTTCTTGTGGCAAGCCGGAGCCGGCTTCACGTCGCTGGGACTCACGGGGCTGCTGTCGAGCGACGGCTTTTTCGCGAGCTCGACAAGAGCTGCGGAAGCGCCAAGTGTCGCCGGCCCCATTGTGCCTCGCGCATCGCATCACCCGGCCAAAGCCAAGAGCGTGATCTTCCTATTCATGTACGGCGGGCCCAGCCATATCGACACGTTCGATTACAAGCCAGACATGTACGCCCTCGACGGCAAGACCATCGCCGTCAAAACCAAGGGGCGCGGCGGCTCCAAGAACGAAGGCCGCGTCGTGGGACCGAAGTGGAAGTTCAAGCAATACGGCGAGGCGGGCCTATGGGTCTCGGAGCTCTTCCCTCATCTCGCCCAGCATGTGGACAAGATCGCCTTCCTCAAGTCCATGACAGCCGACAGCCCCATCCACGGCTCAGCGATGCTCATGATGAACAGCGGCAAGCTGCTGAGCGGCAGTCCGTGCCTGGGTTCGTGGGTCAATTACGGCCTGGGCGACCCCAACGCCAACCTGCCGGGTTTCGTGGTCATGCTCGATCCGACGGGCGGACCAATCAGCGGAGCCAAGAACTGGTCGAGCGGCTACATGCCGGCGACGCACGCGGGGACTATTCTGAAGGCCAAAGGAGCGCCGCTTGTGGACCTGGGTTTGCCGGCTGGCACTTCGCCCGAAGATCGCCGCGAATTGCTTGATGCTCTACGCAGCGCGAACGAAGAGCACGCCAGTTCTCGCGCCGACTACAGCGAGCTTTCAGCGCGGATTTCGTCCTATGAGCTGGCGTTCAAGATGCAGCGGAGCGCGCCGGAGGCCGTAGATCTGGCTCAGGAGACCCAGGCCACGCTCGACCTGTACGGCGTTGGAGACAAAGAGCGGACGGACGACTTTGGTCGTCGCTGCCTCATCGCCCGCCGGCTGGTGGAACGAGGGGTTCCGTTTGTGCAACTCTACTCGGGCGGCAATCACAGCGACTCCAATTGGGACGCCCACGGCGACCTGGTGAAAAACCACGAGTACCATGCGGGCAATACGGACAAGCCCATCGCGGGGCTTCTGCAAGATCTCAAGGATCGCGGCCTGCTCGAATCGACGCTCATCGTCTGGGGAGGCGAGTTCGGCCGCCAACCAACAGCCGAGTATGCCGCGGGAACGGGACGGGACCACAACAGCTACGGCTTCACGATGTGGATGGCGGGCGGCGGAATCAAAGGGGGCCAGAACGTGGGGACCACCGACGAGCTCGGCGCTGCCGCGGTGGAGAATCCCTTTCACGTCAAGAATCTGCACGCCACGGTGCTCTGGCAAATGGGATTCGATCCCAATCGACTTTCCTACTTCTACGGCGGACTCGACCAGAAGCTGGTCGGGGTCGAAGAAGTGCATCCGATCAAGCAGGTAATTTAGCGGGCTAATGCAGAATCACTTCACCAACGCACGCAACGTCGGTGGAATCTTTATCTCTCACCGCTTGGTCGGCCTGTCCTCTCCCGTGTTGGTCCATTGCCGGCCGATGGTGTCGAGGGACTTGGGAGGAGCCACACTGGGGACTTCGAGGCCGAACTCCTTGGCGCGGGCTTCGCGGATGGCCTGGGTCGAGCAGCCGAACTCCTTGTCGCGGGCAGCGACGAGTTTTTCGTCGACCTGACCGTCCCCCATCAGCGACCAGATGAGCATCGGTTCTCCCATGGGGACCGGGTCATCGGGGTTGGGCCAGGTGTGCCAGGCCTTGCCCCAGGTTGGCAGGATCATTTTCATGAACTTCAGCTCCTCGTCGGGTTTCATTCCCGGGGCGATCAGCCCTCCGGCGAGCACCTCGTAGGTGTGCGCGTGCCAGTACTTTTTCTCCTCCGTCGGCAACTTGCGATAAGCGGCGTCCGAGATGAGATATTCCACGCCGATCAGCCGGGCGTTCTTTCCGACGGAGTCGAACAAGACGCACTGGAACATGTCGTCGTGGCCCTCATCGGAATGGCCCGCGCAAAAGTGCTGCGTGATGAACTGCAGCTTGGGGTTTTTCTTCGCCATGTGGATGCCGCAGAACTGGGCATGCGGCCCAGCCAGCGGTCCCGCGCCGGCGGCGTGCTTGCCGTGTTCTTCCTCCGCGACTGCACCCGCCAACGGCAAACCCGCGGAAAGCGCCCCGAGTGCCCCAAGCAATTGTCGACGGTCCATGCAATGTCTCCCGTAGAAGTGGGTTATGGAAAACGTGATCCCGCAGAACTGCGTAATGCCGAATGCAACCAACCTCGCTGCTGAAGAGCAGCCGAGTTATCATAGTAGTAATCGAACCAGATCGAAACAGTGCCAGTGCCATGGATCATTTCCTCGAACATTTCCTGCTCGTCAACCGCCGCGAGTTCTTCGGCCGCTCCGCCTGCGGCATCGGCTCGGCTGCGCTGGCGTCGCTCTTGGCGAAGGATGGGATGTCGGCGGAAGGCTCGCCAAGACCAGAAACCCGCATTGGCGGCCTGGACGGTGTTCCCCATTTCGCCCCCAAGGCCAAACGGGTCATCTATCTTTTCCAGAACGGCGCGCCGACGCACTGCGACTTGTTCGATTACAAGCCGAAGCTGATCGAGTTGCACGGCAAGCCGGTGCCCGAAGCGGCCGTCGCGGGGAAGCGGTTTTCCACGATGACCGGCTCCCCGTCCGGCAAGCTGATGCTCGCGCCGGTGGAGCCGTTTGCCCAGCACGGCCAAAGCGGCGCTTGGGTCAGCAATTTTCTGCCGCACACGGCGAAGATTGCGGATGAAATCTGCTTCGTGAAGAGCATGCACACGGAGGCGGTGAATCATGCTCCGGGGATTTCGTTTTTTCTGTCGGGGGCGGAATTGCCGGGGCGGCCGACGCTGGGGGCCTGGCTGAGCTATGGGCTGGGGAGCGATACCGAGAGCCTGCCATCGTTCGTGGTGATGACCTCCGTCAGCAAGGGGACCACCTGCGGCCAGATTTTTTACGACTTCTACTGGGGTGCTGGTTTTCTGCCGTCGAAGTATCAGGGAGTCAAGTTCCGCGGCGGGAGCGAGCCGGTGCTGTACCTGGATAACCCCGACGGCCTGAGCCGCCAGGTTCGCCGGACGCAGCTCGACGCGATCGCGAAGCTCAACGAAATCAAGCAGCGGGAATTCGCCGACCCGGAGATTGCCACTCGCATCGCCCAGTACGAGATGGCGTATCGCATGCAAACGAGCGTCCCCGAGCTGGCCGACTTTTCGGACGAATCCGCTGCCACGTTGGAGATGTATGGGCCGAGCGTGAGGGAGCCGGGAACCTTTGCCCACAACTGCCTGATGGCCCGCCGTCTCGCCGAGCGAGGGGTCCGCTTTGTGCAGGTCATGCATGCTGGCTGGGACCAGCATGGCAGTTTAACCACGGAACTGTATACTCAGTGCAAAGATACCGACCAGCCTTCAGCGGCGCTGGTGAAGGATCTGAAGCAGCGTGGTCTGCTCGACGACACGCTCGTCATCTGGGGAGGGGAATTCGGCCGCACGCCGTTCCTGCAAGGGAACATCAACGACCGCCCCAAGTGGGGTCGCGACCATCATCCGTATGCCTTCACACTCTGGATGGCCGGCGGCGGCATCAAACCCGGCATCAGCTACGGAGAGTCCGACGAACTGGCCATGTCCGCCGTCAAAGACCCCGTTCACGTCCATGACTTCCAGGCCACGCTCCTGCACCTGCTCGGCATCGACCACGAGCGGCTCACCTTCAAATTCCAGGGCCGGCATTTCCGATTGACGGACGTGCATGGGAAGGTGGTGAAGGGGATCTTGGCGTAACTCCCCTCGTCCAACTTGGTGGCCTAAAAGCTGAAGTCCATTCCCAGGCTCAGACCCTGCACCCAGTAATCCGTGGCGTTGAGAAGCGGGGCGGGGCGGGCCGGGCCGACCAGGGGGCCGGGGTTCTGCGAGAGGTTGACCGAATGGTCAATCTGGCCGCCGGCGACCACGACATCGCTGAAGTAGAGGAAGGAGTAGCCCATCGTGAAGGTCCACTGGTCGTTCACGCGGCAGCTCAGATTGCAGTTGACTTCGGGAATGAAGGCAAAACGGTTACGCGAGCGGGTGCCGATATTGGTTCCCTGGGCGAGCAATCCGCCGGTCGTGGTGACCGGGGCGAGAGTGGGCTCGGTGACGGTCGTGCTGCCGCCGACATTGACGGTCTGGTGCATGTTGCCCAGGGCGATTTTCGCCAGCAGATCGAGCTGCCAGACGTCGTAGCGGTTTTCGACAACAAGGCCGATGGTGCCGCCGTGGAATTCGCTGCTGGTGCGGAAGTTGTCGGTGGTGGAGATGATGGTGCCAGCCGGAAAGATGCCACCGGTAATGTCGGTCTGGCGGTCCCGAATGAAGATGGAATCGTTCATCCGCACAAACTGGTAACCGGCCAGCCAGTCCATTTGAAAGCAGGCATCGCGCGCCAGGCAGCGGCGGAACCAGGCGTCGGCTCCCAGAATCTCGTTGCCGGTTCGCACGGCAATGCTGCCGTCCGTTGTCACGCCGGGAAACGCCGAGAGCAGAGCATCCTCGCCAGGTAACTGCGTATTGAAAAACGGACGGGCCAGAATGGGATCGCCTGTGCTGGCGGCAAAGGAGTTTTCGCGGGCGTTCTCCAATCCCCAAAAGCGGAAGCCAAGGACGTCGCCGCTGTCGAGTTCACTGTTGATCGTGATGCGGGCACCGCTGCGCAGGCGCTGATGAATTCCCTGGTCGCCAAAGACGGCGGTGGTGTCGGGAAAGCCGAGAACGCCGGCTTCGGCTTGCGGAGTGCCGTTGGGGCTGGTGGTGACGAGAGTGGGGATGTTCTGTCCGCGGCCCCACCACATCAGGTATTCCAGGCGAACGGTCGTCTGGGGAAAGCAGCAGTCCTCGGCGCAGCAGCCATCGCTGATCCAGCCGCAGTTCCCCTGGCAGCCTTGCAACGGTGCGTGTATCTCGGTTTGCTCGGGAGGCGGGCCCATGAAAGAGGCGAGGTATTCGAGCGGCGATTCCTGGGCCGTGGTTTGGGTTCCAAGCGAAAGGCAGGCCGCAATGGCAAGCAGCGCGACTGTAAACCAGGCGTTGAGTGGCTTCTGCATGGTGGTCACCTGCGAGAGGGGCGAGCGAATAGCGGCCCTGCCGTTTAATCGCGACGAGCCGAATGTGCGCAACGTAGCAAAGAAGCAGCTTCCTCCGGTTTTGTCGGCAATATCGGTTGTAGCGAATCAGCAGGGAGGCGTTGGTTCCGCTTATGGCAACTGGGCAAAATGGAGAAGGCTGCCTCGACCAACGGAACAGCGCGGCAAAGTTTGACGTAGGTTTGGGCACCGCAGACGTTTACAGCCGTTCCGCCGCAGATGCTATCACCTTGGCCCCCTTCATTCTCGTCATCGGTGTCTTCAACTTCGTGCTGGGGTACCTCCTGGCATTGGCCCTGGCCGATCCACCGCTTTTGGGGCTGCTCCGGTCAGAACTGTGGCGAAACGTCCGGCAAGCATTGCTAGCTCGCTGGACAATCCAGCCGCCCGAGACACCGCCAAGCGCTTCGCCAGTGGACCAGCCGAATGACGTGCCTGTCGTCGCGACCATCAGCGAGCTGCCTGATCTCTGGAAGAGTGCCCTGCAGGATGACGGCCTAAAGCTGAACACGCTGGTGACGGGAATCGCCCATTACTTGCGGTTAGAAGCAGCCATCTATCGGGAGCATCTGCTGACGGCAGAGGGCCGCGCGCGGCAGGCTCAGGCCGAGCAAGAGCCAACGACGATGGAACAACTGGTGAGAGATCTGCGGTTTATCAATGCTGAGTGGTCACGTACGCTTCTTCAGGCGGCGGAGTTGATCGAAGGTCGAGTCGGACGATTGGGGCCGGCGGAGGAATCGGCAGTCGAACTTGCGCGACTTTTGCGCGACCAGGGAGGGCAGATCGCCGAAATCGATCGCGCGGTCCACACCCTTGAATTCCGCGTCGATGGTTCAACCGGCTGCCGACGGATGGCGGGGGAGATGCAGCAACTCATCCAGTTGGCGTATGGCATGCGGGATGAATTGCAGCGAATCCTGGCGGCAATCTGTCGCCAGGAAGGCATTCTCGATCAGCTTGATCGCAAGCTGCACCATGACGTCGCTACCGGTTTTCTCGGCCGGCTGGGACTGGAAGTGTTGTTTGGCGCGGCCTTGCCGGCCGAATCGCTGCCCGTGGCGGCAATGCGGATTTCGCTGGACCGTTTGGCCAAAGTGAACCAGCGCTTGGGAGCGCGCGTGGGAGATCAGGCCATCAAAGCCATCGCTCAGTTCCTGGCCGAACTCCTGGCCGCAAACTGCGAGAATAGCTTGATTGCCAGGCAGGCCGGCGGCGATTTCCTGATTCTGGCGAATAAGGCGACTGTGGACGAGCTGACTGCGATTGGCGAGCATCTCCGCCAGTCCTTTGAGGCCACGGGATTCAATTACCAGGGTACCGAATTCTCCGTGACAGTCTCGATCAGCGTGGCCGCAGTGGCGGCAGACTTCGGGCTGCAAGAACTTCTTGAACGGCTGGAAGTGGTCCGAGCGGAGGCCCTGAAGGCGGGCAAGAACCGGAGTGCCCGCTGGGAAAACGGTGCGGCCATGCTCACTCTGCCAGCGGCCATTCCCGTGGCGGCGAGGATCATCAACATCGAAACGACCGCGGCCTAAGCTGTCTGGATGTCGACGTGTCAGGTGGTAACATGGGACAGCCTCCCTTCATTTCCCGGTGGAAGCGAATGAGCGTTGAATTTCACCGGCCTCACCACGGATTTTCAAGGACACGATTGTCATGAGATGCATTCCCATGTTCACTGCGGCGATTTTACTCTTTGCCGCTTCGCTGGCCTTTGGTCAGCACCGGCTCATCACGCAGGGGAATGACAAGCTCGCCGTTGTTGGCAAGGACGGGAAGGTGGAGTGGGAGATGAAGTGGGGGGGGATTCACGACATCCACGTCCTGTCCGGTGGAAACATCATGGTGCAACAGGGAGCCAGTAGGGTTGTGGAAATCGATTCCAAGACCAGAGCCGTTGTTTGGACCTACGACTCCGCCAGCAGCAACGGCAACGCCAAGAAGCCTGTCGAAGTCCACGCCTTCCAGCCACTGGCGGATGGCAACGTGATGATTGCCGAAAGCGGACCCGCCAGGATCATCGAGGTTAATCGTGACGGTAAGCTCCTCAAGGAGATTAAGCTCAAGGTCAATCGCCCGCACCCGCACACCGATACGCGGCTTGTTCGCAAGCTTGCCGTCGGCAACTATCTGGTCTGCCATGAAGGGGACGGGTTTGTCCGCGAGTACGACGGCAAGTCCGGCGACGTCGTCTGGGAATATGAAGTCCCCATGTTCGGTAATGAAGCCAAAGGTGGTCATGGCCCCGAGGCGTTCGGCAACAAGTGCTTTGCCGCCGTTCGGCTGACCAGCGGAAACACTCTCATCTCCACTGGCAACGGGCACAGCGTACTGGAGGTGACGCCAGAGAAAAAGATCGTTTGGGAGCTCCATCAAAAGCAACTGCCCGGCATCACACTCGCCTGGATCACCACGCTCGAAGTCCTTCCCAATGGCAATTATGTCATTGGCAACTGCCACGCCGGCGAAGGCCAGCCGCTGCTCATCGAGCTGGAGCCGAAGAGCAAGAAGGTGGTGTGGCAGTTCGACCAATATGGGACGTTTGGCAACTCCGTGTCAAACTCGCAAGTGCTGGATGTAAAGGATGCGCTCCGATAACTCGCCTGTTCCTGTCTAACTCTCCGCCGGGTGTTCCTTCTTCCACTGGGCCGCGAACTCCACATCGTCCAGTAAGTGCCGGTTCTTTCCTGCGAGTCTCTGGCGGATGTGGTCAACCGTGGTCCGAATTGGCTTGGAAAGCAGCCGTACGATTTGTTCGGGGCTGTATTGCTCCAGGTCCTTCACGGTCTCGACTCGCAGAAACTCAAAAACCTGGCGGGCTTCATAGTCTTCGTGGAAGAGCATGTAGAGCTTCTCCTCGTTCGTCACCAGCGGCCTGCCGAGCGAGGGCACTTTGGGTTTTGTCCTTCTTGCTGCGGGTTGTTTAACAGCAGCTTTCGACCTCTTGCTGGGCTTCTTGGATGATTTCTTGGCCATGATTACTCTCGATTCTCGCCTATACGAATGAGGCAGCGATGGCGTTGGAAAGGGCGACCAGCCGCCAGGGACCACGGGCCCGTTCGCCGCTGGTGAAAAGGATGCAGAAGCCTTCGGTCTGGGGATCAATCCAGAATAGCGTCCCAGTCGAGCCGATGTGGCCAAAGATGTGCGGCCCAAGGACGTCGCAGAGCACATCGTCATGCTGCCGGTGGTTCAGGCTCCAGCCGAGTCCCCAGGGACGCGAGCGGCGGATTGATTCTGGCAACTCGGGATGGTCGTCCAGCCGATTGGTCGTCATGAGCGCCACGGTTTGCGGGGATACCAGCCGCACATCCCCATACTTGCCGCCGCCGAGCATCAGTTGGCAAAGGACGGCAAAGTCCTCGGGCGTGCTGAACATGCCTCCCCAGGGGGAGCCAAGCTCCCGCCAGTAGGGGCTGTTCCAATTGAAGCTCGGCTCCTGGTACGCCTGCGTTTGGACGCTCACAATCCGCTCTACCGTTTTGGCGGGAAAGCCGCGCGAGCCGAGCGACGTGGACGCCAGGCCGAGCGGTTCGAAAATCTCCGTGCGGAGGAACTCGTGAATGGTCAGGCCGCTAAGCATCTGCACAAGTTCGGCGACAACGAGCGTTCCCATGCTCTGATAGCTGTAGCCTGTACCAGGCGGAAAGAGCGGCACCGTCTCGTGAATGGCTCCCGCGATGAACTTCTCCAGCGGAGCATGAGCGCGGCGGAGCTCTTCGTTGTCCTTCAGCATGTCGGGCAATCCCGAGGTATGCGTGAAGAGCTGCTGCACCAGCGTGGCTTCTTTGTGATGGGCAGCAAAGTCCGGAAGATAATCCGTGACCCGCCGGGACAAACTCAAGAGCCCTCTCTCCACCAGTATCATTGCGCCTAAATAGACAATCGGCTTGGTGAGGGAGGCCAGGAGAAACATCCCATCGCGGCGGATGGGCGGCGCATCCGCTTCCGGCCCTTGCCGCCCAAAATAACGGGGCTCGACAAGCTTCCCCCGCCGCCCGACGGCAATCGCGCCGCCGGGAATCGTTCCATCGGCAGTCCACTTGTCGAGCAAATCATAGGCGTGCTGCAAGCGGCGCGGGTCGAGGCCGATTTCTTCAGGGTTGGCGAGAGGAAGGTGAGGCATGGCCATTCTCAACGGCTGGGGATTCGATCCACTTGGCAGAATTATGGAGACAGAATAACGAGAAGGAGAGTATTCATGGTGCCTTCTTCCCTCCGCTCTCCAGCCACGCCATCAGGTCCAGAATTTCGGCTTCGGTCAGCGTATTCAAAAGACCCGTCGGCATCGAGGAGACAAACGACGCCTGGCGAATGTCGATGGAGTCGCGGCGGATGCGGGTGATCTGTGCCGGTTCCAGGGGGTTGGTCGAGAAGTAGAGCTGCTCTTGGTTGCCACCTGCCAGTTGTCCGATGATGACTTCGCCATCGGTCGTCAGGACGCGCGTATCCCGATACTTCTCGTCAATGACGCGGGAAGGATTGATGACGGAATCCAGCAGGTCACGCCGGCTGTAGCGGGCTGCTGCGCCAGCGAGGTCCGGGCCGATGGTTCCCCCTTCCCCTCCCAGCCGATGACAGCGGCTGCAGAGGGCGACCGCGAACATCTGGCGGCCGTGGTCCAGGTTGCGGGGCTGCTCCTTGGCCTTATCGAGCGAAGTCAGGACTTCTTCCAGCTTCCATTCGCGGATGTGTGGGCGGTTTGTAACCGCAGGGAGCGCCGGCTCATCGTTTTTGCCCAGCGTGGCGATGAGCGGCCCAAGCTCGCGATGTTCCTCTTCGCTCAGGCTGGCCAATACATCGGAGCGGATGAAGGTGAGGAACCGCTGCATGTAGCTCGAACCCTCATAGCCGTCCATCTTCTTCACCGCGGCCAGATACTGCCGCCGCTGATCGAGCGACCAGCCTTGAGCGACGTTGCGGAGAACGTAGATATAGAACATCTGCTCTTCTTGCTTGCTCGCGGCCGCCAGGAGCTTAATTGTCGGTGCAATGACTTGCGACGAATTCAAATACGCCAGCAGTTCGCAAAGTAGGTAGTTTTCGACGAAAGATTCAGCCGGATAGATTGCTTCCAGTCTGCCGAGGAATCGCCTTTTCAACTTTTCGGGCGGGCCGAGGCGGATGAACCCAAGTTCCAGCGCCCGCAAGGCAATCACCCGCTCTTTGTCGTTCAGGGCTCGGCTGCCGAGCAGTTCCAAGAGCTTGGAATGCACCTGGTCCCGATCCGCAGGAGGGGCCACGCGGACCAAGGTGAGCAGTTCCATCGCCCGGCGGAGACCCGAGTTGCGGGCATCACCGAATTGATCATGGTTGTGCGGCGGATGATTCTCAAGGGCCACCCGGGCCGCGCTGCGAAGGAAAGGATCGATGCTGTCCAGATCTTTCCAGGCTTCGCTCAGGGATTCCGCACCGCTGGATGTGGCGAGGACTTCCAAAACTCGGCGCTTCTGGCGAATGACCTCGCTTGATTTGGAGGCCAGTTCAGCTTTCTCCGCAATCGCTGCCGGCACTTCTTCCGTCCAGCGCACCCGGTAAATCGCCGATTGTGTCCCCCGGCCGCCGACCGTGAAATACATCGCGCCGTCCGGGCCGAACGCCAGGTCGGTCAAGTTCAGCGGCTTGCCCTTCACGAAGATCTCGGCCCGCCCGGTGTAGCTGCTCCCCTTGGGAGTGAGATGGACAGCGATGATGCGGCCGTAGGACCAATCGAGAATGAAGAGTGCTTTCTGATACTTGAGCGGGAACTTGCTCTGTGTGCCGAATTCCACACCCGTCGGCGAGCCCAGGCCTATGTCCATCACTCGCGGCAGTGCGTCGGCAAAAAAATCGGGCCACAGGTTCGTCTCCTGCCGCCAGCCGTACTCGCCGCCGGGGACGACGTGCATCACGCAAGTGGGGCGATACCAGGGGGCCCCAGCATCCCACTCCATGTCGGCGTCGTAGGTGAACAGGTCCCCGTCGGGGTTAAATGCCAGGTCGTACGGATTGCGAAAGCCACCGGCGACGAGCTCCCAGGTCTTTCCGTCCGCGTCAAATCTCAGGACGTGCCCGCACGGCGGCCGGGCGTCGGAATCGAACAGGAACTCGTTCCAGACGCATGGCAGCAGGCGGTCCTGCTGGGGATTACGGTAAGGAGACAGGGGGGAAATATCGGGCGAAACTCGCACGTTGTTTCCGCAGCACAGATAGATTTTTCCGTCCTTTCCCAGGGCCAGGCCGTTCCGCCCATGCCCGGTTCCCCCTTCCAGTTTCTTGAGCAGCTTGATCTCGTCGTAGGTGCCGTCGCCGCGAGTATCTTTGAGCCGGTAGATGCCGAGCGAGTTATTGGCGCTGACATACAACGCTCCGTGAGCGAACAGCAGGCTGCGACATTCGAGCAGATCGGCATTGATGGTCTCGACCTTGGCGACAGACTTTCGCTCGGCATCGAGCGTCATTCGCAGCAGCCCTTTGTCTTCGCGGGCAATCACGATTCGCCCCTGCGGATCAAATGCCAGGCTAATCCAGGAGCCTTCCCCCGGCGCGGACGGCCGCACCATTTCCACGGCATACCCTGGCAAGGCGGAGATGGCGACGGGACTGGCGACACCGCCGGCATCCAGGGCGAGCTTCCACTGGTTGTAGTCGTTAAGATTGGCCTCGGGAAGTTGCGCGCAGAGCGGCGCGGCTTGAACGACCAATGTGGCCAGGATTGCCGCCAAAAGTCTCCACCGAGTGAGCGTGGTCTTGATCATGTTCTTCCTCGTCACTTGAGTGAGCTCAAATACGCCAGCAAATCGGCCACCTGGTCGGCAGTCATGTCGCGGAGCAACAAGTCCGGCATCAAGGACTGCTGTTGCGGGACCAGCCGCTCGACTTCCTTGGTGGGGATGCGAACTTCCTTGTCCTGGGCATCTTTGAGCAGGACTTCGCTGTCGTCTTTTTTGATCAGCAAGCCCGTGAGCAGGCGGCCATCGTCTGTTTCGGCCAGATAAGTGACGTACTTCGGATCAATCAGTTTCGAGGGTTCGAGCATGCTCTCCAGGAGCTGTGCCCGGCTAAGCTTTTTGCCGATAGCAGTTAGCTCTGGGCCGATTACCTTGCCTTCCTTCTGGATGCGGTGGCAGTTTTTGCAGGAGACGCTGGCTGTCTCGAAGAATACCTTTTTGCCGCGGGCCTCGTCTCCCTTCAGCAATAGAATCTGCTCAGGCCGGATGACGCTGCCTAGACGTTTGACGCGTTTTTCCGGCGGCAGGTAGCGCTCAAAAAGGTCGCGGATGGTGACGTCGGAGTGCTGCGATGCTTTTTCGATTGCCAAGGCTGTTGCCTCATTCTTGAACTCACTTCGGTCGATGGCTCGCTGAAGAATCAATGCGCCGCTGGTCGATGAAAGGAGACGATTCACGAGTTCCGCTTGCTTCGTGGCCTGCCTTTCCGTGAGCAACTCCGCGATGTCCTTTAGTTCTCCTCCGCGGAGCTTGGCGGCCGCAGCATTGCCCGTTTTATCGCTGGCGGATTCCGGCGGCAGCTCTTTGATCCACTTGTAAATGAGGTCGATTCCTTTGGCGTCCACCTCGGTTGAGCCGATGTGCGGCATCCGCCCACCGCCCAACTTGGTCATGCGATAGAGGAGGACCGAGCGGAAAGGATCACCGGGAGCAATGACTTGGGCAGCATGAATACCGAACGTCCCTTGCGTCGGGCGGACGCCGATCATGTCGGTTTTGTCGAGCGGCAAGTCAAAGGGCATTTTCGAAAGGACCGCGCTGCCGGCGTGGAGGCGGTGGCAGTGGGCACAATTCGTGTGGAGGTAGGCGCGGGCCCGATCTTCCTGATTCGCCGAGGCATCGTATGGACTCGCCAGTTTGGGAAGTTTTGGATCGATTACCACAGGCTTCTCGAAGAGTTTCATTTCCGCCAGAGCATCAATCTGCGAAACCAATGAACCGCCGTAGTCGTGCGGTTTGTTGAGCTGCGGAGTGTTGAAAGCAATGGCCGGCCCGGACCACTTGTTGTGGCACCGCTGGCACTCGGCGCGGCCGGCGAATCGCCAGGTCTGCTTCCGCTTGCCACCACGCAATGTCGAGTCGGCAATGTCGAAGGCCTGTTCCGTTCCCGCGGCGGCCACCAGCAGGGCGTCCGATTGTTCGTCGTTCCATTGATACGTATAGGGCATCCACTCAATGCCGTCGAAATGGAGGATTTGCGTCTCGATGCGGCGACTGGTGAGGGGATTGCCGGATTCCAGTTCTAGCGAATGCGTTTTGACAAGGACCGAGTCCTTGGGATAGGTCCATGCCGCCCCCTCGGCCTTGATCGACAGTTCTCCCGGCACCGCGACCATCCGCTCGGCCACGGCATAGTCGGCCCACGGCTCTGCGTTGATGGAATAGGGAACGACTCCCGCGACCGGAGTTAGCTCTTTGACAGATGAGAAAAGCCCCGTTTCGCTGAGCTTACGGGGAAATGTGGCTGATTTATCTTCCTGCGGATTGGGAATGAGCCGGTGAATGGTTCCGGCCGTGTGATCAAGCAGATAAAACTCGCCGGCGTTATCTTCGCCGAACCCGACGATACGGTGCGTGGTGTCGGCCAGTTCCCGGTGATCGACAACTTTGCCATTCTCGTAGCGAAAGCCCCACATCTTGCCCGTGTCGTAGTCGCCGTAGATGTGATGTCCGTAAAGTTCCTTGAGCCGCGAGCCGTAATAGGTCAAGCCATCAGTGATGGAGGAAGATTCGGAATGGGGATGCTCGATCGTCGGTGGCAGGATGGGAGTCGGCCCGCGCGGCCATTCGGTGTTCGTCGGCTGTCGCCCTTCCATGACGCTCCAACCGTAATTGCCGCCGCGCTCGACCCGGTCGAGCAGCTCCCAGAGTTCCCAGCCGACATCTCCGGCCCAGAGATCGCCGGTTTTCTTGTCGATGCTAATCCGCCAAGGGTTGCGAAAGCCGTAGGCCCAGATTTCGCCGCGGGCTCCTTTCAAATCGACAAAGGGATTGTCGGCAGGGATGCGGTAGTTCTTACCGCCTTCGACGTGGTCGACGTCGATCCGCAGAATCGCGGACAGCAGATTCGTCACGTCCTGCCCTGATCGTTTTGCATCGGGCGGATTGGGACCGGTGCCATCTCCCGTGGAGATATAGAGACATCCGTCCAGCCCGAACTTCAGCGAGCAGCCGTTATGGCCGCCGCCGAGCCAGGTGATGATCGTCGCTTCGCTCTTGGGATCGATGGTCGGCGGATCCGAATCGCTCACCTTGAACCGGGCGATGTGCGAGCCATCGGGAAGCTCGTTTCCCTTGATGTAGCAGACGTAGCAAAAGCGGTTCTGCTCGAACTTTGGATGGAAGGTCAAGGCGTACACTGCGCCAACTCCCGGAATCTCCTTGGCGATGTCGATCATGAGATCCGCGGACATCACGTCGGGCTGGTTCTTGAACGAGAAGATTTTGCCGGCCTGCTCCACGACGAAGAGTCGGTCGCTGCCGGGTGCACTGGTGAGGTCGAGGCAATCTTTGAACTTGAGATTGGGAAAGGACCGTTCGGTGATGTAGGGAAGCGGTTTCTCGGGAGAGCCCGTGATTCGCGAAGTGGTCCAGGGCGCACGCTTCGGCACCGCCGGCTCGGCAGCGACTGATTGAACCGTGGCCACGAGCAGGGCTGAAATTAACAGAAGATATGCGGCACGTGACATAGCGGCGGTTTTTCCTGGGGCTGATAGCGGACGTCAATTTCCAGCCGCATCATACCGCTGAAAAGTGCGACAGGGTACGCGCCCGCTGGATGCGGAAGTAAGATAGGGGTATTCCCGCCGACTCCCTCCGCCGGACCTCCCTTCTCATGTTTCTACCTCCTCCTTCGTGCGTGAATTCCCGTGTTCGCGCGTCCGCCATCGGGCTGTGCGGCATCTTCATCATCACTGGCCGGCTGGCCGCCGCCGCCGATTTTCAGCGGGACGTGCAGCCGATTTTGTCGGAACATTGCGCCCAGTGTCACGGCACTGATGAGAAGGAGCGGAAGAGCAGCTTGCGGTTGGACCAGCGTGAGGCGTCACTCAAGGGGGGCGAATCGGGAACAGCGGCCATCGTGCCGGGGAAACTCGATCAGGGGGAACTGATTCGTCGCATCACGTCAACGGATCCAGACGAAATGATGCCGCCACCCGACCATAAGAAACCGCTTTCAGCCGGACAAATCGACACGCTGAAGCAGTGGATCAAAGACGGGGCGAATTACGAATCGCACTGGGCCTTCACCGCGCCCAAGCAGGTCTCCGTCTCCGCTGTTGGGATGACAAGTCCCATCGACGCCTTAGTCGTCGCCCGGCTGAAGGAGCGCAAGCTGGCTCTGTCGCCGGCCGCCACGCCCGCGATGCTCTGTCGCCGATTGTACCTCGATTTGATCGGGCTGCCGCCGTCGCCACAGGAATTGGCGGAGTTTGAGAAAGTCGGTTACGAGGCGACCGTCGAGACGTTGCTCAAAAGCGAGCGGTTTGGGGAAAAGTGGGCGCGGCACTGGTTGGATTTGGCCCGCTATAGCGACACGAATGGCTATGAGAAGGACATGCAACGCGAGCAATGGAAGTGGCGCGACTGGGTTGTGGATGCTCTCAATCGTGACATGCCCTATGACCGATTTCTCACGGAGCAAATTGCCGGTGACCTGCTCCCAGGGGCAACGCAGGACCAGATCATCGCCACCGGGTTTTTGCGGAACAGCATGATCAACGAGGAAGGGGCAATTGTTCCCGAGCAATTCCGGATGGTTGAAATGATTGACCGAGTCGATTGCCTGGGGAAAGCCGTGCTGGGTCTGAGCACCCAGTGCGCCCAGTGTCATACGCATAAATTCGATCCGCTGAGCCACGACGAGTATTACGGCCTATTCGCGTTTCTCAACAATGCCTATGAGGCCCAGTCGTGGGTCTACACGCCCGATCAGCAGCAGGCGATTGCCAAAGTGCGAGAGCGCATCCAGGCGGCCGAAGAGAAGCTCCGCACAGCTCACCCGCAGTGGCAACAGGAGATGGCCGCCTGGGAAGAGGCGATCATCAAGCAGCAGAAGGAGTTGGCGTGGGAACCGCTGATCGCAACCGAACTGGGGACCATCAGCGGTCTGAATCATCCGACCCAGGAGGCTGACAAGTCCTTGCTCATGCTGGGCCATACGAGTGCCGACGTCTTCATGATCTCCGCCCCCAAGCTCGATAACGTCACCGGCCTGCGGCTCGAGGCACTCAACCACCGCGACCTGCCGCACTTTGGTCCCGGCCGCAGCCGCGTGGGAACCTGGGTGATTCAGGAAGTGGAAGTCCTCGTCAAGAAGCCGGACGGCAAGAACTGGGAAAAACAGAAACTTGTGAATGCCTCGGCGGATTTTTCGGAGCCCGAAGTGAAGCAAGCGGATGGGAAGAAGGCGAGCGGCCCGGTCGCTCATTTGATTGACGGCAAGGACGACACTACCTGGAACGCCGATCGGGGAATCGGCCGCCGCAATCAACCCTCCGTCGCAGTCCTCCAGTTCGAGAAGCCTCTGAGCTTCCCTGAAGGGACGCAGTTCAAAATCGCCTGGCGGATGGGGGACATGCTCGGCTGCGGCCGCTGGAGCATCACTCGTCAAGCTGTCCCCACGGTCCCGCCGGTGAATCATGCTGCCATCTTGGCGATGCAGGCATCCGCCGATCAGCGGTCCACCGAGCAGCAAGCGGCCATCTTCACCGCCTGGCGGATGAGCCTTCCGGATGCCAAAGCTATCAATGACGAGATCGACGCCGTCTGGAAAGACTATCCGCAAGCCGCCACATCAATCCTGCATCTGACTGAGCGTGAACCGGCCAATCATCGAGAAACTCATTTGCTCGACCGGGGAAGTTGGGACCAGCCGAAGCAACGGGTCGAGCCGCACACGCCAGCGGCATTTCATCCATTCCCGGCGGATGCGCCGCGAACCCGCTTGGGCTTCGCGCGCTGGGTTGCAGACAAGAACTCTCCCTTCACCGCCCGCGTGGCGGTGAATCGAGTCTGGCAGGCGATGTTCGGCACGGGATTGGTCGAGACCCCCGAGGATTTTGGCACCCGTACCCCGGTGCCGGAATATCGCGAGCTTCTCGACTGGCTGGCGGTTGACTTCATGCAGCACGGCTGGAGCCATAAACATCTCATTCGCACCATCGTCCTCAGCAATACCTATCGGCAATCATCGTTTGCGTCCCCCGAGCTTTTGCAGCGCGACCCGCGCAATGTCTGGCTGGCACGGGGACCGAGATTTCGGGCCGAGGCCGAAGTGGTACGGGACATCGCCCTCAGCGTGTCGGGCCTGATGTCGCATAAGCTCGGGGGGCCAAGCATTATTCCGCCAGTTCCGCAAAACGTACTCGACTACAACTACACCTATCCCTCCTACTGGAAGCCGGCCGAGGGGCCGGAGCGTTATCGCCGAACCTTGTACGGCTTTCGCAAGCGATCGATGCCCGATCCCGTGATGGCCAACTTCGACGGACCCAACGGCGACTTCGCTTGCGCCCGACGGCTGCGGTCCAATACGCCGCTGGCCGCGCTCACGGGGCTCAACGAAACCATCTTCGTGGAAGCAGCCAGAGCATTGGCTCTGCGAGTGCTCCGTGAAGGGGGCAAGAGCGATGCGGAGCGAGCGGACCATGCTTTTCTGCTCTGTACTTCGCGAAAACCAACGGCTGAGGAGCGGCAAGCGGTTCTCGACTTGCTTCAATCGCGGCGACAAAAGTTAGCCGAAGGCTGGCTCAATCCTCGGGAAGTCGCCACCGGCGATCCGGCCAAACTGCCGACCTTGCCACCGGATGCCACGCCGCAAGACGCGGCTGCCTGGACGCTGGCGGCTCGAGTGCTACTGAACCTCGACGAGACCATTTCCAAGAACTAATCCGCACCAACCCCACTAACCTGAAGCGCAAGCGAGGGAGAACTGAGAACCGCTTCTCCCTCGCTTGCGCTTCGGGTTGGTGGAGAAGTTTCGAGACTAACCATGAACCTCATCCAGCAACTTCAATCAGCCCGCGCCCAGTATCTCAGTCGTCGCTGGTTCCTTCGAGACTGCGGCGTTGGCCTGGCCGGTATTGCCGCGAGTTCGCTCTTGGCGGACGACTCCGCCAAACAGCCGGCAGGCGACAATCCGCTCGCTCCGCGCCAGCCCCATTTTCCGGGTAAGGCGAAACGGGTGATTTACATTTTCCAGGCGGGCGCGCCGAGCCACCTGGAACTTTTTGACAATAAGCCGGAGCTCACCAAACGGAATGGACAACTTCCGCCAGCGGAGCTACTCAAGGGTTATCGGGCGGCGTTCATCAATCCGAACTCGGCCTTGCTCGGCCCGAAATTCCCATTCGCCAAACATGGCAAGTGCCAGATGGAGCTGAGCGAGGTACTGCCGCACACGGCCAAGATCGTCGACGAAATCTGCCTCATCCGGACGATGCAGACCGAAGCCGTCAACCATGCTCCGGCCCAGATCATGATGAACAGCGGCTCGCAACAGTTCGGCCGGCCGAGTTTTGGCTCCTGGACGCTGTACGGCCTCGGCAGCGAATCGGCGAACCTCCCCGGTTTTGTCGTCCTCACCAGCGCCAAGGGAACCAGCGGCGGCGCGAGCAACTACGGCAACGGGTTTTTGCCGACGATTTACGGCGGCATTCCCTTCCGGAGTTCCGGCGATCCCGTCCTGTACTTGTCCAACCCGCAAGGGATTGATGCCGACACGCAGCGGGCCTCGCTCGACGCGCTGAACAAACTCAACGACCTCGCCAAGGCCGCTGCCGGCGATCCGGAAATTGCCGCCCGCATCCAGAGCTACGAAATGGCCTACCGCCTGCAGACGAGCGCTCCGGAACTCATGGACCTCTCCCAGGAAACTCAGCCGACGCTCGATCGCTACGGCATCAAGTCCCCCAAGGACGCGAATTTCGCCCGCAACTGCCTGCTCGCCCGCCGGCTCATCGAGCGGGGAGTTCGCTTCGTGCAGCTCTTTCACGAAGCCTGGGACCAGCACGGCAACCTGACAGCCGGCGTGAAGCAGAATGCGCTGGATACTGATCAGGCGAGCGCCGCGCTCGTCATGGACCTCAAGGAGCGCGGGCTGCTCCAAGACACCATCGTCATCTGGGGTGGCGAATTCGGCCGCACACCGATGGTCCAAGGGGGCAACGACGGCCGCGACCATCACAACCGCTGCTTCAGCCTCTGGCTAGCCGGCGGCGGCATCAAGAGTGGCTACACCCACGGACAGACTGACGAACTGGGCTTCAACGTCGCCGCGGACCCGGTGCACGTCCACGACCTGCACGCTACCCTCCTCAAGCAGCTCGGCTTCGACCACACTCGGCTCACGTTCCGCTTCCAGGGACGCGACTACCGACTGACTGACGTGCATGGGCGGTTGGTGAAGGAGATCTTGGCTTGACCAAGGTGCGGCTACTTCTTTCCCACACAGTACAACATGCTCGTGCTCCGAATAAAGAGCTGCCCGTCGCATGGGGTTGGCGATGCGCGGAAAATCTCTTCCTTTCCCGCGGTGAGCGAGTTTTCCGCAACGACCTGAAATTCCGCTCCTCGTTTGAGGACAAAGGTCTTGCCCGCTTCATTGACGAAGTAAGCCAGTTCGCCGGCAGCTATAGGTGAGCCGCTGAACTTGCCGCTGAGACGATTCTTCCAGACGACATGGCCATCCGTAGCGGCATAGCAGGTCACGATGCCTCCCATATCACAAACGAGAACAAGCGCCCCAACGACGATCGGGGATGGGCAATCGCGGCCTCCGGATCGCGGCGTGTGCCAGGCCATGTGGGTGTCGGTGACGTTGCCGGTTCCACCCGGACGGACGGCATAGAAGTCACCGGCCAGACCATTGACGACGCAGAGCAAATCGCCCACTGGAGTGACCGTGGGCTCACCCCGTCCGTTGAAGCTTTTGCAGAACCACCGTTCTTCGCCGGTCGTCGGATCATAAGCCTGCACACCGGCATGGCCGTTGACCACAATTTCCTCCCGCTTTCCCAATTCGACCACGATGGGCGTGCTCCAGCCGCGATGGTCGCGGCGGCGGGTGTTCCAGATGTCCTTGCCGGTCTCTTTGTCCAAGGCCCGAATCCAGGCGTCGGCATCGGCATCGCAGTTCTGCACGACCAGGTCGCCGACGATGATCGGGCAGGCGGAAGTTCCCCACGGACTCTCAAACTTGCCGAGATCGCGCGACCATAGAGGTTTGCCTTCGATGGAGTAGGCATGGAGCCCGCCGCGGCCAAAGAACGCGACGACGATTTCGCCGTCCGTGACGCACGTGGCCGAGGCCCAGCCGTTCATGTTGTGGACTGCCTCTGGTTCCCCTTTCCAAGCCGACTGCTGCCACTCGATTTTGCCGGACTTGCGATTGACGCAAAAAACGATTCGTTCTTTCCCTTGCTCCAGGGCGGCAGTCAGAAAGATCCGGTCCCCCCAAATGACCGGCGAAGACTGACCGCTGCCAGGAAGCGTTGTTTTCCAAACGACGTTTTCGTCCGTCCATTTCACCGGGAGATTCGTATCGGCGGAGTGGCCATCCTGCTGCGGGCCGCGCCACCGGGGCCAGTTGGATTCGGCAGCCGAGGAGACCATTGCCAAGACCAATACGGAAGGGAGGGCAAGGAGAAATGACGAGCGGGAGAGCAGCATGAACCGGATCCTTTGAGGCGGGATTTGGGCGGAAGGAGCAGAGGCAGATTTTCGGCCATCTCCGCCTATCCTACTATACCGAGCGGGGAGTCCTCCACTGCCATGCCCATGTGGGATTGGTACACTTGATGACCAAGTACGAAATCCTTGATCAGAAAGCCCTTCCTATGAAAAGCCGATGCATCGTTCTGACGCTCGCGGCTGTCGCGATCATCTCCAGTTCGCTGACCGCTGCCGAGAAGTTGACGCTGGGGAGCCTGTTCAGTGACCATGCGGTCTTGCAACGGGGCATTGCGGTTCCGGTTTGGGGGAAGGGGGAGCCCGGTGCGAAAGTGACGGTGCAGTTTGCTGGTCAGGAAAAGCTGGCGACGGCGGACAAGGCCGGCAAGTGGCTGGTCAAGCTCGATCCGCTGGCGGCTGCCGCCGAGGGGCGGGCCATGACGGTGAAGTCGGATACCGGCACGCTGACGATTCAGGATTTGCTGGTCGGGGAAGTTTGGGTTTGCAGCGGGCAGTCAAACATGGCGTTTGCCCTCAGAAATTCCGATACCGGCGAGGCGGCCATCGCGGCAGCCGGCGATAGAGAACTGCGGCTGTTTGCGGCAGCGGCCCGCGCCACCGATGAGCCGCAGGAGACGATTGGCGGCACGTGGGCCGTCGATTCCGCGCAGTCGGCAGCCGGGTTCTCGGCCGTGGCCTACTTTTTTGGCAAGGATCTTCGCAAGAAGCTCGGCGTACCCGTCGGCCTGATCAAATCGGCGGTCGGCGGAACGGTCGCGGAGGCTTGGACCGCCGAAGCGGACCTCGCCAGCAATCCCACGCTCAAGCCACTCTTCGAGGTGCAGGCGAAACGGATCGCCGATTACCCCCAGGCCCTGGAAACTTACAAGCAGCGCGAGGCGGACCTGCTCGCCAAATACGAGCAACAAGTCGAGAAGGCGAAAGCCACCGGTAAGCGGCCCCCCCTCAAACCGCGGCCGCCGCAAGATCCCGTCCAGAACAACAACCGTCCGTTCGGTCTGTATAACGGCTCGATCGCTCCTTTGCAGCCCTATGCGATCCGTGGTGCCATTTGGTATCAGGGAGAAGCGAACTCCGGGCGCGGCAAGGAATATCAAACGCTCTTTCCCGCCATGATAGGCAGCTGGCGAAAGGCTTGGGGCCAAGGAGATTTCCCCTTCCTGTTTGTGCAAATTGCTCCGCACAACGGGATGTCGCCGGAAGTTCGCGAGGCCCAGCGGCTGACGATGCAGACCACGCAGAACACGGCGATGGCGGTCACCGTCGATGTAGGGGATGCCGCCGACATTCATCCCGTCAAGAAGCAGCCCGTCGGTGAGCGGCTAGCGCTGGCCGCGCGGGCGCTGGTTTACGGTGAACAGATAGAATTCTCTGGACCGACCTATGATTCACTGAGCGTGAAGGGGAATCAGGCGATCGTCACGTTCAAGCATGTGGGTGGCGGGCTCGTCGCGAATGATGGCGAGCTCAAGGGTTTTGCGATTGCCGGCGCAGATGGAAAATTCGCCGCAGCCAAAGCGACAATTCAGGGAGATACGGTGGTCATCTCCAGCGAAGCCGTGGCCGCTCCTGTTACGGTTCGTTATGGCTGGGTGAACGTGCCGGATGTCAATCTCTACAACAAAGCGGGACTCCCCGCTTCACCCTTTCAAACAGACGGGGCATTCGAACTGGAGCCCGGTTTCGAGCCGCTCCTCAATGGCACCGACCTGACCGGCTGGCAATACAAAGGGGGGCCACGGTTTGATGGCATGATGAATGCCAGCGATGGCCGCTACACGGCCCGTGACGGCCGAATCGTGGTCAATCCGGGAAAGGGTTTGGCCCAGATGTGGACGACTCGCGAGTTGTCTGGCGACTTCCATCTCAAGCTGGAGTTTCGCGCCGGCGTGAATGCCGACAGCGGTATCTTCCTGCGGGCCCCGCAGCTGCAGTGCCGTGACTACTACGTTGCCGGCCCGTACAAGGAACTGAAGAACTACAAGCCCCAGGACTGGAATGAGATCGAAGTCATCGTGAAAGGGAAGGTCGCGACCTGCACCTGCAACGGCGAGCCGCTCATGTTCACCAATGAGTTGCCCTCCACCGGCCCGATTGGACTCGAAGCTGACCGGGGACAGATGGAATATCGCCGCATTCGGATTAAGATGACGCCGGCACCCTAGTCACCGAGGCACTCTCATGCGAACTTTGATCGGCGCTCTCTTGTGCTGCCTCGCGACCTCGGCGCTCGCCGCGCCTCCCGAAGACTGGGAGCGGATGAAAACGATTACGCCCCAGGGGTACGTCTGCGGTTTCGCGGCGAGTCCTATTCAAGTGGATGGGAAGCTCGACGAGGCGATTTGGGAACCGGCTCCGTGGACCGCGGACTTCGTCGACATCGAAGGGGACCGCAAACCCAAGCCTCGCTTCCGTACGCGGGCGAAGATGGTTTGGGACAACGACTACTTCTACATCGCGGCCGAACTCGATGAGCCGCACGTCTGGGGGACGCTGACGAAGCACGACGCGGTTATTTTTCAAGACAACGACTTCGAAGTCTTCATCGATCCTGACGGGGACAACCACGAGTACTACGAGTTGGAGCTGAACGCTCTCAACACGACTTGGGATTTATTTCTCCCCCGCCCCTACAAGGACGGCGGTTCGGCAGACAACAGTTGGGAAATCCCCGGCCTTAAAACAGCGTTGCAAATTCGCGGGACGCTGAACGACCCGAGCGATAAAGACGAAGGTTGGAGTGTCGAAATCGCCATTCCCTGGAAAGTGCTCGGCGAGCACGCCCACCGTTCCGCGCCGCCAAAGCACGGCGATACCTGGCGAGTTGACTTCTCGCGGGTGGAGTGGGAGCACGAGATCGCGGACGGGAAATATCGGAAAGTTGCTGGCAAGCGCGAGGACAACTGGGTTTGGTCCCCGCAGGGAATCATCGACATGCATCGCCCGGAGCGGTGGGGCCTGGTGCAATTTTCGCAAGATCCCCCGGGCAAGACCCCGTTTGTTCCGGACGCCGCGATGAAAGTCCGCGACGTACTGATGGGGGTCTATCACGCCCAAAAACAGTTTCACAAGGACAATGGAAAATGGGGGGAGAGCCTTAAGGAACTGGGCATTGAATCCTCCATCCAAGGAGTTGCCTCGCCACTGGAACTGCGGAAGACGAAGGACGGTTTCGAGGCGAGCCTGGAGCGCTGGAAGGTGCGGCAGGACTCTCGCCTCTGGAAGGTAACGAGCGATCCACTGAGGCCGGCGCTGGAGAAGGCGGGAAAGAACCGAGCGGAAATCCAGAAGGCTCTGGATGATGCTCCGGCTTCACAGCGCGAGGGGATGGAGTTCCTCGTCCTCAATATGCCCAGCCGCGATTTGCAGAGCCTGACTGCCGAATTCCTGCTTGCGGATGTGAGCCTGGCCTTCCAGTCTTGGGAAGAGTCTCCCTGGAAGGCAACGCTTCCCAGAGAGATATTTTTCAACAACGTGCTGCCGTATGCCAGCATCAACGAGAGCCGCGATGCTTGGCGGAAGGATTTTCGCCAGCGGTTTGGCCCACTCGTCAAAGACGCCAAGACTCCTTCCGCAGCGGCGGCCATTTTGAATCAGAAGATTTTCGCGCTCACGAGCGTCAAGTATTCCACGCAGCGGGCCAAGGCGGACCAGAGCCCTTACGAGTCGATAAAGTCGGGAAAGGCCTCCTGCACCGGCCTCTCGGTGCTGCTCATTGACGCTTGCCGTTCGGTGGGAGTGCCGGCCCGGTTTGTGGGGACGCCCCTCTGGTCCGATAAAAGCGGCAATCATTCCTGGGTCGAGATTTGGGACAACGGCTGGCATTTCACCGGCGCGGCGGAGCCGAGTGGCGACAAACTGGACGAGGCGTGGTTTATCGATCGGGCCTCGAAATCGCAGCGCGACGATCCGCTGCATGCAATCTATGCCGTCAGCTTTCAGCGGACGCCGCGGAAATTCCCGCTCGTCTGGGATCGAGACATCGACTACGTCTTCGCCGTCAACGTTACCGATCGGTACGTTAATCGAGCACCCAAGCAGCCCGAAGGAACAGCGCTCGTCATGTTCTGTGTGCTGGATCGCCGCGGCGGCACTCGCAAGGCAGCACCGCTAAAAGTTGTGGACTCCGCCGGCAAAGTGCTGCTCGAAGGAACTACCAAGGACGAGGGATTTGATTCCAACGACTATTTGAGCGCGTACCTGCCGCAGGATCAGGAATTCGACGTCGAAGTCAAGCTGGGAGATTCCACCCTTAAGTCGAAGGTGAAGGTTGAAAGGCGCGACAAACCTTTTGTCTGGTATCTGTCCGATGCATCGGAACCGGCGAAACCGCCAGCGGACGGCGATGCGTCGTCGAAAGCAGTGATGGCGCTCGAAACATTTCTCGCCGAGCCCACCGAAAAACGCGCCGCGATGAACGGACAATCCTTTGCGTCGGTGCCACTTTCCAAAGTCGATGCCACGCAGGCCACCAAAATCTTGTGGGACGACCATGTAAAGCAAATCCGCCAGATCCGCGCAGCGGAAATGAAAGCGAAGGAGCTGACTGTGGGCGAGCTCAAGATGCCGTTCACCTATCAGGTGTTTGGCGATAAGCCCGCTACAGGAAGAAGTATGTACTTTTCGCTGCACGGCGGTGGCGGCGCGCCTAAAGAGGTCAACGATCAGCAATGGGAAAATCAAAAGCGGCTGTACAAGCTCGAAGAGGGAGTCTATGTCGTCCCCCGCGCTCCGACCGATACTTGGAACCTCTGGCATCAGTCCCACATCGATGAGATGTTCGGCCGGCTGATCGATAATTTGATTGTTTTTGAGGACGTCGACCCCGATAAAGTCTACGTGATGGGTTATTCCGCCGGAGGAGACGGTGTGTATCAGCTCGCGCCGCGGATGGCCGATCGTTTTGCCGCAGCGGCGATGATGGCGGGGCATCCCAATGAGACTTCGCCGCTGGGGCTACGAAATCTGCCGTTTGCCATTCATGTCGGCGAACTGGACGACGGCTATGGCCGCAACAAGGTCGCCCGCGAATGGGAAACGAAGCTGGCGGAGCTTCGCAAAGGTGACCCGGACGGTTATGTCCATTACGTGACGCTCGAAGCGGGCAAAGGACACTGGATGGACCGCAAGGATGCCGTGGCCATTCCCTGGATGGCTAAGCATCGTCGCAATCCTCTGCCGGCGAAGATCGTTTGGAAGCAGGACGACATGAGACACTCCCGTTTCTATTGGCTGGCGGTTGACTCCAAGGCAATTGGCGACCGCGCGGAGATCATTGCCCGGCGCGATGGCCAAACGATTGACGTCCAGTCCCACGATGCCAGCCGGCTCACGATCCGCCTCAATGACGCCATGCTCGATCTGGAGCAGCCCGTCTCTATCACGAGCAAGGACAAAGTCCTATTCCAGGGCCGCGTTTCCCGCACCATAGGCTCGCTGGCCAAAACCCTTGCCGAGCGCGGAGACCCCCAAGGTCTTTTCAGCGGAGAAGTTACCGTCGAGTTGCCCAAGAAAGAGCCTTAAGAGGATCGCAATGTCGGGCACACTTTGGAGAGAGGCGAGCGCTCCTGGTGTCGAAACCTGAGTGTTTGGATTCAACACGGACCCTGTTTGTATTTTGGGAGGGGTTTATTGAAACAGGGAGCGTGATTTCAACAGGCAGATGTCGGCCTAGAGAGGCAGTCCTACGGGGATCGCCTGAAGGCGGGGCGCTAGAGCGCGCCAGCCACGATCATGCCGGATGGGCCAAGTTCCTCTGCGGGGGGTAAGCGTGGGTGAGCGCGGCCGAATGACAGTAAAGTATCTGGCACAAGCATTTGCCAGCACATTCTTGAAACCAATGGCGAGGAGCCGCAATGGTGGAGAGGAAGGGGGAGAGATGGAGGAAATCGTCTTCCGAATTCTTCAGTGATTTACTCTTGCCAGTCTTACGCTACTGAGTCTTGGTGCCCTTGCGTTCAAAGCGAAGTCCCGCCCATTCCCTCCACGTTTCGCCGGATCGTTTCACAAAACGCCTCCAGGGGGAGGTCATTGTCGTCGTTGCCAAACGGGTTTTCGATTTCAACCCCGATCTCCTCAATGCCCAGCAGCACAAAGGCCACAAAGAACGATGCGGGAATGGTCCACCAATCGTAGTCCCGCACTAGAGCCAGCGGCAGCGAATAGCAATAGAGCAAGATCACCCGCCGCAGATGAACCATGTAGGCGAACGGCATGGGTGTCTTCTGGATCCGCTCGCAGGAGCCGACGTAGTCCACCAGTTGCTGCACATTCTGATCGAGCGCGACGAATTGATAATCACTGATTGCCTGCCGGCTGCGGGCTTCTTCCAGACAGCGGGTCAACTCCCGCGCCACTGCCAGCGGCACATGCTCGTGGGCCAAGACTCGCTGCACGTCGGCCGCGGAGAGACGTGCCTCGCCGTTACCCAGGTTGTGCGGACTCCCGCGTAGTTGGTGCATCACGGCATTGGCGAACGCCATCGTCCAACCAAAGAGCCGGGATTGAACATCCGGCACCCCGGCGAGCAACACGCTTGTGGACCGGGCGAGGTTGCGACTTTCGTTGATGATGTTCCCCCACATCCGCCGGCCTTCCCAAAACCGGTCATAGGAAGAGTTCGTGCGGAACACCAGCAGCAACCCCAGCGCCGTGCCAATGAGCATGTGCACTGTCAAAGGCAAGAGCGGCAGGCGGTCGGCGAACTTGATGCTGTAATGCCAGTATTCGTAACCCGCCGTCACGATGGCCGACCAGACGACCGCCGCCAGGATGCGGCTGCTGATCTGCTGCAGCATCGACCCCTTGATATCGAAGAGGTGGGAACGCCAATCGTGGGGGTCGTAGTCGATCATGGAGCGCTGCACCGTTGCTTGATTTGCCCGACAAGTAGAGAATAGCGGCTGTAGCCCTTTCCTCAAATCGCCCCTCCAGACTTCGCGGTCTTGTGAACATCCTCCTCAACGGCACACCGCGAGAAGAGCCGGCGGAACTGACGGTTGCTGAATTGCTCGTGCGCCTGGAGCTACCCTCCCGCGGCATAGCGGTCGAGCTCAACCAGCAGATTGTCCCCAAAGGCCGCCACTGGGAGCAGAAGCTGCGGGACGGGGACCGGATTGAAATTGTATCGCTCGTGGGTGGAGGATAGAGACTTGAATTCAACGACCCCGCCGCCGATGACCGAAACGACCGACAAGCCGCTTCGCATCGGGTCGCATACCCTCCAAAGCCGCCTCATTGTCGGCACGGGAAAGTACGATACGTTCGAGGCGATGCAGAAGTCGCTGGACCTTTCCGGCACGGATTGCATTACCGTTGCTGTCCGCCGCGAACGCCTCTACGACGGCCGGGGCCAGAACATACTCGATCATCTAGACCTCAGCCGGTATACGCTCCTTCCCAACACGGCAGGCTGTTACAACGCGGTCGATGCGGTGCGGGTAGCCCGGATGGGGCGCGAGATTCTCGCCAGCCTGGAGAACCCCGGTGCCGACTGGGTGAAACTCGAAGTCCTCGGTGATAGCAAGACGCTTCTCCCCGACCCCATCGAACTTTTGAAGGCGACCGAAACTCTCGTCGCCGACGGCTTCGCGGTCCTCTGCTATACCAGCGACGACCCCATCATGGCCCGCCGCCTGAAGAGAGCCGGTGCCACAGCCGTCATGCCCGCCGGCAGCCCCATCGGTTCGGGACAAGGAGTCCTCAACCCCAACAACATTCGGATCATCCTGGAGTACCTCAAGGATGGCGACCCCGATTATCCAATTATCGTCGATGCTGGCGTTGGCACCGCCAGCGACGTCGCCTTTGCGATGGAGCTTGGTGTCGACGGCGTATTGCTCAACACGGCTATCGCCCACGCTCGCGACCCTCTGATGATGGCCCGCGCCATGAGCGCCGCCTGCGCCGCCGGTCGCCTCGCTTTCCTCTCTGGTCGCATCCCTCGCCGCCTCTATGCCACCGCCAGCAGTCCGGAAGAAGGAGTCATCTCCACGCGGCCCTATCTTTCGTGACGCGAGACTCTCCTTTGTATCGGAAAGGAATCGATCATGGCCGATTTCAAGGTGACGCAGCTTCAAACGGGGCTGGACTTCGAGAATCTGGCGCACTGGGATGTCGTCATTATTGGGGCCGGGCCCGCGGGACTGGCCGCCAGCCTGACCACGGCCCATCGGGCGCTAACCACGCTGGTCATTGAGGCCAAGGACCGGCCGGGGGGACAGCCGCAGTTTTTGTACGCCGACAAGCGGATTGTGGACATCCCTGGCTTTCCCGACGGCATCACGGGGGATGACTTGTCGCAGCGGACTTACCGGCAGGCCCTGGACGCCCTGGTGCAGTTCCGGTTTAACGAGGAGTTAGTGACGATCGAGGACACGGAGGAAAGGGCGACCGAAGAGCCGCTTAAGCGAGTGGTCACGACGAAAGGCAGCTATTTGTGCCGCAAGGTCATCATCGCTTGCGGCCTGTTGCATTATCCGCGGCGGCTGGCGGTACTCGATCAACTCCAGTCGAAGAACGTGCATTACAAGATTCCCAAGATCGGCGACTATGAAGGCAATCGAGTGGCAGTGGTCGGAGGAGGCGACTCTGCCCTGGATGCCGCGCTGATGGTGCAAGCCCGCGGTGGCCAGGTGGATCTGCTCGTTCGCGAGCCCACTCCCATCGGCAAGCCGGATAGCCTGGCGCACATTCATGAGGCGGGAGGCCATGTTCTCACTTCCACGGAGATTACAGCCGCCCGGTTCGCCGGTGACGAGATCGAGCTGGATTTAACAAGCGGCAAGGTGCTGCGCTGCTCATGGGTAGTCGTTCAAATCGGCTTTCTATCGGCCAAGGAAACCTTTGAGCGGCTGGCACTGGTCCTGAACGAGGATGGGAGCATTGCCGTGGATCCGTACTTTGAAACCAGCCGCCAGGGGATTTTCGCGGTTGGGGATGTGCATGGCGATATCAAGCTCATCGCGGTGGCCTGGGCGGAGGGGATTCAAGCCGCGATTCACGCCTTCAAGGAGATCACCAGTCCCTATTGGCTCAACGAAAAGCGGCTGAAGGACCATAAGATCGCGCTCATCGGCGAGAAGATTGCCCGGGCCGCTTCCAAGGTGCGACCGACATAGGTGAAGGAAGAGGGTAAGACTCAATCGCTTAGCGGAAAAAGGGCTCCCGGCGGGATTCCTCCTGCGGTACACTCGTCGGCCCCGATCAATCCTCGCGACCACAGGGTGCGTTCGACCATGATTCGCAATAGCGTTTCCAATCGCTGTTGAGCTTCGTGACTTTCCAAAATACCCAGGCTGCGGGCGATGGCTTCCAAGGTGCACAGCCCGGCCTCGTGAGGCTGCAGGCGCAGGCGATATTCCGAAGGAGGCCCGATCGGCAGCTTTACCTGGGGAATGCCAGCCAAGGCCGCCTCGCGCCGGACGATCTTTCGCGTTTGCGACCAACTGCCGTCCGGAACGATCAAGTTCACCGGCATTTTGAGTGTGGAAACGAACTCGGCACTTAATTCGAGGGAGTGCGAACTTGGATAAAGGAGGAGCGAAGTCGTTCCTGCCTGCAGAAAATCGTTCGCGGACCAGCATTCCTCTTTCTTTCCGTGAATCCGGAGGTCGCTGTTGGAGAGCGCCTTGGCCGCGAGTCTGGCCGTGTTGGTCGTCAGCGACTCCTCTGCCACGTGCATCAAGATGATGACGCGGGTCTGAAGGACGATTTGCGGGATCATATCGCAGAAGCAGAGCGGTCTGCGGATTTCGCAGCGAGGACACCGGTTCTCGGAATTGAGTCGCCGCATTTGCAAACCAGCTTGCCGTCGTCAAGCGGCATCGACTGTCTCTGAAATCAGTATTTCGCCGGTTGCCGATATGGTCCCCAAGGCGTAAAGGTGACGGACAAACGCCGTGACTTGAGCCAGCCGCCGGCCCGCGCGTCCCAGGTGCTGCGAGGGAGCGACCTGAAGTCCTTCCGCCGCGACAAGGTCGTCGAGTGTCCCGTAGCGCCTGCCAGGATGAAAATCGACGGACTTGAGCACGAGGCACTTGGGGGAGTCTGGACTGACTTGCCGGAGCAGTCGCGCCGAACCCTGATTGAAAACCGCCACCGTATCGCTGGCGTGCCGAAATCCAGCCCAGGCCAATTGAGCTTCTTTCAGCGAGAGCGCGCCGGCAAAATGGGAGCTGGTCAAATCAAAGTGTCTAAGAAGGTACTCCGGCAGCGGAGAGTCGGTTCGAATCGTACAGGCAAATCCTTCCCTCGTTCCGAGCCGCTGGGCGACCCAGTAGACGGGGACATGGGGATCTCCCAGGCAGCCCGGCTTGCCGGCTGCGGATTCTCCATAGGCCACGACGACGTTGTCCAAATTGCCGAGAAGGGCCAGGGGTATGTTCTTAAACGTGTGACTTCGTCCTCCCAGTCGGTGCCGGGAATGTTCTGACTTGGGATGAGCCAGTTGCCGCTCCACCATGTGATCGAATGCCAGCAGGAGTTGGTCCAAACCCTTCGTCTCAGGCTCCAGGACTCCTAGCGCGGCTACGGTGGCTTCGACAGTAGAAAGAAATGACTCGCTTGGTTCACGACGAATGCGATAGCGGCTGGGGGCAGCGGGAGCGAGTTGATATCGCGGCAAGCCGTGCAGGGCCGGAATGTCGCGCACCAGTGTTTTGGCGTGATGCCAGGTTCCATCCAGAACCACTAGTTGCTCGGGACGCTGGTCGGTTGGCAAATCCGCCAGCAGGGTAGCGCCAGGCCCTGGGTACAAAATGCCCGCGCTTGGCTTCAGTGAAATCTTGGCCGCCAGGTCTTTGGTGTGAGCGACCAGAAGGGTCGAATTTCGTAGTGCGCGATGGACGATGCGGGCGGTGTTGAAAGGATGAAACCGCTCCCGCATGTGCTGCAGGATCAAAACCTCTGTCTTGTTTTCAATGGTCGGAATGACGGCGCAGAAACACTCGCTGGCCGGCCGAAAGCAACCATAGCAGCGTTCTCGAAAGTCGCTGGCGGGAGGCTGTACTCCCGTGGTAAGTGTCTGCATTCGAATTCTCTATCTCCTATCCGCCTGGAAAAACCTCGCGGCGGTGTTACATCCAAGCCAGTTGTCACTTGCGTTGCGGTTCACTCGCCGGCTCTGGCCGGTGTCGTTGAACCATCGAGCGGAAGTCGCCGAGGTTGTTCCGCCAGAAGTGCCGCTGACTCAGATCGACTTCGGCAACGACGACATCGCCCCAGTTTTCACCCTTGGCGAGTGGCTGGCCCGCGTGATCATACACGGCCGATTGCATCCAGTTACTTTTCGCATCCGTGTACGTGCTGCTGACCACATAGACATGGTTTTCGCAGGCGCGGGCTTGCCCTAGCAGCGGGTTGCAGCCCCAGACCGGCCAGGCGATCACCTCCGCCCCGCGATTGGTCAGCTCGCGGGCAACTTCGGGAAAAAAGCCGTCGTAGCAGACCATCATGCCGACCTTGCCGAACTTCGTATCGAAGACGGGGTAATCATCGCCGGGTGTTACACCCGACTCGACCTCGGAATGTGGCAGGCAAACTTTGCGATACTTGCCAATCAGCTTCCCATCCGGACCGAGCAGCACGGCGGTATTGTAGACGGCTCTTCCCTCGCGCTCGTAGAGGCTCACCACGATGTGCAGTTTGTTCTGTTTCGCCAGTTCGCCAAAAAACTCCGTCGATGGCCCTGGAACCGCCTCCGCTGTCTCGTGAGGCTTCTTGCCGACGCGAACGTATGGGACCGTCTCTCCCAGGACGACAAGATCGACTTTCTGCTCGGCGGCCTTGGCGATCAGCGGTGCATACTCCTCGCAGTTGGCCCGCGGCGACTTGCCGGAGGGAATGTAGTGCACCGTCGCTAGCCGCACTTTTCGGCTGGGAGGTTTCGACGTTTCGGCAAAGCTCACGCTGCTCCATTCCACTCGGCCGCGCGGTGCCCATTGCAGGTGCAACTCGACAACGGCTTGCGTGGCCTTCGAGGGTGCGCGGTACAGTCCGGATACCTGGGTCCAACCCTGTTGGTCCACCGCGTCATCGAGCGGATGTTCCGGTTCGGCCAGAGGAATGGAGCCGGCTTCCTTCTCGCGGCCGGCTGGCGGATCGGCCAGAACGTCTTTGCCCTCCTTGTCCTGCCAGACGATCCTCACGATGGTGCTTCGCCGGGGAACCTCCACGTGCTCCGTCTTTCGCAGCGCTTCGAAACGGTAGAATTTCCCGCCGCTCACCGGAAACGCCTTCTGAAAGCGGCCTTGCTGGGAGACTGAGTCCGCCGCTGAGATGACAAATGCACCATCACCGTGCGAGCCCCCCTTGGATTCATAAGAAAACGACGGCCGAATCTCCTCCCGTTGGGCCACAGTTTCCCAACCAGACGGATACGTATCGGATGCAGTTGTTGAGAGCTCTAAGAATGCCAGAAAACCGGCCAGAACAGTCCAGAATTGGAATGAGCGGAACATCGGGAACTCCTCACAGCGTTCAACAATTGGATTGCAGGCGGGAAAACTCCAGGATAACCGACGACGGGACGGATTTGTTGCATCCGGTCTACTCGGCGAGCTTATAGATGATCGGCAGTGTCCCAATTTGAAGTTTCAGGATCGACCAAAGGAGCGCAACTGCGGATTTGTATGATAGGCGAGTTCTGTGTAGCCGAATGAGGTGTCCAGCCAACCAGCTTCTATCATGCTGAGAAAGTATGGAGCCCAGACTGCATGACCACATGGCAAAAAAACGTCTGTTTCGGCTCCGCTGAAAATACAACCCTCGACCTCATCGCGTATGAGAGAACTGTATTCGCGAAACTCTTCGCGCACCGCTCCGCACTCGTGGCACTTTGCGAAACCTTCGTTAAGAGAATGGTGGCAATGGCCGCACTTTTGCTCAAGTCCGCGTTGCCAGTTCATTTCAGCCATTGCTTCATCCTACCAGCGCAGCAAAAAGCCCCGCTACTCTGGCGACGCCACCCCTATGCCGCAAGCTTTTGCGGGTATCACGGTGTCCGGCAGACCGGCAGACCGGCAACGTCAACCTGATTTCAAATTAGGACACCGCAAGATATCTGCGAGCGTTGACGGCTCTATCCCGGCGGGGGACAATCCTGACTCAGTTTTACCGGACCTATCGGAGTGGGCAAATGAAGACGCATCTCCTGGCAGCCTTCCTAGTCACAACCCTCGCACAGTCCGCAACCCGGTCGGAAGATTTCACGCTGCACACTTTTGAGCGCCAGCAGCTCACGAACACCTACTTCTCCGAAGGAGCCAACGCCGGCGACATTAACGGTGATGGCAAGGCCGATGTGGTCTATGGGCCCTATTGGTTCGAAGGGCCCGCGTTTGAGAAGAAGCGCGAGATCTACGCCGCCAAGCCGCAGAACATGGAAGGCTACGCCGACAACTTCTTCAACTGGGTTTACGATTTCAACGGCGACGGCGCGAATGACGTTTTCGTGGTCGGCTTTCCGGGAACCCCCGCTTACGTTTATGAAAACCCCAAGGGTGAAGGACTCGAAAAACATTGGCAAAAGCACCAGGTCTTCGACTCGGTCGCCAATGAGTCTCCGCAGCTCATCGACATCGTCGGTGACAAGCGACCGGAGCTCGTTTGCACCTTCGGGGGTGCATTTGGTTTTGCCACGATCAACTGGGACCGGCCCTTTGAGCCCTGGTCTTTTCACCGCGTGTCGGATCAAAAGGCCGACATGCGATTCGGGCATGGCCTCGGCATCGGCGACATTAACGGGGATGCCCTCAGCGATATCATTTCCGCCGCAGGGTGGTTCGAGCAGCCGGAGAAGGTGCCGCTGGAGTCCGTCTGGAAATTCCACGCCGCGGCTTTCACCAACGCCTATGGCGGAGCGGAGATGTATGCCTACGATGTCGACGGTGACGGTGACAACGACGTCATCACCAGCCTGGCCGCTCACGACTTTGGGCTCGCCTGGTTTGAACAGGACAAGAGCGGAGCGGAGCCGGTCTTTCGCCAGCATCTGATCATGGGGAGCAAGCCCGCGCAGAACCGGTACGGCCTGGTCTTTAGTGAGCCGCACTCGGTGGCCCTGGCCGACATCGACGGCGACGGGCTCAAAGACATCATCTCCGGCAAGACGTATTATTCGCACCACAAGGGAAGCCCCATGTGGGACGCTGGGGCCGTCGTCTACTGGTTTGGGCTGACGCGGAGCGAGAAGGGGGTGGACTGGGTTCCTTACAAGGCTGACGGCGAAGCGGGCATAGGGCGGCAGATCAGCATTGTGGACGTTAACGGCGACAAGCTCCCCGACATTGTCGTCGGCGGAATGAAAGGTGCCCATGTATTGACCCACCGAGCGTCCAAAGTCACCCAGGCCCAATTCAAAGAAGCGCAGCCGAAGCCTGTCGAAAATTCTGGTAAGGAAACTCTGCGCGGCGCGGCTCCGAAAATCGACGACAAGACTGGACGCGCCGCCGGCGCAATGGAAGGAGAGGATTTGAAGGTGCTGAGCACGACTGCCGGAAAAACCCTGGTCCAGGAGATGAAGGGGTTCGCTAAGGACCGCTGGAGCGGAGGCAAGCAACTGTTTTGGACTGGCGGAAAGACCGGGGACCGGCTGGAAGTGGAATTCGCCGTTCCCGATAGCCGCGAAGCAGCGGTCGTGGTGAATTTCACGATGGCTGCCGATTATGCGATGGTGCGCGTCGAGGTAGATGGCGTCGCGCTCGGCGAACCGCTGGATCTCTACAACTTTCCGGAGGTGATTACTAGCCGCGAACTAGCGCTGGGTAAATTCAAATTCGCAGCCGGTCCCCACAAGCTGGCCATTGTCATCACTGGTGCCAACCCATCGGCCGTTCCGGACCACATGGTGGGGCTGGATTACATTCGGCTGCAAGCGGTGCCAGCGAATTCAGGGAAAAAGGACGCTCCGTGACGTGCAACCTCGCTCACTTCACGCAGTAGATTTTCGACTGAGTGCGAATCAGCAGCCGATCTCCCGCGATAGCAGGCGTGGCCAGTGCCATCTCTTCCAGCCGATTGGTGGCCAGGATCTGCAGCGTACTACCCGGCTCGATGACGAGCGTGTCGCCATCCTCGCTCAGGCAGTACAACTTGCCGCCGGCAGACCAGGGTGATGCGGTATAAGCAGTACCTCCCGTGAGCCGCGTTCGGGCCAGCAGTTCGCGACCGGTCTTGGCGTCAAAGCCGGCCAGCAATCCCCGGTCGTAGAGCACATAGAGCGTCTCGCCAACGACCACCGGAGTGGGATGGTACGGTCCGATTTGAGGGAGGCTCCAGGCAATGAATTCATTGCTCTTTTGTTCCCCCTTGAGGCTGATGTCCCCCTTCGCGCCGGGGCGAACGGCGTACATCGGCCGTGTACTATCCATGACGTATCCGGACGTGACATACAGCAAACCATGTGCGGCGAACGGTGTGGGAATAGCCGTCATGGACATGGGGCCGAGCTCCCACAGGACTTTGCCGTCCAGGTCATAGGAGCGGACTTTGCCAGTGCCGGCCGTGACAATTTCCGTGCGGAGGTCGTTTTTCCAGACGAATGGCGTGGCCCAGTTGCTCTTCTCTTCCCGCTTGACGCGCCAAATGTCTTTACCGGTCGCGGCATCGAGCGCCACGAGGTAGGACTCCTTGTCGTTGTCATTCACGAGATAGATTCGTCCATCGTGCAGGGCTGGCGAGGCCGCTGTACCCCAGCCCAGCCGTGTTTCGACCGGATCCCAGGTGCGCGACCATTTCAGCTCACCCGCGAAGTCGTAGCAGAACAACCCGACGTTGCCAAAATAGGCATACACGTGTTTGCCATCGGTGACCGGGGTTTCGGAGGCATAACTGTTCTTGAGATGAATCGTGAAGGATGGTTTTCCGGCGTGGGCTTCCTTCCGCCACAACTCTTTGCCCGAAGCGAGGTCGAGGCATTGAACTTGCCAGTGATGGGTCCCCGTAGGAATGGTTCCTCGGAGGTCTTGAATGTAAAGCCCCTTCCGCGGCTCGCGCCCCGGCTCATCGCTGCTGACGGTGGTTACGAACACGCGGTCCCCCCAGACAATCGGCGACGACCAGCCTTTGCCGGGAATGTCCGCCTTCCACGCCACGTTCTCGCTGGTGGACCACTTCTCCGGCAGTTTGGCGCTGGCGGCACTCCCGGAACTATCCGGGCCGCGAAACTGTGGCCAGTGGGCATCCTCGCCATGAACAGCCGCGGCGAATTGAGAAATGAGCGCGGCGACGACGAACTGGGAGATGAGGTGAACCTTCATGGAATAATCCCCAAGGGAGTTTCGAGGGAAGTTTTGATAGCGCATCCCTATCCTACCACTTGCCCGCAACACGCGGTCGGGTCAGCCATTTCTCTAACATGGCCCGTGCTTATCAATCACCTACTTCGAACTCCAGCGGCTCCAGCTCGCTGGGGAGCCGCTCGGGGATGAGCCGAGCCAACCGCTCCGGACGGGCCCGTTCATCCAAGAGTCCCGTGCGCAGAAATGCGACAAGCTGCGCGAATTCGTCGCGGGTCAGTTTGATGGGAGTCCGCAGCTTCTCATCCAGTCTTATCAGCACCGGCAGCGTGGGTCCGGTCGGGCCTGCGAGATCCGCGTCCAATCGACCCACCGGAGTGTAAAAGAGAGCCGATTTCCAGACGTCCAAGTGATGCGCGACGGCATCTTCCAGGCGGGTGAACGCTCCGTTGTGGAAAAAGGTCGGCTGCAGTCCCACGTTTCTCAGCGGACTGGTCCGAAACTTATAGCGATCGGCAGCCTTGCCACTGATCTGTTCCATACCGAAATCCTCGTTCCCACTAGGCCCGTCAAACGTGGAATTCGTGTTCAAGGGCGAAATCTGTGGAACCCCAATCACGTGGTTGCGGAAATCGCTGAACATCTCGTTCGATTCACCCGCAACCTGGTGGCACGAGACGCACTTGGCCTTGCCGAAAAACAGAATTGCACCTTGCTTCTCCTTCTGGCTCATCGCACCCCGGGCATCACGGGCGAACTGGTCTATCGGTGCGTCGGCGAATGTTAACGACAGTTGAAACTCGGCCATCGCCAAGGCCACGTGGTCATAGGTGATTCGATCACGGGCTCACAACGCAAACACGTTGCGGAAGAGGCGACGATAACTGGGAGTACTGTTCAGTCGGCTGACTACCTCGGAGCGAATGTCGTCATTGTCTCCTGCGAATTCAAAGCCCGCCATTTTATTGCGCTCGGTCGGCGGAATGAACGCTTGCGCGGTCAGCAAGTGGGGCAAGTACGACAAGGTGGCCCCATCGGGCTGCGGAAAAGTAAAGCCGAGGGAATTGTCAAACGGATCGCCGGAATTGGCGAAGAATCGCGAATTCCACATCAGCGCGGGATAAAACGCGGTGTTCAGAACCATCGGAGTTCGTCTTTGGTTCCGAGGCCCGGTGCGGTTGGGACCGACGAGATTGTTGTTGTCGATGCCGATGGCTATCGACTGCGTGTCCCCGAACCCGCTCACCGGGGAGTGGCACCCCGCGCAGGCATTGTCAAGTTTCATCCCGAGAAGGCGGTCGAAAAACAGGAACCGTCCGAGGTCCGCCAGTTCGTCGTCGACCTCCCGGCCCAGCCGATCTGCTAGCTCACTTTCCATGCGTCCGGTGAACTCCGCTTCCTTGAGCATCCGGGCGAGCCGCCGGTCGAGTTCGCCTTCACCTCGGGCCAGACTCGAAAGCCCTGTCCATGGAGAACCAGCAAGCAGCATTCCCAAGCAAACGATGAACCACGACTTGGCACGCATGGCAGGTTCCTCAAGAGGTGTGTGGACATGATGCCCCGCTTTCCTTCGCAACGAGTTAAGATTGCAATCCGAAATGTGATTACAAGATAATGATTCAGTGCCTGAACAAAAAAAGCATGGAAGGTTTTGAACAGAAGAGAACAGAGGGAACGAAGGCGAGAAGGCGTAAGTCATCCTGTACGCGGTTGCCAGGCCCAATTCCGGTTGCCTCTTGCGGCGAATCGGGATAAAGTCAAGATACCTGCCTGTTGCGGACCCCCTTACCCACCTTGGGTCTGCCGGAATTCCCACCTACCAACTGCTGCAACCCCGATGCGACTTTGCGTCCCCATGCTCTGTGCCGGTGTGCTTGCCGCGGCTGCGTCGTCGCTCACGGCCCAGGAAAATCTCACGTTCGAGCAGCATGTCCGGCCGATTCTCAAGACCTATTGCCTCGACTGCCACGGCGGTGGGGAGAAGTTGGAAGGGAACCTCGACCTGCGGCTGGCAAAGTTCGCGGCTAAGGGAGGGGACAGCGGGCCGGCTCTTGTGGCCGGAGACGTCGCGACGAGCAAGCTCATCGAGCGGATGAAGTCAGGCGAAATGCCGCCGACCGAGAAGAAGGTTCCCGCTGCCAAAATTGTCGTCATCGAGAAGTGGATTGCTGCCGGCGCACTCGCCGGCAGGCCAGAGCCGGACAAGCTGCCCCCCGGAATCGACATCACGCCGGAAGAACGTGCCTTCTGGTCATTTCAGCCGATCCGCCGCCCGGAGCCGCCGAAGCTCGATGCCGGTGCCGACAAGATTCGCACCCCCATCGACAACTTCATCCTCGCCAAGCTGCGCGAGAAGGGACTGAAGTTCTCGGTCGAGGCGGACAAGCTGATGCTCATCCGCCGCGTCGCCCTCGATCTCACCGGCCTGCCGCCGAGTGAGCAGGAGATTGCGGCGTTCCTGGCGGACAATTCCGAGCAAGGGTATGAGACGATAGTCGATCACTATCTGGCGTCGCCTCACTTCGGCGAACGGTGGGCCCGGCACTGGCTCGACGTCGCGGGTTACGCCGATAGTGAAGGGAACGGCAGCGAGGACACGGTTCGTCCTTATCTCTGGCGCTATCGCGATTACGTCGTTCGGGCCTTCAACAGCGACAAGCCCCTCAATCAGTTCATCCAGGAGCAACTCGCGGGCGACGAGCTTACGCCACGACCCTGGAACAACCTCACGCCGGAGCAAATTGACAAGCTGGCGGCAACTGGTTTCTTGCGGACCGCGGCCGATCCGACCGCGAGCGGCATGCCCGATGAACTCGCGGGGGCCAATCTGGTAGTGGCCGACACCATCAAAATCGTCAGTTCGTCGCTCCTCGGCCTGACCGTCGGCTGTGCTCAGTGCCACGACCATAAGTACGACCCGATACCCCACACCGACTACTTTCGGCTACGGGCGATCTTTGAGCCGGCCCTCGACACCAGCCATTGGCGGCGGCCAGGACAGCGACTTGTCTCCCTATTCACCGATGCCGACCGGGCGAAGTCCGCGGCCATCGAAGCCGAAGCCGAGAAGCTGATGGTCGCGTATCGCGAAAAGGAAACGAAGTATGTGAACGAGACGTTCGAGAAAGAGCTGCTCAAATTCCCGGAGGACCTGCGGCCGAAGCTCAAAGAGGCGTTTACGACGCCGGCGGACAAGCGAAACGACGAGCAGAAGAAACTGCTCGATGCACATCCGAAAGCAAACATCACTCCTGGCGTTCTCTATCAATACGACACGAAGCTCTCGGACGAACTGAAGAAGGACCTCGAGAAAGTCACGGCCAAGCGAGCCGAGAAACCGATCGAGGAGTCCATCAATGCCCTCTTCGAAGTGGAAGGGGTCATTCCCGAAACCAAACTCTTTCATCGAGGAGACTACCGCCAGCCGAAGGGTGCCGCGGTTCAGCCCGGCGACCTGACGATCCTCGCTCCCGAAGGAAAACGGCTGGAGATTGCGGCTAAGGATCCCATGCTGCCGACGAGTGGCCGGCGGCTGGCGTTCGCCAAGCATCTGACAAGCGGCGAGCATCCGCTGCTAGGACGCGTTTTGGCCAATCGTATCTGGCTGCATCATTTTGGCCGCGGCCTGGTGGAATCCCCCGGCGAATTCGGCATGCTCGGCTCGCGGCCAACGCATCCGGAACTGCTCGACTATCTGGCCAGTGAACTGCCGCACTCTGGCTGGAGCTTGAAGAAGATGCACAAGCTCATCATGCTCTCATCGGTCTATCGCCAGTCGTCGCGCCGTGACCCGGCCGTGAACACCGACATCGAGAACGCTCTCTACAGCCGTTTTCCCATTCGCCGGCTCGATGCCGAAGCCCTGCGGGACCGGATTCTGGTCGCCAGCGGCAAGCTCGACCGCACCCTGTTCGGCAAACCAGTGCCTGTGGAAGAGGATTTTGTCGGCCAGGTCATAACTAAGGACGAACAGCCGCGGCGGAGCATCTATTTGCAGACGCGGCGGACAAAGCCGGTCTCGTTCCTGACGACGTTTGACGCCCCAGTCATGACCGTCAACTGCGAACGCCGCAGCCCCAGCACCGGAGCCCAGCAATCCCTGATGCTGATGAACAGCGAGTTCATCCTCAAGCAGGCTGGCCACTTCGCCCAGCGAGTGCGGACCGAAACGCCCGCCGGGTTTGCCAAAGAAGTCGCCCAGCCGCTGGAGGGCAAATTCGCCCGCCATGCGGACGCCTGGCAGTTCGGCTACGGCTCGTATGACGAAGGGGCGAATCGCATCACGCAGTTCGCTCTGTTGCCGCACTTCACCGGTTCCAGTTGGCAAGGTGGTGCAACACTGCCCGACCCGAGCATCGGCTGGGTCATCCATCATGCAGGCGGAGGCCACGCGGGTGCCGATGCCGCGCACATGACCATCCGCCGCTGGGTCGCGCCGCAAGCGGGAGCGCTCGCCATCAGCGGCAAGCTCAAGCATGGTTCCCCCAATGGTGATGGCGTGCGGGGGCGGATTGTGACCAGTCGGCAGGGTCTGCTTGGCGAGTGGGGAGTAAAGAACAGCGAAAGTGCGAGCGACGTCGCCAACATCGAAGTTCAGCCCGGTGATACCGTTGATTTTGTCATCGACTGTCGAGGTGATGTGAATTCGGATTCTTTTGAGTGGAACGCCGATCTCAGCTTGCGGGCTCCAAGTGGCGAAGTCGTCACCTGGAACAGCGCCAAGGACTTCCACGGTCCACTCGGAATCTCCCTTCCCCAGCAGATCGCGTACGCCTGGCAAGTCGCCTACGAGCGGCCGGCCACCGGCGAAGAAATCGAGCTCGGCTGCCGGTTTGTGCTCGCCCAACTCGTGCAGCTTCGGGCCAGCGGTGACAAGACCGACCACGAGCTGACCTCCCTCACCAGCCTTTGCCAGCAATTACTCAGTAGCAATGAGTTTTTATATGCCGACTAACCATTGTTGGGCGAAGGTCTCCCGACCTCGCCCACACGTCCGACCGAAGGTCTCCTAAACTCCTGGAGACCTTCGGTCGGACGTGTGGGCGGGGTCAGAGACCCTCGCCGAACAATGGGCCCCCTGACTCTGCCAATCCAAATGACGACGAACCTACCCAAATCCCGCCGCGAATTCCTGGCCAACTCCGCCTTCGGCATCGGCACGTTCGCGCTCGCCCATCTTCTCAAAGAAGACAACCTGCTCGCCGAAACGCCGAGCAAGCCCGGCGAGAACTTGCCGCTCGACCTGCGGCCGAAGCCGGCGAACTTTGCTCCCAAGGCAAAGGCGATGATCTCCCTCTTCATGCATGGCGGGCCGAGCCACGTCGATCTGCTCGATCCCAAACCGGAGCTTTCCGCCAAGAGCGGTACGGAATATGGCGGCGACGTGATCTACAGCTTCGTGAACCGGGCCAACAAGAAGCTGTTTGGCACGCCGTGGAAATTCAGCAAGCACGGCCAGTGCGGCACCGACGTTTCCGAACTGCTGCCGAACATTGCCGGGATCGTGGACGACATTTGCGTCCTCCGCTCGATGCACACCGGTCATAACGGGCACGAAGTTTCCATCCGCTTCTTCCACGGTGGCATGGCGGGAATCACCGGCCGGCCGACGATGGGAAGCTGGATTGTGTATGGCCTGGGGAGCGAGTCGCAGAGCCTGCCGGCTTACATGGTCCTTTCCGATCCGGCGGGCCATCCGGTCGATGGCACCCACAACTGGTCCAGCGGATTCATGCCGCCGCTCTATCAGGGAACCGTGCTGCGGGCCCAGGAGCCCCGGATTCTCAATCTCGACGCCCCGCCGCAACTTCGCGGCAAGCTCCAGCAGCAGAATCTTTCCTTCCTCGCCGAACTCAACAAGCGCCATGCCGCTCAGCATCCGGGCGAAGCGGACCTGGAATCTCGCATCGCCAGTTACGAGCTGGCTGCCGCCATGCAGACCGCGGCCAAGGAAGCGCTCGACGTTTCGCAGGAGCCGGCTTACATCCACAAACTGTACGGGCTCGATAAAGACGCCACCCGCGAATACGGCACCCGCTGCCTCATCGCCCGCCGTCTCGTGGAGCGGGGCGTCCGGTTCGTGCAGATGTTCCTCGGCGGCCAGCCCTGGGACACGCACACGGATATCAAGAAGAGGCTCCCCGAAATCTGTGGCCGCACCGACCAGCCGGCGGCGGCTCTCGTCATTGACCTCAAGCAGCGAGGGCTACTGGATTCCACGGTCGTCCACTGGGGTGGCGAGATCGGCCGACTGCCGGTTTGCGAAGGGGACCTGAACGACACCGTCGGACGCGACCACAACGGACAGGGCTTTTCCATCTGGCTGGCCGGCGGCGGCATCAAGGGAGGAATGACCTACGGCGAAACCGACGAAGTCGGCCACAAGGCAGCTGTCAACATCGTCACGCCCAACGATTACCAGGCGACCATCTTCCAACTCCTCGGCCTCGACCCGCAAAAGCTCGTCTACCACAGCAGCGGTCGCGAGCAACGGCTGATTGATAACCGGCCGGCAAGAGTGGTGAAGGAAATCTTGGCGTAGCAATTCTTGCCGTTCGGTTGGTAATTCGGTAGAAATTGGGGCAATCCCGACCGCACCGTGGTTTGCTGCTGGACGAGTTCGCCGATGCCTATTTGCACCCAGTGCGGGATTTCACTCGAGCGCGAAACGGCGACGGGGCGCTGCACCGTTTGCGAACAAACGGTTGTGTTGCCACCTCGAAGTGCTCACGCTAGCGAGTCCATTCCTGGATACGAGTTGTTTGACTTGCTCGGGCGCGGCGGCATGGGAGAAGTTCGCCTCGCCCGCCAGGTCGCCTTGGATCGGCTCGTCGCGCTCAAGTTGATTCATGCTCAAAAGGCGGACGATCCGTCGTTTGACGCCCGTTTTTCACGGGAAGCCCGCCTGCTGGCCCGGCTGAAGCATCCCCACATCGTTGCCATCCATGATTTTGGCGAAGCCCAAGGGCGGCTGTTTCTCGTCATGGAACTGGTGGAGGGAAGTACTCTCCGCAAGCTGCTGGCTTCCGGCGCGGTTGCGCCGGCGACTGCTCTCTGCATCATGGGGCAACTCTGCGACGCAATCGGCTACGCCCATGAGCAAGGGATCGTTCACCGGGACATCAAGCCCGAGAACATCCTGCTCGATTCGAGCGGCAACGTGAAGATCGCCGATTTTGGGCTAGCCAGATTGCTCCCTCAGCATCAAGAGCAATCGGCGCTGACCCAAGAAGGCGCCGTCCTCGGCACGCTCCGCTACATGGCTCCAGAACAGCTCGCTGGCGTCTCCGACATTGATTCTCGCGCCGATGTGTATTCCTTGGGCGTCGTCTTGTATGAGCTGCTGACCGGCTCGCTTCCGCAAGGCAGTTTCCCGTTGCCGTCGCAGCGGGCCGCGGTGGATCGGCGCTTCGATGCTGTGGTGCTGAAAGCACTTGCCTATGATCGCAGCGAGCGGTACGCCACGGCGCGCGAGCTCGAGCAGGCGATTGTTGCAGTGATGCATTCCTCCGCCAACGCCGATGAAACATCGCCCAAAGAGTCGCAGCGACCACTCGTTGGATTTGTTCCGACTCCTCCCACACGCCTCATCGGCCGCGACTCCGAAGTTGCGGAAATCACGAATTTACTTCAGGAACATCGCCAAGTAACGCTACTTGGCACCGGCGGCACGGGAAAGACTCGCCTGGCGATCGAGATAGCGTGTGAGGCAGCAGCCAGTTGGCCCCACGGCGCATGGTTTGTGGAGCTCACCGAGATCTCATCCTCCAATCTGGTGGCATCCGCCATCGCGCATACCTTGCAGTTGAAAGAGGGAGGGGACTCAGTTGATGCGCTGTTGATCTCCCATCTCCGCGATCGGCAGTTGCTGCTGGTGCTGGACAACTGCGAGCAGGTACAGGGAGTCGGAGCGCTGGTTTCGAAACTTCTCGATTCGAGCCCCGGACTGCGAGTTCTTGCCACCAGCCGGATCCCGCTGCATGTCCGGGGAGAACGGGAGTACCAACTGGCGCCGCTTCACGTGCCCGAAACGCGCTCTGCAGGCAATACCCTGGAGGCGGTGGCCGCGTCGCCGGCCGTGCAACTGTTCGTGGATCGTGCCCGGGCTGTGCGAGCCGACTTTCGCTTGACACCCGACAATCAGCTAGCCGTCGCCGAGATTTGCCGGCGGCTTGACGGTTTGCCGCTCGCCCTGGAACTTGCCGCGGCACGCTTGCGGCTGTTTTCCCCCGAGGCGCTGGTCCCCCGACTGGAACAGTCCTTGAAAGTTCTGACCGGTGGAGCCCGCGATCTTCCCGCGCGACAGCGGACTTTGCGCGCGGCGATTGCCTGGAGCTACGACCTCTTGTCTCCCGGTGAACGGGCGTTGTTCCGAAGGCTGGCGGTGTTTAGTGGCGACTTTCAACTGGAAGCTGCCGAAGAGGTCTGTCGCTTTCTCCCCGATAAGCATGCGGACTTCCAAATACTGGATGGTTTGACCGCCTTGGTCGAACAGAGTTTGCTGCGAGCGCTTCCCGACTCGGGACGATTCGAGATGCTCGTTACGCTGAGGGAGTTCGCCGCGGAACAACTGACGGCGGAGGGCGAAGAATCGGAAGCACGCCAGGCGTTAGTTTCCTGGGGCAAAGACTTGCTCGAAGCCGTGGCACCGCACCTGGACACTGCTGCGGCTGGTCCCTGGTTGGCCAGAATGAACGAGGAATGGAATAACTTGCGCCTGGTGCTTCAGTATTTGACGCAGCAGGATCCAGTTCTCACCATGCAACTCGCCGGCAGTACCTGGTATGCCGGATACCAGAATGGCCGGCTTGCGGAAACCCGTGATACGCTGAAAACCTTGTTGGCGCTGCCGGGCAATGAGCCGCCGACCGCCGCGCGAGCGACAGCGGCCCACGGCGCTGGGACTTTGAGTTGGGTTACCGGTGACGTGGAGACTGCCGGGAAACTGTTTGGCGAAGCGATTTCCATTCGTCGCAACCTCGGTGACCCGGCGTCGACCGCCGCTACGCTCAACAACATGGGCGTTCTGGCCCGCGAGCAAGCGAAATACGATGCGGCCGAGCAGTATCACGCCGAAGCGCTCGCCCTGAGACGCAGTGTCGGAAATCCAGGCCAAATCGCTGCCAGTCTGGCCAATCTCGGCCTGGTTGCCAGCGATCGGGGGGACATCGACCGGGCACAAACGCACATGTCGGAAGCCGTACAGCTTTACCGACAGTTGGGAGATGAAGGCAAGGCCGCCACCGTACTGGGGAACCTCGGGCGCGCCGCAATGCTGCAAGGACGTCCCGTCGAAGCGGCGAGTTACGCCTCAGAAGCGCTCGCGATCCACAAGAAACTGGGAAACACACGGGGAGTCATTCTGGCTCGTCTTGCGCAAGCCGCTGCTGACTCTCTTTCTGGAAACTTGCCGGCAGCGGAAGAGGCGGCGCAGACTTCCCTGGATGCGGCCCGCGAACTGGGAGATGCATGGCTACAAGCCTACTCCCATTCAAGCCTTGGGTACGTGGCCGAGAAAGGAAGGCATTGGAATACGGCGCTGGGCTATTATCGAGATTCGCTGAAGCGCCGCGGCGAACTTGGCGACCTGGGCGGACAAGGTGAGATGCTCGAGCGCATTGCGGTTGTCCTGCATTCCTTGCGGGATGACCTGCCGGCCATGAGACTGCTAGGCGCCGAAGATGCGCTGCAAAAACGTGTAGGCTACTCTCGGTTCCTCCTCATTCACGCCGAAACCAAAGTTGCGGCCGATGCGCTCCGCGCGAAACATGGCGATGAGGTCTGGCAGCGGGAATTTGCGGCAGGTGCGGCCATGACCGTCGAGGAAGCCGTTAAGCTTGCCCTGGGATGAGGAGGGCGGAGCGGTTTCCGGACGATTGCGACCCGAGTTCTATCCCGCTTCCGCCCCTTTGCCTGCACCCGATAGAGAACTAAAATCAGCCTCTTCCAGTGCTGACTTCCTCTCTTCGCGCGGCAAGCCATGGCTCTCAAGATTCTTCCCCCCGGCGGGTTCGATTTTCTTTCGCTCGGGGCGCTCGTTCACCGGCTCGATCCGGGGATTATTCCGTTCCGCAAGGCGACGCAGTGCCAGATTCACGTCAGCGGCGGAGAGTTCAACGTGGCGGCCAATCTGTCGGACTGTTTTGGCCTCTCCACCGGCGTGGCGACGGCGATGGTTGATTACCCGATTGGCGACCTGATTGCCGAGCGGGTCCGGGCGATGGGGGTGCGGTCGTTCTACAAGCGTTTCGAACACGACGGCGTCACTGGGCCGAACATGGCCTGCGTCTATAGCGACCAGGGACACGGCGTCCGCGCCCCCGTCGTCTTTTACAACCGCTGCAACGAAGCGGCGGCAAAGCTGAAGAAAGGGGACTTCGACTGGAAGCAAATCATGGCCGGCGGCCTTCGTTGGTTCCACAGCGGCGGCATCTTCGCGGCTCTCTCCGCCACCACGCCGGATCTGATCATCGAAGGGATGCAGGCCGCCAAGGCAGCCGGAGCGGTCGTCTCGCTGGACCTTAACTTCCGGGCCAAGCTCTGGCAGATTTCCGGCGGCTTGGAAAAAGCCCAGGACACCATGCGGCGGATTGTCGCCAACGTGGATGTGCTCGTCGGCAATGAAGAGGACCTGCAAAAGGGACTCGGGCTGAAAGGGCCGGAAGTCGAGTCGAAATCCAAAATCGACCCGAGCGCCTTCCTCGCCATGATGGACGCCGTCGCCAAACAGCTTCCCAACATCAAGATCGTCGCCACAACGCTCCGCGAAGTCCACACCACCAACAAGCACGACTGGAGCGCTGTCTGCTGGGTCGAAGGAAAAACCTACCAGGCCCCCACCTGCGAGCTCGGCGTCCTCGACCGCGTTGGTGGCGGGGATGGATTTGCGGGCGGGTTCTTTTATGGACTCATGAGTGGAGCGTCGCCGGAAGAAGCGTTGCGGCTTGGCTGGGCGCACGGGGCGCTGCTAACGACCTTTCCAGGCGATACGACGATGGCAACTCTGCATCAGGTCAAAGACTTCGCGAAGGGTGGCTCAGCACGGATTCAACGGTAAGTAATATTCAGCGTTAATTAGTTAGGTTTTACTCATTTTCATGGAATTGCAATGAAAGTCACCTACGAATCAGCAAGTGAAGGCAAGAAACCAAAGCGTCCATTTGTGGAGTCAGGAAAACTCCGTTTCAAGAAGCTCGGTCGCAGCATGCAGATACAAGTTCATGAAAGGAAGGAGTCCGGTAACTACAAGACATGGGACCGCTGCGCTACAATCGAACTTAATAGTGAAGATATTGCAGAAATTATCTCCAAGATTTGTGAAATGCGTCCGGATCTCGTACCTGGAGTTGCGGAATTGAAGAGTGCTCTTTCAAAGCTGAATCCACCGCCGCCAACTAAAGAATGAATCGAAAGCAACTTCCGACTTTGGCCACCACCGAGCTTGTCTCGGTGGAGCCCATGATTCTGCACTAGCACCTTACAACATCCAACCCCGTCCCCGCCGGCCTTGTGCCGGTGGAACGCATGATTCCCATGTCCTGAAGTCATTTGCTCCACTGGCACGAGGCCAGTGGGGGCAGGAAAGTCGCGTCGCATCGTCTAGTGCAAAATCATCTCACCGACCGAGGCAAGCTCGGTGGGGTCGAACTTCACCTCTAACCTCCACAAATATCATGTCCGCTGACTTCGGATTAATCGGTCTCGCCGTCATGGGCGAAAACCTCGCTCGCAACGTCGAAAGCCGCGGCTTCACCGTGGCTGTCTTCAACCGCACGACGGAGAAGGTCGACGAATTCCTAAACGGCCCCGCCAAGGGGGGCAAGTTCATCGGCTGTCACTCTCTCGAGGAGCTCGTCAAAGCCGTCAAGACTCCCCGCAAGATCATGATGATGGTCAAGGCGGGAAAGCCGGTGGATGAGCTGATGGCTCAACTCATTCCATTGATGTCGTCGGGGGATGTGCTCATCGACGGCGGGAACGAGCATTACACGAACACCGAGCGGCGGACGAAGGAGGTGGAGGCCAAGGGGCTGCTCTTCGTCGGCACCGGCGTCTCCGGCGGCGAGGAAGGGGCTCTCAAGGGGCCGAGCATGATGCCCGGCGGGAGCGAAAAAGCCTGGCCGCTGGTGAGGCCCATCTTCCAGGCCATCGCCGCCAAGGTCGGCCCAGCCAGCGACATCCCCTGCTGCGAATGGGTCGGCCCGCGCGGGGCCGGCCACTACGTCAAGATGGTCCACAACGGCATCGA
>SXGT01452733.1_pt1 | contig 66697 bp, 54 predicted proteins | sample 3176221 | NCBI WGS metagenome assembly SXGT01 (sample SAMN11356862, study PRJNA531348) | freshwater metagenome | isolation source: freshwater sample F1-120 | place: China: Fuxian Lake, Yuxi | collected 2017-12-25
CTCGGGGCTGCCGGCCTCGCCCTTGCCGCCGAGGTCGGCGCCGACGTCAGCGGCCTTGGTGTAGATGCCGCCGCCGACGCGGGCGAAGAGGGCGATGGAGGAGGCGCCGAGCGAGAAGCCCGCGATGATGTTGATGATCCGGGTGGTGACCTGCATGCCGGTGACGGCGTTGCTCATGTCCACGGGGAAGATGAACTGGAAGGCGATCGTCAGGCCGCCCAGGCCAAGCAGGCCCAAGCCGACGACGCACATGCCCATGACCGCGCCGCCGGAGAAGGCGACCTGGAGGGCCTGGGAGAGGCCCTCGCGCGCCGCGTTCGTCGTGCGCACGTTGGCCACCGTGGCGACCCGCATGCCGAAGAAGCCCGCCAGGCCCGAGCAGATCGAGCCGACGATGAAGGAGACGGCGATCAGGGGGCTGGAGTTGGGGTCATCGAGGTTGATGAAGGCCAGCGCCGCGGCCACGACGACGACGAAGATCGAGAGCACCTTGTACTCGCGCGCCAGGAAGGCCATGGAGCCTTCGCGGATGGCGGCCGCGATCTCGATCATCTTCTCGGTGCCCGGAGGCTGCTTGCCGATCCAGGTGGCCTTCCAGTACGCAAAGATCAGCGCCAGCACGCCCGCCGCTGGCACGGCGTAGATCAAAGTCTGAGTATCCAAGATTATCCCTCCTCAACCACAATCAAATTGCCCGTCAGGGCATGACACGTCCTTTCGTTGACATCTCAGATCACCGCGCCGCGAGGGGTCTCCCCGTGGTAGCGGTTTTGTGTCGCCTTGAGCCCCTCGGCCAATAGCGACTCGAACACGTTGGCGGCGACCTCGAGCATGTCGCCCAGCGAGGCAGCCTCGACCGGGTCGAAGCGCTGCAGGACGTAATCGCTCACGTCGCCGAATTCGGGTCGACCCACCCCCAGTCGAACGCGGAAATAGCCGGGCCCCCCGATGAGCTCATCGAGGCTGCGCAGCCCCTTGTGGCCCCCTGCGCCGCCGCCGAACTTGACCCTCACGGCCCCGAAGGGCAGATCGATGTCGTCGTGGGCGACGATGACGGAGGCCGGCTCCAGGGCAAAGAAGGACAGGGCGTGCCCGACCGACTGCCCGGAGAGGTTCATGAAGGTCTGAGGCTTGAGGCAGATAAGGCGTTTCGCGCCCATCAAGCCCTGGCCGAGCTGCGCCTTGAAGCGCTCGCGCGTGATGTCCACGCCGTGGCGCGCCGCCAGGAGATCCACGAGCATGAAGCCGATGTTATGGCGCGTCTGCTCGTATCGCGGCCCAGGGTTGCCGAGGCCGACCAGCAAGGCCGCGCCGTCGGCGACCTGGTCTATGGACTGCTGCCTGGCCATTACACCCAACCGCCCCCGGCGGAGACAACCCGGCGAGGCGCCTGTCAGGCCTCCCCGCCCCCTTCCTCTTCTTCCGACGCCGTGACGCCGCGCGGCACGAAGACGGTCGCGATGCTGAAGTTGTCGTCAAAGAGCACCTTGACGTTCTCCGGCGGGGCGACCTCGCTGATGCGGTGCATGTGACCGATCCGCAGCTTGCTGATGTCAGCCACCAGCGCCTTCGGGACGTTGGCCGGCTTGGTCAGGATCATGACATCGTAGCGGATCTGACGAAGCACGCCGCCGCGCGTCACGCCCACGGGCTTGCCCTCAAGCTTGAGCGGGACCTTGATCTTGAGGGTCTTATCCTCGTCGATCACCTCGAAGTCCACGTGCTTGATCGTCCGCCTGACCGGATCACGATCGTAGGTCGTGACCCGCACCACCGGAGGCGCCGCGTCGTGGCCCTCGATCTCAAGGCGGAAGAGCGCGTTGCGCCCGTAATCGCCAAGGAGCCGCTCGGCCAGGGCCTCCGGATCCACCGACAAGCTCAAGGCCTCGAAGTTGGGACCGTAGACAACAGCCGGGATCTTGCCCGCCGCGCGCATGCGGCGGCAGGCACCCTTGCCGGTCTCAGTCCGAATCGTCGCCTGCAAAGAATTTGTGTTCTCCATAACGGGACCCTTCAAACAACACTCATCATCAACAGAGTTCTTCGAGACATGGATCGACCGAAGCCGAAGCCTCGCCAGATCCCCTCGAAGAGGGCTTGATCCCCGGTGTCACGATGCCCCTGGTGTGGGGCACCCTCCATCGGGGCGCCACCGTTTAGCACCTATCTCGGGCGCTTGCAAGTACTCAATGTCCTGCCCGACCCACGAGCGCCCTCAAAAACCCTCGTAGATACCGCTCAACATCGCGTCCGTCTCCAAGGGCGCTGCGCGCCTCGACACCCTCAACTCCAACCTCAACCCCCCCCCAGACTCCCCAAGCCGCACCGCCGCCGAGATCTCCGAGCCCTCCGCCGATACACCCACCGCCTCCGCCGGGATCAACCCGTCGATCCCGAAGAAGAGACCCTCCATCGGCCACACCGGCACCTCCATCCCCAGATCAACCCCCGTCAAGCCCTTCCCCCCGACGCCATCCACCCAGACCGGCGCCTGTGTCGACGCCCGCCACGCCGCACCCCCCATCCTCAACCCCCCCGACGACCTCGCCAGCCCGATCCGCGCCCTCGACCGCCCACCTCGCCCCCACACCGACCCCCTGGCCTCCCTCAAGAATCCACCCACCACCGGCGAGACCTCCAGAGCGCCGCTCACCCCCACCGACGACGACGCGCCAGAGCTCACCCCGATCCCCAACCGGATCGCGTCCCGGCCTCCCTCCTCCACGCCGCTGGCCCACACCCCCCCCGCGTCCAGCGACAAGGCCCCAACCCGCTGCCCCACGACGGCTTGCGCCGACACCCCCCCCCGCCGCACCTCGAAGGCCCTCCCAGGGTTGATCGCATCCGCATCCCCGAAGACTCGATCCACCGGCGCGACAAATATCCCCACCGAGGGCCTCACCCGGTGAACCCCCCCCTCCGAGCGCAGCGCCGCATCCGCCGTCAACCCGAACACACCCACCATCCGCTGCCGGATCGCCGCGTCCGTGAACACCGACGCCGTCGGCTCCTCGGAGGGCACCTCGAAGATCTCCGCCTCATGACCAAGCTGCCCACCCAGCCTCAACCTCAGGTAAGGCCCGATGCTCCACGGCACCGCCGCCCCAACCCCCAGCCCCACCCGGTGGAAGACCCCCGCGCCACCCCCGATCACGTCGGCACCCTCCGCAGGCGCGTGCCGCTCCATCGTCAGGTCCATGTCCGCCAGAGCCGCGCCGATCGCCCCACGCAGCCCGTAGCTCGCCCGGGTGACCCACGTCGATCCCGCGCCCTCCTGCTCAAAGAGCGCCCCAGGCGCCCCCAGCGGCTGCCACAGCGACACCTCCGCGTCCAGCGCCGACCCCGACCCCCTCGGCCCCAACACCAACCCCGAGCGCGACGTCTCTCCCAGCCTCATCCCCAGCGGGCCTCGCCCCCTGGCCAGCCCCTCGCGCCGAGTCGCCAGCGCCAGATCGTAGCGCGCAAGCGGCAGGGCGACCGCGTCGATCGCCCCCGACCCCTCCACCAACGCAGATCCCGCCAACCCCGCTCCCCCCATCCCCTCCACCGACAAGCTCGCCACATGCCCCCGATCCAGGCCGTCGACCTGCGCCACCCGCAACGAAAGCTCCCCCCCCAGCAAGCCTTCGCTGGCCCCGAAGCCCCAGGCGGTCGCGTCCGCTGCCGATCCGAGCGGCGCAAAAACCCCCACCTTCCCGAAGATCCCCTCCCCACCCAGCAGCCCGATCTCCGGGACCAGCAACCCCGATCGCCGGTCGTTCAGCGGCCAGGTCCTCCCCGACCAGCCCGCCACCGGCACCCCGCCGACGTGCGCCACCACGCCGCTCCCCTCGATCAAACCCTCCTCGCCGCCAAGCCCCCCCGCGCCGGTCAGCAGGCTCGCCCCCCCGCGTATCCGCAGGTCCTCACCCTCCAGCACCAGGCCGCCGGGGGAGAAGGGCGCCAGCGATCCACCCTTGACCACCAGCGCGCCCTCTCGCGCCGCGAAGCTCGCCCCCCGCAGCACCAGCGGCCGCCCCCGCCCCCCCGGCGCCCTCAACCACAAGCCCACGCCCGAGATCGTCCCCGACGCCAGATCGATCCGCAGCTCGACCGCCTCCAGCTCGACGGCGCCCCGCGACAGGCGCGCCCCCTCCAGCGCCAGCTCCCCCCCGGCCAGCGCCGCGCGCGACGCCTCGATCACCCACCCCCCCGAAGCAGGGCGCAACCTCACGCCGCCGATGGCCTCCCAACCCCCCTCCGAGAGCGCCAGCCTGTCGGCCTCGATCTCGATCCGCTCCCCGGCCACCAGGATCCCCGTCGCTTCCCCTTGCGCACGGACCGAGCCCGGCGACGCGACGAGCGCCGCCGCGATGACCGCCCCGATGAAGCCCAACGCTGCGGATCGCAAAGCCGACAACCCACTCTCCCTCTGCGCGCCCCTCGCGCTCCGGTTATAGACCACCACCGAACCCCGGCTTACCAGTTTTTGAACCCTCGGGGCACCCAGAACGGTGATTGGTTTGACTCCCGTCGTTCGTCGGTCCGACAGAGCCGATGCCGTCGTCGTCGATGCTCGACGGGCCAAAGGCCCGCCTGCGCTCTCCTCCTTGGCGTCTATCTGGCCGACGGCGTCTTCGCTGTCGGCCTCGACGACCTCGGTCCCTCAAACCAATCAACGTTCTCGAAACGCCTTCAAGTTTTTGCCTTCGATGCCGTAGTGACGGGCACAGTTGGGGATAATTAAAGTAGATTGTCTAAAATCTTGCCGAGGGTCGAGGGCGTGTTAAGGTGGAGTCGGCGTGACATACTCAGTGTATAGCACCCTGTTTGTCTCAGCACAGCAAGAGGTCGCCCCATGAGGACTCGTCGTCTGCTTCAGTTCGCCCTGGCTCTGGGCGCGCTCGTGTGCGCTTCGCAGGCCAGCGCCCAGTCGATCAGCGTCGGCCCCGGCGGGGGCGGCGGCCCCTCGGTGCTGCCGGACGCCTCAAGCCAGAGCGCCGTGAGCGCCTCGCCGCAGGGCTCAGGCCAGGGCGCCGGTCAGGGCGCGGGCGAGGGGGCCTTCAGCCGGGACATCATCGCGGGGGTCTACAACTACAGCGACCTCTCGGACCCGAGCGGGATCTTCAGGGGCCTGGCCTTGCCGGCCCAGCGCCTCTACCGCGGCGTCATCCCCGGCCTGCGTGACACGCTGCCCCACATCCGACCGCACCAGCGCGAGGGCCTCAGATCCAGGTCCAGCCGCCTGACCTGGGTGGGCTACCAGCGCATGCAGGACAAGTCGCGCGTCTTCCTTCAGGTCTTCGACACGCCGGCCTTCGAGGTCGTGCGCGGGAACCGCGATGGTCAGCTGATCATCGTCTTGAAGGACACCCGGATCCCCTTGAGCAACTTCCGCAGGGCGCTGGACTCGCGCTGGATCCCGCGCTCTGTCTCTTCGATCAGGGCGCGCACCGTCGGCCGCGACACCCAGGTCCTCATCCAGCTGCGGCGCGCGGTCGAGTTCTCCGTCAGCCTCGACGGCAGCTACCTCAACATCGACTTCGACGACGCCTTCCTCGAAGGAGAAGTCGGCGCCCCCGTGGACCCCAACGACGGCAACATCATCGGCGATCCCGACGCCTGATCCCCGCCTCGTCGCGCCCTCGATCTCCTTCCTCTCCCCCTTCATCGTCCAAGCCTGAGCGCCGCGCGGCCTGTCCTTGCGTCGAGGTCCCTCACTGGCGCGCCCTTGCCTCGTCGCCCTCCCAGGCCGCCCTGGCGGCGCATGATGGCGCCGACGCTTTGTGTGTGCTAGGGAGATCATGGGCCAGATGGCTCGGTGGGGCGCGCGGATCTGGAGCGCGCCTCGTCAAAGCGGATCTCCGGGCAGGGTCGCTGCCCGCGCGTGCCTCGTGGGTTTTCCAATGAAGATCAACAAGTTGTTGGCGCTCTTGGGGGGCGGCGCGCTCTTGCCGCTGGTGGCGCTGGCCGCGTGCGGCGAGGAGGGCGGGCAGGAGGGCGAGGAGCCCGCGCCTGCGGTCGAGCCCTACGACTTTGGCTTGCCGCCGGGCTTCCCGCAGCCGAAGGTGCCGGAGGACAACCCGATGAACGAGGCCAAGATCGAGCTTGGCCGACGCCTCTTCTACGACAAGCGGCTGTCGGGCAACGAGACGCAGGCCTGCGCGTCGTGCCACAAGCAGGAGCTGGCCTTTACGGACGGCGAGGGGCGCTCGGAGGGGTCGACAGGGGAGGAGACGCCGCGCGGCTCGATGACGCTGACGAACGCGGCCTACAGCGCGACCTACGGCTGGGCGAACCACCTGCAGCGGACCCTGGAGAAGCAGGCGCTGGGGCCGATGTTCGGCGAGGATCCGGTGGAGCTGGGGCTGGCCGGGAAGGAGGACGAGCTGGTGGCGCGGATCGCGGCGGACCCGGATTACGTCGAGCGCTTCGCCGAGGCCTTCGCGGGCGAGGAGGCGCCGGTCAACCTGTCGAACATCATCAAGGCGATCTCGGCCTGGGAGCGGACCTTGATCTCGGGGCGGTCGCCCTATGATCGCTTCATTCAGGACGGGGACACGACGGCGATGTCGGTGTCGGCCCAGCGCGGGATGCGGATCTTCCTGTCCGAGACGGTCGAGTGCTTCCACTGCCACGGGGGCTTCAACTTCTCGGACTCGGTCACGCACGAGGGCAAGTTCTTCGAGGAGATCACCTTCCACAACAACGGCCTCTACAACCTGGACGGGCAGGGGGCCTACCCGGTGCCCAACCGCGGGATCTTCGAACTGACGGGCGAGCAGGCGGACATGGGGCGCTTCAAGGCGCCGACGCTGCGCAACATCGCGCTGACGGCGCCCTACATGCACGACGGCAGCCTCGCCACGCTGGAGGAGGTCGTCGAGCACTACGCGGCGGGCGGCAGGCTCATCGAGGAGGGCGATCGGGCCGGCGACGGGCGAGAGAACCCGAACAAGAGCATCTTCGTGTCCGGCTTCTTGCTCAGCGAGCAGAACAAGGCCGATCTGGTCGAGTTCCTCAAAGCCCTGACGGACGAGGAGTTCATCAACGATCCGCGCTTCTCCAACCCCTTCGTCGACGGGCCCAACGCAGATCCTTGAGCGCGACCTCGCCTTCGGTCTGGTGGAGGTCCGTGTCGTGGGGTACACTGTCGCGCGGTGCGTGTTCGCCGCGGTGTGAAAACCCCTGAGCGCAAGGAGGCTCGATGCGCTGGCTCTTTCTGGATCGTATCGACGAGGTGAGCATCGGGGAGCGGATCCTGGGGGTCAAGGCGGTGGGGCTGGCCGAGGACTACTTCGCCGATCACTTCCCCCGCTTCCCGGTCGTCCCGGGCGTCATCGTGACCGAGGCGCTGGCCCAGCTCAGCGGAAAGCTCATCGAGCTGACGGTCTACGAGCAGCGCGGCTTCTGGCCCTTCCCCATCCTGAGCATGGTCGACAAGGCCAAGTTCAGGCGCTTCGTCAAGCCAGGGAGCGTCATCCAGATGCAGTCGACCTTCATCGCGCTGCGCGACGAGTCGGCGCAGATGCGCGTGCAGGCCGTCGTCGACGGGCTCAAGACCACCACGGCGGAGTTGACCTTCGTCTTTGATCCCAAGGGCATCCCGCCGGACGCGGCCGGCGGCGACATCGAGGTCATTGAGCGCGACTTCCTGCGCCAGATCTGGCCCGGCTACGGGGACTTCCTGTCCGCCAGCCGGAAGACGCTCCCGGAGGCCGGCAATGGGTGAGCCAAGGCGGGTCGTCGTCACGGGCGTGGGCGCGGTCACGCCCCTCGGGATGGACGTCCCCTCGATGTGGAGCGGCCTCCTCTCCGGCCGCAGCGCCATCGGTCGCATCCAGGCCTTCGATTCGACGGGCTTCCCCGTGCAGATCGCCGCCGAGGTCCCCGCACGGGAGATCGAGGCCCACTTCCGCCTGCCCAAGCTGCGCAAGTACGCAGATCGCAAGGTATTAATGGCCGTCCGCTCGGCCGAGGAGGCGCTCGCCCACGCCGGCTTCGGCCCCGAGGGTCTCGACCCCGAGGGTCACGGCACCAGGAGGAACATGCCGGACCCTGAGCGCTTTGGCGTCAGCGTCGGCACGGAGTCGGGCCGCCCGCTGCTGGAGGAGGTCGCCAGGACTTATTACGGCTACCGGGATCACCTCGCGGCCGGCGGCACGGCCCTGGATCGGCTTCGGCAGGTCGATCCCCTGGACTTCGTCTCGACGACGCCCCACCTGACCTCGACGCTGCTGGCGATCACGGTCGGCGCCCAGGGGCCGAACTTCACCTGCTCGACGGCCTGCACCAGCTCGGCCCAGGCGCTCGGCGAGGCGGCGCTGGCGATACGGCGGGGGCAGGCCGACGTGATGCTGGCCGGCGGGACCGACGCGCTGGTCGAGGCCTTCATGGTCACCGGCTTCGCGCTGCTCGGCGCGCTGAGCGCCCGCAACGACGAGCCTGAGCGCGCCTCGCGCCCCTTTGATCGCGATCGGGACGGCTTCGTGCTCGGCGAGGGCGCCGGCTTCATGGTGCTCGAAGCGCTGGATCATGCGCTGGAGCGGGGCGCCCCGATCCTCGGCGAGCTGGTCGGCTACGGCTGCTCCTCGAACGCCTATCGCATCACCGACTCCCCGCCTGACGGCCGCGGCGCCTTCCAGTCGATGCGCTGGGCCATCCAGGACGCCGGCCTGACCCCGTCGCACATCGGCTACGTCAACGCCCACGGCACCAGCACCCAGATGAACGACGCCAGCGAGACGGCTGGCATCAAGCTCGCCCTCGGCGAGCACGCCGCGCGCTGCCCCGTCAGCTCGACGAAGTCCGTCATGGGCCACCTCGTGGCCTCCTGCGGCGTCGTCGAGTCGATCATCTGCCTGATGACCATCCGGGAGGGCGTCATCCCTCCGACGATGAACTACGACAACCCCGATCCCCTCTGCGACCTCGATTACGTCCCCAACGTCGCCCGCGCCGCCCACGTGGACTACGCGATGACCAACAGCTTCGGCTTCGGCGGCAGCAACGGCTCGCTGATCTTCGGCCGCTACACCGGCAAGGGGGCGGCGTGAGCTCGCCAGGCCCCAGGGACGCCGTGATCACCGGCGTCGGCCTCGTGACCGCGGTCGGCAGCGGGCGCCGCGCCCATGAGGGTTGCCTCGACCGGCCCCCCGGCGTGCCGACGCCGCTGGCCTCCTTCGACGCCAGCGCCATGCCGGTCCAGGCGGCCTTCCAGGTCACCGATCTTCGCCCCCAGCCCTTCATGCTGCGCCGCAAGGACCTCAAGCTCATGTCGCGCGACGCCTGCCTCGCCTTGCAGGCCGCCGGGCTCGCCCTGACCGACGCCGGGATCGACCCCATGGCCCCGGCCTCCTGGCCCGTCTCCCCCGAGGAGGTCGGCCTCGTCATGGGCGTCGGCCTGGAGCCGGGCGACATCGTCGAGCTCGGGCCGGTGCTGGCCGACTGCGCCAGCGGCGGACGGGTCGACCTCCGCAAGCTCGGGGCCGAGAGCATCGATCTCATCCCCCCGCTCTCCTCCCTCAAGACGCTGCCCAACATGGCCCTGGCCCACGTCTCGATCAACCTCGGCCTGATGGGCATCGCCGAGGCCTTCAGCCCCTGGGGCACCTCCGGGATCCAGGCCCTCGGCGTCGCCGCCGAGGCCATCGAGCGCGGCGAGTGCGACATGGTCCTCGTCGGCGCCGCCGACAGCGACGTCGACCTCGGCGGGATCAGCACCCACTTCCGCGCCGGCCTCCTCGCGCCGCTCCGCGCCGACGGCGCCTCGCGGGCCAGCGCCGACGGCGTCGATCCTTACGCCGACAGCGTCGATCCAAGCGCCGACAGCGCCGATCCCCACGCCTACAGCGTCGGTGGCCTCATCTCGGGGGAGGCCGGGGCCTTCCTCGTCCTGGAATCCAGAGCCCTGGCCCAGCGGCGCGGCGCGACGATCCTCGGCGTCTTCGCCGGGCAGACCGCCTGCGCCACGCCGATCCCGACGATGCCCGGCTTTGACCCGGAGGGCCTGGAGGCCGCCCTCGGCCCGCTGCTGGCCCTCGGCGACGCCCTCGTCAACAGCGCCGCGGGACACAACGCCCGATGGCGGGCCATCGAGGCGGCCGCGTTCGAAAGGCTCGGCGCCGCCCGCCTCGTGCGCCCCTCCGACCATGTCGGCTCCTGCGCCGCGGCCTCGGGGCTCGTCGATCTGGCCGTGATGCTGGCGGCCAGACCGGGCGAGCCCGTCGTGGCGCTCTCATGGGGCCCGTCCGGCGAGTGGGCCGCGGCCCGGATCGAGCCAGGAGAAGGGCGATGAGGCGAGTGGTGATCACGGCCGCGAGCGCCATCGGCCCGACGGCCCGCGGCTACGACGGCTTCTGCGAGGCCCTGCTGGCAGGCTCCAGCGGCGGCGGCCCCGTGACCCTCTTTGACGCCAGCGCCTTCCCGACCCGCGTCGCCGCCGAGGTCAAGGGCTTCGACGAGCGCGAGCCCTTCGAGGCCCTGGCCGGGCTCAGCGTCACCCCCTCCGCGCTCTTTGAGCGAGGTCACCTCGCCGAAGATCGCAAGACGGCCCTCGGGCTCGCTGCCATCTTCGATCTGGTCGAGGCCGCAGGCGTCGACCTCGCCGGGAAGTGCGCGCTGCACCTCGGCACCGGCCTGAGCTCGGCCAGCGTCCTGGAGCTTGAGATCGACCTCGCCCCCTTCCTCGATCCCAGGGGCAACTTCGACGCCCTGGCCTACGGTCGGACGATGGCCTCCACGCCCTCGCCCTCGCCCTGGCGCCACCTGACCTCCGAGGTCAACCGCCTGGCCTGCGCCGCGCTTGGGCTCCGAGGGCCCAGCACGACCAACTTCTCGGCCTGCGCCGCCTCGACCCAGGCCATCGGCCGCGCCTACCGCGACGTCCAGGCCGGCCGCGCCGATCGCGCCATCGCCGGGGGCATGGACTCGATGATCCACCCCTTCGGCATGATCTCCTTCATGCGCCTGGGCGCCCTGACGACCTTGAACGAGGCCCCCCAGAGCGCCTCTCGACCCTTCGACCGCGATCGCGACGGCTTCTTGATCGGCGAGGGCGCCGCGATGCTGCTGCTCGAACCCCTGGAGGCCGCTCAGGCGCGCGGCGCAACGATCCTGGCCGAGATCATCGGCTACGGGACCAGCATGGACGCCCACGCCGCCACCGCCCCCCACCCCGAGGGCCGCGGGGCGGTGCTCGCCATGCAGCGCGCGCTGCGCGACGCCGCCGTCGAGGCCGGGCAGATCGACTACATCAACACCCACGGCACCGGCACCCCGCTCAACGACAGCACCGAGACCGGCGCCGTCAAGACCCTCTGGGCCCTGGCCGGCGCCGAGCCCCCTCCCGTCAGCTCCACCAAGTCCATGACCGGACACCTCATCGCGGCGGCCGGCGCCATCGAGGCCGTGGCCTGCGTCGCCGCCCTTGAGCGCGGCTTCCTGCCGCCGACCATCAACATCGAAAACCAGGACCCTGCCTGCGATCTCGACGTCGTCGACGCCGCCTGCGGCCGCGCGGCCTCGCCGCGGATCGTGATGAACAACAACTTCGGCTTCGGCGGGCAGAACGCCGCGCTGGTCATGCGGCGTTGGGAGGGGCGATGACCAACCCCGGCGCTGACGCCTTCCTCTTTGTCGGCCAGGGCTCCCAGTACGCGGGCATGGGCGCCGACCTGCTCGTCGAGCAGCCCGGCCTCCGCGACCTGCTCGATCGCGCCGACGCGGTCCTCGGCGTCCCGCTCTCCCGCATCATGCTCGAAGGCCCCGACGAGACCCTCACGCTGACCGAGAACACCCAGCCGGCCATCCTGACCCTCTCGCTGATCCATTATAGTCTGGCCCTTCGATCGGGCCGGACCCCCTGTGTCCTGCTCGGCCACAGCCTCGGCGAGTTCTCGGCCTGGGTCGCCGCAGGCAGCCTCGCCTTCGAGGACGCGCTGCGCCTGGTGCGCCTGCGCGGCCAGGCGATGCAGGAGGCCGTCCCGGTGGGCCAGGGCGCCATGGCGGCCGTGATCAGCGCCGATCTTGAGGAGGTCGAGGCCCTCTGCGCCGAGGTCGCCGCCGAGACAGGGCAGGTGGTCGCCGTGTCGGTCATCAACTGCCCGGGCAACACCGTCGTGTCGGGGCATGCCGAGGCCGTCGCCCTTGTCGAGGGCAGGATCAGGGCCTCGGGCCGTGGGACGACCATCCCGCTCAAGGTCAGCGCGCCCTTCCACTGCGGGCTCCTCAAGCCTGCGGCCGAGGCCCTTGAGGCGGCGCTGGCGTTGGTGAGCGTCGAGCCCAGCAGGCTGCCGGTGATCCCCAACGTGACCGGGGAGGTCGCGCCGGCGGGGCTCGACGGCGACGCCGTCCGGCGCCTGCTTGTGCGGCAGGTGGTCGAGCCGGTGCGCTGGGAGGCGTCGCTGCGCGCGGCGATCTCGGCCGGCGCGACGCGCGCGGTGTCGATGGGGCCAGGGTCCGCGCTCAGGTCGCACCTCAAGCGGGTGTCGCGGCGCTTCCCGGTCCTGGTGTTGGACGAGGCCGAGGATCGTCGGTCGTGGGGACTGGATGGGTGAGGGGGGGCGATCGATGGTCAGGCGCGAGGTCTGGGTGACCGGCGTGGGGATGATCTCCAGCCTGGGGATCGGGATGGATGAGGTCTGGGGGGCGCTGGCGGCCGGCCGCACGGGCTGCGCGCCGCTGGGCGGTGAGGCGGCCCTGGCGGTGGGGTGCGTGGCGGGGGCGCCCGTCAAGGGCTTCCGCTCCGCCAGGATGATCCCCAACCGCAAGTCGCTCAAGCTGATGACGCGGCCGGTCCAGTTCGGCGTGGCCGCCGCGGCGCTGGCCTTCGAGGACGCCGGGCTGGAGGTCGGCGCCGTCGATCCCGAGCGCCTGGGCGTCTTCGTCGGCGCGGGCCAGGCCTTCGCCGACAGGGACGAGCTTCAGTTCGCCCTGGACAAGAGCAGGGGGCAGGACGGCCAGATCGACATGGCCCGCTTCGGCGCCGAGGGGATGCCGCTGATACACCCGCTCTGGCTGCTGCGGGGCCTGAGCAACAACGTCCTGGGCTTCGTGAGCCTCGAGTACAACGCCCAGGGCATCAACAACAACTACGCCAACTCAGGCGTCTCCTCGATCCAGGCCATCGCCTCGGCCGCCGACGCGATCGCGGAGGGCAGGGCGGATCTGTCCTTCGCCGGCGGCTACGACGCGGCCACCATGGACGAGTTCATCATCGGCCACGGCCGACTCGGGCTGCTGGCCAGCGGCCCCGGCGATCCGGCGCTGGCACACCGACCCTTCGACCGCGCGCGCTCGGGCCTGGTGCCGGGGGAGGGCGGCTGCTTCCTGATCCTCGAGGCCGCCGAGCACGCCACGGCGCGCGGCAAGCGCGGGATCGCGCGGATCTCGGGCGGCGGGATCACCTCCGACGCCTTCGCAGTGGCCGACGCCAACCCGGACGGGACCAAGCAGCGCAGGGCCGCCAGCGAGGCAATGAGGCAGGCGAAGATCGAGCCCGGCGACGTGGGGGCGATCTTCGCCCACGGCACCGCGACCCAGGGCTACGATCCAGTGGAGATCGGGGCCTACAGGGCGCTCTTTGGCGCGCGCCTCGGGCAGATCCCGCTGACCGCCGACAAGGCCGGCCTGGGGCACACCATGTCGGCCTGCGGGGCCATGTCCGCCGCCGTGGCGGCACGGGCCGTCGACGTCCAGCGCGTCCCGCCCATCGCCTCGCTCCAGGAGGTCGCCCCAGAGTGCGAGGGGCCGGACTTCGTCGCGGGCTCGGACAGGGCCGCGACCTTCGAGCACGCGCTGGTGTCCAGCGCGGGCCTGGGCGGGCAGGCGGCGGCCCTGATCGTCTCCAGAGTCCGCTGAGAGGCGGCCGCCACAGGCTCGATTTCTGGCGTGTAACTGTTCGTAATGGTTTCTGTTTTTGAAAGGTGTCGCGCAGGCCGGCGCGAGGGAGGGGCGATGCAGGATCTCAGGATGGACGGCAAGGTGGCGATCGTCACCGGGGGCGCTCGGGGGATCGGCAGGGCGGTCAGCGTGCGCCTCGCGGCGGCGGGCGCCCACGTCGTGGTCAACTACGGCCAGTCCGAGCCCGAGGCCCTGGACTGCGTCGCGGCGATCGTCGCGGCGGGCGGATCGGCCGAGGCGGCGCAGGCCGACGTGGCCTCGGCCGAGGCGGTCCAGGCGATGGTCGACGCCGCGATCAAGGCGCACAAACGGATCGACGTGCTGGTCAACAACGCCGGGGTCGTGCGCGACAACCTGATGATGACGATGAGCCCGGCCGAATGGGCGCGCGTCATGGAGGTCAACCTCGGCGGGGTCGTCGCCGGCATCCAGGCCGTCAGCCGCCAGATGATGTTCCAGCGCGGCGGCTCGATCGTCAACCTGAGCTCCATCGCGGCCCAGCGCCCCAACCGGGGGCAGGCCAACTACGCCGCCTCCAAGGGGGCCGTCGAGGCCCTGACCCGCGCCGTGGCGGTCGAGCTCGGCCGCAAGGGCGTGCGCGTCAACGCCGTGGCGCCCGGCGTGATCGACACCGACATGAGCGCCCGCGTCCGCGACGCCGCCGGCGACGAGATCAAGGCCCGCGTCGTCCTGCGCCGCTTCGGCACCCCGGAGGAGGTCGCCAGCGTCGTCCACTTCCTGGCCAGCGACGCGGCGGCCTACGTCACCGGGCAGGTCTTCACCGTCGACGGCGGCCTGAGCCTCGGCTGATCGACCAGGGCGCGTGCGTCGGCATAAAGTGGCGCCCCACGGACCTCTTATGCCGTGGGCTCATCCCCCGAAGCCTGGCCAGAGACCTCCTCGCTCAGGAGCACGGCGCCCTCGCTGAGGCGTCGACCCGATTGACACTGACTCAAGCCCCTGGTAGCTCTGCGGGTCGTTCAAAGCCGCCCTGCGTTTGCTTCAATGGCAGGGCCAACCCTTCAATTTCACTGCCCTAGCGAGAGAACATGGCCGACATCAGCATCCGCCGCAGCCACAACCTGGGCCTGGAGCAGGTCAAGACCATCACCCAGAAGGTCATCACCTCCGTCCAGAGCGAGTTCCCCAGCCTCGTCAGCGACATCCAGTGGAACAGCACCCAGACCGAGGCCAAGGTCAAGGGCAAGGGCTTCACCGGGGTCTTCAGCTTCGACGCGACCCAGGTCTCCATCAACGTGGACCTCTCCATGCTCGTGCGGCCCTTCAAGGGCAAGGTCGAGGAGAAGATCAACGGGCGCCTGGATGAGTACCTCAAAGGCTGAGTCAAAGCGGCCTCGCCGCAAGGATTGAAGATTCATCATGATTGAATGGCTGAAGATGGGCGCCGCGATGGCGGCGGTGTCGGTGGTGTGCGCGCTCTCGGGCCTCCCGGCCGAGGCTAAGATCTCCAAGGAGCTCAAGGAGGAGCTGCAGCCCAGAGTCGAGCAGGGCCTCAAGGTCGACGATCCGATCGTCAAGGCCTTCGCCATCCTGGCCGCCGGCCAGCTCGGCGACAAGGGGCTGGACAAGGAGCTGCTGCCCTACCTCGAGAGCGTCAACACCGACGTCCGACGCGCGGCCATCGTCGCGCTGGCCGCGAGCAAGGACAAGAAGGCGCTGGCCGCGCTCGATCTCGAGATCACCAAGGCCGGCAGCGGCGCCGACTTCGTCGCCGCCGAGCTGCTCGTCCGCCTGCCCGAGGGCGTCCAGGCCCAGATCATCAAGGGCTGGCTCTCGAACAAGAAGGCCGACGCCCTCTTGCGGCAGGCCGGCCTGGGCTACGCCGCCCGCTTCGGCCGCGGCGAGGTCTACAAGCTCATGGCCGGGGTCGCGAGCGCCAAGTCCGACGCCGACCGCGAGCTCTACCTCAAGCCGCTGCTCTCCTACCCCCGCAAGGAGGCCGCCGAATTCTCCCGCAAGCTGCTGGCCGACAAGCGCAATGCCGGCGCCCGGCTGGCCGGCCTCAAGCTGGCCATGGCCATCGGCGGCGCCGAGGTCGACCCCATCATCCGGGGCGCCCTGAGCGACGCCGACCCCCGCGTGGCCAGCATCGCCCTGGACTACCTCTCCGAGGCCGGCGACGGCTCCGCCGTCGAGTTCCTCGTCAAGAAGTTCACCACCACCGCCGAGGTCCAGGCCGTCGGCGAGCGCCTGCTGGCCACCGGCCAGAAGATCCCCCTGGACGTCGCCAAGAAGGCCCTCGATCAGGCCAACCCCGACGACATGCCGCTGTCCGAGGTCCTCTACGGCCTCTACGGCGCCAGCCAGGACAAGACCGTCATCGACGCCCTCATCGCCCAGGAGCAGGCCACCCAGATCATCGACCGACGCCTGGCCGTCGCCGGCCTCGGCGCCACCCGATCCCCCGAGGCCGCCAAGGTCCTCGAGCGCACCCTCTTTGACGGACACCGAGAGGTGCGCCTGCTCTCCGCGCGCGGCCTCGGCTCCCTCGGCTTCGACTCCAGCGTCGCCCTGCTCGACAAGGCCTTCCGCGGCGCCAACGAGGACAAGGAGCTCAAGTACCTCATCGTCGAGGCCTTCGGCCACATCAAGTCCGCCTCCTCGGCCCAGAAGCTCTCCTTCCTCATCCGGGACCGCGACCCGAAGATCAAGGACCTCGCCCTCGACGGGATCGCCCGCATCAACGACAAGCAGGCCATCGAGTCTCTGCGCGCCGTTGTCTCCCTGGAGCCCGACCCCGCCATGAAGCTCAAGGCCGCCCTCATCATCCTCGACGTCGACCCCAAGGAGGCCCTGACCCAGTTCGGCGCCATCCTCCACCGGCCGCCGGAAGGCTACATGGACCTCATCACCGCCCTGCCTTCCAGCAAGCGCGACCAGGTCCTCTCCCTCATGCTCAACTTCGAAAAACAGAACGTCCGCCAGGACGCCATCGACGCCCTCCTTGTCCTGGGCGACGCCGGCCTGCCCCTGCTCCGCAAGGCCGCCGCCGGCAATGGCTTCCCCCCCGACGTCCGCACCGCCGCCATCGAAGACCTCGCCCGGCACTCCGATGACGCCGACGTCAACCTCTTCAAGTCCCTCTCCCAATCCGGCTCCGACGACGAGAAGATGCTCGCCATCAACTGGCTCACCCGGAAGGCCGACAGCTCCCTCTCCGGCTTCTTCCGCACCCTCATGAACGGCTCCAAGGACAACGCCTCCCGCCAGATGGCCGCCATCTACGCCCTCCTCAAGGCCGAAGCCTGATCCCCTGGCCGTCTCGCAGCAGCGCCTGCCGCCAGATGGCCGCCACCCACGCCGAAGCCCGATCCCCTCGGCCGCTCTCCCTCCCGCACACCCTCCAATGCCTCCACGCCGACCTCGGGCTGCCCTGCGGTCGCCGATCTTGCCTTGACCTGCGACGCCGCCGACAATAGCCCCCTGGACGAGGCCTGCGCACACCGCCCAGGCCTGCCCCTCAGCGACTCCTCGCCCGTGCCCTTACAAGGAGCCTCGATGACCTCGCTCGCCGCCCTGACCCGCATCGCCTCTGTCGCCCTGATCGGCCTCTCGCTCACGGCTTGCGCTGGCGGCAGCTCCGACCCGGCCGTCCCCGCGCCGGTCCCCGAGCCCGAGCCCACGCCCCAGCCCGATCCCCAGCCCGAACCCGAGCCGATCCCTGAACCCGAGCCGATCCCTGAACCCGAGCCCGACCCGTGCCCCGTGTGCTGCGCCGGCGATCGCCGCTGTCAGGGGCAGGCCGCCTTTGAGGTATGCAACCAGGACGGCACCGGCTTCGCCGCCACCCCTTGCCCCGAAGGAGAGATATGCCAGCAGGGACAGTGCGGCCCGCCGCCCTTCTCCTGCACGCCGGGAGAGGCGACCTGCCTCGATCTGGCCACCCTCCAGACCTGCAATGTGGACGGCCGCAGCTTGACGACCCTCCAGTGCCGCGACGCCGTCTGCATCGGCGGAGCCTGCGCCTCCGGCGCCCTGACCGGGGCGGCCTGCGAGCTGAACGAGGACTGCGCTGGCGGGCGCTGCCTCTGCGCCTCCACCGAGCTCTGCCCCATCACCCTCGATCAGATCATCGGCGACGGCTACTGCACGATGAGCGACTGCTCCGCGACGGGCTGCCCGATGGGGGAGGTGTGCGCGGACTTCGGCCACTTCGGCGGCCTGACCGAGGGCCGCCATTGCGTCAAGAACTGCGTGGACTGCGACAGGGAGGGCTTTGACTGCCGACAGGTGCCGGTCTTTGACCCGCAGGCCGCCGCCGTCTGGCAGGACGCCTGCTTCCCGACCTACCCGCGCGACATGGGCAGCAAGTGCGAGGCCGACGTCGACTGCCTCGGCGGCCTGTGCTGGACCGGCGACCTCGGGCCGAACGACAACCTGGGCTACTGCACCCAGGAGTGCGGCCAGGGCGCCGCGTGCCCGACCGGCTCCAGCTGCGTCCAGTTCCCCGGCCTCGGCTTCTTCTGCGGCCTGCATTGTGGCACCGGCGCCCCCGGCTCCGGCGGCTGCCCCGAGAACCGCGGCCTCTCCACCTTCTGCCAGTCCCTCAGCGAGTTCAGCACCAACGCCGTCAAGTCCGTCTGCGGCCCACGCCGCTGATCCTCCCCTCGCAGGTTCTCCAATTTCTCAGATCCACATTCTCAGATCCACATTCTCAGATCCATATTCTCGGTTTACCACTCTCAGATCCACCCTCTCAGATCCCCACTCTTGGGTTATCTCCGTCTGCTTCTCTCAAAAATCTCATGCGGAACCACGCTCAAACCACTTACCTTTTGGGCTTCCGGGTGGCCCAGGATGTAAGCGGCTTGAGCGTGGTTCCGTATTACATGTTGGGCCATCTTGGATGCCCAAGATGAAAGTGGTTCAAACGTGGTTCCGTATCACGTCGCCCCAGGCACCTTCTTGCCCACGAGCGCCCGCCGATCGGCGCGCTTGCCCCCGTCGACGCCCACGCCCTATGTCGGGTTGAATATTCAGCCCGCGCGGGCGGTCTGAGGCCGGGTGTCGCTCAGGGCGACAGAAGCCAGCCCATCCCCCCCGCGCGGCGACGCGCCAGACTCCCCAGGTGCTTCGGTGACGACGATGAAGGTGAGAGAGATCCTGAGCGCCCAGGGCGCCCTGGCCCTGGCGCTCGTATTGCCAGGTTGCGCGGCGATGACGGGCGGGATGGTCGACGGACGGACCACGACGACGGTCTACAACATCGAGAAGGCCGACGAGGAGCCCAGACCTCCTGCTTCGGACACGAGGACGCGCGGGGCGGCGCTTGAGGCGCCCCTCTGCCCCGCCGGGACGGTCGCGCAGGGCGATCGATGCGTGGCTCGGGTCGACACCTCCTGCCCCGACGGGCTCGTCTTCGAGATGGGCCGCGGGTGCTCCCCCATCGTCGAGTGGCGGTGCCCCGCAGGGACCGCGCTCGACGGGGAAGTCTGCGCTCCGGAGGTCACGAGCCGCTGCCCGCGCGGCGCCCACCTCGAAGGGAGCCTCTGCGTCCCCGATCTGGACACCACCTGCCCGCGCGGCACGAACTACGAGGCGGGCCGGGGTTGCCTGCCCCAGATCGTCCGAAGCTGCCCGCAGGGGATGGACTTCGAAGACGACCGCTGCGTGCCCCAGGTCACCCAGCGCTGTCCCCAGGGGACCCGCGCCGAAGGGCGCCGCTGCGTCTCGGAGGTGGACACGACCTGCGCCGCGGGGCTGACCTTCGAGCGAGGGCGAGGGTGCGTGCCGGAGGTGGTGCGCGATTGCCCTGAGGGGATGCGACTTGAGGGCAACCGCTGCCTCCCCGTCGAGAGCCGCGTGTGCCCCGAGGGGATGCGCTTCGAAGACTGCGTCGGCTGCGTGCCCGAGATCGTCCGCCGTTGTCCTGAGGGCGCCGTCCTTGAAGGCAACAGGTGCGTCCCTCGGCTTGTCCAGAGCTGCCCCGCCGGCACCCAGTACGAGGCGGGCCGGGGCTGCGTCCCCGAGGTGGTGCGGGACTGCCCGGCCGGCACCGAGCGGCGCGGTCACCGCTGCGAGGCCATCGTCACGACGACCTGCCCGCGGAACATGAGCTACGAGCAGGGCAGGGGGTGCGTCTACCCCGTGGACCGAAGCTGCCCCGAGGGCACGATCCGGCGCGGCGATCAGTGCGTGGCCAGGGTCGACACCGCCTGCGAGGGCGGGATGACCTTCGAGGAGGGTCGAGGCTGCGTGGCGCGGGTGGATCGGAGCTGCCCTGGGGGGCTTCACCTCCAGGGTGATCGCTGCGTGGCGCGGGTCGACACCTCCTGCCCGCAGGGCTCGCGCTATGCGGAGGGCCGCGGCTGCGTGCCGGAGATCGTGCGCGACTGCCCGCGCGGGATGCGCTTCGAGGGCGGCCAGTGCCGCCCTGACGTCTCCACCGATCCGATCTGCCCCGAGGGCACCCGCTGGGATGGCCGCCGATGTCTGGTGACCGAGGTGGTGCGGGAGCTTCGCTGCCCGGGAGACATGCGCCTCCAGGGCGAGCATTGCGTCCCGCAGGTGGACCGGAGCTGCCCCTCGGGGACGACCTTCGAGGGCGGCCGCTGCGTCGTCCCGGTCGACAAGCGCTGCCCGGCAGGGATGAGGCTGGATCAAGAGGTCTGTCGCCCCGAGGTGGACACGGGCTGCCCCCAGGGGACGCGCTTTGAGCAGGGGCGCGGCTGCATGGCGGAGATCGTCAAGGAGTGTCCGGGTGGGATGCGCTTCGACAGGGGGCGCTGCCTGCCGGAGATCACCGAGGCTTGCCCCGGCGGCATGACCTTCGAGCGAGGCCGCGGGTGCGCGCCGAAGGTGGACGAGGGCTGCCCGAGGGGGATGAGGCTTGAGCATGGGGTCTGTCGGCCGGAGGTGGACCTGTCGTGCCCGTCAGGGACGGAGTTCATCAAGGGCCAGGGGTGCGCGCCGAGCCGGGCGACCATCGATCCCGAGGGCCTGAAGTTGCCGCGATTCAAACCATAGGCGGCAGGCCCAGCTCGGAGATGGCCCAGGGCAGGGCGGCCGAGAGCTGGCGGCGCTGCACCTCCCGGACGCGGGGCGCCGCCGGGATGATCGGCAGCCCCGCCCGCGAGGCGAAGAAGCCCGCCAGCAGCGCCGCGATCGCCGGCTGGTTGGGCAGGATCTCGGCAGGCGAGGGGCCGCCCTCCTCGTGAAGGCTCGGCAGCCAGGCCGCGGTGTCGAGCACCCCATTGCCGACGCAGGCGAAGTTCCAGTCCACCAGCACGGCCCGGCCCTCGACGAAGCAGATGTTGTCGCTTCGCACGTCGAAGTGCGCCAGCGCGCCCCCGCTGAAGTCCACCAGGGCCTCGGCCTCCAGCAGCGCCGGCAGCGCGGCGTCGAGCCAGCCGCGATCGACCATCCCCAGCGCGAGGAAGGGGGCGGGGTTGAGCGCCACCTTGCCCCAGGCCGTCAACAGGGGCTGCCAGTTCTCCATCGGCGGCGTGCCCTCGGGGACCGCGACCCCGTGGAGCGCCTCCAGGCTGGCCAGCACCGCGTCGACCCGCGCGGGGGTCCACTCGGCGGTCCACAGCGCGCCGCTGAGATCCTCGATCGCCAGCAGCGGGTGCTCGCCGTCGTCGTCCCAGCCGAGCATCTGGGCCATGAAGTCGCCCCTGAGGCGCGTGTAGACGCGGCACTCGTCGCGCAGCCACATCGCCGTGTCCTTGTTCGTGGCCACCTTGATGAAGGCCCGCTCGCCGTCGGCCAGCTCCACCACCCACCGGGCCGCCGGCGTGTAGCCGCCCTGCGCCGCGCGCCAGGCGACAGGGCGGCTGCCCAGGCAGCCCTCGACGCGATCCATCGTTTCTTGATCCATGCCTCGCTCCTCCCGCTCAGGTCGCCGACCCACTTGGGGGCCGCCCCTGGAGTTTCAACCCACCGGCGAGCCCCGACCTCGCCATTGTTCGACGCGCCCCCTGTTCGGCGGGCGTTCACCCCTCAGGCTCGGGGCCTGGCCGCCTCAACAAGATCAAGATCCCGACCGGCGCGAGCGCCACGAGGCCGAGCGCGATCTCCAGGCCCGCGCGCTGCGCCAACCACCCGAATGCCGCAGGGACCAGCCCGTCCGCGACGCCGAAGATCGCGCAGATGGTCAGCGCCGCGCCGGATCGACCCGGCAACTCCGTGTAGAGCCGGGCCATGGCCACCGAGTACCACCCCGCGCTGACAAAGCCCAGCAGCCCGACGATCACGAGCTTGGCCGGGGCCGCCTCGAAGACCAGCATGCACGGGATCAACACCGCCGCGATAGCCGCCGTCGCCCGCACCACCCGAACCCCCTCGATCCGCGTCAAGAGCCACACCAGGACCACCTCTCCGGCCAGCCCCGCCCCTCGCCAGAGCATCACCGCGCTCGCCGCACCCGATTGAGATAGGTGAACAATATCCACCATATACAGCGCGAGGAGGTCGACCAGAAGCTCCAGCACGAGATCCGCCAGCGCCAGCAGGACCAGCCACCGCAGCACCCTGGCCTCCAGCATCAAGCGCGCCGCCTCGCCGAGCCCCTTCAAGAGCGAGGGCCCGCTGGATCGAGTCACCACGCGCTGAGGCGGCTCAAGGAGGGCTACGGCGAGCGTCAACGCCAGCGAGAGCGCCCCCATGGCCAGCAGCGGCGCCCGCCAGCCCCAGCCCAGCGACCAGGAGGCCGCCAGCGCCGCAGGGCCCAGCACGACCGCGATCCCGCCCGAGACGGTCCACCACACCATCAGCCGCTCGTGGCGCTCAGGATCGGTGTCCATCAAGGCGGCCTGGGACAGGCTCACGAAGGCCCCCGAGGCCGGGGAGAAGAGGCACAGCGCCGCCAGGAGCCACCCGTAGCTCCCCGCGGTCGCCACGAGCGCCACCGACGCCGTAAAGGCCAGCCCCCCGGCCAGGATGATCGTCAGCCGCCTGCGCTGATCGCTCAAGATCCCCAGCGGCAGCTCCAGCGCCGTGCCGATCAGGCCCGGCGCGCTGAGCAGGATCCCGATCTGGGCGTAGCTCAAGCCCAGCTCCGCGCGGATCGACGGCCACGCCGCCCCGAGCAAGCCCGACACGAGCTCGTCCACGAACTCGATCGCCAACAGCGCCGCGATGATCCGCCGCGCCGCGCTGGCATCCAGAAGGCGCTCGCCCTGGGCAGAGCGCTCCAACAATGTCTCTCTCATGAAGTTTTCCCCCCTCGTTGACCTGAACCCTGCGCGATCGACGTGCTCTGGTCGCGCGGGGGGAGGAGGGGGGATGCAGGATCGAGCCGTCAGCCGATGGCGTCGGCGGCTACAGATCCTGGATGTCGTGCTGGATCACCAGGGTGGGTGCATGGCTGGCTTCTGCTCCTGGGGAGAAATCCGTGGGCAGCGCGCCCACCCCGACAACCCCACCAAGGTAGGCGTCGGCGAGGGCGCGTCAAGCCCGCGTCTGCGGGCGGGCCTGCTCAGCCCGCCTCGTCGTTGACCGACGCCCCACGCACGACGATCGACCCACGCACGACGATCGCCCCACGCTCCTCGCACCGCCCCCCCTCCTGGGGGACGGGCTCGTCGGGTGGGGCTTGGATGCGCGGGGTTGGCTGCGCCCTGTCGGTCGCAGGCCAGCGCACGGGCGCCAGAGAACCGCCGGGCCGGATCACCGCGTCGAAGTGGGCCTGTGGATTGGAGTTTTTGCTCCCCATGGAGTCGACCTGGGCCGCCCGCTGGCCTGCGCCCACCGGGCGCAGCCCGCCCCGCGCATCCAAGCCCCACCCGACGAGCCCGTCCCCGCAGGGGGCGGTGCGAGGAGCGTGGGGCGATCGTCGTGCGTGGGGCGATCCTCGTCCGTAGTGAGTCCTTGAACCTGCAATGAATGACCCGACGTGGCCTGCTCAGCCCGCCTCGTCGTTGACCGACGCGGCCCGCTTCGCGCCCCCGAAGCGCGTCATGGCCAGGTGCACCAGGCCGGGGGTGTGCTGGCCCAGGAAGGCGCCCAGCCGGCCGTGGCCCGTGAAGGTGAACTCCCGCTTGCGGCTGTACAGCGCGCGGATCATGACCTGGGCGGCCTTGTCGGCCTCCCACATCAGCTTCTGGGGCCGCTTGTCGATGGCCTCGGGGTTGTAGACCCCCGCGTTGTTGACCTGGGCGATCTCGGTGGACACGAAGCCGGGCTGGAGCGTCGTGCACGACACCCCCGTCCCGTAGAGCTCCATCGAGAGCGTCTGGCCGATGGCCCGCAGCGCGTACTTCGACGCCGTATAGGCCGAGAAGCCAGGGGCCGCCAGCACCCCCGCGACGCTGCCAACCAGCCCCAGGCGGCCTCGCGTCGCCTTCAGGTGCGGCAGCGCGTAGCGCGCCGTCAGCGCCGCGCCCACGACGTTCGTGTCGAGCTGCCGACGCCAGTCATCGCCGCTGAGCCGCTCGACCTTGCCCGCGATGGACACCCCCGCGTTGGCCACAGCCACGTCCAGCTTGCCCAGCCCCGCCACCGCCGCCGCGACCGCCGCCTCGATCTGCCCCTCGTCGCTCACGTCGCAGGGCACCCCCAGGCCCCGCCGCCCGAGCCGCTCGATCTCCGCCACGACCTCGTCCAGCCTGTCCTGGCGCCTGCCCGAGACCGCCACGTTGGCCCCTTGCCTCGCGAACTCCAGCGCCATCTCGCGCCCCAGCCCGCTCGTCGCGCCCGTAATCCAGACCGCGCTGCCCTCAAATCGACCCGCCATCTGCGCCCCCCTTCGGCGACCCGCCGCCGCCCTCCGCGATCCAGGCGCGCCTCGCCTGTCGCCCATCTTATTGAAATTACTCAGTAAATGAATCGTTGGCCTGGTTCGCCTTCATCGGACCACGAGGTCCGCCGTGATGTCCTCGACCCTCGGCGCGCCGGCCAGCGCCATGGCCAGATCCAGCTCCCCCCGCAAGATCTGGAGCGCCCGGCGCGCCCCCTGCTCGCCGGCCACCGCCAGCCCCCACAGCACCGGCCTGCCCACCAGCACCGCGCTGGCCCCCAGCGCCACCGCCTTGAGCACGTCCGTCCCTCGCCGTACCCCCCCGTCCAGCAAGATGAGCGGCCGCTGCCCCGCGCCCACGACCCGATCCGAGAGCGCCTCGACCACCTCCGGCAGCGCGTCGATGGTCGCCACCGAGGTGTCGAGCTGCCTCCCCCCGTGGTTGGACACCACCACGCCCGCGGCCCCGTGATCCACCGCCCGCGCAGCGTCGTCCCCTCGCACGATCCCCTTGACGATTACCGGCAAGCGCGAGATCGACGCGAGCCACTCCAGATCCGCCCACGTCAGCGCCGGATCGAGCAGCTCGGCCACGTAGGCCGCGAGCCCGGACTCCCCCGCGCGCTCCTCCAGCCTCCCCATCCCCGCCGCCGTCATGTTCTCGACCCTCAACCCCTCCGGCAAGTGGAAGCGGTTTCGCACGTCCCGCTCCCGCGTCCCCAGGAGCGGCGCGTCCACCGTCAACACCAGCGCCTCGACCCCCGCCGCCTCCGCCCTCTGGACCAGCGCCCGCGTCGCCGCCCTGTCCCTGTAGATGTAGAGCTGGAACCAGACCGGCCCCGTGGCCGCCTCGACCACCGCCTCGACCGCCGTGTTCGACAGCGTGCTCAAGATCATGATCGACCCCTCGGCGCCCGCCGCCCGCGCCGTCGCCAGCTCCCCCTCCGGGCAGGCCATCCGGTGAAAGGCCGTCGGCGCCACGATCAGCGGCGCCGCGATGGCCGCCCCCAGCGCCCTCGTCGACAGATCGCGCCGGCTGACGTCCACCATCACCCGGTAGCGCAGCTTCAGCCGCCCGAAGGCCGCCGCGTTCTCTCGCAGCGTCAACTCGTCGTGCGACCCGCTCCGGTAATAATCGTAGGCCAGCCTCGGCAGCGCCTCGGCCGCCAGCGCCTCCAGATCCGCAATGTTCAGGGCCCGCTCCAGATCGTCCACGCTCACGACGGCCTCCTTGCTTTCCATGGCGCGGATCGATACCAGATGACCACGGGCCACACAACCCGCCACACCCCGAGGACCCATGGCAGACCCCCCACTCGACCGCTTCTGGGAGCACATCCCCATGGCCGACATGAGCGCCGAGCAATGGGAGTCGCTCTGCGACCGCTGCGGCCGATGCTGCCTCCACCGCCTCGAAGACGACGACGGCACCATCATCGAGACCCGCGTCGCCTGCAAGCTCCTCAACATCAAGACCTGCCGCTGCAGCGACTACCGACGGCGCTTCGATCGCGTCCCCGACTGCGCCTCCCTCCGCCTCCAGCCCATCGGCACCTTCTGGTGGCTGCCCGAGACCTGCGCCTACCGCCGCCTCGACAAGAACCTCCCCCTCGAAGACTGGCACCCCCTGATCAGCGGCGACCCCGACAGCGTCCACCGCGCCGGCATCTCCATCCGGGGCCGCGCCATCTCCGAGCGCGACATCGACCTCGACGACCTCGAACACTTCCTCATGGACGAGGGCGACCCCGACCCCTGACCCTTGCCGCGACCCCCTCCCAACGGTATAAAACCCTCCCCCCCGCTCCCCCCAGGGGCGCCACCCAGGAGGCCAACATGGGCCAGCAAGCCCCGCGCTATCTCTCAGGCATCCAACCCTCCGGACAACTGCACCTCGGCAACTACTTCGGGGCCATCCGGCAGCACATCATCAACCAGGACAACGCCTTCTACTTCCTGGCCAACTACCACGCCCTGACCACCGTTCACGACCCCGCCGCCCTCCGACAGCACACCTTCGAGGCCGCCACCACCTACCTCGCCCTCGGCCTCGATCCCGAGCGCGCGACCCTCTTTCGACAGTCCGACGTCCCCGAGGTCGCCGAGCTGACCTGGCTGCTGTCCACCGTCGCCGGCATGGGCCTGCTCGAGCGCGCCGTCTCCTTCAAGGAGAAGAAGGACAAGGGCATCAACGCCAGCGTCGGCCTCTTCACCTACCCCATCCTCATGGCCGCCGACATCCTCATCTACGACTCCGATGTCGTCCCCGTCGGCTCCGATCAAGTCCAGCACCTCGAGATGACCCGCGACATGGCCCAGGGCTTCAACGCCCTCTACGGCGAGACCTTCAAGCTGCCCACCTACGAGCTCGGCACCCCCGTCCCCGTCCCCGGCATCGACGGCCAGAAGATGTCCAAGAGCTACGGCAACACCATCCCCATCTTCCTGCGCGGCAAGGATCTCAAGAAACGACTCCTCGCCATCGAAACCGACTCCACCCCCCTCGAAGACCCCAAGAACCCCGACGCCTGCAACGTCTTTGCCCTCTACCGCCTCTTCGCAACCCCCGATCAGCAGCTCGACATGCGCGCGAAGTACGCCGCCGGCCACTACGGCTACGGCCACGCCAAGCTCGCGCTCCTCGACCTCATCACCGCCCACTTCTCCAACGCCTGGGATCGCTACGATCACCTCCTCACCCACCCCTCCCAGGTCGAAGACGCCCTCCAACTCGGCGCCTCCCGCGCCCGCCCCATCGCCCGCGCCACCCTCGATCGCGCCCGCACCGCCTGCGGCCTGTAGAGTCATTGGGGAGAGTTGAGAGGGTTTCACGGGGGCTCCGCCCCCGAACCCCCGCCATGGGCCAGAGGCCCCTGGACCCCTTCTTTTCCGGCACAATGCCGGAAAAGAAGGGGTCATCATGTGGGGCGGAGCCCCACGAGAGCGGCCCTCTCATCTCTCCTCAATGTCTCTAGAGGCGGAAGCCGAAGTCGGCGAGGGCGGGGAAATTCCAGCGGTGGTGCTTGGGGATGAGGACGCCGCGGATCTGGATCAGCTCGGGGAAGACGCGGGTGTCGCGGGTGAGGTCGAGGTAGAGGATGCCTGGGGAGCCGCCGGTGCCGGGGCGGGAGCCGATGACGCGCTCGACCATGCGGGCGTGGGCGTTGCGGAAGTGGACGAGGGCCTCTTCGAGCTCGACGAGCTTGTCCAGGAGCATCCGGGGCCAGGTCAGCAGGGGGAGGTCGGGGTACATCTCGATGAAGAGGAGGGCGGCGCGGATGCGCTCGGTCTCCCAGGTGCGGGGGTGGGCGTCGTCGCCGCGGAGGTAGAGGCGCAGGTCGTCGACCTGCTGGGGGGTCCATCCGGCGGCGGCGGCCCGCTGGAGGTAGTCGTCGATGAAGGCGCGGACGGCGCGCTGGTCGAGGTCGAGGGTCTCGTCGTGGTGGGGGTCGTCGGGGCGAGGGGGGCTGGAGGCGCAGATGGGGGTGCGCTGGAGCCAGTCGCCGAGGCTGGCGCGCAGGGTGCCGTTGGCCTCGATGTCCTCCATGGCGCGCTGGATGTGCTGGGCGACCCAGCGGTCGGCGGCGTCGTCGAGGCCAGCGCGGCCCTTGGCCTCGATCTGGGCGGCGATCTGATCCTGGACGGCGCCGAGGGGTTCGAGGATGAAGTCCTCGAAGCGATCGGCGACGGAGGGGTCCGGCAGGGCGTCGCGCAGGCGGCGCAGGACCTCGCGGCGCTCGCTGCTGGGCAGGCCGAGCAGGTGCTCCAGCTCGCGCATCTGGAAGGACTGGGCGCCGCTGGAGGTGCCCAGCTTGTCTCTAAAGGTCAAGAAATCCAAGGGGTTGAGCTGGCCCATGAGGCGAAAGTGGCCCGTGGCGACGCGGAGCGACTCGACGGCGCGGCCCATGTGCTTGACGACCTCGGGCAGGACCTCGTCGGGGACGAAGCTGGAGCCCAGGACGTCGCGGGCGAGCCGGAGCTCCTTGAGCAGGAGCTTGAACATCAGCTCGATGCTCTGGTGGATGACGATGAAGTGCATCTCGTCGACGAGCTTGACGTCGCCGTCCTGCTCGATGCCCTCCTGGAGGGCCAGGAGCCTGTCGAGCCCGATGTACTCCCAGTAGGTGATGGCTGTCTTGTGGGTCATGGCGTCGTCCTCGGTGTCATCCCCCGCACAGGGGGTATAGCAGCTTTGGGGGGCCGAGGGGATCAGGCGTCGATGATGGCGCGCAGGCGCTTGACGCGATCGAGGCTGACGGGCTTGCGCCAGTCGCCCTCCTCCTTGATCCAGGAGCCGACGATGAGGGCGTCGGCCAGCCGGGCGAGCTGCGCGGCGTTCTGGTCGGTGACGCCGGAGCCGATGGCCAGCGGCAGGCCGGCGCGGGCGGCGGCCTCCAGGTCGGCCAGGGCGACGGGGCTGCCGGTGTGGGCGCCGGTGACGATGAGCATGTCGGCGCCGCAGAAGGCCGCCCCCCGGGCGAGGTCCTCCATGGAGAGATCGGCGGTGATGGCGTGGGAGGCGTGCTTCTTCTGGACGTCGGCCCAGATGGCGACGGGGGCGTCGAGGTGGCGGCGGGCGCGCATCAGCTCCCCGGCGCAGGCGTCGATCCAGCCCTCATCGGCGACGTGGGCGTAGGCGAAGCCCTCGACGCGGATGAAGGCCGCGCCGGCGACGGCCGCGACGCCCAGGGCCTGCCGGTTGGCCGCCGCGAGGATCTGAAGGCCGGTGGGGACGCCGAGGGAGACGACCTGCGCCGTGGCGATCGCGATCACGGCGAGCGTCTCCGGGGCGACGGCTCTGGGCAGGTAGGGCAGGTCGCCCATGTTCTCGACGATGATCGCGTCGCAGCCGCCGTCGATGAGGCGCTGGGCGTCGCGCAGCGCGCAGTCGACGATCTCGGCCGTGGAGCTGTTGTAGCCGGGGCTGCCGGGCAAGGGCAGCAGGTGCACCATGCCTACGAGCGCGCAGCCCGCGCGTGATGTTTCAAAGCTCAAGGGCCTCCTCCACGTTCGATGTCGGCTCACCCGGCGCCCAGCCGAGGCCTTCCCCCTCGGCTGGGCTGCTCGATGACCCCTCGGAGCGCTGTCGCCGAGGCGATGCCTGGGATGCGTGAGATCGCCTCGGGCCGCGATCTCACCCAGGAGCGCCTCGACGACGACTATAAACCGAACGTGCCCTGGCTTCCATCATCGGCCGCGGGTGACGCGGCGAGGCGCGGCGAGTATCCTGACCGCCGGGGCGGCTTTGCCCCCAAGGAAACCGAGGCGAGATGGCTCAAGGCTCAACCATTCGACAGTTTGACATCGAGCTCTCCGACGTGGACCGACACGTCTACGAGGCCCTGAGCGTCAAGGCCGCCCAGCACCCCTCCGAGACCGGCGAGTACCTCGTCGCCCGGGTGCTGGCCTATGCCCTGGAGTTCGAGGAGGGCCTGGGCTTCACGGCTGGCCTCGGGGCCAGCGAGGAGCCCGCGCTCCAGAGCCGCGACCTGACCGGCCAGCTTCGGGCCTGGATCGAGGTCGGCACGCCCGACAGCGCGCGGCTCCACCGCGCCAGCAAGGCCGCCGGGCGGGTCGTCGTCTACTGCCACAAGGACCCCGACTCCTGGCTGCGCCTGCTGGCCCGCGACAAGGTCCACGCCTCGGATCAGATCACCCTCATCGGCCTGCCGCCGGCCGACGTCGCCGCGCTGGCCGCTGTCCTTGAGCGCCGCAACACCTGGTCCATCCTGCACATGGAGGACACGCTCACCATCGGCATCGGCGACACCACGTACAAGCTCTCGCTGGCGCGCATCCCCTGGCCCGAGGGCTGAGGTCGCTCGCCTTCTGGAAGTGCGCGTCTTGACTCAGGGATCGTCGGGGGGCGGCGAGCGCCTTGCCCGCGCCCCCAGCTCCCTCATGAGCCGGGAGGGATCGCCGTCGAGCCCTCGAACGACGCGATCAAGCGCCGCGCACGCCCCGGCCACCTCTGCCTCGCACTGGCCCTCCAGCGTCTCCAGCGCCTCCGCTCGCCCGACGTCGTCGGGCTCATGGAGGCTCTGCCATGCGAGCATCTCGACCGGTCGGGGGTGGTCGACGCGCGTCGGCAGGGCGCCCCCGTCGTCGACCCGAACCGAGCGCACCTCCCCATGCGCGCTGAACGCCCAGACGTTATCGCCCGCGCCAGCGCCCTTGACCTCGACCCGGCGCCGCTGCCTCCCCTCGTCCGTCTCAACGGCGAGGTCCAGCGGCAGCGGCCCGCCGGGGCCTGCGCCGTGGACCTCCAGCTCGATCAACACCTGATCCCCTTCGAGGCGGTGGCGCGCCTTGATCGTCGGCAGCGCCGCCGAGGTCACCCAGAGCGCAAAGAAGCCCGAGAGATCCTGAGCGCTGGCCCGCTCCATCGCGGCCTGGAGCGCCCCCGTGGTCGTCGATCTGCCCATGTTCTGGCGCGTAAAGTCCTGTAATCCTTGCCAGAAGGCCGCGTCGCCGATCAGGGCGCGCAGGGCGTGGAGCGCCAACAGGCCCTTGGCGTAATCCAGCGGCCGCCGCGCCTGAGAGGCCTCGACCATCGACGGATCGACCAGCGCCCGGTGGGCTCCCTCCTCGATCAGCCGCCACAGCCGCCGCCGGGACAGGACCACCTCCCGCTCATAGGCGGCCCGGCCCCAGCGCTGCTCCTTGAAGGCCGCCACCATGAAGCTGACCACCCCCTCGTGAAGCCAGAAGTGCGACCAGTCCTGCATCGTGACCGAGTTGCCCCACCACTGATGGGCCAGCTCGTGGGCCACCAGCCAGTCCTCTTGCGGGTCGGCGGCCATCTCGACGATCCAGTCGGCCCCGAGCACCGAGAAGGTCCCCATCTCCTGCGCCGCCTTTCCCGCCACGATGATCATCGTGGTGCGCCCCCCCGGCAGCGGGGCGCCCGCCCGCGCCTCGAAGAAGCGCGCCATCTCCCAGGTCCGCCCCATCACGGGATCGATCAGCCCCTCGAACCCGGACGTCGCCGCGACCTCCAGCGCGAGCCCCTGGTTGAGCTGCGACCTTCGCGTCAAGGGGGCCGCGATGAAGCCGAGCAGGTAGGGGGCCACCGGCGCCTCGGCGCGCCACTTGTGCTCGACCAGCCCGTCCTTCGCCGCCGTGGGCGCGGCGACAGGCAGCCCGGTGGCGATCACGTCGTGGGTGTAGGGGGCGCGCAGGCTGAGCGTCCAGGTCGCTCTGTCCGAGGGGGCGTCGTTGCAGGGCATCCAGGCTCGCGTGTGAAAGAGCGCCTGTATCCTGTCCGACTCAAAGCGCAAGCCCTGGCCTTCGCGGGCGGCATAGCGGATCGACACCGAGCGCACGGGATCGAGGGAGGCGTCGTCAGACCACAGGATGCGCAGCTTGCTGCCGTCGTGGGCAAAGGCCAGCGGCCTCTGCCGATCGTCCTGGACCTTGATGATCTCGATCTGGTCGGCGTCGAGGGTGATGGATCGGCGAGCGGGATCGGCGCCGAGCCGCAAGGTGACGCTGCCCAGCAAGGCGCGGCCTCTGGGATCGAGCGTGGCCTCGACGGCGTAGTCCAGCACGTCGATTGGAGCGCCCGGTTGGGCGTCGGGCCCTGCGGTGGCTTGCGATACGCCGGCTGTTCCGGGCGCGTCGTTCGAGGCCATGAGGGGGGCGGGCGCGTGGGCTGAGGAGCGCTGCGGGGGGTCACCGACAGACATCGCGCATCCTGAGCCTGCTGCGGCCCAGGTGAGGGCCAGGGTCGCGCGCAGGGCGCTGGACAGCCGCGCCCGGGTCAGCCATGAGGTCGAGGTCGGCGCGGGCAAGGTCAGGCTCCCCATCCAGTTCTCATTCTGATCCTCATGATCGCGATCCGTGCCCTCGTGCCTGAGCATGAAGGTGCGCGCGCCCCAGTCGGCCCGGGAGAGGTTCTTGTCGTCGAAGCGAGTCACCAGCGCGAGCGGGTTGCCCTTGAAGTTGCCGAAGTCGTGGACGCCGTGGCGCTTCCTGGCGGTGATCGTGGCCTGGCTGGAGCGCTTGCGGACTTCGGCCGGCTCCTCGCGCGACGGCTGCCCGGAGACCGCCTTGACCTCGTAGTGCGGATATTTGCTCATGTTTCCAGCCGGCCGACGGAGGGTTGGGGACTGCCTCCATTCAAGGACACTTCGAGAGCTTTGTCGATGGGTTCTGCTTCAGCGCCTCTGCGCGAAGGGCGCGTCCAACCTCAGCAAAGAGGCTCCCACATCGCCTGGAGCAACCCGGGCGTCGGGGTCTCTTGAAGGCTCGGCGCTTCTGGGTCAGTCTGGGGCGAGCCGGAGGGTGTCTTGCGTTGGCCTCGCCGGCCGGCGAGGCCGCCATTCCAGGTCCAGCCGGGCGAGCGGTCCATCAGGCCGGCGAGCGAACCAGGGCCGGTGTGGAAGTTGAGGGGGGGGACATGGGGCGTTGGATCGTGGCGTGCGGGTTGGTCCTGGCGGTGATGGCGGCCTCGACGTCAGAGGCCAGGGCAGGGGAGGGCGGCTGCCAGGGGACGGCGCAGGACGTCATGGTGTGGTCCATCGCGGGGCTGGAGGTGGGCTTTGCAGGCTCGCTGGCGCTGAGGCTGACGGAGACGATCAAGGCCGACGAGGGCAACGGGGAGCTGATCCTCCAGCTCATGCCGTGGGCGGCGGGGATCGGGGCGGGCCTGTCGTCGTGGTGCCTGGAGATCTCCCATGAGGGGGCCACGGCCCTGCACGGCGCTCTGTGGACCGGCTTCGACTTCTTCCTCCTGGGCGCCATCCTCGACGGCGTTGACGGCGACAGCGGCAGCCTGGGGGTGGGGACGCTGGTGCTGACCTCGCTCGGGGTGCTCTCCGGGGGGCTCTTCGGGGCGACCCAGATCGGCGACGACGAGGAGGGCCTGGGCCTCTTCCTGGCTGCGGCGCCGCTGGCGGCGGTCGTGGGCCTGGGCGTCGAGATGATCTACGCCGTGGTCGACTTCCTCAGCGGCGCCAACACCTTCAACGAGGGCTTCATCCCGGTGGCCTTCGGCGTCCTGAGCCTGGGCGTCGGCGCGATGACCGTCGGGCCGATGATCATGAAGGACCACGCCGCCCTCGGCCACCCCGACGGCCTGCCCCCCGCGCTGGCCGCCGAGCGCTTTCCCACCCCTCCCATGCTCCAGTTCCAGGGGGTGTGGTAGCTCGGGTTGAGGGGCAAGGTGATCCCGACGGGTCGGCGTCGTTGGATGGACACGTCGATCTCGACGTGTGGGCGTCGTTGGTGGGCACACGGTCCTCTCAGCGACCCCAGGCTCGCGCCTGGGGCTACATACCCAGGCACGCCCCTCCGGGGCTGCCGACAGGGTGTCGTCCTTCGTAAGTCGTGTCCCAGACAACAACCGCCGCACCCAACACGAGGCTTGGAGACGAGGGACACGACGCTGGAAGGTCGTCACCCTGACGAGAGCCTCGAAGAGGCGTCCTTGGACAAATTGTAGCCCCAGGCGCGAGCCTGGGGTCGCCGAGAGGACCGTGTGTCCACGCATCGGAGTCGAACCGTCGGGATCGACGTGCCCGCCGCCGGCCTTTGATTTTCGAGCGGGGCGCTCTCATACTGCCTCCATCCAATGTGGACTGAGCAGGGCGAGGTCGGTGGGCGCGATGAGAAGGTTCCAGGTTGGGTGCGCGATGGTGGTGTGGGTGATCGTCGGCGCGGCGTGCTCGGAGGAGCTGGTCGGCGGCCGGATCTGCGACGACGCGGGGGTGGGCTGCGAGGAGCCGGGCAACAACGGCTTCCTCAACCCCGAGCCCGAGCCCGCCAACAACGGCTTCCTCGACCCCGAGGCCGGCCCTGGTCAGGAGCCGGAGGGCGGCCCCGAGGGTCAGCCCGAGGGCGGCCCGGAAGGCGAGCCGGAGGCCGAGCCCTCGCCGCCGGACCCGGACTCGGAGCCGCCGGTCATCGACGCGCTCAGGGCGGAGCCGGCCTCGATCGGGCCGGCGGATCGCCTCACCTTGACGGCCTCGGTCAGCGATCCGCAGGGCGCCCATACGATCTTCGGGGGTGTGGTCTTCGACGACACGGCAGGCGGCCTTCAGGTGGCGGCCTTCGCGCTGTCCTCTCCCGGCACCTGGGTCGCCCAGCTCGGCTGGCCGGAGCTTGACGCCGCCGCGCCGGTCATCTTTGGCGCTGGCGGCAGCCAGGCGCGCGATCTGCGCGCGGTCTTTACGGATTTGTCGGGCAACGAGGTGGAGGACGTCGCCCAGGTGACGCTGCGCTGCGAGGATCCGCTCGACGCGGCGCGCGAGGGAGGCTGCGCGGCGCCCCAGGGGCCTCAGGTGGTCAGCTTCACGCTCAGCCGGTCCGAGATCCGCCCCGGCGACCGGGTGGACTTCCGCGCGACCGCACGGCAGGACCCGGACTTCCCGCCGGGGCCCTTGACCGCGAGGCTCCGGTTCAGCAGCCTGGAGGACCTCGGGGCGATGCAGGAGGGGCCGGCCAACACCTTTACGGCTTCGATGACCTGGGAGCAGATCAACCAGCGGGCGCCGCTGGAGTACCAGAGCGTCTCGCAGGGGGCGGTGCGCAGCGTCTCGGTCGTCGTGGAGGACGCGCGCGGGCAGACTGGTCGGGGCAGCGCGACCCTGACGGCCCGGTGCGCCGATCCGATCCACTTGAACATCGGCGGCCAGTGTGTCGGGGAGTGCGCTCAAGGCGAGGAGCTTTGCGAGCGGCGTGGGCCTTACGGCGCGAACTGCTACCCGGTGGGAGATCGCTGCTGGTGGCTCAACGACGTGGGGCGGCCGACGCGCAGGACGACCTGCAATGACCTGTGCGCCGCCATCGATCTGCGCTGCGACCCTGAGATCGGCTTCCCCGACGGCTACAACGGCGTCCTTGAGCGGTGTTATGGATCGCCGGGCTGCCTGGGCGGCGACAGGAGGTACCTGTGCGGGACGCCGGCGAACAACGGCGATCCGAGGCTGGCCTGCATCTGCGTGCGCTGACTCAGGTTTATCGGCGCGGGGTCTGGCGACAGGGGTGAGGTTGAGGACGGGCGGATCGAGGCGGGGCAGGGACGGGCGGGATCGAGGCGAGGTCAGGGGCGGCGCTCGAAGCGCAGGCTCTTGATCGCGATGGGCTCGATGGGCTTGTCGCCGGGCGCGCGCGGGACGTTGGCGATGGCCTTGATCACGTCGAGGTTCTGGCACTGGCCGAAGATCGTGTGCTTGCCGTCGAGCCAGGGCGTGGCGGCCTCGGTGATGAAGATCTGCGAGCCGTTGGTCTTGGGCCCCGCGTTGGCCATCGACAGGACGCCGGGCTTGTCGTGGGTCAGGCTCTGGTCGATCTCGTCCTCAAAGGCGTAGCCGGGGTTGTAGGTGCCCTGCGTCTTCGGATCGCCGACCTGGATCATGAAGTTGGGGATGACCCGGTGGAACTTGATCCCGTCGTAGAAGGGGCGCTTGACGGGCAGGCCGGTGTCGGCGTCCTTGAAGGCCTTGAGGCCGCGTCCCAGCCCGACGAAGTTCAGCACGGTCTGAGGGGTCTTGTCCTCGTGGAGCTGGCACTGGATGGCGCCCTTGCTCGTCTCGAAGGTCGCCCACAGGCTGCCCTTGCCCGGGATGCCCTTGAGGAAGGCCGGGTGGTTCTCTCCGAGGGCCAGATCGGGGACGGCCGGCAGGGCGTCGGCGGCCTTCTGGGTCTTGTCCTGGGCCAGGCCGGTCGACAGCCCCGCCGCGATCGACACCAGCGCCAGCGTGGCGCTCAAGATCGTGATCTTCTTCATCATCTTCATCATCGAATCTCCTCCAGGTTGAGAGCACGGGGCCAAACAGGGGCCTTCTGGGCGCTATTCCCTCACGATCGTGGGGTCGACTTCGTTGTCGTTCACGGTGGGATCGGCGGGTCGACTTCGTTGACGGACAAGGAGAGATCGGCGGGTCGACTTCGTTGGTGCGATCTGCACGTTGGCGGTCCACCCGGGCTCGCGCCCGGGCCTACAATTTGTCCAGGGACGCCCCTTCGGGGCTGGCCACTGGGTGTCAGATTGTGTGGGGCGTGTCCCTGGCGTCGAGCCCACAAGAGAAGTTCAAGGGCTTGAAGGCAAACATCACACGATCTTGAGAGGGTCTGTCCCCTGAAGGTTGGCGCCCCCTCGCCAGCCCCGCAGGGGCGTGCCAGGACAAACTGTAGGCCCGGGCGCAAGCCCGGGTGGACCGCCAACGTGCGGATCGCACCAACGAAGTCGACCCGCCGATCTCTCCGTGCCCGTCAACGAAGTCGACTCGCCGATCTCTCCTTGTCCGCCAACGAAGTCGACCCGCCGATCCCGACGTGTCCGACAACGAAGTCGACTCACCGATCTCGACGTGTCCGTCAACGGAGTCGACACGATCACGGCGCCGCGCGGCTGATCGGGAAGTCCTGCCCGAGCCCGCTGGTGACGGGGAACTGCTCGTGATCAAAGCGCTCCTTGGATACGCGGGCGACCTCGTCCTGGATGAAGCGTATCAGCTCGTGGATCGAGACGGCCTTGTCGCTGTCCGCGTCGGCCTTGCCTTCGAGCGCCGCCAGCACGGCCCAGGTGAAGAGGCCGTGGCCCAGGCTCGTGTCTTCGAGCGCGAGCTGCTGGCTGGTCGTGGCCGCGACCATGTACATCCCGGTCGACTGCCCCAGCAGGCTGAGGTTCTTCTTCATCTTGAAGCCCCGCGTGCCGAAGTTCTCGGAGAACTGCCCGGACTTGCACGTGTCCATCAGCACCACGACGCGGCGAGCGGGGATACGCCGGATGAGCTCCCTGAGCGTTTCTTGCGAGATGCCCTGCCTGGCGACCGACTCCACCCCGGAGTAGGTCATCTCCTGCGGGATCAGGTAGTACCTGTCGCCGTCCGTCTCCCCGTGGGCGGCGATGAAGATCACGGCGACGTCGTCGGCGCGGGTGTCGCCGATGAGCCATTCGAAGCCGCCGAGGATGCCCTTGGTGTCGGCGCCCTCGTCGACCACGATCCGCTGATCGCTCCCGCCGGGGAAGAGGCCCCCGCCGCCCTTGATCAGCGCGGCCGACATCGCCTCGGCGTCCTGGCGAGCGCTTCGCAGCTTCAGGGACTCGTCCCGATACTTGTTGATCCCGATGGACAGCACTCTGAGCCGGGCCGGCTGGGCGGCCCGCGCCTGGGTCAGCGCCACCGCGGCCGAGCGCCCCTCGACCTGCTCGGCGCTCAGCGCCGAGGCCCACAAGGTGTTGTCTCCCGGCTTGAGGTGGACGGTGAAGGTCACCGCGCCCTTGACCTCGCCCTGAGCGCCGACGAGCCGCCCCTCGTGGTAGAGGCGCACCTCCCCGATCCCGCCGCCGCCGTCGGCGACCTCGATCGACACCTTGACGGAGGCCTCCTCGATCTGCGCGCCGGAGGCCGGCGACACGATCCGCACCGTCGGCGGCGGGCTCCAGCCCTTGGAGATCGGCGCGACCTCGACGGCCTGGGCCTCGGGCGCCAGCCTGTAGCGCATCAGGTCCGGCACCCGGTAGCGCGCCTGGAGGCGCTCCAGCGGCGCGATCTTGTCTCCCACCTTCCAGGCCACATAGCGGCCCCCGCCGGCCGAGGCGTCAAAGGCCCCGCTGGGCGCCCACGCGATCCACTCCCCGGCGTCGTCCGCGAAGAAGGTCAGCTCCAGCCCCCTTGAGCCCCGGCGCCACATCCTGAGGGTCCCGTCGCCGCCCGATCCCACGAAGAGGTGCCCGGTCGGCGCCGCCGACAGGCGCTCGACCTGGGTTCCGTTCGTGTCGTACTCCCCGACGAGCTTGCCCGAGGGCAACTCCAGGTGTTTGACCTGCCCGGACTTCTCCAGCACGAGCGCCCCGTCGCCCGCCGGGTCGATGACCAGATCCTGGACCTTGAGCCGCTGCCCGAGGGATCGGATCTGATCGCCCTCGGCCAGAAAGAGCTCCTCGCCGCCCTCGGTGAAGATGACCCGGTCGACCTTCGCGGCCTTGTCCATCAACCTGGCCCGGCTCAAGTGCTCGGGCAGCTTGCCCTCGGTGCCGAGGTTGACCTTCAAGACCTGCTGGTCGTTGTAGAACCCGGCGTTGATCACCAGCGTCTGGTCGTCGAAGAAGCGCAGCCTGTTGATCGGCCCCGAAAAAGCCTTCCTCCGATCGATCTTCCCGCTGGCCCCGACCCGGATCACCACCTCGCCGTCCTCATGGCCCGTCACGGCCCAGGCCCCATCCGGGCTGAAGGCGATCGCCGTCACCGGCCTGCCGTAGACCTCCCACCCGCTCGGCCGCTGCCTGCCCTGGTGCATGTCCCACAGCTGCACCTCGCCCTTGCGCGTGCCCACGGCCACCCTGCGGCCGTCCGGCATGAAGCCCATCCCCGAGGCCGTCAGCGCCGTCCCCTTGAGCGCGGACACCGGCCCGACCGGATCAAAGCCCTCCAGCGTCGCGTCCAGGCCCCCCGCCTCCAGCCCCCACAGGAGCGGCCCTTCGCCCACCGGCCCCACCCAACGCCCCTTGCCCGACGTGTAGTCGTGCTTGCCCGTGGACAGGTCGTAGATCCCCCATTTCTTCTTGACCGTGGCCTTGGCCACCGACTTGCCGTCCAGGCTCCACAGCAGCCGCCCCCCGAAGTCGTTCTGGGTCAACATGACCTTGTCGCGCGCCTTGAGATCCCACACCACCAGCTGCGCCCGGGTTTCCACCGCCCATTGATCCGGCGAGGTCGGCGATTGCGACACGGACAAGACCTCGAAGGCCCCCCAGGAGCGCATGTCCACCAGCTCGGCGCCCTTCTTGAGATCGTACCAGTGGACGAAGCCAGACATCGTCCCGAGCGCCAGCGTCGCGCCGTCGCGGCCAAAGCCGCACGCGGTGGGCTTGCGCCGCTCAGGCACCTCCAGATTCGCGATGACCTTCAAGTCCGGCAGCGAGACCAGCAGGCCGTCGAGCACGGCCCGCCGTCCGTCCGCCGAGACGCACGCCGCCTGCGGGTCTGTGACGTAACCCCCCGTGATCTTGACGCTTTCGAGGGAGCCTGTCTCCAGCCCCACCCGCCAGGGGTCGCCGGACTTCGCGAAGACGATCGCCTCCAGGCCGCCCCCGACAGGCAGAGCGCGCGTCGGCAGGCTCGACCCCGGCAGATCGACGCTGCGCAGGAGCTGGCCCGCGTCCGCGTCCCAGATCTTGAGCTTGAGATCCCTGCCGAGGGTCAGCGCCATCCTCCGATCGGCGCCTTCGTAGGCGACCACGTCCACGATGGCGTCGCTGTGGCCGATCTGGAGGACCATCTCGGGCGGCGCCGCCGCGGCTCGGCCGGCGCTCAGAGTCAGGATCATCGACAGCGCCAGGGCGCAGGGGAGCGTCGGCTTCATGGGAGATCCCCCAGGGGCGAGCGGTCGGATCAATGAAAGACGATCAGGGTGTTGTGGGCGATGCTCAGGCGGCAGGCCTCGAAGAGCGAGAACCAGACCAAGCACTCGCGCCAGAGCGGGGTGACGTCGGCCTCGTCGCGATCGATCTGGACCAGCCGGGCGGCCTCCGCGTCGGAGAGGGTGTCGCCGTCGAGGGTGATCCCCAGCGCGGGCGCGACCCGGATGAGCTCGCTCTTCAGCTCCAGCGAGGAGCCGAGGAAGCCGCCGGGGAGGCGATTGTCGCACAAGGGCCAGTTCAGCGGCATCGGGACGTAATAGCCCTCGCAGTCGCTGTGGCTGAGCAGGTGGGAGTCCATGATCGTGACGGTGACGTCCAGGATGAAGGCGTCGTCGGCCTTGGTCACGTCCCCCGTGCGCATCTCGACGCCCTCGACCACGCAACAGTAGGCCCGCCGCAAGTTGTGCAGGAAGCCATAGGGGAATCCCCCCGAGGCCCCTCGCCAGTCCATCTTCGGCAGCGTCACCGGCTCCTCATGGGGCGGCAGCCCATTGTCGGCCAACACGGCGTTGATCTTATTGAATTGCGTCTGGAAATGCTCCAGGCCCTCCTCGTCGCACCGCCGCATCTCATCCAGGTAACCCACGCTGATCGCCAGCCCCATCGTGCACCTCCATGTCCGTAGCTCGGGTTGCAGGCGGATTGTGTACCGCGCGCCCTCAGCTTTCAAGCCGACGCGGTTCTTGTCATGCGCCTTGGGGGCTGCGTAGGATGGGCGCTCGCATGAGGCGGGTGGCCCTTGGCCCCTTGAGGCTCAAGAAAAGCGAGAGGTGTCCATGGCCGAGGTCGATCCGCTCCAGAAGCTCCTGACCGAACTCCAGCACGACCGCAACCCCAGGCTCCTGCGCCACATCGAGGACGCCCGCGCCCTGACCGATCTGGCCGAGCGCGACTTCCCCACGTCGCCCGTGGTCGTCTGCGTCCACCACGAGCTGGTCGAGTCTCAGATGTGGCTCGACGATCTCGGCCACGGCGGCAAGGCCATCGAGATGGCCCAGCGCTTCCTGCCCGATCCCGCGCTCCCGGACGGCTGCCGGGTCTGCCTCCTGAAGTCGCAGTCCGAGGCCGCGCTCGCCAAGGGCGACCCGCGCGAGGCCGACGCGCTGCTGCGCGCGGCCATCTCGGTCTGCCGCAAGATGAAGTCGAAGTTTCGCGCCATCCGCGACGAGGCTTATTGCCTCTGGCGGGTGTCGCTCGTGTCGCTGATCCGCTTCGGCGACGCGCGCGCGCTTGAGGACATCGACGCCCACGATCTGCAACAGCGCAGAGTCATCAACTACGTCGACCAGCTCATCCTTGAGCGCCCTGAGTGGGCCGACGACCCCGGGCTTGCCCACGTCGTCGTCAACGCCAACGAGTCCCTGCGGGAGATCGACATCATCCGGCAGTGCGCCCAGGGCCGCCACGCCGAGGCGCTGGCCAGCATCCGCCGCTACCTCGACGAGCTTGGCGACGGCGGCTCGGGCATGGCGATGGTGATACACACCTTCGCCCGACACCTCGGCAACGCCCAGGACTGGGACACGCTGCTGGACGCCTCACCGCTCCTGGTCGATGAGCTCAAGCGCCGCCAGCGCCAACGCTGGCTCGCCAGCCTCCTGATCGACACCTGCCGCGCGCACATGGCCGCCGGCGACCGCCGCGCCGCCCGCGTCGCCCTCTTCCAGATCGACGAAATTCGCGGCGACCTCGTCCACGACGACCTCGCCGGTCCCGTCGGGGCCCTCGAAGGCGAGCTCTCCCTGCTCTGATCCGCGCCGCAAGATCATGAAGGACGGTGGACGGGCTCTCGACACGCTCCTGGCTTGCTCAAGAGCCCGGACCCCGCGAGCGCGCCGCCCATGTCTTCCATGATGATGCCGAAGTGGCCGTACCTTCTAGGTTATTTGGAATTGCATGCTTCGTAGAAGTCGAGCTTGTTCTTCTCAGCCGCCTGCTTGCACGCGTCGTCGGTGCACGCAGCCATCTCGCGCGCGTAGGTTTCGTCAGTGGTTTCGATGCACTTTTCTTTGTCGCTCTTGCAGGCTGGCAGAACGGTCAACACGAGAACCGAAAATGTGAAGAGGATTCGAAGGTTCATGGTGGGCTCCATCGTGAACGGCCTGTGTCCGACGAGTGGGCGACGAACTTGTCGCGAAAACTCGACTTAAAGTATCGTTTCACATCTGAGTGTCAAGCGGCGGGCCAAAGTGTACCCCCTTGTTGAGTCATACGGAACCACGCTCAAACCACTTACTTTATGGGCTTCCAGGTGGCCCAGGATGTAAGTGGTTTGAGCGTGGTTCCGTCTCAGGCGAGGGGGGTCTCCGCGGGTTGAAGCCGTGTTGTTGAGGAGCCCAGCGCGTCGCTTCTCATCCTGGCGGGGCGGGCCTCGACAGGCCGGCCTTCAAGTGCGGCTCGCCCGAGAACGCCAGGGCGTGGTCGCTGATCGTGGGGGAGTTCTTCGCAGGCGTCGATCTCGTGCCTCGGCGGCCGCCCTGTGTCACCGACCCCGCCGCGAGGCCTCGACGATCTGCGCTCTGGCCTCCTGACCGGAATCTGCGGAGCCCCAGGCCGGCAGCGTGCTGCGGTCGCCCCCGGCGATCTGGAGGCGCGTGGACTGGACATGGTCGCTGATGTGCTGGGCGAGCCAGCGGTTCTCGGCGTCGCTCAGGTGGGCGCCGATGTCGTAGTGCTTGATCCCGACCTCCAACCGCGTGGCGCCGGGGCGCTGGTCCCTGCGGCCTTGTCGCGGCGGTAGGAAGGAGGCGTCCTGGAAGTCGGCGGTCCTACCCTTGAGGCGCCGGTAGGTCTGCCCCAGGAGCTTGTATTCGAGGTGGATCTCCTCGGGGCCGATGGTGAGCGTCTGGCTGCCGACGAGCTGGTTGGCCAGCCGCCAGAACATGAAGAACCCGACGAGCCAGAAGGGGATCGAGAAGAGCGCCATGACGATCGTCAACAGCGCCGCCGCGGTCCAGACGGCCACGAAGCCCAGCCAGAAGGTCGTGAAGACGATCTGGAAGAGCAGCGCAGGGCTCCACTGCGACACCCGCAAGCGCGGCACCTTGATCGTCAGCGTGCCGCCTTCGCGGCTGACCTCCAGCCGGCTGCCCGAGGGCGGATCGTCGCTGGCCGGGGAGCCCCAGGGTCGATGGGCCGCGTGGGCGCCTCGCGATCGGGTCAGGGTGCGCGGCGCGGGATCGGGCAGGGGTCGATCGAGGTCATCGAGGGCGTCCAGCGCAGCCCGCGCGGTGGGGATGCGATCCTCCGGCGCGGGCTCAAGGAGCCGGTCGAGCCAGCCCGCCATGCGCTCCGAGACGCCCGCGTCGGCCCTGAAGTCGATCTTGAGGCGGCGCTGGGGCAGATCGGAGGGGTCGCGGCCCGTGAGCAAGAAGACGAGCGTGGCGCCGAGGGCGTAGAGGTCGCTGGAGGGCTCGGCCTTGCCCTGAAACTGCTCGGGGGCCATGTAGCCGTAGGTGCCCACCACCGTCGAGGCGAAGGAGCCCTCGCGGCGCGCGCCCTCCTTGACGGCGCCGAAGTCCACCAGCGCGATCTCGCCGCTGTCCCTGACGAGCACGTTTTGAGGCTTGATGTCGCGGTGGATCACCGGCGGCGAGAGGCCGTGGAGGTAGATCAGCGTCTCAAGCAGCGCGCGGGCGATCTGGCGCACCTCGACCTCGGTCGAGCGGTGGCCGTCCTTGAGGCGCTCGGCCAGCGAGCGGCCCTCGACGAGCTCCTGAACCAGGAAGAGGTCGCCCTCGTCGAGCTTGATCGCATCAATAAAGCGCGGGATCGAGGGGTGGGAGAGCCCGGCCAGCACCCGCGCCTCTCGCTCGAAGAGATCCAGGCTCTTCCAGTCGCTCATGGCCTTGAGCGACAGGGCCTTGAGCGCGACCCGCTGGCCGGTGTCGAGCGCCTCGGCCTCCCAGGTCGTCCCCATCCCGCCCTGGCCCAGCGCGCGGAGCACCCTGAAGCGATCCGCGATGATGTCCCCCGCTGCTGTCATCTCGCCCCCGAAGACCTGAACCCCCGGCGCGATCATCTTGCCACAGGCCGCCTGCGATGTCCCATCGGGCGCGCCGCCAGCGGCCTCGCCGGCTCGGCGGCCCGATGGACCGGATCGCCCGGCCGCTCGGCGCGTCGTCGATCCTGGCGAGCGAGCCGACGCGGCGAGCGCGTCGAGCGCCCCGCCGCGCCCTCGGCCTCGACACGGCAGCGCGAGGGCGCGACAATGCCTCGGGTGTCGATAAGGGCGGCGCCGCCGGGCGCCTTCGAGGATGAGGCCGCGCGCTCTGGCGCAGCGGCGCCGAGGCGGTCGGGGGGGTGGGCATGAGGCGAGCGGGCGTGTGGTGTCTGGCGCTGGCGCTGGTGTTGTCGGCGCTGGCCTGCGCTTCGGATGGGGATGGCGGCGGCAACGGGCCGCCACCGGAGGGCTTCGTCAACAACCAGGAGCCCGAAGGGCCCGGCCCCGAGGCGCCCGGCCCAGACGATCCCGGCCCTGAAGGCGGCGAACCTGAGGGAGGCGAGCCCGAAGGCGGCGAGCCCGAAGGCGGCGAGCCCGAAGGCGGCGAGCCGGAGGGCGGCGAGCCCGAGCCTGAAGCGGAGGTCTGCTCCCCTCGGCTCTACGCCGAGGCCGAGGGGGTCTTCGTCGGCAACATCACGACCGTGACGCGCGGGCCGAACTTCCCAGAGCAGCAGACCACGTCCGAGGTGACGATCGATCTCGATCCAGACGGCTTCGAGGTCGTCGACAACCCCAACTGCACCTTCGATTACGACGCCTGCTTCATGGAGGTCGGCGCCCGGCTCACCACCGTCTGCAACACCAACGGCATCCTGACTCAATCGATCACGACGACGACGGCCTCCACCGACGAGCCCGATCGCTACAGCCAGTCGACGCGCTCCGAGAGCACGACCTCGCAGGACGGCCGGGTCACCAACACCTCGTCCGTCGAGGCCACCTTCACGCTGACGCTCATCGACCCCGACACCCTCGACTACCTCCAGACCACCCGCACCACCATCGACGCGGGGATCTTCACCTCCGAGACGACCGGCCGCCTCCGCCGCCAGCGTTAGAGCGGCTGGCTCAGCGGTTGAGGGCGGGTCACAGGTTGAGGGTGGCCTGGAGCGCCCTCTGCTGGGCCTGAGCGCGCTGGCTGATGGCCCTGAGGTGGACGATGCAGTCGGCCGGGACGCTCCGGGTCAGGATGACCCCGTTGGGGCTCTCGTAGACCTCCAGGCCGGCCTTCCGCAGGCGCTCGACGGAGACGGCGAGCATCACATGGACGTTGTGCCGCTTGCCCACCGTGCTGTCGAGGCCGCGGGCCAGGTGGACGTGGGTGCGCTGCCCGCTGTGTATCCCCTCGCGGGCGATGCCCTCGATGGCCTCGACGTGGGTGCCGTGCCAGATCCGGTCCTCCCCCTTATAGATGGCCCAGCTCGCCTCCAGGGCCTCGCGCGTGACCGGCATGCCGTCGAGCGAGTGACCCTGGCTCGCGCGGATCCTGTCGCCCTCGACGTCAAAGCGCGCCTTGTTGTTCTGCGACACGATCCCGTCGAGCGCCTCGCGGTCGATGCGCAGCGCGCGCAGCACCTCGCCGATGGGCGCCCAGCCGGCCTCGTCCATCGAGAGGCGCGCCTCCCTGGCGCCGTGGCGCAGCAGCCACGAGATGCGCGTGTTCGATGGGCTCGTCCTGTCTCTCCGGTTCATGGTCTTCCTGGCCTCCTGTCTTGAAGTGGATCACCCTCGCGGTGTCTGGCGCAATATGTGACCTCGTCTATCGAAGAAAACTAGTATGTTGTGATATGTCATCACGTCAGGTGATAGCTCAAGGCGAGCGCGCGTCCAGATCGCCTCAGGCGGGTCGTGGGGCGGGCTCGTCGGAGCTGCGCAGAGGCGCGCAGAAGGGGCGCGAGGGGGTGTGGAGCAGGCTCTGATCATGGGGCGGCAGGAATCCGCCGCCCCAGGCTCGCGCCCGGGGCTACAGAGAAGGGACGCCCCTGCGGGGCTGGCGACAGGGAGGATGCCTTCGCAGTGCCTGTCACAGACCACGACGGACACGATGGGTTCAGGGTCCTGGTGTCCAGGGCCACGGCGCCGCGCAGGTTGACGCCCCGCCGCCAGCCCCGAAAGGGGCGTCCCTGGCCTGTAGCGCCGGGCGCGAGCCCGGGGCGAGCCCGCGTCCAGATCGTCCCAGGCGGGTCGTGGGGTGGGCTCGTCGGGGCTGCCCAGAGGCGCGGTGGAGGGGCGCGAGGTCCGTCACTTTCGATCGACGGCTGTTGCAAGGGAGGGGGCGGGGTGAAGATCAACATGGAGTGGCTGGGGGCCTTCGTGACCTTCGCGGAGCACATGAACCTCACGAAGGCGGCCGAGGCGATGCACCTGTCGCAGCCGGCGCTGCACGCGCAGATCCGGAAGCTCTCCGAGCAGCTTGGGGTGCCCTTGTACGTGCGCCGGGGTCGCCGCCTGGTGTTGACGGCGGAGGGGGAGCGCGCGGCGGCCTTCGGGCGCGAGGTAATGGGGCAGGGCGAGGCCTTCGTGGCGTCGCTGCGGGGCGGCGGGGAGGGGAGGCCCGTGGTGCTGGCGGCGGGGGAGGGCTCCTACCTCTACCTGCTTGGGGGGGCGATAGGCGAGTTTCTGGAGTGCGGGCGTGCGCCGTTGAGGCTCTTGACGATGGGGGGAGAAGAGGCGGCCGAGGCGGTGAGATCGGGGCGGGCTTCGATGGGGGTCGCGGCCTTCGATCTGGTCCCCGAGGGCCTGGATGGTCAGCTGCTTGCCAGCGTCGGGCTCTCTGTGGCGGTGAGGGCGGATCACAGGCTCTCGGGAGAGGGCGAGGTGTCGCTGGGGTCGCTTCAGGGGGAGGCGCTGGTGGTGCCACCGCCGGACAGGCCGCATCGGAGGGCGCTGGAGGTGGCGCTCCGGGAGGCGGGGGTGTCGTGGCGGGTGTCGGTGGAGGCCAGCGGGTGGGCGCTGATGCTGCACTTCGTGGGGCTGGGGCTGGGGGTCGCGGTGGTCAACGCGTTCTGCAGGCCGCCCGAGGGGGTGGTGTTGAGGCCCTTGGAGGGGCTTGCGCGCCAGGAGTATCTGATCTTGACGCGGCGCGGGGGGAGGCTGGACGGGGCTGCGGCGGACCTCAGAGCGCGGATGCTGGCGAGCGCCGCGATCTGGAGGTCTTCGTGAGGGGTCAGGGGGGGTTAGCGCTGTTTGTCGGTGGGGCTGGCGGGGTCGTCTGGCGCGTGGAGGCCGGCGGCGAAGATGAAGAAGGTGGCGATGAGCAGGAGGGCGGGGCCGGCGATCGGCAGCGCGCCGCTGAAGGTGTCGAGCATGTCTTGTCTCCCGTGGCGCCCTCCAGGCCCGTCGAGCGCCTTGTCCATCCATCTGGACGGCCGGAGGTTAACCCGAAGGTCGCGGAGGGGCTAGAAAGTCGCGATCAAGTCCCCTGGTGGTAGAGGGGCCAGCGCCGGCTTGTGCCGCTCAATCGGCGGAGGGGGTGAAGATGGGCTTCAAGAGAGAGAGAGAGGGCGGCGCCGAGCAGCGCGCGTCGGGCTGATGGTTCGTCGCGCCTCGTCCAGCGCAGGGATGGCGAGCGAGGGGGGGCTACTCTTCAGCGGGCTCCTGGCCCTTGCCAAAGTGGGTCAGCGAGAAGGCGGCGGTGGGGGTGCTGGTCGCGGCGCGCAGCTCGGGCATGGCGTCGAGCGAGACGTTGATGAGGATGAAGAGGAGGACGCCGAGGATCGGCAGGCTCATCAGCGCGACGAGGCTGAGCAGGAGCACCGCGAGGGGGGCGTTGTCGATGGGGGAGGCGGGGAGGGGAGGTTGAGCGCGGTTGGTGTCGTGGTTCATCTCGGTCCCCTTGTCACGGTTGTCGGAGTCGTCCTTTGAACGTCTCTCGATCTCGGTGTGGGCGATCAGCGCGCGATCTCTTCCCCCGAAGGGCTGAATCTGTGTGAGCGAAAGCCTCAGCGGAAATTGTAAGACACCCTGGCGGCCTTTCAACGTGTGGTTCGCGCCTTCTTGCAGATCGACGGCCTGCGAACTCTCCTTGAGGGCGCCTCATGACCGGGCAAGGCGGGCGTCGTCCCCTGGATCCTGTCTCGGCCCCGGGAGGTCCCATGTCCCAGCGCCCGCTCGCCTTGATCGTCCTGGCCTCAGCGCTCGCCTGTACGCCCTCGCTGGTGCCCCCGGAGTCGGTCGAGGTGCCCTGTGCGCCCTCGCTGGCGCCCCCGGAGTCGGTCGAGGCGCCCTGTGCGCCCTCGCTGGTGCCCCCGGAGGCGGTCGAGGTGCCAGCGTCGGCCGATCCACGGGAGGTCGCACGGGGGGTCTTGCCTCCTGATCCTGCGCCGGTCGCGCCGCCGCCTGGCGCGATGGGCTTTGATCGGGCCGCCGAGGTGCTCTTCCTCAAGGGCGCCGACGCCGGCGTCCTTGAGGCCTGCCGAGGCGGCGAAGGCGACGCGGTGCGCTGCTTGATCGAGGCTCGCTATGAGGGGGACGGTGCGGCGAGGCGGGAGGCGCTGGCGCTCTACGACGAGACGGGCACTGTGGCCGGGATCGAGCGGCCGCACACGATGGATGGAGGCTATCGAGGGATGATCGAGATCGTGCCGGAGCTGCCCGTGGGGCGGCATCGGCGCTTGTTGACCTGGGTCCTGGCGGCCAACCGGGGCTATCAGACCTTCTTCGACGGGCTCCAGGCCAGGGCCAGCGCCCCGCTGGGCTTTCGGTGGCGTTCGCTGGAGATGCGCTTCTTCCGGTCGGTGGGGCGCACGACGCCCTCGGCCTACGCCATCCGGTGGACGGTGGCCTTCAACGTCTCGGGATCATTGCACCGCTCGGAGGACGCGGTGCGAGAGACGCTCTTCCACGAGGTCTTCCACCTCAACGACGAGGCCCACGGGCGGTGGTCCGACGAGGCGCTGGGGGGCATCTACGAGGGGATCGTCGAGCGGTGCAAGGACGGGCGCGGCAAGCCGGTGACGTCGTGCTTGAGGCCCTTTGCGCCCCACGGGACGATGGTGCGGGGGGGGACCTTCTACGCCTTCCAGCCCGGCAATGACGTGCGGGAGTACGCCGCCGAGCTGGCGATACGCTACTACCGGGAGCACCAGCTCATTCTGGCGGGGCGGCGCCTCGACCGGCCGGCCTTCAAGTGCGGCTCGCCTGAGAACGCCAGGGCGTGGTCGCTGATCGCGGGGGAGTTCTTCGCGGGCGTCGATCTCGTGCCACCCTGTCGAGCGCCCTGAGCGCCCTCCTGATACCAGACCACAGCCGAGAGACTCACTTTGTGGCCGGTCCAGGCGGCGGCCTGAGCCAGGGCCTTCAGTCGGCGGTGCGGTGCACCAGCCTCGCTCAGGCCCAGGCCCAGGCCATCCCCCTGTCCTCGCCCACAAGGCAAGCCCTTCGTCTGTGGTCTGGTATGAGTCGGCATCCCTCCTGTCATCGGGTCCACCTGCTCATCATGGCTGGGCGCGGGGCTGCGCCGCGCGGTCGAGGGGGGCAAGATCAGCCGGCGGCGCGGCTCTGGGGGGCGGCTGTGTCATCGACCGGCGCTGTCCTCGGCGGGGCGCTCGGGGGGCGCGGGGCGATCGTCTGGAGGGTTCGCGCCGGGATCTCCCTCGGCGGAGCGGGTGGCCTCCTTGCCGGAGTGGTTGACCTGGTTGCCGCCGCAGCACCCGCCGGGGCCGGGGCCAGGGGCGACGTCGAGCAGGAGCATGGCGAACATCGTGGTCAAGATGGCGGCTTTCACGGGCGTCCCTCCTTGATGTGGGGTGGTCGTGTCTTAGAGGGAGGCTGCGCCCTGTCCGCCGGGTTGGCAAGGGATGCCGCGCGGAGGCTCATGGGGCCGCGGGGAGGCTGTGATGGTGATCGGGAGATCCGAAGGAGAGGGGAGATCGAGGATGGATCTTGGCATGGCGTTGGAGCGTTTGAGGGGGTTGTGTTACGAGACGCCTTCGCACCGGGTCTGGCTGGACATCTGCGCTCTGATCGACGCTTGCCCCGAGGAGAGCGTCGAGGTGGCGATCGATTACGCGATAGAGCACATGGGGCGCTGGCCGAGGGGGCATCATATCCTGGAGGATCTGAGGCCGGAGGGCTTCGATCCCCGCGTCGCGCCGGAGTCCTGGATCGACGGCGCGTTGGCGGACCCGGGCAAGGCGGGGCGCCTCCGGATGGCGCGCGGGATCACCCTCAACAGCGCCCACATCGCCAACGCGCGCTTCAAGGAGGTGGCGTCAGGCGGGGCGCTCGGCGGCGTGGGGCAGGTGACGCTGGACAGGGTCTCTTCACAGGCGGTCGGCTGGCTGATCGAGACCCTGCCTGTCGAGGTGCCGCTGTCCAAGGTCGACAGGCTCTCGATACGCGGCGAGCCGATATACTACTGGATCGTGGGGGCGCTCGATCGCCTCAGCGCGCGCCTGCCGGCGTTGACGCGCCTGGATCTTGCCTCCTGCGAGGTGAGTGAGACCTCCATGCAGGCGGCCATCAAGAAGCCCTTCGCGGGCCGCCTGATCGGGCTGGATTTGCGCCCCATGTTGCTGGGAGCGGGCTTCGAGGGCTTCTTCGAGGGCGCCCACCCCGAGATGCGCCTTCGCGAGCTCGGGCTGGCCCTGGGGAAGTTCGAGGGCGCCTCCAGGGTGCTCGGGGCCGCGCAGCTTGAGGATCTGGAGGTGCTCCGGGTGCGCGCGACGGACCAGGGATCGGAGGGGATCGCGCGGGCCTTCGGGGTGAGGCCCTGGTTGCGGCTCGCGTGGCTGGATTTGAGCCACTCGGCGTTGGGGGATGAGGGCGGCGCGGCGTTGATCGGGGCGCTGGAGGCGCCGTCGCTCAAGACTCTGGCGATGAAGGGGTGCGGGCTTGGGCATCGGAGCGTCGGGGCGATGGCTGGCGCCGAGGGCCTCGGTGGGCTTGAGGCCTTGTCGCTGGATCACAACGGCGTCGACGACGAGGGCGTTCGGGCGCTCTTGAAGGGGTCCTGGGGGGCGCTGGAGGCGCTGTCGTTGTCATCCAACCCGTTGGGCGACGGCGCGGCCGAGGCCATCGCGCAGGCCGGCGTCCTGCCCTCGCTCGAGCGCCTTGATCTGAGCCGGACGTCGCTGACGGACGAAGGCGCGGCGATCCTGGCGAGGTCTGCGCCGCACTTGTCGAGCCTGACGTCGCTGAACATCGAGCAGACGCGCGTGACGCGGCGAGGGTTGCGGGCGATGATCGGCTCGCCCTACCTGGGCGAGGGGATCAAGGAAGGGCTGTCGTCGAGGTTGATGCTGTCGATCAAGTAGGCGGCGTCGGCGCTTGGCCGGGGGAGTCGTCGAGGCGGTTGGCGGGCGCGTCGCTCAGTTGACCTGTTCGGGCTGGGGGCTCGCCTGGCGGGTCGGGGAGGGCAAGTGGGAGAGGAGGGGTTTTCGGAGGACCCTCATGTCGCGGTCAGGGTGTTGGAGTCGACGAGCTTCGATGAAGGAGAAGGCCTTGTCGACGGATTCAAACTCGCCCAGCAGGGCTTCGGTGCCGTTGGCGTCAGTTTCGAACACCTTGTAGGGCATGCGACCTCTCCTCTTCATTTTCTCTGTTGTCATCGGCGCAGGACAAGTTGATCACCCTGCGGCCTCAGTCAAGGCAGAAAAACACTGAGCGGAGGATCAGTTTCTGGGTCAGGGCTCAGAAGGGGAGGACGACCTGCGAGCCGGCCTTGATGGTGTAGGTGAGGGAGAGCTGCCGGGTGTCCTTGGGGGCGAGCAGGAGGTCGGCGGTCAAGAAGCCGTCCTGGGGGTCGAGGGTCCAGCCGTGGGCCTCGTCGAGGTGGATCTCGACGGCCTCGATCTCGGAGACGGGGATGCGCTCCAGGATGGTCAGGGCGCGGGGCTGGCCGGAGAGGTTGGAGAGCGAGATGGTGACCTCGCGGGTGATCTTCTGGGTGTTGACGATGGCGGTCCTGTCGCGCTCCTCGCGGATCTTTCGGCGCGCGCGGATGGCGTCATCCGGGCCGAAGCCCAGTTCGAAGGGCGCGCCGGCGGCGACGAAGTCCACCCGGCTCAAGCCCACGAGGCTCGATCCGCGCGCGAGGCGCATGGGCCCGGCCAGGAGGGGTTTGTCGCCCTTGAGGGTCAGGGAGGCCTTGTGGTGCGCCACGAGCGCCAGCTCGGGCGTCAGCGTCCTTTTAACGGACGCGGGCAGGCGCACCCGGCAGACCTCCACCCGCAGCGGCTCTCCGGTGGAGGGCAGCGAGATGGCCGCGCTCGGGCTGTAGGTCACCGGCTCTCCGCCGTCGTCGACGCCCGGCATCTCCGAGTCGCGCTGGCCGGTGGCCTCCCCCGAGGTCTGGATCGTCTGATCCCGCGTCTCGACCACGACGTTCTTGCGCTCCTGATCCGTCTTGCGCCTGGACCACACCACGTCATCCTCGACCAGCGGGGCGGCGGCGGCGCTCGCGGGCCTCGCGGTCGAGAAGGAGATGCTGACGTTGTTCCAGTCCTCTCCGGTGATCTGCCAGGCCGTCGCCCAGGTGATGATCTCGACCTCGTGGCCGCCCTCGACGGGGACGAGCCTGGCGAGGTGCTCCGGGCGCCAGAGCGCGCAGGGGACCCGGTAGGTCAGCTCCAGTTCGAAGGCCGTCGAGGGCTCGCCGTCCGCGCCCCCCTTGCGGAGCTCGGCGCCGTCGAGCTGGACGACGACCGTCGCGCCGCAGCGCGGCTCGATCTGCCGGGCCTGATGGAGCCTGCGCTCGGCCAGGGACAGGGCCTCGGTCGCGCGCTGGCTCTGGTGGTTGAGCTCGACGAGCTCGCGAGCGGCCTGCTCGCTGGCCTCTCGCATGGCGGCCCAGGCGCCTGACCAGCCCTCCGCGTCCTGCGACAGATCGGGGATTCGGCTGAGGCTCTCGATCCAGGCCCCCCCGATGGCGTCGAGGTGCTTCTGGCGGGCCGTCGTCCTGTCGCGCGCCCGGGTCAGGCCCAGGAGCGCGCGGTGCGCGCCCAGGCGCCCCTGCTCCAGGGCCTCGACGGCCTCGGCGCCCGCCGCGTCGGGCAGGCTCATGGTGCGCGTGACGCTGGCCGAGAGGACGCGCGGGCCGGGCTCGTCGCCCAGGGCGCGGACCTGGAGGCTGCGGTCGTCGATGAGGGGGGAGATGCCCTCGACGGCGACGGAGAAGACCGCGCCGGGCAGGGAGCCGCCGTCGAGGTCGATCCGGGCGATCCTGACGACCTCGGCGCGGTCTTCAAAGAGGGTGACGCGCTCGGCGCGGCCAGAGAAGGTCGGTGTGCTACTCACGGCGGTTTCCTCCGACGAGCTCGCGTTTGGAAGGCAGGCTGATGGCGACTTCGTATTCGATGGTGCGCTTTGCGCCGGCGGGGAGCTGGACGGTCCACTCCTGGCCGCCGCGGATCGGGTGGCCGAGGTCGGCTTGATCGAAGGGCATGGCGACGGGATCGCTGGAGCGCAGCGCGATCTCCACCTCCTTGTCGTCGGTGACGGGGATCCTGTCGCGGACGACGACGAGCGCCGGGGTGCTCAGGGACGAGGACAGCTCGACGCGGACGCGGTGGTCGATCTCGATGGTGCCGCCGAGCAGCCCGCGCGAGGTCTCGTTGACCCTGACATTGCGGGCGACCCGCAGCCGCTCCTCGACGCCGAGGCCGACGCGCAGGACGCCGCCGCGATCGACGGCCTCGATCTGGGAGGTGCGCAGCAGCGCCCCGTCGACGAAGACGTCCGCAGGCCCCGGCAGCAGCGGGGCCTCGAAGGGGTTGTCCAGCTCGACCTCCCGGAAGACCTCCGGGGTGACGCGCGGCGTGGTCCTGAAGACGGAGCGGCAGGGCGCCTCGGCGCTCAACAGGGGCACGCGCGCCGGGAGCCCGGTCGAGGCCAGGTCCAGCCGGCCCTCGGCGTCGAAGCGGTGGTCAAAGAGCCCTCTGGACGCGAGCGGATCGGAGGCTCCGCGCGGCGCCTCCAGCGTATCGATCGACGCGGCAACCCACTCGGCCCTCCCCAGCGCGGGCGTCGGCCGTCGCTCCAGGCGACCTCGCCGTGGGTTGTGGGCGGGATCGAGCAGGACGAGCATTTCGAAGTTGAGCCACACGGCGGCCAGCTCAAGGGGCGCCGGCTCGGGTGGCGCCTGCTCGCGGCGGCCCCCTGGGCCTCCGCCGCCAGCGCCGCTCTCCTGGAGCGTCCTTGTGACCGGCGAGGCGGCGGCGGGCATGCCGCTGCCCTCGGACGCGCCGAAGGCCGCGTCGAACGCGCCGCCCATGGCGCTCAGGAGCCCGCCGCCGCGCTTGGCCAGCGGCGCGGCCGAGGGAAAGGCCATCATCTGAGGCGGGTAGGGGGCGCCCAGATCCGACTCCTCGTCAGCCCGAGCGTAGCCCCCGACGAGGGTGGGCGCGTTCTTGGATCTCTCATGTGCGGGTTGCGGTGCGCCGTCTGGGAAGGCGCTCTTTTCCTGCTTGTCCCGGGGGGTCCGCGCGTCGTCGACGGCGCCCTTGGGCGGCGGTGGCGCGCCGTCGTAGCCCTTGAAGAGGAGATCGAGGTCGCCGGGCGGGGGCCTGTAGCCGGTGGCGCGGGGCGCCTGCTTGCGCCCCAGCCGCAGCGAGGGCAGCTCCGGCAGCCTCACGTCCCGGATCATGTCCGCCGTGCACAGGCCCAGCTCGACCCCCTCCCAGTCCTCGCCGGTGGCCTGGGCGACGAAGGCCTCGATCGCCAGGGAGGCCCGCGTCGAGCCCTCCGACAGCCGCACCGTGTAGGCCGGCCACCACCTCGCCGCGCTCACGTTGTAGGACACCTCGAGCTTGTCGAGGCGGCCCTTCCCCGCGCTGATCTGGACGGACATGTCTCGCCTGGGCTCCGACCCGCGGCCTGATTGCTCGGCGTTGGCCTGCGCCAGCGCCACGCGGGCGGCCTCCAGCGCTCGGCGGCGCTCGTGGAGCTGCAGCTCAAGCTGCTCGACGCGGTCGTCCTCCTGACCCACCAGCGCGTCGAGCAGCGACGAGGCGGCCAGCGCGTCGCGCGTCCGCGCCTCGGGGGCCTTGCGCATCTTGCGGCGGGGGCGCGTCTCCAGGGCGCAGCCGCGCAGGCGGTGGTTGTGGGCGTGGGCGGAGGTCCGCAGCGCCTCCAGCATGTCGATATCACGCTGTATGGCGTCGAGCTTGTCGCGGAGCGCCCCAGGATCCTGGACGATCTCGGGGTGGACGAGCCTGCTGTCGAGGCCGAGCAGCTCGCGATCCCCTTCGATCGTGGCTCTGAGGCTGCCGGCGTCGGCCAGCGGGCTGATGTTGGAGATGACGAGGCTCAAGGGGCCATCGGGGATGGCCCCGGGCAGCGCCACGCGCCGCGTGACGACGGCGCCGCGGGCGTAGACGACCACCCCTGCGATCTGGCTTGAGCACCTGATTACGGACACGTCCACCCTTGACCTCCCTCGGGCGCGCAGGCCCGGAGCCGATTGTGCGATGGGGCGAGGGAAGCACGACGGGGCGCCCCAATGCAATCGATTCCATTAGGGTTGGCTCAAGGTGCGTGTCGCGTCTGGTGGGATGGGTGGTGTCGGGCGGAGGGCTCAGTGGGCGCTGGTGCCCCAGATGCGCTCGATGAAGGCGTCGCGGCCGGATCCGCGTCGGTAGCCGTTATAGCGCGGCGGGTTCTTCAGGTAGAAGTCCTGGTGGTAGTCCTCGGCGATCCAGAAGTCGCCGGCCTCCTCGACGGGCACGATGACGGGCTTGTCGAAGCGGCCGCTCTTGATCAGGGCGGCCTTGGAGGCCTCGGCGCTGGCCCGCTGGGCCTTGCCGTGGGCGAAGATGGCGGGGCGGTACTGCGGCCCGCGATCGACGAACTGCCCCCCGGCGTCGGTGGGGTCCATGCTGCGCCAGAAGATGTCGAGGAGCTTGTCGTAGCTGACGAGGGCGGGGTCGAAGAGGATCTGGACGGCCTCGGTGTGGCCGGTCGCGCCGGATCCGACCTGGTGGTAGGTCGGGGCGCGCTCCTTGCCGCCGATGTAGCCCGACAGGACGCTCTTGACCCCGTTGATCTTCTCGAAGGGGGTCTCCATGCACCAGAAGCACCCGCCGGCGAAGGTGGCGACCTCCAGCCCCTTGGGGGGCGGATCGGCCTTGAGGGTCCCGTCGGGCTTCGAGGGGGCCGAGGCGGGGGCGCTTCGGGGCGGGTCGGCCTGGCCGCTGGCTGGCGCGGAGCAGGCCATGATCATCGCCAGGAGGATCAGCAGCGTCAGAGGGGGCGTCGAGGTCGTGCGTGTCATGGTGGGCTTCCTGTTGCGGTGGCGGGTCGCCGTCTCAGGGGTCGGGTACGCGCCAGCGGGCGGAGCGGTCACACACTATTTTTTGAGCGCCTCTGTTCGATGAGCTCCTCGATGGCGGTGATGAGCGAGAGGTCGGTGAAGGGCTTCTGAAGGGAGCGGTCGATGCGGGGATCGAGGTTGACCTCTGACAGGAGGGCGTCGGTGTAGCCGGACATGAAGATGACGGGCAGGTCGGGGTGAGCCTTGCGGGCCTCGCGGGCGACCTCGACGCCGGCCATGCCGGGCATGAGCATGTCGGTCAGGAGGAGATCGAAGGGGGCGGCCCGGCCCTTCATCAGGGCGAGGGCCTCGATCCCGTTGGAGGCCAGCTCGACGGCGTAGCCCTCGGCCTTGAGGACGCGGGCGAGGGCGCGGCGGATGCCTTCTTCGTCGTCGACGAGGAGGATGTCGGCGTGGGAGCGCAGGGAGGCCGCGGCGCGCTCCTGTTCGGGGAGGGGGTCTGGTTCGACCTCGAGCAGGTAGATGTCGAAGGTCGAGCCCTGGTTGTTCGAGCGGACGTCGATGAGGCCGCCGGCGCCGACGGCGACGCTGAAGGCGGTGGCGAGGCCCAGGCCGGCGCTGCGGGCCTTGTCCTTCGTGGTGGTGAAGGGTTCGAAGAGGTGTTCGAGCAGCTCTTCCTTGATGCCCACGCCGGTGTCGACGACCGAGATGAGGACGAAGCGGCCAGCAGGAAGCGCCCCGTAGCGCAGCGACGTGGGCTGCTGGAGGTCGGCCAGCGCGACGCTCAGGGTCAGCGTGCCGCCCTGGGGCATGGCGTCGAAGGCGTTGGCAGCCAGGGTCATCAGGGCTTGAGACAGCAGGGTCTTGTCGACGCGGACGAAGTGGGGCCTGGGGGTCTGGGCGAGGTCGAGGAGGATGTCGTCGCGCTTGACGCGCGAGAGGAGCTCGGCGGCGTCGCGCAGCAGCGCGTTGACGTCGACGGTCTCGGGGCTGCCGAGTTCGTGGCGGCTGAAGGCGAGCAGCTTGCGGGCCATCTCGGCGCCTCGCTGGGCGGCCTCCTCGATCTGCTGAAGATCCTCGGCGCGGGGGTCGCCCTTGGGCAGTTCGAAGCGCAAGAGCCGGGCGTAGGTCAGCACGACGGTCAAGACGTTGTTGAAGCCGTGGGCGACGCCGCCGGCCAGCCGCCCGATGCTTTCGAAGCGCCGGACGCGCTCCAGGCGCCGCTCCAGGGCCTCCTTCTGGGCCTCGACGTGGCGGCTGGAGCGGTGGTAGCCGATGGAGAGGATCAGGAGGAAGGCTTGCAGGCAGAGGAGGTTGACCAGGCCGTTGCGGGACTCGGGGGCGAGCGGCGCGGGGGTCAGGCCCTGGGATTGGCACCAGAAGAGGGCCGCTGCGCTGGCGCTGTTGACCACGCTCCAGAAGATCACCTCCCTGGCGAAGCGATCGTGAGCCAGGATGGAGGGGATGGCGATGATCCAAATCAGGATGTGGAGGACGAAGCCGCCCTGGAGCCAGGACAGCGCGAAGACCGAAGCGGAGAGCGACCCCAGCAACCAGTGAACGACCAGGCTGATGGAAGGGCGCAGGTGCAAGGTGACCAGGGTAGCCAGGAGCGAGGAGGTGGCGAACAGGAGGACCGCGGTCTGGGAGTTGTCCGAGAAGCTGATCCTGTTGTTGACCAGCAATATCGAGAGGATGGGGACGGCGCCGAGGGACGCCAGCGCAAGGCGGCGCCCCTGCCGGGCCTGTTCCGGGCCGAGCCCGAGCACGGCGCGGGGGATGAGCCTGTCGATGAAAGGGCTGTCCCTCATGGGTGCCTCGGTGGTGTCTCCGAAGGTCAGCGCGGTCGCTGGCGTCCGTCCATCTCCAGTGGATGAGATTCCAAGAGCCGATTCTGGGCCGCCGTGTCAAGGTTGGAGTGCGCCGATGGAGGTGTTATCCTCAGCGGCCTCCGAGAAGTGGAGCATCGAGCCAGGGGGGATCATGGGTGAGCATCAAGGGGGAGGCGGCGGCCAGACGCGCCGCGAGTTCATCTCCAACAGCGTGGCTGGCGCGGCGGCGATCGCGCTGCCTTTGTGGCTCTCAGGCTGCGCGGGGCCTTCGGCGTCAGGGATCGGGGCCGCGCCGTCGAACCCGACGCTGGCGGCCACGCGCTACTTCGACGAGGGCTTCGGCCTGAGCCAGGAGGCGCTGCGCAAGATCCTCGCCGAGGCGCTGTCGAGCGGCGGCGCCTGGGCCGACGTCTACGCCCAGCACCGGATCAGCTCGACGGTGGGCTTCGAGGACAATCTGGTCAACGAGGCCTCGCGCTCGGTGGATCTGGGCGTCGGGATCCGCGTCGTGCGCGGGGATCAGACCGGCTACGCCTTCACCGAGGACCTGAGCCTGCCGAGCCTGCTGGCGGCGGCTCGGACGGCGGCCTCCATCGCCTCGGGGGGCGCCGGCAAGGCGCCCGCGACCTTCACCCAACGGACCCTGCCGGCCTATTACGACACCGCCTACGACTGGCAGCGGGTCGGCGTCGACCAGATCGTCCCGGTGCTCACCCGGCTCAACGCCGAAGCCCGAGCGGACGCGCTGGTCGAGAAGGTCTCGGTGACCCTGAGCACGGAGCAGAACCGGATCCTGATCGTCGACTCCGAGGGCAGGGCCTCCTTCGACAGCCAGCCGCTGACGCGGCTTCGCATGTCCGTGACGATGAACAAGGACGGCGAGCGCCAATCCAACAGCTACAACATCTCGGCGCGCGTGGGGCTGGAGTATTACGACGAGGCCCGGATCAAGAGCTTCGTCAAGGAGAACCTCGACCGCACCCGGATCCTCTTCGAGGCCACCCAGCCCCAGGCCGGCGAGATGCCGGTCGTGCTCGGCGCCGGCTCGTCGGGGATCCTGCTGCACGAGGCCATCGGGCACGGGATGGAGGCGGACTTCAACCGCAAGGGGATCTCGATCTTCTCGGACAAGATCGGCAAGAAGGTCGCCAGCGAGCACGTCACGATCGTCGACAGCGGCGTCGACCCGCGCTTCCAGGGCTCGATCAACGTCGACGACGAGGGCAACCTGCCCCAGGTCACCGAGCTTGTGCGCGACGGCGTGATGACCAGCTACATGCACGACCGCATCAGCGCCGCGCACTACGGCGTCGAGCCCACCGGCAGCGGCCGCCGCCAGTCCTTCCGCCACGCGCCCATGCCCCGGATGCGCAACACCTACATGAAGCCCGGGCCCCACACGCGCGACGCGATCATCGCCTCGGTCAAGCGGGGCATCTTCGCCCAGACCTTCACCAACGGCCAGGTCAAGATCGGCGAGGGCGACTACACCTTCTTCGTCAAGAACGGCTTCTTGATCGAGGACGGGCGGCTGACGGCGCCGATCAAGAACGTCAACATCATCGGCAACGGCCCCGAGTCGCTGTCGAGGATCACGATGGTCGCCGACGACTTCGCCATGGACGAGGTGGGCTGGAACTGCGGCAAGGACGGCCAGAGCGTGCCGGTGTCGCTGGGCCTGCCGACGGTCCTGGTGTCGAGCATCACGGTAGGAGGTCGCTGATGGAGGAGGACAAGAGCGATCTGGAGCTTCAGGCGATACGGATCATCGAGCTGGCCATGGCCCAGGGCGCCCAGCAATGCGCCGCCGTCGTGCGCAAGAACCGCTTCATCCAGCTCACCCAGCGCAAGGGCACCCTGGAGAGCGTCCGCGAGGCTTCGAGCGCCGGGCTGACCCTCGATCTCTACGTCGACGGCCGCTACTCGTCGAACTCGACCTCGGACATGCGCTGGCCCGCGATCGAGGACTTCGTCAAGGCCGCCGTCCCGATGACCCGGCTCCTGAGCGTCGATCCGCACCGCGGCCTGGCCGATCCCGCCCTCTACAAGGGCGCGCAGGCCGTCGACGCGGGCGCCCTGGGCATCCTCGACGCCGACTATGGGCGCGTCACGGTCGCGGATCGCCGCGCCCGCGTCGCCGAGGTCGAGGCGCTGGCCGCCGCCCTCGATCCCCGGATCATCTCCGTCGAGGGCGGCTACTCCGACTCGATGACCGAGGCGGCCCGCGTCCACTCCAACGGCTTCTCGGGCCTCCACCGCGCCACCTCGTACTGGACGGGGGCCGACGTCTCCGTCAACGATCCCCAGGGCAGGAAGCCCTCCGAGTCCCACTGGGAAGGCGCCCGCGCCTTCGACAAGCTCCCCACGCCGCGCCACATCGCCGAGCAGGCCAGCCGCCGCGCCCTCGGCCGCATCGGGCAGACCAAGCTCGCCAGCGGCCCGATGACCGTCGTGGTCGAGAACAAGGCCGTCGGCGGGCTGCTCGGGCAGCTCATCGGCGCCATGACCGGCGACAAGCTCCAGCAGAACCGATCCTTCCTCAAGGACAAGCGCGACCAGCTCGTCGCCAGCCCCCTGCTGACCCTCATCGACGACCCGCTGCTGCCCGGCGGCTTCGGGACGGCCGCCTTTGACTCGGACGGCATCGCCGCCCGGCGGCGCGCGCTCATCGACAAGGGGGTCCTGCGCGAGCTGCTCGTGGATGTCTATTACGGCCGCAAGATGGGCGTGCAGCCCACCGGGGGCGGCACGTCGAACCTCGTCATCGCCCCCGGAGCGCGCACCCAGAGCGCGATCATCGCCTCGGTCAAGGAGGGCCTCTTCATCACGGGCTTCCTGGGCGGCAACAGCGACTCGACCTCCGGCGACTTCTCGCGCGGCCTGGCCGGCTACCGGATCAAGGACGGCGCGCTGGCCGAGCCCATCGGCGAGATGAACATCACCGGAAACCACCAGACCCTCTGGGCGAACCTCGTCGAGGTCGGCGCCGATCCCTGGCTGTCGAGCACGAACCGCACCCCCACGCTCGTCTTCAAGGACGTCGCCGTCAGCGGCACCTGAGCGCTCCCCCGGCCCGCGAGGTCGCCGCCCCCCTCACTGGTAGGTGAAGGTGACCTCGTGCTCGCACAGGTGGAAGACGTCGCCCTCCTCGATGGCGCGAGACGCGATGAGCTCGTCGCGGAAGTGGACCCCGTTGGTCGAGCCCAGATCCTCGATGTAGTAGACGCCGTCGCGCTTGTTGACGGCGGCGTGCTGCGACGAGATGTTGCTGTCGCGGATCGTGAAGTCGCTCTTGGAGGCGGCCCGGCCGATGACGAAGCTGTCCTTGTCCACGACGATCCGCTGGTTGAGGTAGATCAAGGTCAGGCGCTGCGGCGCCTGGACAGGCGGCGGCTGGCGCTGGGGGGCGCTGGAGAGGGTGCGCGGCGCCGACATCTGAGGCGGCGGCGGGGGCGGCGCGTAGGCCGGCGGCTGGGGCTGCTGAGGGTAGGCCGGCGCCTGGGCCGGGATCTGCGCGTAGGACGGAGCGGCGTAGGCGGGCGCCGAGGCGGGCATCGAGGACATCGAAGGGGGCTGGCGCCGTGGGGCAGCCAGCAGCGGGGCCTGCTTGCCCCCGAGGTAGTCGGCGGCGCCAGCCTGCGCCGAGGCCATGTCGGGGGCCGCCAGCGCCGCGGCCTTGACCGAGCGGCCCTGCGCCAGGATCCCCGCGCAGCACGCGAAGGCGGCCTCGCAGAAGGCCACCGCCTCGCCCTCGTCGTGGATCGTGACGGCGGCCTTGTCGTCCCAGGTCAGCATCGACATGGGGTAGTAGGCCAGAGAGGCGTTGAGCTGAAGGCCCAGGTGGTTGCGCTGGGCCTCCCCCGACAGCGAGAAGCGCATCCCGCTGCCCTGCGGGTACTCGAAGCCCTGGCTGATGCGGCGCCGCGTCTCCTCGTCGATCTTCTTCATCAGCGGCGAGCGATCCTCGTCCCGGGTCGTGAGCCAGCGGCAGAAGGCGCCGTGGCGCTCGCGCAACCAGCCGCCGATGACGCCGTTGGTGCCAAACCAGAAGTTGTAGAAGGCCTTGATCGTCTCGGCGTCCTGCGCGCTCAAGGGCGCGCCGGAGGAGGCCTGGAAGAGCAGCGTCGTGGCGCGCTCGCCGAGCCCCTGGACCTTGATCTCCTCCTGGTTGAGCGGGCGGATGCCCTGCGTGCCCAGCTCGTCCGGCTCGGCGTTGATCGTCTCGCTCTCCTCCCAACCCCCGACGTGGCGCCGCAGCCGCGTGGCCGGGGCCATGATGTAGACCCCGTCGGTCAACCCCGGCTGACCGCCGCTGTAAGCGTACTGGTAGCTCAAGAACATCCCGCCGCCGTCCAGCGGCCACGTCTCAGGGAAGAAGGGCGTCGCAGCCCCGATCCAGGTGCGCGGCGGCGGCCTCGGCGGCGGCGGCGGCTGGTAGGCCGGCTGCTGGTAGGTCGGCTGCTGCGGCTTGTAGGCCTGCTGCTGCGGCGCCGGAGCGAAGGACTGCTGCTGCTGTTGCTGCGGCGGCGGCATCGGCGGCGCCGAGGTGAAGGCCGGCGGCTCCGGGTGCGCGTCGGCGAAGAAGCGCAGGACCACCTCCCCGCAGCTGACCTCGTCGCCGTCCTTGAGGGTGCGCGGCCCCTGGATCTGCTCTCCGTTGACGTAGGTGCCGTTCGAGCTGCCCAGATCCTGCACCGTGAAGCGACCGCCCGCCGCCGTGAACTGGGCGTGGTTGCGACTCACTGACGTGCGGGCCACGCAGATGTCGCAGCGGCGATCCCGCCCCAGCGTGCTGGGCGGCATCCCCATGATCAGCTGCTGAGTCTGCTCAAGGCCGTTGTCATCCTGATAGATCAGCCTCGCCATTGTCCTTCGTTCCCCTCTCCGAGATCCGCTTGGCGGGTCGTCATCCCCACCCCTTCAACCTTAAAAGAGGCCACGGCTTTGGAGCCGAGTCAATCATTCAATCGATACAAACCGGCCCAGGTAGAGGATCGTCCTGTACGCGAAGGTCACCCGACCCCCCCGCTGGTGCCCCTCGAAGATCTCCCCAAGGCCCCGCATGAAGCCCTCGTGCCGGGGATCGCCTGCCTGCGGCGTGTACGACGACGAAAGCGCCCGCCCCTCGAAGCCGGCCCTGTCGAAGTGCTGCGCGTTGGCCGCCTCATGCACCTCGACCTCACCCCCCCCGAAGAACCTCCCAATCGCCGCCTCGTCAGTCCGCGTGTGCGCAGCCTCGGTGTAATCCGCGCCCAGCCCCAGCAGCAGCGCCTCGTAATCCCGCAAGAAGGGCGACCCCTCACTGTCGCGATCGTTCCAGACGAGCGCCACCGCCCCCCCCGGCCTCAAGATCCGCCCAAACTCCACCCTGGCCGCCTCGGGCTCAAACCAGTGAAAGGCCTGCGCGGCCGTGACCACCTCGACGCTGCTCGACGCCAGCCCCGTCGCCCCCGCCTCGCCCGACACGCTCTCAAACCCCTCCCGGCCGCCCAGCTGCGCCTCGGCCGCCGCCCGCATGTCCGCGTTGGGCTCGACCGCCCACACCCGCCACCCCCGATCCAGCATCGCGGCCGTCAAGATCCCCGTCCCCGAGCCGACGTCCGCCACCGGCGACCCCACCCCCAGCCCGCAGCGCGCCGCCAGCCAGTCCAGCGTCGCCTCCGGATAGCCCGGCCTGGTCTTGACGTAATCCTTCACGCGAGAGGAGAAGCGGGTCGTGGCGTCGCGGATCATGGCCTTCACCCCGGAGGGCGCCCCCTACTTGAAGCGGTAGCGCAGGCCCTCGACGGTGACCTCCGGCGGCCTGCCCTTGTCCTCGAACCAGTCGTAACCTTCCTTGAGGTTGGTCCAGAAGTCCACCCACCTGGAGCCCTCGTGCTCCTTCATCTTCGCCGCCGTCATCCGGAAGGGGAAGATGTGGACCCTGAAGTAGCGCTGCCCGGCCTTGTGGGCCGCGTCGGCCATCGCGTAGATCGCCTCGATGCGCTTGTCCGTCATCGCGAAGCACCCGATCGACACGCAGCTGCCGTGAACCATGATGTAGCTGCCCGTCCGGCCATGCGCCTTGTCGTAGGCGTTCGGGAAGCCGACGTTGAAGGCCAGGTGGTAGTCGCTGTTGGGGTTCATCATCTCCGGCGGCACGAAGTAGAAGCCCTCGGGGCTCTGGCCGTCGCCCTCGGCCAGCTTCGGACCCAGATCCCCGGACCACGTGCAGATGTCGTAGGTGCTCAAGAGCTCAAAGCGGCCCTTGCGCTCGACCCAGAGCTCCAGCTCCTTCTCCTCCTTGAAGATCCGCACGAAGATCGGCAACCCCAGCGGCAGGCCCTCGGTCTTGTTCGCGGTCGTCGACGGCTCCCCGGCGCCCTGCGCCAGGGCCCGGCTCTCGTCCGAGGCTCTGCAAGACCCGACAAACCCGGTCAAGATGCTCAAGGCTATCGCGATCCATCTCATGGTGCTCTCATCTGCGCGGGCGACGCTCGATCCTGTCAAGCGCTCGACCGGCCGACTTTCATCCCGCCGATCGCCCCACGCTCCTCGCACCCCTGCGGGGGCTCGTCGGGTGGGGCTGGAATTTCAGGGTGGGCTGCGCCCTGACGGTCGCAGGCCCGCGCGCGAGCGAAGTCGACACCAGGGCAGCGTCTCTGAGAACAAGGCCCCAATCCAATCCAAAGCCCCTCAACAACGCGGTGATCCGGCCCTGCGATCCGCTGTCGGCCCTCCGCTGGCCTGCGCCCACCGGGCGCAGCCCACCCCGCGCTTCCAGCCCCACCCGACGAGCCCCCGCAGGGGTGCGAGGAGCGTGGGGCGATCGTCGAGCGTGGGGAGGTGCGAGGAGCGTGGGGCGGTGCCGTCGCGAGCATCCCCGAAGGTGTTGTCCGCGTTGCGCCGCTGTTGGTAGAATGGAAGCGATTTCGATGGTTTACGGAGGCGCGCCGTGTCAAACCCCAGATCGGCCAACGAGCACATGACGGACCTGCGCGACTTGCTGCACGGCCCGGCCAGCGAAGAGGCGTGGGGGCGGCTGTGCCGCGCGCTGGAGTCGATCAAGGAGCCCGGACTCCTCGAAGTGGCGCTCGATCTCAGCTGCGACGCGCTCGGGCGCCGTCGAGTGGATTGGCATCGTCCCGCCCAGCTCGTCCCGGCGGCCTGGCTCGGAGCCCAGGCCCGCGGCGAGCGCGAACCTCGCGTGAGCCTGCTTGAAGCGCTGGGTATCGAGCGGGCCAGCTTCGCCCTCATCCCCGCTGGTCGCTTCGTGATGGGCTCGCCAGAAGGAGAAGTGGGGCATATTGATAACGAGCGACAGTGTGAGGTGGTGTTGAGTCGGGACTTTGCGATGGGCGTCTTCCCCGTCACACAAGGCCTCTGGACCCAGGTCATCGACACCAACCCCTCTGTTTTCCAGGCAGGAGAGAGCGCGCAAGCGGACCAGCGGCCCGTGGACAGCATCACCTGGTTCGAGGCCGTGGCCTTCTGCAATGGGCTCTCGGCCCAGTGGGGGCTTGAGCCCTTCTACCGCCGAGGCGAAGGAGGGGACTACACGAGCCAAGACGCGGCAGCGAAGACCGTGCCTGAGGTGGCGGGTTGGGAAGGGACAGGCTGGCGGCTGCCGACGGAGGCGGAGTGGGAGTATGGGTGCCGCGGTGGTGATGCTCGGGCAACGTACAACGGCGAGCTTCAAAGCGGCATGGAGAGCAAGGATGAAACGCTGGAGCCCATTGCCTGGTACAACCAGAACAGCGGCAAGCAGACTCGTGAGGTGGGTTTGCTCAAGGCCAACGCCTTGGGTCTGCACGACGTGCTTGGAAACGTGAATGAGTGGTGCTGGGACTGGTACGATTACTCGTTCAGGGATCCCATCGACGGCCCCAACGTTGATCCCACTGGCCCAAGGGACGGCCAACTCCGCGTCTGCCGGGGCGGGAGCTGGTACTACGGCGCCCGCAGGGTCCGCGCCGCCTCCCGCGACAACGCTGCGCCTTTCGTGAGGCTCGACAGAGCCAGCCTCCGGCTTGTGAGGTCAAGTCCTTGGCGCTTGGACCCTTGAGCCCTGGGTCAACGCCGTGCAACTCGACGAAGGGATGCAAGCGCGCCGCCTGTGGGCTCAGTGGAGCGTGGAGGTTGTGTCCTCCCCATGGTTGCCCTCGTGGCGTTGTTGTCGTTAGAATGGAAGCGATTTTCATGGTTTACGGAGGTGTACTGTGTTGGACCCCAGATCGGCCAACGAGCACCTGACGAGCTTGCGGGCCTTGCTGCACGGCCCGGCCAGCGACCAAGCCTGGGGGCGGCTGTGCCGCGCGCTGGAGGCGATCAAGGAGCCCGGACTCCTCGAAGTGGCCCTCGATCTCAGCCGCGACGCGCTCGTGCGCCGTCGCGTCGACTGGCATCGTCCCGCCCAGGTCGTCCCGGCGGCCTGGCTCGGAGCCCAGGCACGCGGCGAGCGTGAACCTCGCCTGAGCCTCCTTGAGGCGCTGGGTATCGAGCGGCCCATCTACGCGCTCATCCCCGCTGGTCGCTTCCTGATGGGCTCACCAGAAGGGGAAGTGGGGCGGTATGATGATCGGGAGCGACAGCACGAGGTGGTGTTGAGCAGGGACTATGCGATGGGCGTCTTCCCCGTCACCCAAGGCCTCTGGACCCTGGTCATGGGCACGAACCCTTCTCGCTTCCAAGGCGGCGAGAGGGGGCAAGCGGACCTGTGGCC
>SXGT01142251.1_pt1 | contig 66551 bp, 50 predicted proteins | sample 3176221 | NCBI WGS metagenome assembly SXGT01 (sample SAMN11356862, study PRJNA531348) | freshwater metagenome | isolation source: freshwater sample F1-120 | place: China: Fuxian Lake, Yuxi | collected 2017-12-25
CAGCTTGGAAGGATGACGCTCTACCAAATGAGCTACTTTCGCGGATTAAAAACTATTATAATTTTGGCTGACACTCACCATCCCGATAGCTATCGGGAGAGCTAATTCAATCAAAAACTATTATTTTAAAGAACTATATTTTATATTTTTATTTCTTCTCTTCTCCAATAAAAATCGTGGGGAGAGAAGGATTCGAACCTTCGAAGTCGAAACAACAGATTTACAGTCTGTCCCATTTGGCCACTCTGGTATCTCCCCGATAGTATCACTTAAAAAAGAGCCGATGGAGGGATTCGAACCCCCGACCAGCTGATTACAAATCAGCTGCTCTGGCCAACTGAGCTACATCGGCAATACCTTATAATACTATATTTTAAAAGAACTTCAACCGTTTTAAAAGTGGACAAAATACACTACCCCCTTGAAAAAGGATTGCAAATTTAGAAAACATTTGCGGAGTAACAAAAGTTTTAGGGCTTTTTTTCAAAAAAAATGCTTGCATCCTGATTTTGAGGAGGCAAATTTATAGAAATGTTTGAATTGGTAAGGATTTTTACCCTTTTTTAGTGTTAAGCGTCCGTTATTTCTATGTTTCCTATACACAAATTGGCTCTTTATCTCTATTTTACTCAAAAAAACAGGTTTAAACAATATGCCTATTTCTGCCTCGTTTTCATTAAAAACCAAAACATCCCCAAGCCCATGGTTTAATATTTACTCTTTATCATTTTTTGTCATTTCGTCCCGATAGCTATCGGGATTTAAAAACCGAAAAACTGCACAAAATTTTGATGGGGATAAACTAAAAACCTTGGACTATGAAACGCTCTCTCTCAACACCTGCTTTTATTAGCTGCGCTTTTTTTATTCTTTGCGGCTTCGATAAAACAAAAAAAGAGTCGAACGACTTAAAAGACAAAATCGCTAATCCCTACGATGTCATTATCGTTCCGGGGGTTCCTTACCAAGAACCTTCATTGAAAAGTGTTTTGAAATCCAGAATCCTGTGGGCAAAATATCTTTTTGAAAAAGGAATTACAAAAAATATTATTTTTTCCGGAGCACCTGTATATACGCCATATATAGAAGGAAAAGTAATGAAAATGTATGCCGACTCGTTGGGAATTCCAACTGAAAATACTTTTGCCGAAGAAGAAGCTGAACACAGTACCGAAAATATTTTTTACTCAGTACAAATGGCCAGAGACTTAGGTTTTAAAAGGATTGCATTAGCAACGGATCATTATCAGGCAATTCTTTTGAAAGGATATATCAAGAAAAAATTTCCCGATATGGAAATTATTACCATTCAATACAAAAAAATAAATATGAAAACTGCATTGCCTGAAATAGACGCAGAGTCTGCCTTTGCAAACTATTTTGTTTCTTTGGCAGAGCGTGAAAATAAATTAAAACGCTTTAAAGGAACGATGGGAAAAAATATTATCGACAATAAAAAAGACTCTTCGTTTTATAAAAGAGTCCCTGTGTTGGTTAAAAACTAGACCTCATCCCCAGCCCTTCTCCTTGTTCAAGGAGAAGGGAGTTTGGTTTGATAGACGAGAATGATTTTACTTCTAAAAACGAGTTGTTTATTACAAACCCTTTACCTTTTCTTTATGTTTTTTCACTTGTGATTTAAGTGCGTCAATACTTGTATCTACAGCTTCTTCAAAACTTTTGCATTGCTTTTTTGCAAACAAATGATTGCCTGCCATGTGTAATTTTATTTCTGCAATTTTATTTTCTGCCGAATCACCCTTGTCAAGTTTTAATATGACTTCGCTCTTCAAAATGCCGTCATAAAAAAGGGTTAATTTATCTACACGTTCTTCTACAAAAGCTAATAATTTTTTGTCTGCATCAAAATGCACGGATTGAATTTGTACTGTCATGGTGATTTCCTCCTATTTTAAATTAGTGATTTGTTGATTTGGTGAATTGGAGAATTGTACCCCAACCTTACCTATTAGTTTTTCTTGTAATTTTCTAAATCTAAAATTCTCTATTTCTCTATTTTAATTAACCTTTCGGATGAGCTTGTTTGTGAATATTTTTTAATTTTTCTACTGTGTTATGTGTGTATACTTGTGTTGCAGCCAGATTTGCATGTCCGAGTAATTCTTTGATGGCATTCAAATCAGCGCCATTATTGAGCATGTGTGTTGCAAAGGTATGGCGCAAAACATGCGGACTCTTTTTATCTATTGTTGTGATTAATGAAAGGTACTCATTCACAATACGGTAAACAAATTTTTCATACATTTTTTTTCCACTTTTTAGTTGAAATAAGAACTCTCCGGGTAAACCGGGCTTTTTATCCATATAATCCTGAATGCTGCTTTTGATCTCGTTGCTAAAAGGGATAATTCTTTCTTTATTACGTTTACCGAGTACTTTAATCTGACAAGCATCCAAATCTACATTTACCAATTTTAGGTTAATCAACTCAGAAAGACGAATGCCTGTTGCATAAAAAAGCTCTATGACCAATTTGTTTCTTACCCCTTCCAAATCATCGCCAAAAGCAACGGTATCAATTAATGTATTCATATTGTCTTTTTCAACAAATACGGGCAAACGTTTGGATGTTTTGGGCGACATAATTTTCAGCATTGGGTTTTCGGTCGCTATGCCTTGTCGCAATAAATATTTATAGAAGGTTTTAAGAGTAGTGATCTTGCGGTTTACGGAGCGGGGGCTGATTTTCTGATCCATCAACTCTACTATCCATGAACGGATAAGCACGTGATTAATATCAGAAAGTTTTTTTATATCGTAAGTTGTGTGGAGATAAGAATAAAATTGCTCTAAGTCGCCCGAATAAGCCAAAATAGTATGGCTTGACAATCGTTTTTCGAATTGAAGGTATTTTAAAAAACTGTCCCGGCTTGCGTCCATAAAAAATGAGAGGAAAAATCTACTTCTTTTTACGTGATAACCTATGAAAAGTTATGTTAAAATAAGTAAATCTTTCCTCTCAGGGAATATTTAACAAACAGAAGAACTATGCTTCTTCGTTGCGTTGTAATTTCTCTTTGTAAATCGCTTTAATTCTTGCTTCGCGATATACTACAGAAGGTTTAGTGAATTTTGAACGTTCACGTAATTCTTTAACAACACCTGTTTTTTCAAATTTCTTTTTGAATTTTTTAAGTGCTTTTTCGATTGCTTCGCCTTCTTTAACTTGTACTATTAACATTTTGTTTTGTTTTAATTTTTATAAATGGGATGCAAATATAAAAAATAATTATGAATTATAAATGCTGAATTATAAATTATTCTCTAAAAATCAACTTATTTCATGATTTCACGGGCAATTACCATCTTTTGAACCTCTGAAGTCCCTTCACCGATGGTACAAAGCTTACTATCACGATAATATTTTTCTGCCGGAAAATCCTTTGTATAACCATATCCACCAAAGATTTGCACCGCTTCAGTACCTGCTCTTACACAAACTTCAGATGCATAATATTTAGCATAAGCGCCTTCTTTGGTCATTTTCTCCCCTTTGTTCTTTTTATCAGCTGCATAATACGTCAATAATTCTGCTGCTTCAATTTCAGTTGCCATATCTGCCAACTTAAAAGCTATACCTTGAAACTGAGAAATTGGTTTCCCAAATTGCTCACGTTCTTTCGAATATTTTAATGAACATTCAAATGCGCCTTTTGCAATTCCAACAGCTAAAGAAGCAATAGAAATACGACCACCATCCAATACTTTCATTGCCTGAACAAATCCTTCACCTTCTTTTCCTAACATTTGGTCTTTGTGAACTCTGCAGTTATCAAAAATTAACTCAGCCGTTTCAGATGCGCGCATTCCCAATTTATTTTCTTTTTTTCCGGATTTAAAACCTGGAGTTCCTTTTTCTATAATGAATGCAGACATTCCTTTTGAATCTCCTTTTTCACCTGTACGGACAATTACAACGGCAACATTTCCACTAATTGCATGTGTAATGAAATTTTTAGAACCATTGATTACAAAGTAATCTCCATCCTTTTTTGCAGTTGTTGTCATCCCACCTGAATCAGAACCAGTTCCTGTTTCAGTTAATCCCCAAGCGCCAATCCACTCTGCTGTTGCTAATTTTGGAAGGTATTTTTTCTTTTGTTCTTCATTACCAAATTGAAGAATATGTCCTGTACACAAAGAGTTGTGAGCCGCCATTGATAAGCCTATTGAACCACAAATTTTTGACAATTCTACAATTGCAGTTACGTATTCGGTATACGAAAATCCTGAACCACCATATTCTTCAGGCACCAAAACACCCATCAATCCAAGTTCTCCTAATTTTTTAAAAACGGGAACAGGGAATTCTTGTGTTTCATCCCACTCCATCATTTTCGGACGGATATGGTCATCTCCAAATTTCTTAATCATATCAGCAATCATTCGCTGATTTTCATTTATGCTAAAATCCATTTTTGTAGTTTTTTTGAGTAGACAAAAATATAAATTAAATTGAATGATGTGTGTCTTGTTATCAAATAAATGCGACAGAAATTATGCTGTGCATAATAATAATGACTAATAATTCACCAGACTAATAATATTATCAGAATAAGGAGAAAGTTTTTCTCTGCCTTTTAAAAAATCCAATTCCACAACAAACGCAAATCCTGCTACATTTCCATTTTGCATTTCAATTAATTTCACTGCAGCCTCTGCTGTTCCGCCAGTAGCTAGTAAATCATCGTGAATCAAAACATTCCAGCCGGGTTGAATTTCATCTACCTGCATTTCTACTTTTGCACTTCCATATTCTAAATCGTATTCGTAGGAAATTTTTTTGTAAGGTAATTTTCCGGCTTTGCGGACTAATATAAAAGGAATATTAAGTTTGTTTGCCAAAGCAAATCCAAACAAAAAACCTCTGCTTTCTACTCCTACAATTGCATTGATATTTTTATCCGCAACACGATTGGCAAATTCAGAAACAATTTCATTGCACAAATCCTGATTGTGAAAAATAGGTGTTATGTCTTTGAAGAGGATTCCAGGTTTTGGAAAATCGGCTACGTCTCTGATTGTTGATTTGATTTTGGTTTCTAGCATTTTAATAGTAATAAGGTGATGGGGTTATAAAGTGATAAAAGTACAAAATGTCAAAAAATGAGTAGAGGCTACCCATCACTTCATCACTTTATTACTTTATTACTTCATCACTCCGTCACCAAGTAAGGTACAATTTTACGGTATGTTTCTTCATCTACCAAATCTGTTTTCTTGATTTCATCAACAGTTTTGTATTTCCCGTGATTCTTGCGATAACTTACAATTGCGTTTGCTACCGTCCATTTGATGTAAGGACTTTTCAAATCAGCGGCTTCGCAGGTATTGATGTTTATTTTTTTAATTTTCGATTCGTCTATATCGATATATTTTTCGATGGAATTTAATTTCTCCTGATCAAACTTCCATATTTCCAATAATTGTTCTTTAGAAACAAAACCTCCAAGTGCATTCCGGTGTTTGATAATATTCTTTGCATAAAAAGCTCCGATTCCTTTTATTGTTGTAAGAGTTGCCGAATCAGCAGAGTTAAGTTCGATTACATTTAATCGTTCTGTTTTAAGCACATTCAGAGCACTTGCATTTTCTACTTTTCCGTTTTGGAAAATAGATTTTGTTTTTTCCGGTGTTCTGGCAATTTCTGCTGGAGAAGGAATTTGGATTTGAATAAATGGCTCCAATGTTTCATATTGCTCGATACTTAAACAATACATTTTTTTCACATCTTCTTTGGTTCTGAATTTGCCACCTTTAGATTCATACTTCTTTATAGTTTTGATTTGCTTATCATTTAATCCTAATCTTTTCCAATCCTGTTCTGATAAATTATTAGGATCAAAATTAAACCGCTCGGATTTATCTTCTGTTCCATTCAATCTTGCCTCACGAATTGCCTGTTTTTCTGAATAATTCGAATATTCACTTTTTTCATCAATCATTGATTCAAATTCTTTTACTTCTTTATCAAACTTTGTAAAATCAACTTTTTCTTGACTAACAAAATTGGATGAAATATTAAGATACAGAACCAGTCCAGCAATAATACTTAATAAAATAAAAACGCCATTACGTTCACGTTTGTTGAATGTAAAAAAATCTCTAAAAATGTTTTTCATACTCATACTCCTAAGTTTTTAAAATGAATAATTACATCGATAAACTTTTTATCGAGTTTGTGGAGTAGCAATAAATGAGTAGTTCCCGATAGCTATCGGGATTGGAGTAGTATACTGTTTAGTTGAGCGCTGGCCGCTTCTGTGTAATGTAATAAACGGGGATTCCAATAAAAACAATCAATAAACCCAATCCGGTATTCATTGTATCGTAAATTAATAAGTCGACACAAATGGCTGTTGTTACTAAAATATAAAGTGCCGGAATAATAGGATAACCAAATGCTTTGTATGGTCTATCTGTATCCGGTTCTTTTTTTCGCAACACAAATATTCCAGCGATTGTTAAAATATAAAACAACAAGGATGCGAAAGTTGCATAGGTTAACAAATCACCATACTTACCAGAAAGACAAAGCACACAAGCCCAAATACATTGCAACCACAATGCTTTTGAGGGAACATTTTTTTCGTTGAGAGATGCGGCTCCTTTAAAAAACAAACCATCTTTTGCCATCGCATAAAATAATCTTGCGCCTGCTAATACCAATCCGTTGTTACATCCAAAAGTGGAAACCATAATTAAAGCTGCCATAATAAAAGCAGCGGGTGCGCCAAAAATCATGGAAGCTGCAGCAGCTCCAACTCTATCATTACTAGGAAACATAATTCCTTGTCCGAGTGCATCCGTAGCATTTGGATCACCATGCATCGGCAAGAGTGATAAATACGCAACGTTTGCTAAAATATAAATGATGGTTACTATAAATGTTCCTAAAAACAAACTGCGGGGAATATTTTTTTTCGGGTCTTTAATTTCAGAAGCAATAAAAGTCACATTGTTCCATGCATCACTCGAAAAAAGTGAATTGATAATGGTTGCACCCATTGCTCCCAAAAGCGCAGAGCCAGCTAAAGGAATGACACTTATTGTTCCATCGGGAGCTAACGTTGTTTTACTTGCTTCCCACATTTTTGTAAAATTCGCAACCAACACATCACCTTTTACCCCTATCGCTATTCCTAAAACAATCAATGCAAATAATGCAAATAGTTTTGCTGAAGTAAAGATCAACTGAATGGTTTTTCCATTTTGAACGCCTCTGCTGTTAATATAAGTAAGGAATACAACACTTGCCATTCCGACTAACTGAGCATAGGTAACTTTATACGAAGCACCTATTTCTAAAATCGTATTATTTAATTCAGGAAAAAACACAGAAGTATATTTTGCAAAAGCAACTGCAACTGCAGCTATTACACCTGTTTGAATAACTGTAAAAACGGTCCAGCCATAAAGAAAAGAAATCATGCGGCCGTAAGCTCGTTGGATGTAAATATATTGTCCGCCCGCATTCGGCATCATTCCAGCCAATTCTCCATAACTCAATGCAGCGAATACAGTAATCAATCCTGTGAGTAGCCAAACAACCAACAACCAACCTGCAGAACCAACATCACGTGCCATTGCGGAGGTGACGATAAAAATTCCGGAACCAATCATTGAGCCGGCTACAATACTGGTGGCATCAACTAATCCAAGTGTACGTTTTAATTCCGGTTTTTCTGACATACTTATAGGAACGCGGATCTTTTATGATTTTTATGATTAAAAATGATAATAGATTTTGTGTTATTATTTTTTATGTTTCTATTATTTAAAAAAAAGGACGGCATATACCGTCCTTATTATTATTTAAAAATTTTATTATTCTTCGTCTTTTTTATTCGGGTTATTCAATCTGCTGTTCTTAACACTGTATCCGAAATAAATCAGGAATCCAACAGCCAACCAAATAATTAAACGCAACCAAGTATCACCCGGCAAGAACACCATCATAAATAAACATGCTGCAATTCCTAAAATCGGAACTAATGGAACCAACGGTGTTTTGAAAGCACGCGGTAAATCAGGTTGTGTTTTGCGCAATACTAAAACTCCAACGCACACTAAAATAAATGCGAGCAATGTTCCAATACTTGTCATCTCCCCTACTATATCAGCAGGAACAAAAGCAGCGAACAAGCTTACAAATAACATGAACAATAAATTTGATTTTGCAGGTGTTCCAAATTTTGGATGAACAGCTGAAAATACTTTAGGAAGTAATCCATCTTTACTCATTGAGAAGAATACTCGTGATTGTCCCATTAACATTACCAGAATCACCGAAGAGTAACCGGCAAGAATAGCAAGGATAATTGCTTTGTTTAGCCAAGGATAAGCAGGAGTAACAACTCCGTTTGCACCAATTTCTCCCATATGATCAATTGCAACAGCAACAGGAGCAATTCCATCAGCACCTTGGAAACTTGTATAACTTGTTACACCCGTCATAACGTGTGCAAACAATAAATACAATACTGTACAAATTGCCAATGAAACTAAGATTCCTATTGGCATATCCCGTTTAGGATTTTTTGCTTCTTGTGCTGCAGTAGAAACAGCATCAAAACCGATATAGGCGAAAAAGACTATGGCGGCAGCTCTGACAATTCCACTCATGCCAAAATTTCCAAACTCGCCAGTGTTTGTAGGAACGTATGGGCTATAGTTATCATAATTAATATAACCCCAGCCTAAACAAATGAAAATTAATACTACAGAAACTTTTAAGGCAACAATAATTCCGTTTACCAATGCCGACTCTTTAGTTCCTTTCACTAATAATAACGACATCAGAATAACAATGAATACTGCAGGAAGGTTAACCATACCACTTACAATTGTTCCGTCAGCTAATGTTGCAGTATTAAAAGGCGACAAAGTAAGTTCCGGAGGAAGATGAATATCATAATATCCTAAGAATTTCACTAAATATCTCGACCAGCTGATAGAAACGGTTGCAGCACCAACAGCGTATTCCAACACCAAATCCCAACCAATAATCCAAGCAATAAATTCACCCATTGTTGCATAGGAATAAGTATATGCACTTCCAGCAACAGGAATCATGGAAGCAAACTCAGCATAACATAAACCCGCAAAAGCACAGGCAACAGCAGCAATCACAAACGAAATTGTAATACCAGGACCTGCATTATTTGCAGCAGCAGTTCCTGTAATTGAAAACAATCCGGCACCTATAATTGCACCTATACCCAATGCAACTAAAGAGCGTGCACTTAAAGTTCTTTTCAATCCTCCCTTTTCCCCTTCTGCTTCACCTTGAAGAGAACTAATTGATTTTTTAATCCAAAGATTTGCCATATTTTTTATTTTGAATGAGTTCCAAATATATACAAGTTTTGATTATAAATCCAAAAATATAAAATCAGTTTTGCTATTTTTACAAACATTGCAAATATCTTCTGATTTGTTAGCGGATATGCAGGAGCTATATATATTATGTTCTATATTTGAGTGATGAAAAAAGCACTGCTTTTATTCTTATTTCTTTTCTCACTTGTCGGTTTTGCACAAACCGATAATTACTTTCATTTCGATTCACTTCCCGGACAGCAAGAATACACAGTAAATGAGCCCAGCATACAAGTTCTGACAAATTGGAAATATCACAAAGGTGACGACATGCGGTGGGCTGATTCGGCATTTGATGATAGCTCCTGGAATTTTGTTGCACCCAATTTAAATTTTGATTCACTTGCTCCCGGCACTTTTGAAACTATCGGCTGGTTTAGGCTACACTTAATTGTAGATACCACTTTACTAAACAAAACACTTGCATTTTTAATAACTCAGTCAGGTGCTTCGGAAGTTTATCTGGATGGAAAACTAATTCATTCGTTTGGCAAAATAGATCAGAAAAATTTAGCCAATGAAGAAGGATACGACCCTCAAGAAGTTCCAATGCCTATCCGGTTCGAAAAAAGCAGAATACATGTTATTGCCATCAGATATGCATATGCGACAGCTGTGGATGACTACAAAAAAAATCTGGTAGATGCAGTTGGATTTGATTTTAAGTTCGCTGAAATGCGGGATGCTATTGTATACAAATTTCTGACTTCAAATACTATCACAGCAATATTTATATTTTATTTCACATTTTTTATCGCATTAAGTTTTCTGCATTTTGCGTTTTTTATTTTTTACAGAGAAAACAAATCCAATTTATATTACAGCATTTTTGCCGGAGCATTCGGAACATTTTTCCTTTCTATACTAATAGCCAGACACTTTATGATTCCTGAATTTGTAAGATCAGTAAATCATTACGCTTCCATGTTGTCCGATTTTTATATTCCTTCCTTGATTGCAATGCTTTACAGTATTTTTTACAAAAAACTACCTAAGATATTCTGGATATGGGTTGTATTATTTGCAATTGACTTTATCATGAACATCCTTTATAAAGAATCAAAAATATTCGGGATTTTACTTTACTCTATCTTCATTATAGAATCATTACGGATTATTATTGCCGCTATTTATAAAAAATTAGAAGGCGCATGGATATTAGGTTCAGGTATTATTACTACCATTGGTTTTTTTGCAGTCTTTTTTGTTCTTGCAACCTTAGGAATAAAATCGCACTTTAACACTGCAGGATGGGGAGGATTTTTCTTGGGAATACTTGTTATTTATGTCACATTAAGTATTCCGCTTTCAATGACAATATACTTAGCCCGCGATTTTGCCAAGACAAGTAAAAATCTTTCAAAAAAATTAATTGAAGTAGAAGAACTTTCTGCAAAAAGTCTTGAACAGGAAAAAGAAAAACAGAAAATTTTAGAAACACAAAATGAAGTGTTAGAAGTTCAGGTAAAAGAGCGGACGTCAGAAATTGAAGAACAGAAAAAATTAATCGAGGAAAAAAATAAAGATATTACCGACAGTATTAATTATGCCAAACGGATTCAGGAAGCAATTCTGCCTGAACAATCGAGCTTAACTAATATTTTTACAAATTCATTTGTATTATTTAAACCAAAAGACATTGTAAGCGGAGATTTTTATTGGTTTACTGAGCACAAAGACAAAAAAATAGTAGTTGCAGCAGATTGTACAGGGCACGGAGTTCCGGGTGCTTTAATGAGCATGATAGGTTGTAACATACTAAATAAAATAATTCTGGATGAAGGAGTAACACAACCCGATTTAATATTGGACAGATTGAATGAAGAAGTAAGAACTGCTTTAAAGCAAAGAGAAAATGCTTCAGAAACCCGCGATGGAATGGATATAGCTATTATTACTATTTCAGGCAGCGAATTGCAATTTGCAGGCGCTCAGCGACCGCTTTACATTATTACAGGCAATGAATTAAAAGAAATCAAAGCCAATAAATTTTCGATTGGCGGAATTCAGGAAGAAAAACGAACATTTACGAATCATATATTAACTTTGCAAAAAAATGATTCTCTCTATTTATCATCAGATGGATATGCAGATCAGTTTGGCGGAGAAAGTGGTAAAAAATTAATGACCAAAAATTTCAAAGAGTTACTTTTGAAAATCCAAAACGATTCAATGAAAGCACAAAAACAATTTTTGGGCGACTCTATTGAAAACTGGAGAGGTTCGAGAGAACAGGTAGATGATATATTAGTTATCGGAATAAAAATTTAATGAAAGCGATTAGCAATAACTTATTTTTGAATAAAACGAAGCAATTCCTAGTTGCTTTTATTTTATTTGTTTTTTGTTCCTCAGCAGTTGCTAAGAATAACGATTCCATTTTATTTCAAAAGAAAATAGATTCCCTTCAGAATTTAATCGACAATTCTAAAAAGGATGATGATAAAATTTCATATTTACTCCAAATTGCAAAAGCACAAGAAACAAACGACAGACTAAAAGCATTTGACTTTGCAAATATTGCTTATGCATTAGCACAAAAAACAAAAAACAAACTAAGAACAGGACAGTGCATTAATTTTTTGGGCGACTTAAATTGGTTTTCCGGTGATTATGCAAGTGCATCCAATTATTATTATAAAGCGCTGGGGATATATGAAGAATTAAAGGATACGGCAGGAATGGCAGAATGCTATAGAAACATTGGATGGATATTAATGGGTCAGGAGCGTTTTAAGGAAACCGTTGAATACTTTAATAAATCTCTTGCTATAAATCAAAAATTAAAGTTGAATCAAAGAGTAATTGCCAATTTAGATGATTTGGGGATTGTAAATAAACAAATGGGCAATTATGAAGAAGCTATCAAATTTTGTAAACAAACAATAAAACTATCCGAATCCGATAAGAGCACTAAAGGTTTAGCAACTGGTTATGGCAACTTAGCAATCATTTATGTTGAAATGGGGCAATACGATATTGCGATTGAAAGCTTTCAAATTTCCAATAAAAATCATGAAAGTATTGATGATCATTATAATTGTGCCGAAGGATATGTTGGATTAGCACAATGTTATTTTCAAATAAAAAATTATCATAAAGCGCAAGAATATGCTGAGAAGTCATTGGCTATTTCTCAAAAATTTCAGTATAAAACTACATTAACATCCGCATATCAACTTTTGGCTCACGTTTATTCCAATCAAAATAATTACCAAAAGGCATTCAAATACATGGAACTTTTTTCCAATTTGAGAGACTCAACTTACAATGAAAAAAATAGCAGGCAAATTAATGAAATGTCGGCTAAATATGAATCGGAGAAAAAAGAGTTGATGATTAATTCTTTGGAAAAAGATAAAGCATTGTCTGACGAAAAATCAGCGCAAGACAAAAAATTTAAAACTTATTCCATTATCTTTTTTAGTCTAATTGCAGTTTTCGTTTTCTTTTTATTCAGAAGTTTTTTGCAAAAGAAAAAAGCAAACAATTCCTTATCACTTGCCTATAAAGAAATTGAAGTAAAGAACAAAGACATTACAGATAGCATTAACTACGCAAAACAAATTCAAAGAGCAAGGCTTCCAAATCCATCTATTATATTAAGCCATTTACCAGATTCGTTTGGATTATACAAACCGAAAGATGTGGTGAGTGGAGATTTTTATTGGTTTGCAGAACATGAGAATGGAAAGCTTTTACTGGCTGCAGCAGATTGCACAGGACATGGAATTCCGGGAGCATTCATGAGCTTAATTGGGATTGATGAATTGAATCATGCCGTTTTAGAAAAACGCTTGTGTGACACTTCCTCCATTTTATCTTCATTAAATAAAGGAGTAAAAAAAGCATTGCGTCAAAATGAAGAGAACTCTATGTCGCGTGACGGAATGGATATTGCTCTTCTTATTTTTGATTTGAAAAACAATACACTGGAATATGCTGGTGCAAATCGTCCCTTATACTATATCCGCGACAACGCCTTGAATGAAATTCCACCAACTAAATCTGCAATCGGTGGAATTACTTCCAATGATCAGGTTTTTAAAAGTCATGTTCGAGAAATAAAGAAGAATGATATGATTTATGTTTTCACTGATGGGTTTGCTGATCAGTTCGGTGGTGAGAGCGGTAAAAAATATATGACAAAACGTTTCAAAGATTTACTACTTTCCATCCATCATAAGCCTGCTACGGAGCAGGAAGCCATTTTAGAAAAATCTCTTGCCGAATGGAAAAAAGATATCAGTCAAGTAGATGATATTCTTGTTATGGGAGTTAGAATTTAATTTTTCAATTGCGCATCCAAAATTTTCAAGCCTTCTTCAAATGAATGAGGTGCATATCCCAATTCTTTTTTCGCTTTGCTGATATCAAAGCCTGTACGTGGCGGACGTTTTGCTGCTTGATTTAGATTATCCGATTTAGATGGAGTAACCAACGACTTATCTAATTTCCAAAAATCTGCTACTTTGTAAACCAATTCCAAAATGCTCATGGCGGTTGGTCCCGATAAATGAAAAATTCCTTTTGCTTTTTTGTCTGCAATTAAAATACAACCCTCTGCTAAATCTTCTGCTAATGTTGGCGAACGGAATTGGTCATCCACAACATTAATTTTTTGTCCTTTTGTAAGTGCATCTTTTGCCCAAAGAACAATATTGGAGCGACTCATATTATCTACTATTCCGTAAACAATAATAGTACGGGCAATTGCCCAATTAATAGAACTTTTTTGTAATACCTTTTCTGATTCAGCTTTAGAAAGCGCATAATAACTTTGTGGATTAGGAATATCTGTTTCCACATAAACGCTACCTTTTTCACCATCAAAAATAAAATCGGTAGAAAGATGAATTAAATGACACTCACTTTTATTTTCAGAAATTACATCAACAATATTTTGAACGGCTGTTACATTTATTGTCCAACATTCTTCACGCTTTGTTTCACAAGCATCCACATTGGTCATCGCAGCGGTATTGATAATTACATCGGGCTGATGTTTTTTGAAAATTGTTTCTACTTGAGATTTTTGTGTAATGTCGAGCGACTCGTATGTATAACCGTCTTTTTTTATTAAACGATTAGCACCAACTGAAGTAGCAATTACTTGTACATCATTCCGTTTTAATAGAGCGTAAACTAATTTTTGGCCTAATAAACCGTTGCTACCGGTGATTAATATTCTTGTCATAAATTATCTAGCGAATAACTCCCTTAACTTACTAATCTGCTCCGAAGTTCCTAACACAAACAATTTAGCATCAGGAATAATAATAGTGTCTGCGCTTGGATTAATGATATATTCCCCTTCTGCTGTTTTAAAACCGATAATGTTTGCTCCCGATTTATTTCTTATTTCCAAATCACGGATGGATTTATTTTGAAAAGTTTCCGGTAAATTATCAAATGTAATTTCTTCTAATCTGATATTGTCTGTCCCCTGCCCGGTAATATAATCCACAAATTCCATCACATCGGGTTTCATTACCAATGATGCCATGTGTGCACCACCAAGCTTATCCGGCATTATAATATTATCAGCTCCGGCAAGTTTTAATTTTTTATCTGAGTTATCTTCTGATGCTCGGGAAATGATTGTCAGTTTTGGATTTAATGTTCTAGCAGAAAGTACTATAAATAAATTGTCTGCATCAATAGGCAATGTAGTGATAAGCGCTTTTGCTTTTAAAACTCCTGCTTTAATTAATACTTCATCCAAGGTTGCATCGCCTTCCAAAACCAAATCGGAAAATTTGTGATTGATTGCCGCTACAATATCCTTTTTTTGTTCTATCACCACAAAACGAGTGTTGTGTTTTTTAAACACATGTGCTGCTTGTTTACCGTTTCTTCCGAAACCACAAACAATAACATGGTTTTCTAATTTTTCGATTGCTGCGTTCACTTTATAGTTTTTATAATATTGATTAAATTCTCCATCAAGTACATATTGCGAAATGGAGGTAACGGCATAAGCAAATGTACCAAAACTTGTGATAATTAAAAAGGCTGTAAATACTCTTCCTTCGTCACTCAATGGTTGTACTTCTTGAAAGCCAACCGTTGCAACTGTAATTATCGTCATGTAAAAGGCATCCAAAAATCTATATTCTTCAATTATCATAAATCCAATTATTCCAATGAAAACAATAATTGTGATTAGAATAAAAGGAATATAAATTTTTGAAAACTGACGAAAATTTAACAAGCTATTCTGATTTAGAAATTATAAATCCCAAACACTTCTTCTTTTACTTTTGAAAGGCTTAAAAAATTCTTTATTCTCTAAAATAAATGCCATTACAAAATACATAATGATGGGTGAGCCAACTGTAAAAAAAGAAAGGTAAATAAAATACATACGGATTTTAGTAGAATTGATGCCGAGCTTTTTGCCCCACCATTCACAAACACCAAATGCCTGTGTTTCGAACCAAGCCTGAATACGTTTTACCATAGAAGAGTACTTTAACAAGCATAAAATTACGAATTTTTTAGCAAATAATTACCAATAGAACAGTTGAGACACTTTTTATGGCTACAATACTCATTTTTTAACTGTAGCAATGCTTGTGTGGAGTGCGCTGTTTTAACTGAGACGCCCAATTTTTCCCATTTTCGGGTAATAGAATTGCTTTCCCCACGGGTTTGCTCTAAAAACAATAAAGCCCTGCTTATATACTTTTCATCATCCTTTTGTTTTCCATACACAAACAAAAACGGAACAATTGTATTGATGATAATATTATTGATGGCTTCCTCACCCAAAGATTTTGGTTTTTTATTAGAGATTCTGTCCAGCATAAAATGCGATTCCCAATATCCGGAAACTGAAACATTCATCATCTTTTTGAGTTCGGATGCGTTTTCCAACTCCAAGATTTTTGAAAACAAATGGCTTGAATGATAAATCAAATTGGCAAACTGAGCAATCCGGATACTAGGAAAATTAATGGGGCGTAAACGCAAATATTTCCAAAGATGTTTTTCGATAGGCTGCAATTTGAATTTTTGTTTTAAAAAAGCGTATTCGTTTTGCAACTGCTGAGGATATTTCTCTGTAAAATGTTCAAACAACATTCCTGCTTGTCCGAATAACAAAGCTTCCAATTGAAGTAAACTACTTTTGTGCTTTCCTAAAACGATGGAAGGAATAGACTTTGCTAATAATTCAAAAGGCTCAGCATTGGTTTTAAATCCGAAGTTACGTGCTAAACTTTGGTAAAATGTTTCTTCCCAGTTGTTGTTATTTAATTTCAAACTATCGATAATAGCAATTGATTTTCGCTCTAATCGCTCAAGTAACAATTTATCTTTTGTGCTGTTAATAATAAATTCGGGAACAGAAGAAATTTGTTTTTCGCAAGGAACCCAATCGGTGCTGGATTTAAAATCGAGGTAATTCTGGTATAACTTTTTATGAATACGGTTTTTAATTTCCAAAGTAGGAATTTCTTCTCCGGTGCTTCTGTGCAAAATAGTATCCGCGTTGTTTACAACATGCAAAATAATATTGTCGTAAGCTTTGTCGTTTTGATGTAAGTGTCGTTTCCAATCACTTGAATTGATGTGTACTTCCACATTGCCAGCCCAAAGCGTTTCGCCTACTTTAATTTTTCCATTAAAAAAGTCGGGGCCGGCATCAAAATTATGATCTCCGGGTTTTTGAATTTCAACAAGTTCTCCTTTGGTGGTTTTCAGTTCTAATTGATCAAACAATCTGAACTTCCAGATGTGGTGTAAGAATTCTTCGGTCATAGATTGCGAAAATAATTTTTTTCTGTTTTTCTACAATAATAGAATTGAAAATTATTTAGGAGTCGGAGGCAACTAAATTTGAACATGTCGTCTATTGAATGTATTTGCTATTACTCTCTGTTGCAAATTTCAAAACAATTAACAAAATGAAAAAGTATGGACAGAGAATTAGTGAAGGACATTATCCAATGGGATATTGAAAACTGGGGGCATTTAATTCAGTTGTGGAGTAGACATATAAATACAGGTGAGTATTTAAATTGTTTAGAAATAGGTGCTAAAAAAGGTGGCCTTTCCTTATGGGTTGCACTAAACAGACACAATATAATATGTTCTGACTTTGATAATCCTCAAAATACAGCAAAGCTTTTGCATGAAAAATATAAAGTAAGTAAAAATGTAAATTATCAAGCGATAGACATTCTGGATATTCCATATCAAAATCATTTTGACATTGTTTTCATAAAATCTATTCTTCCAAGTGTTGGTAACAACGATCAAAAAGAGTTACAAGAAAAAGCAATAAAGTCGATTTATCAATCGTTGAAACCCGGAGGCAAATTGCTTTTTGCAGAAAACTTAACCGGAACAATGTTCCATTCATTTGCCAGGAAAAAATTTGTTCATTGGGGAACTCAAGTAAGATATCTTCAACTGGAAGAAATGTTGGATTTTTTAAAAGATTACAAAAAAGTTGAATACCAAACTTATGGTTTTTTTGGTGCTTTTGGGAAAACTGAAAAACAAAGAAGATTATTAGGAAAAATAGACACGCTAGTCAACAGAGTAATTCCATTAAAATGGAATTATTTGATAATTGGAACTGCAACTAAATGAAAATACACTCGAATTAATCATTTTACAAATACTGTTGCAACAACACTTCCATTTCCTTCTGCAACTTCATAGCTTCTTCTCTTGCTTTTTCTGCAAAATTTTCGCCTGAACTTGCATAAATAATTCCCCGGGAAGAGTTTACTAGTAGTCCGCATTGTTTGTTCATTCCGTATTTGGCAACTTCACTAAGACTTCCACCTTGAGCTCCTACACCTGGAACTAATAAGAAACTGTCAGGAACAATTTTACGGATATCGGAAAGCATTTCTGCTTTTGTTGCACCAACAACGTACATCATGTTGTCGGGGGTGGACCAAGATTTGGATTTTTCAAGGACATTCTCAAAAGTCCTCCCCCTAGCCCCTCCAGAGGGGGACAAGATTTCATTCAGTTGAAAGTCAGCAGCTCCTGAATTGGATGTAAGTGCTAAAAGAATCACCCATTTATTTTTGTATTCTAAAAATGGTGTAACGCTATCTTCGCCCATGTATGGAGCAACTGTTATGGAATCAAAATTCAACGTTTCTAAAAATGCTTTTGCGTACATTTTAGAAGTGTTACCAATATCGCCACGTTTTGCATCGGCTATTGTGAAAATATCCGGACAAGTTTGGTTGATGTAGTTGATTGTTTTTTCTAGGCTTATCCAACCTTTAACGCCTTGTGTTTCATAAAAAGCCATATTGGGTTTAAAGGAAACTGCAAAATCTTTGGTCGCATCAATAATCTGTTTGTTGAATTCAAAAATCGGGTCTTCAGCTTTTAATAAGTGTTGAGGAATTTTAGAAATATCAGAATCCAAGCCAACGCAAAGGAAGCTTTTTTTCTTTTTGATGTTTTCGAAAAGTTCTGTTCTTGTCATGAGCCCCTCCTAGCCTCCCCAAAGGGGAGGAACAGATAAAGTGAATATATTATTTTTAGTTTTTCGAATTTTTTTTATACACAAACAACTCCTTCCCTTTGGGGAGGCCGGGTGGGGCTATACTCCTACTCCACCTTCTTTTAAACGCTCTGCATTTTCAGCTAACTGAAGTGCATCAATCATTGGTTGAATTTTTCCATCCATAAAATCTGTCAAATTATAAACTGTCATGTTTATACGATGATCAGTAATTCTATTTTGTGGATAGTTATATGTTCTTATTTTTTCGGAACGATCTCCGGTTGCTACAATTGTTTTTCTTCGTTTTGAAATTGAATCCAAATGTTTTTGCATTTCAATATCATACAATTTATTGCGCAACATTTGCATTGCTATTTCACGGTTACCTAATTGTGAGCGGTCTTGCTGACAAACAACTACAATTCCTGTAGGTTTGTGTGTCAACTGAACTTTTGTTTCTACTTTGTTTACATTCTGTCCACCTGCACCACCGGAGCGTGATGTTTGCATTTCGATATCACCCGGATTTAAAACAACATCCACCTCATCAGCTTCAGGCATTACCAAAACTGTTGCAGCAGAAGTATGTACTCTTCCCATTGTTTCTGTTAATGGAACTCGTTGCACACGATGCACGCCTGCTTCAAATTTTAAAAATCCGAATGCTCCTTCCGAATTTACATTGATGATAACTTCTTTGTAGCCACCCATTGTTCCTGCATTGGAATCTACCACTTCATACTTCAATCCTTTTTCTTCCAGATAGCGGGTATACATTCTGAATAAATCTCCGGCAAAAATACTTGCTTCATCACCGCCAGTACCTGCACGGATTTCTATGACTGCATTTCTTGCATCTTCCGGATCTTTTGGAATCAACATTTGACGGATGTCGTTTTCCATTTTATCTTTCTTAGTAAGTAGTTCGTCAATGTCCATCTTAGCCATCTCGCGCATCTCATCATCTTTCTCGTTGGCTAAAACGCTTTTGTTGAATTCAATGTTTTCCACCACATTTTTATATTCGTGGTAGGCATTTACAACATTGGTCAATTCTTTATATTCTATGTTGAATTTTTTAAACTCTTTCATGTCGCCAATTACTTTGGGATCCGACAGTTTTTGCTCAACTTCTTCCCAACGTCTTTTTATGGCTGCTAATTTATCTAACACTTTATATTGAAATTATGAATGATGAATTATAAATTATGAATACAAAAGTACAAAAAAAACTGGCATTGCCTTCGCCAATGAAATGCCATTGCCTATTGCCTACTGCCAGTTTGCATACTGTTACGCTAATATTCAAATATTCCGTTTTCTGATTTTATTGTTAATTTTTTTGTTGTTGATGCTTCTACTCTTCCAACAATTTGAGCATCTACTCCAAATGATTTTGAGATTGTAATTATATCCTCTGCAATATTTTGTGGAACATATACTTCCATACGATGTCCCATATTAAACACTTTGTACATTTCTTTCCAATCGGTGTTGCTTTGCTCCTGAATTAATTTGAACAAGGGTGGAATAGGAAATAAATTATCTTTTATTACGTGTACATTGTCCACAAAATGTAAAACTTTGGTTTGAGCGCCTCCGCTGCAATGCACCATTCCGTGGACATTTGAGCGATGGTTGTCAATTATTTTTTTAATGATGGGAGCATAAGTTCTTGTTGGTGACAAAACTAATTTACCTGCTGTTACTTCTTCGCTTCCAACATTAATTTTATCAGTCAATTTTATTTTTCCCGAATACACTAAATCTTCAGGAACAGCCGAATCAAAACTTTCAGGAAATTTTTTCGCGATTGATTTTTCAAACACATCGTGACGGGCAGAAGTTAAACCATTGCTTCCCATTCCGCCATTGTATTCAGTTTCGTAATTTGCTTTTCCCGATGAGGACAATCCAACAATTACATCTCCTGCCTGAATATTTGCATTATCAATCACATCACTTCTTTTCATGCGGCAAACAACTGTTGAGTCGACAATAATAGTTCTTACCAAATCTCCCACATCAGCTGTTTCGCCACCTGTTGAGTAAATTCCAATTCCGTAATCTCTTAATTGTTGTAATACTTCTTCTGTTCCGTTAATGATAACTGAAAGTACTTCTCCGGGAATGTTGTTTTTATTTCTTCCTATAGTTGATGACAATAAAATATTATCGATTGCGCCAACGCATAATAAATCGTCTGTATTCATCACAATTGCATCTTGTGCAATTCCTTTCCAGACAGAGATGTCGCCAGTTTCCTTCCAATATGTATATGCTAAAGATGATTTTGTTCCTGCACCATCTGCATGCATTACAATGCAATAGTTTTCGTCACCGCTTAAATAATCGGGTACAATTTTACAAAAGGCTTTTGGGAAAAGTCCTTTGTCGATTTTAGAAATCGCTTTATGGACATCTTCTTTAGATGCGGAAACGCCACGTTGATTGTATCTGTTATCGTTACTCATTAATTGACATTTTACTACTTACCCATTCGCTTCTCGACTCCGCTCGAAGTGACTGCTCGAGGTGGTACAATTTAAATTCCCTACATAAAAAAACATCCCGCACAAAAGTACGGGATGTTTTCGAATTTTTTTTCAATAAGATTGAATATTATTCAGGAGTTTCTTCTTCGCCTTCCGGTTTTGGTGGTGGCGGTGGAGGAGCAACATCCTTAGGAGCATTCGGATCAACGAAATCCTTACGCAATACAGAGAATACAGTACGTCTATTTTTCTGCATCATTGCTTCATACTCTTCTTTTGATTTTCCTTTTGTTTCTTTATTGATATACTTCTCAGTTAAAGTAGCAACAACAACTCCGTTTGCATCTTTAATTTCCACAGGAGCTTTTTCACCATATCCTTTAGCTTTTAAACGCTCAGGGTTAATCCCTTTTGTGATTAAGTAATCAACACAAGACTTAGCACGAGCTTCAGATAATTTTTGGTTAGCTGCATCAGAACCTCTGTAATCGGTGTGAGAACTTAACTCGATAACGAATGTTGGGTTATCCAACAACGTTTGATATAAGAAGTTTAATGAATCGCGTGGATTTGAAGGGTGCTCCAAATCAGCCATACCTAACAAATACAATACATCCGGGAAACGAATGAAACGCTCAATAGGAACTAAGCAGAAATCGTGTTTAAATGTTTTTGCTTCTTCAACACCTACTGTTGTTTCTTTTACTTTATCAGAACTGTTCAAGAAACCAACTGGTGCTTGTGTTGTTTTAACATCAATACCAACTTGTGTAGTAATTACATAAGAAGTATTCGGATTAACGTAACGAGCTGTTCCGTTTTCAGCAAATTTGAAATAACCTGCTTCATCTGTTTTTGTTTCAACGGATGATCCGTCAGAACCAACCAATTTAATTACAACACCGGGAATAACTTCTTTGAATTTACAATCTGTAACAACTCCTTCAATTGTAAACAACAATGGAGGAAGAACAAATGACCAAATATCATCAGCACCTTTTGAACCTTCACGGTTTGAAGAAAGATAACCTCTTTCTTTTTTACCTTCGAAAATAATTCCGAAATCATCACCTGCTGAGTTGATAGGATATTTCATATTAGTAACATTACCCCATTGGTCGTCACCTTTTTTCTCTGCTTTGAAAATATCTAAACCACCCATTCCTAAATGACCAGTAGAAGCAAAGTACATAGTACCATCTTCGTGTAAGAAAGGATAAACATCGTTTCCGGGAGTGTTGATACCAGGTCCAAGATTTACAGGAGTTCCCCACTTAGCACCTTTTTTATCATACTTACTGTACCAAATATCGTTCTCACCTTGTCCGCCAGGCATATTTGAAGAGAAGTACAAAGTCAATCCATCAGCAGATAAACATGGAGATGCGAATTTTAATGTGTCTTGACAGAAAGCTAATTTTGTTGGCTCACCCCAAGATGTTCCTTTTTTAGGAGCTGACCACAATTGGTTGTAAGTCACTTTTTTCTTGTCAACAATACAACGGGTAAAAACAATCATATCACCTTTTTTGGTGACAGCACTTAATCCTTCGTTGTCTTTTGTGTTTAATGGTTCAGGTAATGAAACAGGTGTGCTCCACTTTCCGTTTTTATCCATCATTGTTTCAAAAATATCGGAATACATTTCTCCGTTTGTTCCGTCAATAGCAGAACCGATAACTCCCGGACGCATAGATGTAAAATACAATTTGTTGTATTTCTTATCAGCATAAGAAGGAGCAAAATCAGGATCTTTTGTATTGATTAATACTACGTTTTCAACTTTGTAACGTGTTGGAGAATCTTTCCATTTCTGAGCTAACTCGCAAGACTTAGCACCATCTTCTCCGCGTGGGTCAGAAGGAACAGCTTTTTTGTAGTTGTTATATTCAATCAATGCTTCATTGTATTTTTCCAATGCTTTTTTAGCATCTGCCAAATACAATATTGCTTTCGGATCAGTATACATAGCTTTGATAGCTTTGATATACCAAGCCTCAGCTTGTTTGTTATCACCAATTAATCTGTAGCACTCAGCCGTTCTGAAAACGATAAAAGCCTTGTCTTCTTTTTTCTTCGCTTTTGTATAAGCTTTCTTGTAAAGCTCAATAGAGTTGAAATATTCAGCACTCTCAAATGCTTTTTTAGCATCTGTCATAAAATTTTTCTGAGCGAAAGCGCTAGCTGAAAATAATAGAGAAATTGCTAATACGGCAGTTAATTTTTTAAATATCTTCATAATAGATTTTTGGTTTTACGTATTAATGGGTGCTAAAATAAATAAATATTTGAAACAAAAAAATTCTTTTTGTGTCTATTTTCTTCTATTGTTGATAATCAAAAACAAGAAATCCTTGTCAAAAACTGCTTTTGACAAGGATTTAAAGGGTTTTCCCTTACTATTTGGTGAACAATAATTCGCGATATTTTGGCAAAGGCCAGCTTTCGTCATCTACCAAAATTTCGAGCTTATCTACGTGATAACGAATTACATCGAAATAGAATTTTACCTTCTCACAATATTCAATTGCCTGCTTTTTTACGTCCGGAATTGCATTGGCTTTTCTGCGTGCTTCGGTCATTTCATCCACTTTTGTTTTGATGGTATGGATATGTTCCGAGATTTCAGCAATCATTTCCATCTGAATTTGAGCGCTTTTCTTAAAATCTCCAGCAGTCATTATTTCTTTTAATCCTCTCACATTTTCAATCAATGAACTTTGATATTTAATAGCTGTAGGAATGATGTGATTCAGCGCCAAATCAGCCATTACACGTGATTCTATCTGGATTTTTTTGGTGTATGTTTCCAAATAAATATCGTAACGTGCATGTTGTTCACGCTCACTCATTACTCCATTTCTTTCAAACAAATCCATAGTTGATTTAGATACAAAAGCACTTAAAGCTAAAGGTGTTGTTTTGATGTTTGAAAGTCCACGTTTTGCAGCTTCCTTCACCCACTCTTCACCATATCCATTTCCTTCGAATCGGATTTTTTTTGAGTCTACAATACATTGACGTAATACTTGAAAAATTGCTTCATCTTTTTCAATTCCTTTGTTAATTAAAGCATCTACATCTTTTTTGAATTTTATCAATTGATCCGCCATAATAGCGTTCAACACTGTCATTGGACCGGCACAGTTTTGTGATGAACCTACTGCACGGAACTCAAATTTATTTCCTGTAAAAGCAAACGGTGATGTTCTGTTTCTATCCGTATTATCCAATAAAATATCCGGGATTTTTCCTACTCCTAATTTAAGAGCGGTTTTTTCATCCGGACTCATTTTGCCTGATTTTACTTTGCTTTCCAACTCGTCCAATACATTGGAAAGTTGAGTACCAAGGAAAACCGACATGATTGCAGGAGGTGCTTCATTTGCTCCCAAACGGTGATCGTTGTTAGCGCCTGCAATAGATGCACGTAATAAATCTGCGTTATCGTGAACCGCTTTTACTGTATTTATAAAGAAGGTTAAGAACTGTAAATTGGTTTTAGGCGTTTTACCCGGACTCAATAAATTTTTCCCTGTATTTGTTCCTAAACTCCAGTTGTTGTGCTTACCGCTTCCGTTAACACCTGCGTAAGGTTTTTCGTGCAATAACACTCGGAAATTATGTCTGCGGGCTACTTTCTCCATCACATCCATCAACAATTGATTGTGGTCAACCGCCAAATTACACTCTTCAAAAACAGGCGCACACTCAAATTGATTTGGTGCTACTTCATTGTGACGCGTTTTAATAGGAATACCTAATTTCAAAGATTCAATTTCGAAATCACGCATAAAAGAAGTTGCTCTATCCGGAATAGAACCAAAATAATGGTCGTCCAACTGTTGTCCTTTTGCAGGAATATGTCCGAACAATGCTCTGCCTGTCATTGCTAAATCCGGGCGCGCATTAAACAATGCATCATCCACTAAAAAATATTCTTGCTCCCAACCTAAGGTTGCGTTTACTTTTGTTACGTTTTTATCAAAGTACTGGCACACATCTACAGCAGCTTTATCAATAGCAGATAATGCTTTTAATAATGGTGTTTTAAAATCCAATGCTTCACCTGTATAGGAAACAAAAATGGTAGGAATACACAATGTTTTTCCAATCACAAAAGCCGGAGATGTTGGATCCCAAGCCGTATAACCACGTGCTTCAAATGTGTTACGGATTCCACCATTCGGGAAAGAAGATGCATCCGGTTCTTGCTGAACTAACTGTCCGCCCCCAAAACGCTCGATTGCTCTTCCACCTTCTGTAGGTTCAAAAAACGCATCGTGTTTTTCAGCCGTTGTTCCTGTTAATGGTTGGAACCAGTGTGTGTAATGTGTTGCTCCTTTAGAATTTGCCCAAGCTTTCATAGAAGAAGCCACTTGGTCGGCCATCTTTCTATCAATTTGAGTTCCTTGTTGCATTGCAGCCATTACGCTTTCAAATGCTTCTTCTGAAAGATATTCACGCATAGCATCGATGCCAAATACGTTTTCTCCGAAAAATTCAGACACCTTGTTATTAGGCATGTGAACGTCAACAGGCACTCTTGAAAGTACCGTTTCTAATGCTTTAAATCTGTGGAAGGCCATTTTTTAGTTGATTAAGTTAATTGGTTAGTAAGTTAATTAGGTTAAATATGTAAAAAAGAGGGGGTCAACCCTTATAAAATCAAATTTTCGACACAAAAGTATAAAAAAGAGGGGGTGCTTGGTGAAAAAAGTGATAAATTTTTATTAACACCCCCTATTTTTTAGTTAATAGTGAATGGAAAATAGTAAAAAGCGGGAGTTGAGGTGGTTTTTAGGGAATGGAAATGAAAATTTCAAATTCCAGATTACCTAGAATTTACTTTTTGAAGTATTCTTTATTTTGTCTTTGTAAGCTCTCCAAAATAATAATACAAAGACAACAAATGGAAAAACAACACATATTATAACAGATGCTCCCACATAATTTAATCCTATAAATCCGAAACTTTGTAAAAAATGTTGTGAACAAAGAAAAGCTTCATGCGAAAACTTCGCAAAATCAGGAATAAAAGCCAAGAAGAGAATGACAAAAATGCCAAAAGAAATTTTCAAATAATGGAAGCGAAAAATTTTATCGAGAAGAAAAAGATAAACGAAAGGAGCAATAATGTAATAAACAATAATATTTATTTCCTGATAAGTAAGGTGAGTTAATTCTGAAATGAAAACCAAAAATCTGTATACAATATCAAAAATCGAATTCATACTATTTGGAATCTGAAATTTGAAATTACTTCATCGTATCCTCAATCGCTTTCCCTTCCTCCTTTACAACACTTCCTGCTTCTTCCAATTGCTTTTTCATTCCTTCGCCTGCTTTATTTATTTCGGCTTGTATTTCGGAAGTATGTTTATTTAATTCTTCTTTAAATCCATCTGTACCTTTTGCAATTTCGTTTTGGATTTGATTTTTTGCATCGTTGATCTCACGGATTCCTTTTCCCAAGCCTTTTGCCAAGCCGGGTAATTTGTCGGAGCCGAAAAACAGAATGATTATTAAAACCACTATGGCTACTTCACCTCCACCAAGATTTAAGAATATGAGAATTGAGTTTAACATTTTATGCCGGATGTCGGACGATTGATGTCGGACAAAATTTGTATTACAAAGTTACGGAAAAAAGAAACCCAGACGATAAATGTCTGGGTTCTCAAAATTATTTTTTTCCAGGGATTATTTTTTCTCCGGATCTGCTTTATCTCTTTCCAAATCAATTACGATTGGAGTAGCGATACAGATAGAAGAATAAGTTCCGATAGCGATACCGATCAACAATGCGAATGCAAATCCTTTGATTGTTGCTCCACCAAATAAGAAGATGGCTAACATTACAAAGAAAATTGTTAAAGCTGTATTGATGGTACGACTCAAAGTACTGTTCAAGGCGTAGTTGATTACTTTCACTCTTTCGTTTTTATCTAAATCGGATTTGTTGCGCTCCGTTAAATATTCACGTATTCTGTCGAACACAACAACCGAATCCACCATCGAGTAACTCATAACGGTTAAGATAGCTGCGATAAAGTCTTGTGTGATCTCCAACGAGAAAGGTAAAATTCCATCGAAAATTGTGTATACTGATAATACAATAAACACGTCATGGAACAAGGCCACAACCGCACCAAAACCGTATTGCCATTTTTTGAACCGGATAAAGATGAAGATAAACATTACCAAGCAGGATAATAATACTGCCCATACTGCTTTTGTTTTAATATCACGCGATACAGTTTCTCCAACTTTTTGAGAACCCATTATCTGATATTTTTCTCCTAATGTATTTAATCCTTCTTTTAATTTATCCTCAACTGCAGTTTCAATAGTTTCAGATGTAGAATCAATCAAATAAGTTGTCGTTACACGAACCTGAGAACCACCTTCACCATAAGTTTTTACTTCCGGTGCTTCACCAAAACTTACTTCTAAAGCATTACGAACTTCTTCCGTTGTTTTAATATTATCAAAACGAACAATGTAAGAACGACCTCCTTTGAAATCCACACCCAAACTAAATCCGCCTTTTTTCACATAAGAGAAAATACCTCCTGCAATAATTAATGCAGAGAAGATATAATACAACTTACGTTTTCCAACGAAATCAATTTTGAAATTTTTGAATGCATGAGCCGTCATTTTATTACCGAAAGGAATTTCTTTTCCTTTTCCTAACCAACGGTCGAACACCAAACGAGTGATAAAAATCGCACAGAATAAAGAAGAGATAATACCAATGATTAATGTAGTAGCGAAACCTTGAATTGGTCCTGTTCCGAATACATACAAGATAATACCTAATAATAAACCTGTGATGTGTGAATCGATAACCGATGACATCGCATTTTTATAACCTTCTTTAATTGCAACAGCTGTTGTTTTACCAAGATTTAATTCCTCACGTACACGCTCGAAAATCAAGATGTTTGCATCCACCGACATCGCAATAGTTAATACGATACCAGCAATACCAGGCAATGTTAACACGGCTCCGAATGAAGCAAGAATTCCAATTACAAAGAAGTTATTGATAACCATGGCAAAATCTGCCACCCAACCTGCTTTGCTGTAATACAAGCCCATAAACACAAGTACTAAAAGCAATGCTATGATTGTAGAAGTAAATCCTTTTGAAATTGCTTCCGCTCCTAAAATAGGACCAACAGTTTCTTCAGCAACAATTTGTGCACGTGCAGGTAATTTACCCGCTTTTAAAATCGTAACTAAATCGGTTGCTTCAGGCAATGTGAAATCTCCTTCAATAGAAGTAGAACCACCCGGAATTTCACCATTGATTACAGGGTAAGAATAAACACTGTTATCCAAAACAATGGCAACACATTTTCCAACATTGTCACGCGTTAATTTTCTCCAAACTTTTGCAGCATCGGTGTTCATGTTCATTGAAATGTTTGGTGTACCACCTCCATTTTGATCATAAACCACACGAGCATCTGTAATAATATCTCCTGATAATGGAGCAGCGCCTTTAGTTGCTGAACCATCCATTGCCATTAACTGCAATACTTTTCCTTCTAAGTCAATTGCTTTGTATGTCCAGAAGAAACGAGTGTGAGGTTTGAAAATAGATTTGATTTTCGGATGACGTAAGTACTCACCAATTTTAGCTGTATCAGTAACCAATGCACGGCCAACAATCGGACCTTTACCTAAACCTTGAATTTCATTTTTCTCGTTATAAGTATAAGCAGGACTTAAAATAGATAACAATGGATTGTCTCTTCTGATCTTTTCTGTTGAATCAGCTGCAGAAGTTGCAACTTTATTTGAATCTGGTTTTTCTCCTAACTGAGCTGCCAAAGATTTATTCTCACCTGTTTTAGAAGTATCAGGAACAACTGTTTTAGGATCAGCAATTTTTGCAGTAGCTGATGTATCTGGCTTTGAAGTTGTATCAATTACTGCTGCCGGATTTAAAATTTCTTTTAAACGTTTATTCGACTCGATTAATGAAGCATAAATTCCACCATCTTCTTGTCCGTTATCATAAGCAATCCAGAACTCCAAATTTGCAGTTCCTTGCAATAATTTACGAACACGTGCTTTATCTGTAACACCTGGTAATTCAATAAGGATACGACCAGAAGTAGCTAAACGTTGAATGTTCGGTTGAGTAACACCAAATTTATCGATACGAGTACGCAATGTTTTTTCAGATGTTTCGATAGCCTCATCCATACGGTTACGTAAGAATTTCAACACATCTTCATCAGAAGTATTAAAATCAATTTTCCCTTTTAACTCAATAGTCTGGAAATTGATAGCTAAACGACCTGATGGATTTAATTTTTTATATTCTTCACCAAAAAGTGTTACATAATCTTTAGCAGAAGTTTTTTGAGCCGCAGTAGCATTTTCCAAAGCTTTAATAAAAGCAGGGTCGTTACTATTTTTTGATAATCCTTTGATAATTTCAGTTATATCCACTTCCAAAGTCACGTTCATACCACCTTTCAAGTCCAAACCTAAGTTTAACTGACGGTCACGAACTTCTTCGTAAGTATATTTCAATGGACCAAAGTCAATAACAGCAAGCTTCTTAAGAGAATCTAAATAAAGTGTTTTTCTAGCATTTTTCACCGAATCCAAATACGCTGATTCAGACTTAGCTTTTTTGGAAGCTTCAACAATGTCTTTATGGGTAAGAAATTCTTCAGAGTATACTTTCGCATCCTTTTCGATATTAACACCTACATAAGTAAACATTAAATAATAAGCACAGGCAAGAGTCAATAAAATCGCAAACAGCCTGATAGCGCCTTTGTTCTGCATAATTGTTTTTTTTAGTTGATTAAGTTAAATAAGTAAATTAGAAATTTGGGCTGTCCCCAATTAACCTAATTACCCTATTTAACTATTTTACTTTTTAAATTAAGGGTGCAAATATAGAATAACAATTATTATTTACCAATTTTTGGGCGATTTGGTTGAATTTGGGGTTTTTGTGTTAAATTTGGAGAACATCCCCCTCACAAAACGGTTAAATCCGGCAATAGCAATACATAACCTAAAAGCCATTTAATTCGTTATATTTGTATGTATAATTTTACCATGAAACCATTCAAGAATATACTTCTTTCAACATCCCTCTTTTTTGCAATCAATACTGGTGTTTCCCAGCCATTTATGGAATGGTATGACAGCATTCAGGTAAAAATCGGAGCTTCAACTCTTGCAAATCCATGGGCAGGTGGATTAAATTTTATTCAGGCTTCCAACATTGACATGAATATGGATGGGATTAAAGATTTATTTATGTTCGACAGGACGGGAAATAAAGTCCGTACATTCATTAATAACGGAACAGCAAGCACTGTTGATTTTAAATACGACCCTTATTACGAAACCAAGTTTCCAAAACTACACGATTGGGCATTGTTAGTGGATTATAACTGCGATGGCAAAGAAGATATTTTTGGTTATTCTGATTATGGCGGAGGATTTAAAATTTATAAAAACACCTCAACAATAGTAACCGGATTACAATTTACACTTGTAACTAATTTACAGTACTCTATTTATAATCCACCTTCCGGTTCGCTTATTAACTTGTATGTAAGTTCGGCTGATATTCCTGCTATCAGCGATATTGACAATGATGGCGATATGGATGTGGTGACATTTGCAATCACTGGAAGCTATATGGAATACCATAAAAATATGAGCATGGAATTGTATGGCACTTGCGACAGTTTAAAATTTCAAATGGCAAATCGCTGTTGGGGATATGCATCTGAGCATCCGTTAAATAATAATTATACTCTTTTTGATACTTGTGTCGGTAATGTAAGCAGTCCGGAATTAAAACCAATCGATCCGGAAGAACGTTCCGCTTCAAGACATTCGGGTTCTTGTCAATTGTGCATTGATTTGGATGGAGATGTAGATAAAGAATTTATTGTTGGAGATATTTCCTACAATAATTTAACGATGCTTACGAATGGTGGAACGTTAACTGATGGAAGTTTTACAGCAAAAGACACAATCTTTCCGGCAAACAATGCAAGCACCACTGCCGTTGATTTAACTATTTTTCCTTGTGCATTTTATGCAGACATTAATTATGACGGAGTTAAAGATTTAGTTGTTAGTCCGAGCGCACCCAACGTTTCTGAAAATTTTAACAGTGTTGTTTATTATAAAAACAATGGCACAAATAGTTTTCCTGTTTTCCAATTCCAACAATCAAATTTGTTGCAGGACAATATGATTGAAGTGGGCGAAGGTTCTTATCCTGTGTTTTTTGATTATGATAATGACGGTTTGAAAGATTTATTCATTGGAAATTATGGCTATTGGGGCACTTCGGGATATGCACATCAAATTGCTCAATTTAGAAATACCGGCACAGCAACCGTACCAATTTTCGAATTAGTAACACGTGATTATGCTGGATTAAGTTCTTTAGGAATTACAAACATGATTCCTGCCTTCGGTGATTTGGATGGCGATACCGATTCAGATATGATGATTGGAGGATACGATGGCAAATTGCATTACTTTAGAAATACAGCTGCCATTGGAAGTACAGCAAATTTTGTTTTGATTTCACCAAATTTTCAAAATTCATTCGGAAGAGTAATTGATGTTGGCGATTATGCTGCTCCGCAAATTGTGGATATGGATGCAAATGGAACAAACGATTTAGTTATTGGCGGAAGAAACGGTAAGCTTGCTTATTTCAGACACAGCGGAGCAACTGCAATTCCAGTTATGGATTCAATAACTTATTTTTTTGGCGGAGTTACGGTTAACTTACCCGGATATTTTACTGGATACAGTTATCCATTTGTTTTCAAACAAGGCGGAGTAACAAATATGTTGGTTGGAAACGAAAGTGGTTTTTTAAGACGATACAACAACATTGATGGAAATTTAGGTGGAATATTTACTTGGGTAGATTCTACCTTTATGGATATTTCTCAAGGAAACCGAACAGCACCAAACGGAGCAGACATAAATAATGATGGGCTTATGGATTTGATTGTTGGAAATTACCAGGGCGGAGTTTCTTTTTACAAAGGAGTTACTGCACTTACAACTTCCAGCATTGATAATTTTATTCGATTTAATTTCGACCTTTTCCCTAATCCTGCAAATAATAGTTTTACTATTCGTATTCTTAACGAAGAAAATAAAGTTTATGAATTGGAAATTTTCAATGTGATGGGACAGCTTATCTCTTCAGAGAAAATAATAAATAATATAATTGTAATTCCTACAGAAACTTTTTCTCAAGGAATGTATATTTGTAAAGTTTCTGAAGTGAATGAAAAAGGGCAAAAGCAATCTGGGTCGTTAACTAAGAGGATTATTATACGACACTAGCAACCTAGATTGTCGTCATGCCGTGCTGCGACACGGCATCTCATCCTTAAAAAACAGATCCCGTGTCGTGGCACGGGATGACGGTTAAAATGAACATACTTCGTATTTATATTTTTAGTTTCTTTTTTCTTATTTCCTCTCTTCTTTCCGCTCAACCATATTTTCAATTCTACGACAGTATTCCTGTAAAAATTTCGGGAAGTTTTATTTCCAATCCATGGGCAGGAGGATTAAATTTTGTTCAGGTTTCTAATATCGATTTGGATATTGATGGAAAAAAAGATGTTGTTACATTTGATAGAAGTGGAAATAAATTACGCACATTTATAAATAATGGAACTGTTGGAGCAGTTGATTTAACGTACACTCCACAATACGAATCAAAATTTCCAAACCTACACGACTGGGCTTTATTTGTGGATTACAATTGCGATGGCAAAGAAGATATTTTTGCTTTTTCAGATGTTGGAGTTGGAATAAAAATTTATAAAAATATTTCTTCTGCTTCAACAGGATTACAATTTGTTTTAGTTGAAGATTTATTACAAGCGAAATACAATCCGCCTTCTGCAACACTTTCTAATTTATATATTACACCTGTTGATATTCCAGCATTTTGTGATATTGATAATGATACAGATATTGATATTATCACTTTTGCAAATAGCAGTACATATATAGAATATCATCAAAATCAAAGCATGGAACTTTATGGAACATGTGATAGTTTGATTTTTGAAATGGCAAACAAATGCTGGGGCTATGCTGCAGAAAGTGCTATGAGCAATTCATTTACTTTGGATGACACTTGTATTTCAAATGTTTCAAGTCCTGAATTAACTGACACCGCCTCTGAGCAACGTTCATCTGTCCATTCGGGTGGAAGTGAATTGTGTTGGGATTTGGATGGTGACGGAGATAAAGAAATTATTGTTGGAGATCTTTCATTTAATAATTTAACGATGCTTACAAATGGTGGTACACCAACCGCTGGTCACTTTACAGCTATTGATGCTAATTTCCCTGCAAATAATTTAAGCACTATTGCTGCTAACACAACTGTTTTTCCTGCAGCATATTCTGTTGATATGGATTACGATGGAGTGAAAGATTTAATTATTAGTCCGAATGCACCCAACTATTCAGAAAATACTAGCAGCGTTATCTATTATAAAAACAACGGAGCAAATAATTTTCCCGATTTTGATTTTGTGCAAAGTAATTTATTGCAAGACAATATGATTGAAGTAGGAGAAGGTGCATATCCAGCATTTTTTGATTACGACAATGATGGATTGAAAGATTTATTTGTTGGAAATTATGGTTATTACGGTTCTACTTTCCAACCAAAAATTGCTCAGTTTAGAAATATTGGAACAGCAGCAAATCCCGAATTTGATTTAATTACTTTGGATTACGCTAGTCTGAGTGCATTAAGTATTTTGAACATGGTTCCTGCTTTTGGTGATTTGGATGCAGATACCGATGCAGATATGATTATTGGTGGTGTTGACGGGAAACTGCATTATTTTGAAAATACTGCCCCTGTTGGTTCAACAGCAAATTTTGTTTTAACAGAAGCCAATTTAAAAAATTCAAATAACAGAGTAATTGATGTTGGGGATTATGCTACTCCTCAAATTGTAGATGTGGATGGAGATGGAAAAAATGATTTAGTTATTGGAGCAAGAAACGGAAAACTTGCTTATTATAATCATATTGGAAGCGGGACAAGTCCAATACTTTCAATGGATTCAATTTCTCATTTTTGGGGAGGAGTTAAAGTGAATCGTCCAACATATTTTATTGGCTACAGTTATCCCTTTTTATTTAAGCAAGGTGGAATTTCAAAATTAATGGTTGGTGCAGAAAGTGGTTACTTGCAAATTTATGATAGCATTGATGGAAACCTTGGAGGAACATTTACAAAAACAGATACAACTTATTTAGATATTTTTCAAGGAACAAGAACAGCTCCAAACGGTGCAGATATCAACAATGATGGCTTAATGGATTTAATGGTGGGAAATTATGCAGGCGGACTTTCATTTTATAAAGGAACAGCCAGCTTTGTTTCTGTTGCTGAAAATACAATTGATTTTAACACAGAGCTTTTTCCAAATCCAACAAACAATAGTTTTACAATTCGAATTTTAGCGGAAGAAAATAAAAAATATGTTTTAGAAGTTTATAATGTAATGGGACAACTTATTACATCTGAAAAAATTGAAAACAATATAATCTCTATCAGCACTCAACAACTTCCACAAGGAATGTATATTTGTAAAGTTTCGGAAGTAGATGCAAAAGAAAAGAAACAGAGTGCTGCGTTGACTAAGAGAGTGATTGTTCAGCACTAGCTTTTTGAATCGTCAAATTCTAACACCGATAACACACACATCGTCTATTTGTTCCAATTTCCCTTTCCAGTTTTCAAATGTTTCATTCAGCATATTTTTCTGTTCTTTAACTGGTTTTTCATAAATAGAAATAAGCAGATTTTTTAACTGACTGTATTTGAATTTTTTTCCTTTTTCACCTCCAAATTGATCCGCATAACCGTCAGTAAAAAGATATATGGATGTTCCTTTTTCCAATTGAAATTCATGATTTACAAACGGCTGCATATCGTCATTATAACCGATACATTGTTTATCCGGTTTTATTTCATCCAAAGTCTTGTCTTTTAACAAATACAATGGATTATTTGCACCTGCCCATTGTATTTTTTTTGTTTTCAAATCCACACGAATAATAGACATATCCATTCCATCATTTGTTTCCTGCTGCTTTCCTGATTGCCTTAACTCTTTTACAACTTTATTACGCAGTAGATTAAGAATTTCAGCTGGCGAATACAATTCACTGCTTGCTGTAATTTCATTTAAAAAAGCAATACCTAACATACTCATAAACGCACCTGGAACACCATGCCCTGTGCAATCTACAGCAGCAAGATAGAACTGACCCTCTTTTTCAAGTGCCCAATAAAAATCTCCACTTACAATATCTTTTGGTTTAAATAAAATAAAGTGTTCTGGCAAGTGACTTGTTACGTGATCTTGCTCTTTCAGTAATGCATCTTGAATTCTCTTCGCATAATTTATAGAATCAATAATATCTTTGTTTTTTTCTTCAACTATTTCTTTTTGTAATTCTATAATTTTCTTCTGCTCTTCTGTTTGCTTGTTTTTTTCCTCGATTAATTTTTTTTGTTTTCGAGCAATCCTGAGTGCACGAAAAACATAACCGGCAAAAAGAAACACCAAAATCAATCCAATAGAAACAAACAGCAAAACCATTTTTTGTTTCTTACTATCCACTTCTGCTATGGCATCTTTTTTATCCTGCTCTGCTTTAGCCTGAGCTTCCTTTTTCTCAAACTCGTAGGTAATTTCTTTGCTGGCAATTTCTTTATCTTTTTCTTTATTATAAAGTGAATCTTTTATGTGAACAGAAGTTTGAAAATGCTCTAGAGCAAGAGAATACTTTCCAGTTTTTTTATACAAATTACTTAAGCATTCGTGATTTAGTCTTATTTCATCCTGAGAGCCCATTTCCTCAGACATTGCAAGTGCTCTTTTAAAATATGACTCGGCCTCACTATATTTATCAGTAGCAGAATAAACACTTCCAATAGTACGAAGACCCGGTGCAATTAAATTTTTAGAACCCAGCTCTTCTTTTAATTTTAAGGATTTCAATAAATATTCAAGCGCCTCTGTATAATCTTTTCTTTCATAATAAATACTACCAATATTTCCCAAACTTCTAGCAACTCCAGGTTTGTATTTAAGTTGCTGTGTCATTTTCAAAGCATTAAAATAACAACTGAGTGCTTTTGTATAATTTTTCTGATCACCATAAACTCCACCCATGTTTCCTAAATGTCTAGCCACACCAGGTTTATTTCCAAGCTCTTCATCCATCTTTAAAGCTCGTTCATAATAATGTAGTGTCTTTTGATAGTTCTTAAGTTTATGATACACAATTCCGATATTACCAAGATCGGTAGCTATTTCTTTTTTGCTCCCTAGTTCTTCATCCAGCTTAAGCGCCTGAAAATAATAATCGAGTGCTTTACCATAATCAGCTTGTTTTCTGTAAACTATGCCAACATATCCAAGTGTATTTGCTTTACTAATTTTTATTCTCCGTGTTTGTGATGCACTCAAATTTTTCAAAGCCAAAAGTTCTTCCCACAGCTCAAGAGATTTTTTGTAAAAATCCATTGAGGCGATATAATTGTCTTTATCATCATTAAATGAACCTAAATGATAATAGGAAACGCCCAATCCTATTTTTATTTCTATTTCCATTGCAGGATCAAGATTGTTCGCTAATATTTTTTCAGACAACTGCAGTGCCTCTGTACTTAAAACAATAGCAGTATCCGAATCGTTATAGCTTAACAACCAAGCCAAAGCATTTAAGTGAGTAACTCTTGCTGTATCTGCAATGCAAGGCTTATTACAATGCGGCAGGTCTTTTTTGAGAAGATTTGATATTGAATCTATTTTGGATTGTTCTGCAAAAGAGGAAAAGCAAGAAAGAAGAATAGCAAAAAAAACAATATACCTTTTGGCAATATTCATAGCAATGGGAGATAGTTGAAAAAAAAATTGCGTTTCAAAACAAATCTAACAAAAAAGGAGCTCCGTAAAACGAAACTCCTTTATTATTTAATACTAATATTTTTTATTTCACCATCAATTTTTGTGTGGTAGTTCCTTCATTTGTCTCAGCAACTACTGAATAAACACCAGCACTCCACTCATGAGTATCAATAAAATAGTTTGTACTTCCTATTTTAAAATCACCACTGTGAATTACCTGAACTAACTTTCCAGTTATATCAGTAACAAAAAGTTTTCCGTTTAATTTACGCTCAGTAATAAAAGGAATACAAGTAATACCGTGACTAGGATTTGGGTAAAGAGTAGTAGAAAAAACTTCTGAAAGGTTTTCGTTTACTCCAACCGGAGCAAGTACTCTGAACTGCCACCAACCAGCAGGAGCCGGCATAGGACGAACTTGTTGCTTACCGCTGTTTGCTTGTCCTCGTATATAATAAAATATTTGTGTGCCAACAGGTTGAGCTGGAATATATCCTGTCCAAGTATCAGTAACTGCACTTGTAAGCGTCATTGTTAAAGGAGCATAAGCAGTAGTTGTATCTGTTGTCCAATACACCTGAGCATTTGCAATTCCTGTTTTATGTTGAATAATTGCATCTACTTGGTAAGGAACGGTTGTATTGTATGTATCAGGAAGATTGTTGTGAACAATTCTCAATGGATCTTTTACACCAACACTGTGAGTGATACAATGAATAACACCACTTTGAGAAATTAAGTTTGCACTTGCATTGTCTGCATCAATCGTCACAACTTTATAACCTGGCATATTTTGTTTAATAATTCTAACAGCTGTAGTATCGTATTCTTCACGATATACCGGCATAATGATAGTTTTATTTACAATCACAAAGTTTGAATACGTTCTGTAATATGCTCCACCAAATGGAGTACCTGCATAACTTCCACCAGTACTTGGCGGCATTGGGATACGCACAATTTTATATGGATTTCCCCAAGGATCGTTAAAATTGCTTAATACATAAGCGATGTTTGCTTCAATTTGCGGTCCATCAGAAATTCCTGTTGGAAATTCACCTACTAAAATTGTTTTCTCATCTAAATATTTCATGTGCATATCAATGTGGTGAATTCCATCATATGGAAGTTCGTCCATTTTGATATAACGGTTAATTCCGTGATAATCCTGAACAATAGAATTTATTACAGGCTCGGTATGGTTAGGATAAGCCAATGAATATGTTCCAGCTCCATCGTTTTCATCTAAAATAAGTTTGGATGCAAAAGCCGTTTCAATTCCATCTATCATCCAGTTTCCACCTGTATTCATTAAATTATTTGGTGAAAGTATTGTTTGATAAAGAGGTACATTTAAAAATGAAGCTGTAGAAATTGGCATATCATCATCATCCGGACGAGGACGATTGTATATCCAATCAACTAAAATCAATGAATCTACATCGCCAAAATAACCTGTGTTTGCAGCATAATCGCGAATCCAGATAGAGTTAAATGCTACTTCAATAAATTTCAGATTAGTAAGAGGAATTCCGTTAGATGTCAAATCAGATTTTACAGCATTTGAATCGGCACAGTGAATAATTACATTACACTCCAATTGTGCTGCTGCAACTATTTGACGGTGAATAGATGGAAAAGCTGTCCATGTAATTAACAATGCTTGTTGTTCTTCCCATTGTGCTGCTGTACGCACAGGCAATGGCGGAGGCGTTGTAATTGGCGCTCTATACAATGGATTAGGTGCTTTATTGATTCTGCTTTGTAAATAAGCATCCATTTTCAATTCTTCACCAGGCGCAAAGCCTTTCGGAAGAGTGCTTGGTTCTTGAGCAAATCCAATAATTGCCAGATTTAAAAATGCGATAGAAAGTAAAAGTTTTTTCATTTTAAAGAGATTTATATCAAAAATACATTATTTCGACCCTGAAAACAAGTTTTTTATGCAGAAAAACATCTCTATATTTGCCGAGGTGAACAATTATATTAAAAAATATCTCGCTGTACTTTTTCTTTTTCTTTTGTTATTCCCATTAACAGAAAAGGCTTTGCATGCTTTTGAGCATCACGATGATATACACTGTTCTATTACCGACAAACATTTTCATGAACAAGAACACGAATGTTCTATTTGCGACTTTACAATTACCGATTCGAATGGAATTCCTTGCACGGATGTTTCATTTGTAATTTCTTCACAAAAATTTTCTTACACTGAATTTATTTCCGGACTAAGTATTCCTTATGCTTATTCCAATTTACCTTCCCGTGCCCCACCAATGGCTTAATTTTTTGAATCTTATTGTCGAGGTAAAAAAACAGTCGACATATTATCGATTAAAAATTAAGCATACATTATGAAAACATATTTATTGATTGCGCTCATTTTTTTGAGTGCAACAACTATTTCGGCTTTAAATGCTGATTTAGGAAAAACAACTTTATCAGGTAAAATAACTGATAATACAACCGGAGAAGTTATTACCGGAGCTACACTTTATATTCCCGATTTAAAAACGGGAGCAATTAGTGGATTGGATGGAACTTATAAAATTGAAAATCTTCCTCAAACAAAAATATTAATTCAGGTAAGTTTTTCGGGTTACAAAATGATTATCGAAACGATTGATTTATCTTCAATCTCTACAAAAGATTTTGCTTTGGAACTTTCTGCAAAAGAAATTAACGAAGTAATTGTTACTGGCTCATCGCAATCAGGTGAAAGAAACAGAACTGCAACTCCAATAAGTATTGTTACAAAAACACAATTGCTTCAAAATGCTTCTACTAACATTGTTGATGCTATGGCAAAACAACCAGGTATCTCACAAGTAACAACCGGAGCTGGAATTTCTAAACCTGTCATCAGAGGATTGGGATACAACCGTGTTGTTGTTGTAAATGATGGCATTCGGCAAGAAGGACAACAATGGGGAGACGAGCACGGAATTGAAATGGATGAATTTTCAATAAACAAAATTGAAATTTTAAAAGGACCCGCGAGTTTAAGCTATGGCTCAGATGCAATTGCAGGAGTAATAAATATGTTGACTGCTCCGACTCTACCCGATGGAAAAATAAATGCAAACATTCTGGCAAACTATCAAACGAATAATGGTTTAATTGCTTATTCCGCAAACTTAACAGGAAATCTAAAAGGATTTATTTGGGACATACGATATAGCAATAAAATGGCTCATGCTTATCAAAACAAATACGATGGTTATGTTTTGAATTCTGGATTTAAAGAAAATACTGTTGGTGGAATTATCGGACTTAATAAATCATGGGGATATTCACATTTGCATTTTAATATGTATGAATTAACTGCTTCAATTGTAGAAGGAGACAGAGATAGCGCATCAGGAAAGTTTATTAAACCTGTTGTTATAAATGACTCTACCGAAGAAATGGTAATTGCTGAAGATACAGATTATAAAAATTATTCAGAGGGAATTCCTTTTCAAAAAATCAAACATTATAAAGCAGTTTTGAATAATAATTTTGTAGTCGGACAAGGAAGTGTGAAAGCAATAATAGGGTTTCAACAAAATCACCGACAGGAATTTGGCAATGTTTTTAAACCAAAAGAATACGGTTTATACTTTTTATTAAATACTATTAATTACGATTTGCGTTATGTGTTTCCTGAAAAAAAGAAATTAAATATTTCAATAGGAGTAAATGGGATGCAACAAACATCACAAAATAAAGGAATAGAGTTTTTAGTTCCTGAATATAATTTATTTGACATTGGAGGTTTTGTAATCGTAAAAAAATCGTTTGGCAAATTGGATTTAAGTGCAGGAATCAGATATGACAATAGAAAACAAAATAGCAAGGATTTATATTTGGATTCATTAGGTACAAAGACGGATGTTACAGACTCAACCAGTTTTCACCAGTTTACAAAATTCAATTCTACTTTTTCAGGAATATCTGCAAGCGTTGGCGCAACATATCAATTTACTGAAAGTGTATACGCTAAACTAAATGTAGCAAAAGGGTATCGTGCGCCAAACATTTCAGAACTTGGTGCAAATGGAGAACATGAAGGAACGGGAAGATTTGAAATTGGCAATCCGGATTTAAAAGCAGAAAGCAGTTTACAATTTGATTTAGGATTAGGATTAAACTCCGAACACATTACAACTGAAGTTGATTTGTTTCACAACACGATTGATAATTTTATTTTTTTGCAAAAGCTAAATAGTTTTAATGGAGGAGATTCTATAACTAATGGTGCAAACACTTTTGAGTTTGTTCAAGGCAATGCTACATTATTAGGAGGAGAAATCAGTATTGATATTCACCCTCATCCTGTTCACTGGTTGCATTTTGAAAATTCATTTTCATTTGTTCAGACAACACAAAAAAACCAACCAGATTCTTTAAAACACTTACCATTGATTCCCGCTCCAAAGTTAGTTTCGGAGCTGAAGGCTGATGTTACGAAATTGGGAAAATTTATTTCAAATGCTTATGTATGTCTTGAGTTAGAAAATTATTTTGAACAGAATAAATTTTATTCAGCTTTTGGGACTGAAACAAAAACTCCAGGTTATAGTTTGATAAATTTAGGATTAGGAGGAGATATTGTTAGAAAAACAAAAACAATTTGTTCAATATATATAAGTGTAAACAACGTAACGGATGTTGCTTATCAAAATCATTTAAGCAGATTAAAATATGCTCCCAAAAACAATACAACAGGAAGAAAAGGTGTTTACAATATGGGTAGGAATATTAGTTTAAAACTTCTGATACCATTAGAGTTGAAGAAATAAATTAACATCATCTGGTTATTGAAACCATTCTATATTTGATGATGATTGATGACAGTATAGTAAGTAGAGCAATTACACAAATTGCTGTTTCAATATTAAACACATCAGCAATTACGCCTGTAAGAATTGCACCAATTGCATATCCTAAATCTCTCCATAATCTAAATGTTCCAAGACTTTTTGCTCTGTCTTGTGGATTTGTATTTTCTGCAATAGTTGCCAAAAAAGTAGGGTACACCATTGCTGTTCCCCAACCAAGTAGTATGGAAAGAAAAACAAAATGCAGAAATGTACTAGCAAATAGTAGAAATAAGAGCGCAATTCCCTGAAGAAACATTCCCCAAAACAACATACTCTTTTTAGAGAAATGATCTGCCATCTTTCCAGTAATTAATTGTCCAAGTCCCCAAACGGCAGGATAGACTGCAGTAATAATTCCGATTTTTTCTAAAGAGAAATCTTTTTGAGCTAAAAGAATTGGGAAAATTCCCCACACCATTCCATCATTCAAATTATTAATTAATCCAGCTTGAGTAACGGAGCTCAGATTTCTATCTTTCCAAGTTGTATCCCAAAAAATATTTTTTAGTGGTGGTATTTTATTCAAACCTATTTCTTGTTCAACATGGTTCGATGTATCTTTTACAAAAAGTAAACTTGTAAAAAAACCTAAGAACACCAGAACAATTCCGATGTAGAAAGGATATGGTCTTAGTCCGTACTCTCCTGCTATCCATCCCGTAAGAAATGCAACGAATGCAACAGAAAGGTAACCTGCAAATTCATTTATTCCCATTGCAAATCCTCTTTGTTTTTCTCCTACCAAATCTATTTTCATTACCACAGTACTACTCCATGTTAATCCCTGATTTATTCCCAATAAAATATTGGCAGTAATAATCCAATTCCAGTTGGGTGCATACATCAAAATGAAAGGGACAGGAATTCCAATTAACCAGCCAACGACAAGAAGATTTTTTCTTCCTAATTTGTTTGCTAAACTTCCTGTGTAATAATTTGCAATTGCTTTTACAATTCCAAAAACAATAATAAAAGAAAGGATGGCTGTTTTAGCGGCAATGTCAAATTCGGATTCAGCAATTTTAGGAAGAATGGATCTTTCCAATCCAACCATTCCGCCCACAAATGCATTTACAATTACTAATAAAGTAAATTGTTTCCAGTTTTCTTTGAGTCCGAGTTGTACCGTTGACATAATCTTGCTTATAACTGAAGCAAAATTAGGCTTAGTGAATGAGGAAGTACTTTACATATGATAAATAATCAACGAATGCCTCTTATACGACTTAGGCTGACTTGGGTAATACCCAGATAAGAAGCAACAAATTTCAAAGGCACTCTTTTCAATACATCTGGCGCTTCTTTAATAAGTGCTTTATATCTTTCTTCAGCAGTATGAAATTGAATACCTTCTATTCTATCAATCGTTCCAACATAAGCAGCTTCAAATATTAAACGAAACAATCTCTCAATTTCCGGGAATTTGTCATACAACTTAAATAGTTGTGTAGAATTTATAGCGATTAACTCAGAATCTTCTAATACTTGTATTGCTTTTCTGGATGTTTTTCCAGTAAATAAACTTTCTACTCTTGCTATAATATTATTTTCAAATGCAAAACTTTCTGTGATATCTATATCATCTTTAAAATAATAAATACGGGCAACACCTTTTTTAATAAAATAAATTGTCTTACAAGTATGACCAATGGGTTGCAGGTCGGTGTTCTTTTTAATTTCAACAATTTTTGAGATTTCTGCAATAGCTTTTTCTCCTTCTTTTGAAAGAGTATTATATTTATTAAAGAAATTAAAAAGTGATTCCATAATTAAAGATAATACCAATAAAACAAAATTTCATGATTTTATTTTATAAAAGCCAATTTATTCTGGAAAACATCTCCATTTTCTGTAGTAAGCACTATAAAATAAACACCCGAGCTTTCTGGGTGATTTATTAAATAACTATTTTGTCCAATTTTTATTTCTGCAGAAGTTTTTTTAATTTGTTGTCCGAGCGAATTTACCAGTACTATTTCCCCTTTTGTTTCTTTTGTAGAATTAACAAAAACTTCAATTGAACCATTTACATTAAAAGACGATACAGAAAAATTTGAATCATTACTAATATCATTTACCCCTGCTGTTGAAGGATTGATAATAAATTGTCCCATCATTCCATTGTCTTCATGGCTTAAAATGTGGCAATGATACATATAGGGCATAATTGGATCATTGAAGTCTTCATATTTTGTAATCAATGTCGCAGTACCTCCTTGAGGGGCTAATAATACAACATCTTTTCTGCCTTGTAAATTTGCAGGAGGTGTACCACCATCTAATGAAGTAATAAAAAAATGATTTCCATGAATATGAAACGGATGTGCCATCATGCTATTGTTAGTAATATTCCAAACCATCACATCATCCTGTTGCTTAGTAAAGTTTATTACACTTTCATTATATTGAACACCATTAATGACAAAATTTGTCATACTCATCATAGGAGAACCTTGAATAAGAAAATTCATACTAGTGGAACCTGAAGTGCTCCATGGAGTATTAGTTGTTAGAGTAGTTGGAATAGTTGTAATCGGTGCAGCAGTTGGAGCAACAACATTAATTTGTAAAAAATTAAATGTAATATTATCGTATGGACCAATTGGGTCTCCCATTGAAGATGGTCCACCAGGGAAACCCGAAGGCAATTCATTACCATATTGATTAATATAGTAAGTGTTACCATTTTGACCGCTAAAATCAACTAATATTTCTGCTCTTTCACCGCTACCTAAACGCAAACGAGTAAGAGCAACAGGAGCATTTAACAAACCATCATCACTCGTAATTTGGTTAAACGTTCTTCCATCATTAAACCCAAATTGCAAAACACGATGACTGCTTGCATTTAATATTCTTAATCGAACTACTTGAGCAGGAACATTTACCATTGGATTAATAGTTCCATTCACCATTGTTATATTATCCAATTCATCATCTATAACGATTTGTTTTGTTATTGTATCTATAGTTTGAAACTGACAAACAAGTGGAATATCATCAACTCCATAAGTTCTAGGCAAAACCAATGCTGCTTCAACTGCATCACGAACAATTATTAATCCAGCAGCACCTTTCACAACTTGCGACATTGTTTTACCATGCAAATGCGGATGATACCAATAAGTAGCAGCATTGTCCATTACAGTAAATGAAGGGCTCCAAATATTTCCTGACAGAATAGGATTGTGAGGACTACCATCGTTCATTGGTGCAACATGTAGTCCGTGCCAATGAGTTGTAGTTGTATCAGCAAGCTGATTATTAACATTCATTGTAACATTTTGTCCTTTATTTAAAATAATGGTTGGGCCTAAATAACTGCCATTATATGCAATTGTGGTTGTATTGTAACCAGTATAAAATTGATGAATACTATCATCAATTGTTAAGTTAATACTAGCGCCAGAGAGTGTGTCAGGAATAGGAATAAGTGTTTGTGCATTTAGTATTCCAATATTTATAACTAGTGCTGTTAGAAAGATTTGTTTTTTCATTTTGAGAGTAATTAGATAATGTTCGTATTAATGCTGTTTACAATTCTGAATACATTTAAGTAAACCAAGAACTGATTTTTCTTTAATTGAATAAAAAATTTGTTGACCCTCTCTTCGAGTTTGGAGAATATTTTTGCTCCTCATATCAGTAAGATGATGAGAGATAAGTGCATGGCTCAAATCAAGTACATTTGTAAAATCAGTTACACTCATTTCTTTGTATTGAGCCAACAAATCAATCACAGCCAAACGTGTTGGATGTACAACTGCCTTCAGAAGATATGCTGCGCCTTCTAATTTTTCAATTTCAAAACGTAATTTAAAATCTGTTTCTGCCATGTTTATAAATTAATCATTCAAATATACAAACATATATTTGAATATTGTTTCAAAAAAATGAAAAACTACTTTATACTTTATTTTGTTACAACTAATTTGTTTTGATAAAGCTTACCATCCTCTGTAGTAAGAATAACAAAGTATATCCCAGCACCCATTCTGTGTTCAATAGAGTAGCTATTGAAATCCGTTTTAATTGAAGCTGGTATTTTTTTTATTTGTTGTCCGAATGAATTTACTATTAAAAAATTCCCATTTAATTCTTGACTTGAACTTATTTGAATTTCAATTGAACCATTATTGTTATAAGAAGTGAAATTCAAAATAGGTGCTGTAGCTATTTCTTCTACAGAAACATTTGGAACAATCATTCCTTCCAAATAATGCACTTGAGTTCCTGTTGCATTGCTATATACCACATGAAACTTTCCATTGTTAAAAACTATATCGGGACGTGTTTGATGTCCGGTTAATCCTTTTGTTAATGTATCAACATTTACACCTAAGCCAGCAGCACCTGTAATCGACCAAGAAAACAATACATCCTGAGAAGTTCCATTGTATCCTAGCCAAACAACTCCAAGTGTATCTCCTTTTCCAGCTATCACCGGATAATTTTGAGTGCTTGTAACAAAAGGATAAAGTTGACGATGTTGCCCAATTTGTTGATCAGTTGTATTAACAGTTCCGATGTAAATTCGCGCATCACCAGTTCCATCACTCATCCATGTATAAAATAATGAATCGCCAATAATTACTCCTGACGGTGCACTTGCTGGACAAGATGCTACAAACCAATTAGTAGTATCAATATTTGTTGAGATAGGAAAACTTGTACATGTATCTGTTGAAAACGATGCCCACATTTCTCTGAGATTACTAATATTGTTTCTGAATATCAAAGCTTGAGTGTTTTCTGAAATAGCCAATGATGCAGGACAACAATCACAAGCTTCCCCTGGTGTGATAGGTTCAACTGGAGCTAAAAAAGTAAATCCACCATCTATAGATTTTGTTATAGTATACTTTGGATCCAACATTGAAATTGTATCAGAACCCATATAAGAAACTATAGGATTTCCATCCGACATCACTTCAACAGTAGGAAAACTTGCTATTCTGTTAATTTCATTATCTATTCGTATAGTATCTGAAAAAGTTAATCCTCCGTCTATTGTTTTCACGGCATAAGATTTTGAATTTGCAATTGCAGTCATAAAAACTACAAATGCAGTATCTCCTGTAGAAGCTATTTCTGCTCCGGTCCAAGTCATAACATACGGACTTGCACCTCCATTAATTGCAATTGGTGTAGAAAACGTTGCTCCGGTTTTTCTAGCAGAATATATTACGGCAGGACTATTATCTTCCCAAATAACCAAAGGAATATCTCCACTTGTTAAAGTTAATCTTGGATAAATATTGTTGTCCATGCTTCCCATACCAACATTGATAGGACTTCCCCAAACAACTCCGGTAGTTTGCGAAAACGATATGACTGGAAATAAAAAACAAAAAACAATAAATATTTTTCTTGTCATTTTACTGTTTAATAATTTTTTTATTTATCACTTTACCTTCCAATTGAATCTGAAAAACATAAACTCCAGGAGCCCATTTTTCCATATCCAATTTGATTTTATTTTCGGTAGTTTGAGTAGAATAAATTTTTTCTCCTAAAATATTAATCACTGAAATTTTCTTTTGATCTGAATTTACAGCATTCAAAAACTCAATAGTGATATTATTTTTAGTAGGATTTGGAAAAAGGCTGACAGCATCATCAAAAACAATATTCTCATTTATTCCTATTGTTGTAGAATCAATCACTAAAAAAGTTCCCATCATTCCATCATCTTCATGATGTAACAAATGACAATGGTACATGTATGGAACCATGGGGTCGGAAAAGGTTGTAAACTGTGTAATAAATCTGACGGTATCATTAGGCTTCACCAAAATAACATCTTTTAATCCTTGATATTCAGGAGGTGGTGGAAGTCCGTTTATATCCAGCACATAAAATTCTATGTCGTGTATATGAAATGGATGGGCAACCATTGTGCTATTTGTTAATTGCCAAATTTCGATGTCATTTAAATTAACTATGATGTTAATGGAATCGAAATTAAATGAAGAATCATTCATTAGAAATGGACCATCTACATACCCTTGAATTCCACTTGTTGCAGTATCAGGAGAAAAATGTATGGAACGATTAACATCCGCATTCACTTCAAGCAAAGGAACTTTCGGATTGAAAGTAAGCGGAATAGTTGTAACCGGGCTTGCGGTTGCTGGTGAAACATCAAAACGCAAAAGATCAAAATCAACCCCATTTAAAAAATTGGAATAATAACCTTCCTGAATAACAATTGTACTTGTACCTACCGAGTCAGCGCCAATAATTCCTCTTGGTAATTCAGAAGCATAACTTTTTAAATAGATTTGCGTACCTAATGTATATGCAGAAAAATCAATCAGAATTTCTGCTCGTTCACCAGTTGATAATCGCACACGATTGGTTAAATAAGGAGCAGACAATAATCCGCCATCGCTTCCTATCAAATAGAAATTAGAATTATCCGCTAAACCAAAATTAAAAGTTCTGTCAGAAGAACCATTCAACAATCTTAATCTCACAACTTGCTGCGGAACTTGTAAATAAGGATCTCTGGTTCCATTTACCATCAACACGGTATCTTCATGATTTGCGACTGCAAATTGATACAATACATCAAAAGCTTTTGACTGAACTATTAAAGGAAAATCATCAATTCCATATTTACGTGGCAATGCATACGTTGCTTCTGTACTGTCACGAACGATAATCATTCCAGCCAACCCTTTGGAAACTTGCACTTCGGTTTTTGCTTCTCCATGCGGATGATACCAAAAAGTAGAAGCCTCATTTCTCATTTTAAATGAAGGGCTCCAGGTTGTACCAGGTAAAATTATTTGATGAGGTCCGCCATCATTCATTGCAGCAACATGAAATCCATGCCAATGAACTGTGGTTGATTGAGAAATAGAATTGGTAACATTTAAAGTGATACTATCACCTTTGTTTATAAGCAAAGTAGGTCCTAGAAAATTTCCGTTGTAACCATAGGTAGGAGTATTATTGGATCCAATAAACTGCCTGATACCATTTTGAACATCTAAATTAAATGTTGTTCCACTTAATGTATCCGGAATAAAAAGTGCGTTCTGAGAAAAAACATTCGTAGATAAAAAACAAAAAACAAAAAAACTTCGAATGATACTTTTCATCAGTGAACGATATTTAATTTCTGCTGACTAACATTTCCGTTAGCATTAATTTTAATTAAATAAGCGCCATCAGAAAATAAGCTTGTGTTTATTGTTTCAGTAATTTGTCCGGCTTGATTTTTCTTTTCAGCAATAGTTGAAACCAATCTTCCACTAATATCAAACAATTCAATTTTAACAGTAGAAATTTCTTTTAATTCGAAAGTCAATTTTACTTGATCGTTTGAAGGATTTGGAAATAAATTGATTTTAGAAATGAAATTATTTTCTTTAATTCCGGTTCCATTCAAAAAATTACGGATATCATTTGCCATTGTTGTTGTATCTGAAGTTGTAAATGCTAAATATGGAGACCCTAATACTGTATGACTTGTTCCGCCACCCAATATTACAATTGTTGGCATCCCCATTCCACCATAATAAGCAACTTGCAAAGCACCACTATCAGCAGGAATAGAAGTAATACCATTTGTTGTAACCCAACTATTAATTGTAGAGCAAGAATAGGAATTTGTATATCCAAAAGCATACGCTTTTATCATGCTTGGAAACTCTGCCATCAAATCAGATTTCATTGCTTCCAACGTTGCTCCTGCAGTAATACACGGACTACAGCTAGTCATAAAGTATTCAATTATCAATGCTTTTCCTGCATCTAAATCTGCAAAAATACTTTGCGGATTTCCATTGCAATCAATAAAATCGTAACCCATTGCTGCAGTTTGTGCTTTAGAAGAAAAAGATGCAAAGGTTAATGCTAGTCCAAGAATAATTGAATAGATTTTTTTCATTTTGTATATTATTTAATAATTATTTTTTTAGAAAATGATTTATTATCAATTGATAAATTCACGTAATAAACTCCCGGACTCATTTGATTCTTCAAAGATAATTCATCTTTTTGTTGACCGGCATTTTTGCTTTTATTTTTTTGTTTATAAACCTCGCGTCCAAAACTATCAAAAACATTGATGCTTACTTTTTTATCAGACTTTAGAAAATAATTAAAAATGATTTGATTTGTTTCTCCATCATAAAAAGCGTTTGAATTTTGAACATCCACCAATTCATTAATTGAAAACAAGGGAGATATTTTTATTCTGAAAGTATTGCAGAATATTTTGTCGCCAGAAGAAGCATTATTATTATTGGTACTATTTGTTGCATAATAAAAAGTAATATCTCCAACATTTGTAGCAGGAGCCGTCCAGTCAAATGTCCATTCATTAAAGCCAGGAGAGATTTCTGGAGTACTAACTGTATTATGTGTTACAGATGTTCTGAAATCTGAACCAACCATATGTGTTACTTCGTGTGTACGAATAACATCGGTGACAACAACAGTTCCCGCTTCCAAACTAGTTGCATCAGCTATTGCCTGAAACTCAAAACCGAAACGTTGAACCGGAGGATTATAAGTTCTTACAGTAATTGTATAAGTCTGCCCCGGTAAATAAGTAGAATCTAATTGTGAAAAAATTAGTTTATTAACAGCAGTATCGTTGTATGTAACTGGTGTTCCAACATGACAACCTGATTTAGCACAAGTATTATCTCCAGGCGCTCCTGTACTTCCAGGATGAGCTCCGGCAGATTTTTTATATGTAAACTGTCCGAATAAAATTGGGAAAGTTATAATTGATGTTATAATTAATATTTTTTTGAAATTCATTTTCAGAGATCTTAATTGTTGTTTAATACTTTTGAAGTTGTGTAGACATGATCTTTCTTATCAGTCATGTCATCATTTGCAGAAACACCGGCTGCATAAAAAGCAACAGGACCAATATCTGTAGCGGGAGCTGTCCAATTTACCATCCATTCACTCATTCCTTCAGAAGTTGCATCTGTTCCATTAAAAGAATACGTGACATATTCTCTATCTGAAAATGCCTGAGTATTTTTTACTAACTGAGTTCGACCAGCATCAGCAATTTGAAATGTACCAACGCTTGATAAAGTGGATTTATTTAATGCCAACAACTGAAAACCAAAGCGCTTCACGTTTTTTTCTGAAATACTTACTTTAACAGCATACGTCTTGCCGGGAACATAATTTGTAATTGAACTACCTACTTCTATTGATAAACTAGCTTTGCCAGAATTGATAGTATTATCATCATGACAACCGGATGTTGCACAAGTTTGTTCACCTGGAGCACCAGTATGAGCCCCGGGAGCTCCTGAGCTTGAGCGTTCAGGTGAGGCAGCTACAATAACTAAGGTTATTGCAAACAATAAGACTTTTAAAATTTTATTTTTCATTATTAACTATTATTTAGTTCGAAACGAAGTAAAGTTAATACAAAAGACTGACTTTTTAATGCAATTCACTTACATAATTTTATGATTCTTAAATTTTTAACTTATATTATTAGGATTCGATAGTACTCTTTAATAGATTTGTAATAATGAAAAGAGGTCTGCTAATTTTATTTACTTTTTATTTTTTCTTTGTCTCTACAGGAATTGTTTGGGGGACACATTATTGTGGAAAGAAAATTTCGCATTCCATTTGGGGCATTTCTATTTTAGATTCTAATGCATGTAAGTGTAAACACAAAAAAGACACGAAACTTAAAAAAGAATGTTGTAAGCATGAAACAAAATGGATAAAGGCAGATACAGATGATTCTAAGATTCAGATCTGCAGCATTCATTCAAAAAAATCAGAATCAAATTCTTTTCTCTACCCTTTAGTAGTATTGAACAATTTTTTCAAGCTACAAACTTCAACAACAGTTTATAAAGTTAGTCACTCACCCCCCATAATTGGAATTCCACTGTTTATTCAAAACTGCGTATTTCTTATTTGATTAATGAATAATGTGTTAACGCGTCTAATACAATAAGACGCTAAAAATATCATATTTATTCATTAATGCTATTTTTATATGCCCTATTCGGTATTTATAAGAAACATGTTTTGTAGCGAGTGCAAAACTGTGATAAAACAGATTTTCAAAGAATTCGATTTAACACCAATTGAAATCAACATTGGAGAAGTTATTTTAGAAAATGAATTAAGTAACTCTGAAATTTCTACTATTCAAAAGCAACTAAAGAAATGTGGGTTTGCAATAATATTAGACAATAGAGCTAAAATAATTGTTGCTATTAAATCACTTTTGATAGAACTCTTAGAATCTGAAACATTTGATTTGAAATTAAAACTAAGTGAATATTTATCAAATAAATTAGGGTATGAATATCACTACTTAAGTAATTTGTTCTCCGAATTAGAGGAAACTACAATTGAAAAATATTTTATTCTTTTGAAAGTAGAGAAAGTAAAAGAGTATATCAAGATTAACAAGTTAAGCTTAAGTGAAATTTCATACAAACTAGGCTATAGTAGTCCGGCACATTTAACTACACAATTCAAACAAGTCACTGGAAATACACCTACTTATTACAAATCAATTACTAATAATAAAAGAAATTAAATCAAAAATTATAAACCAGTAAATTATATAACAATGATTAGTTCAGAATAGTTTAAATTTGTCATTATATAATTTACATAAATAAAAAAACCATGAAAAAAATATTACTTTTTACAATTGCCGGATTGATTTCAAGTTTTGGCATTGCACAAACTACAGCAACAAACTTTACTGTAAATGATTGCTCAGGAACAAATCACGATTTATTTACCGAATTAGATGCAGGTAAAGTTATTGTAATTGCATTTGTTATGCCTTGCGGATCTTGTATATCTCCATCATTATCAGCCTATACAGAAGTTCAAAATTATGCTTCCACTTATCCGGGAAGAGTAAAATTTTATTTGTCTGATGATGTTGGAACTTCGTCTTGTACAACTATTACTAATTGGGGAACAACTAACGGAATTACAGCACCAGATGCGGTTTTCTGTAATACTGCTGTAAAACAAGCAGATTATGGAGCAGCGGGCATGCCGAAAATTGTTGTTTTAGGCGGACCAACTCATTCAGTTTTGTTTAATCAAAACAATGGTTTAAATGTTACTAATTTTAATAACGCTATTATGGCGGGTTTAACCACTGGAATTTCTACTAATACAAAAGGAGATTTCAAACTGAATTTATTCCCAAATCCATCAAGTACAAACAAAACTACTGTTAGTTATTCTTTAACACAAAGTTCAGATGTTAATTTTGAAGTTTTCAATGCACTTGGAGCAAAAGTAAAAAGCGTTTCGTTTGAACAACAAACTGCCGGAAAACACGAAACAATATTGGATTTCGAAACTTTACCAAATGGAGTTTATTTTATTAAACTAAATGCAGGAGATTCATCTCAGCTTTTAAAATTTACTGTCAATCATTAATTTTTTCATTTTTTATGTTTAGTTTAACAACCTGCAATTACCACCCTAATGCAGGTTGTTTTTTTTCAACTATATGATGCGTACATTTTTATCGTTTATACTTATTACTTTATTTTCTATCGAAAGCCATTCGCAAGGATGTTGTTCAGGAGGGAGCGGCAGTCCTATTGCTGGAGGTGATTCACAAGGAGTTTTACAAGACAGACAAGTAGAAGTTGCAGCTAATTATCAGTATTTCAGTACAAATAAATTTTACGTTCAAGACAGAGATACAGTAGCTATGTTTGATAATCTGAGCAGTAATTATTTATATTTCAGATTGGCTTACGGACTAACAAGAAATTTAACCATGTCGGTTGAATCAGGTTATTTTATAAATAAAACACAAATTGGCATTAACAGAGTGGATACATTTTCTTCTTCCGGAATAGCTGATTTAATTTTATTTCCTAGATACGATATATTAAATCGTACAACAGAAACCAGAAGAACAGAAATTACATTAGGACTTGGATTAAAAATACCATTAGGAAAATATGATGACTCCACTCATATCTTTACCAGTCCAACTACAGGAAAAAAGTACTATACCACTTCTCCTCCAACTGTACAACCAACAAACGGGTCAAACGATTTTATTTTTTACGGATTTTTTTACCGAGGATTTCCATTGAAAAATTTTAGATTATTTTCAAATGTAATTTATATAAGAAAAGGATGGAATCCATTGGGACAAAAATTTGGTGATTATGCAAGTGTTGGATTATTTGCAAGTCAAACATTTTTCAAAAAATTAGGCGTGACATTACAAGTGAAAGGCGAATGGATTGATTCAATGCAGTACGATAAAAATGTGGACATGCTTGCACTTTATAATGTTGATGTAACATCCACTGGAGGAAGAAAAATATTTTTTGTTCCTCAATTGAGTTTCACTCATAATAATTTTACCTTTTATGCACTTAGCGAAATTCCATTGTATCAATATTTAAACGGAACACAGGTCGGTTCTCAACATCAAATTACAGCAGGAATTTCTTATCGTTTTAATGCTTATAAAAGTAAGATAAAAACGAACAACGCTGGAGAAGCCTATATGTGTCCAATGAAGTGCGATGGTGGTGGAAGTAATGAACCTGGCAAATGCAGTAAATGTGGCATGGATTTAAATAAACAATAATATAATTTTTCGTACCTTTATAGAATGAAAAAATATATTTATATTTTATTCTTATTCTTCAACCTATCTATTTTTTCGCAAACGGCATTGGATTGGACAAAAACAGATTGCTCAAGCATTAGCCACACGCTTTATTCTTATTTAGACAGTGAAGAGGTAGTAATTATGGAATTTGCAATGGGCTGTAGCAGTTGCACTGATGCCGCAACATATTTATTAAATACAAAAGATAAATATGCAGTTTCAAATCCAGGAAAAGTAAACGTGTTTTATATGGACTACTGGCCAGGGAATGATTGCGCTGTTGAGATTGCACCAGTTACCAGCTCTTATGCATTTGATGGCGTTTTTGAACATTGTCTTCCAGAAAAAAATTATTATTTCACAAGCTCCAGTTCTCCAATGCCAGGAATTGTAGTTGCTGCAGGAAGCTTGCACCAAGTAATTTATCAGAATAATAGTTTTGCCGATGATGATACATTGCTTATTGAACAGGCAATAACAACCTTTTTTGCTACTGCTTCAGTTGAAGAAAATTCTCTTTCTAATTCTGTAATAATTTCTCCGAATCCTTCAAACGGTGATATTATTGTAAATTTCAAAAACAAAGAAAATCTCAACACAAAAATTTCATTGTACAATTTAAACGGACAATTAATCACCGAAATTTTAAATGAAAATTTACAGAGCGGAGATTCAAAAATAAATTTGGATTTAAGTCGTTATCCTAAAGGAATGTATTACATCAAAATTTCAAATGAGAAAGAGTCCATTAACAAAAAAATTGTACTTATTTAATTTTTATCCATGAAATCAATTTTAAATTTTTCTATTCTTTTAATCATAATATCCCTTTCTCTTTCATCTTGCAAAAAAGAAGGACCAGGCGGAAAGTCAAGTGTAAGTGGAAACGTGAAGCATCATCAGGAACTTATTCCAAATGCAATTGTATACATTAAATATGGAGCAACGGAATTTCCCGGAGGAGATGTTTCATTGTATGACGACAAAGTAACTTCCGACACAAATGCGCATTTTGAATTTAAAGAATTACAAAAAGGAGATTATTATTTGTATGGTGTTGGTTACGATTTTACTGGCTCTTATACAGTTACTGGTGGTGTGGGAATAACATTAAAACGTAATAAGTCCAGCGAAATTGATATTCCTGTAACTGAATAAAATAAATGAATTTTTCAAAAAAAATATTTCTTTTTATTCCAATTATCATTCTTGGTAGTTGTTTTTTTTCTACTTGTACAAACGAAAAAGGAATTCCAGATTACAATAAATTTCCGGATGATGTTGGAAAAATTATTTTTACTAAATGCGCTACACCCGGATGCCATACTGATGAAAGTAAAGGTGCGTCAGGTGGATTATCCATGGAAAGCTGGGATAAATTATTTGAGGGAGGTAGCGGAAGTGCTTGTGTAATTCCTTATCGTCACGACTACTCTACATTTTTTTCATATATCAATACATACTCTGATTTGGGTGTGACACTTTCTCCAACGATGCCTTATAACGAAACAAAGCTGACAAGAGAAGAAGTGACTTTACTAAAAAACTGGATCAATGCAGGAGCACCAAGTAGGGATGGCTCAATAAAATTTGCTGATAATCCAAATCGTAAAAAGTTTTATGTAACCAACCAAGGTTGTGATGTGGTGACAGTTTTTGATCAAGCAACATTATTACCAATGCGTTATATAAATGTTGGAAGCACTGCGGGAACTGAATCTCCACACATGATCAGAGTTTCACCAGATGGACAATATTGGTATGTTGTTTTTTTAGCAGGACAATATTTAGAAAAATACAGAACTAGTGATGACAGCTTTGTTGGAAGAGCATTAATTGGTTCGGGATATTGGAACACATTTGTAATTTCCAGCGATTCACAAACTGCTCATTGTGTGGATTTAAGTCCGACCAGTGCAAAGGTTGCTACTGTTACTTTATCGACCATGACACCATTTGTGCAATCAGGGTTTTCTTATCCGCATGGTTCTGCTTTGAATAATACAAATGATACTTTATACATTACTCAACAAACTAATAGTAGTAAAATTTATAAAATTCCTGTTGCTGATTTCAGTGCTTATTCGGAAGTAAATTTATATACAGGGGCTCCGCCAGCTGTTTCTTTAAATTCTCACGAAATACGTTTTAATCCAACAGGAACAAAGTATTTTGTTACTTGTCAAGGAACATCCGAAGTGAGAATAATGCAGACTAGCAACGATTCTTTACTCTCGATTATACCAGTTGGAGCATTGCCTTCTGAAATGAGTTTTTCATATACCACTCCTTTTTTATATGTTACTTGCACTGAAGATACACTTTCATTTCCAGGAAAAAGAGGATCGGTTGCGATAATAAATACGATAACAAATTCTTTACAAAGCACACTTTATACAGGTCATCAGCCACACGGAATTGAAGTAGATGATGTGAAAAAATTAGTTTATGTAGCAAATAGAAATGCTACAAACGATGGACCTGCTCCTCACCATTCATCGGAATGCGGAGGAAGAAATGGATATGTTTCTTTTATTGATTTGATGACAAGAACTATGATTACAACTCCAAACGGGAATGTCAAAAAAGTAGAAGTTTCTGTCGACCCCTATTCTGTTTCTGTTAAATAATCATGTCTGATTTAAACAAAAATTTTAGCATTATACTTTTTGATGGCGTTTGTAATTTTTGCAATTCATCCGTAAATAAAATTATCAAACACGACAAAAAAAACAAATTTAAATTTGCCGCGCTTCAATCTGAAACAGGAAAAAAATTATTGGAAAAACACTCGATTGATTCATCAAAAATTGATAGTATTATTTTAATAGAAAATAATTCTGCATTTATAAAATCTACAGCTATTCTGAAAATTTCAAAACACATGAGTGGCTTGTATCCATTGACTTACGGATTTATAATTATTCCTGCATTTATCAGAAATGTAGTGTATGATTTTATTGCCAGAAACAGGTATAAATGGTGGGGCAAAAAAGACAGTTGTATGATTCCAACAGAAGAAGTGAAAGCAAAATTTATCGTTTAAATTTCAATTTCAAATTTTTCTTTTCATAATCAATCACTGCATTATATTTTAAAAGTATATCACTTCCCAAAACTCCATCCACGTGTTTTAATCCAATTTGCTCATACGAATTATTCACATGAGAAAGATCAAGTAAAATAGTTTTATAATTTTCTATTTCAAGCTCTCCAATTTTTATTTTTTTAATTACAACTTGTTCGCTTTTCATAGTATTTGTACCTAAACCACTTGACAAGCTATCGTGCTTTTCAAACTTTTTTTCCGAAACAAATTTTTCAATCCTTCCTTTATCGAAAACAGTTTTTGAAGCACCTGTATCTACAATAACATTCGCCACTTTTTTATTGATATATAATTTTATCATCAGATGAAACCCATCACCTGCAATGTCTAAAATTTTTAATGGAATTATTGTAGTCATAAGTTAAAAAAAGGCGACCAAACCAATGGCCGCCTTTTAAAAAAAATTATTTTTTATTTAAACAGTAATTGTGCTTAAAATAGTATTCATATTTCTAACTGCATCTGCACTTTTAGCAAAAGCTGCTTTTTCTTCTTCGTTTAATTTTACATCAACAATTTTCTCCCATCCATTTTTACCAATGATAACGGGCACTCCAAGACAAATATCTTTTTGTCCGTACTCACCATCTAAATAAACACAACAAGGGAATAATTTTTTCTGATCATTTAAAATGCTATCCACTAAAGCAGCAACCGCAGCTCCGGGAGCATACCATGCAGATGTTCCTAACATTCCGGTTAACGTTGCTCCACCAACCATTGTATCAGCAGCAACTTTTTTTAATTTTTCAGCATCAGCAAATTGTGAAACAGGAACACCTTTGTAAGAAGCCATTCTTGTTAATGGAATCATAGTAGTATCACCATGTCCGCCAATTACCATTCCTTCGATATCATTTGGAGAAGCGTCTAAAGCTAATGATAAATAACATTTAAAACGAGCACTATCTAGAATTCCACCCATTCCGATAATTCTATTTTTCGGCAATTTACTTTCTTTCAATGCCAAGTATGTCATTGTATCCATTGGATTACTCACAACAATTACAATCGCATTTGGTGAATATTTCAATAAATTTTCGGTAACATTTTTTACAATTCCAGCATTGATTCCAATTAATTCTTCTCTTGTCATCCCTGGTTTACGAGGAACTCCACTAGTAATTACAACAACATCACTGTTTGCTGTTTTCGAATAATCATTTGTACTTCCACTAACACGGGTATCAAAACCTGTTAATGTTGCAGTTTGCATCATATCCAATGCTTTTCCTTCAGCAAAATTTTCTCTGATATCAAGCAAAACTACTTCTGAAGCTATTTTACGAAATGCCAATACATCTGCCGATGTAGCACCTACATTTCCTGCTCCTACTACTGTTACTTTCATTTTATTAAGATTTTAAAGGTTATCAAAATTTGACGCTAAATTAGAAAAGAAAAACATATCCAACCATTAAGTTTTAAACAGATTTCAGTTTTACTAACATTTTAAAGAAATATGGGTTTTGGGTGCAACTAATTGGCACTTTTTAGCATCAACCTTGTTAGGTTGACATAAAAAGTTTATATTTATGTCGGATAAATCTCTCTAAATGAAAAAAATATTACTAGTACTTGCCATTATTGGCATTTTCTCGAACAAAACATTTGCTCAAGCCGACTGCTTAACTGCTGCACCATTTTGCACAGCATCCGGAACAACTTTCCCTGCATCTACAAGTACAACTGCTGCGGTTGGTCCTGACTATGGCTGTTTAGGAAGTCAACCAAATCCTGCTTGGTATTATTTAAACATTTCTACATCTGGAGATATTATCATTGACCTTTCTAACAGTGCTGTAGTTGATATTGACTTTGCTGCATGGGGGCCATTTGCTACTCAAGCTGCTATGTGTGCTGGAACTTCTAATTCTCCATTTGATTGTAGTTATTCTACATCAGCTACCGAACAAGTAAATATTATTGGAGCAGTTGCTGGTGAATGGTACATGGTGTTGATTACAAACTTTTCCGGAATGCCCACAAACATTTCCGCAGGAGTTGGAGCAGGAACAACGGGAGCTACAAACTGTGCTATCCTTTGCAATATGACTGCACTTTCTGCTACTCCTGGACCATGTGTTCTTCCATCCAATACTTTTACTTTAACAGGAAATATTACTTATAGCACACCACCTACTACAGGAACATTAACGGTCACCAATAGTTGTAGCGGAGTCACGCAGGTTTTTAATCCGCCCTTCCCCCCCACAACTCTGGCCTATTCTCTAGCCGGTATACCCGCCAATGGTGCGGGGTGTACTGTCACGGCCACATTTTCGGCTGACCCTACTTGTACATTTACTACATCCTTTACAGCACCTCCATCATGTACAGTAACGTGTAATATCTCAGCCCTAACGGCAACACCTACAGCATGTAACGTTGCAACACAACAATACGATGTTAGCGGAAACGTAACATTTACTAATGCACCTGCAACTGGAACTTTAACAATTACGAATTCATGCGGAGGAACACCGGTTGTTTTAAATGCCCCGTTCACAAGTCCTTCAGCATACAGCTTCACGGGATTACCTGCAAACGGTGCAGGATGTAACGTAACAGCTGTATTTTCAGCTGATCCTGCTTGTACTTTTACTCAGGCTTATACTGCGCCTGCTCCATGTCCTGTTGTCTGTTCCATTACAGCATTAACAGCTACACCTTCAGCATGTGACCCTGTTACAAATAATTATTCTGTTACTGGAAGTATCACTTTTGTTAATCCTCCTACAACAGGAACATTAACTGTTACAAGTTCTTGCGGTGGTACTGTTCAAGTTTTAAATCCTCCTTTTGTTAGTTCATTAGCTTATGCATTAAATGGGTTAACATCGGATGGATTACCATGTACTGTTACTGCAGTGTTTTCAGCTGATCCAACTTGTACTTTAACTCAAAACTATACCGCACCTGCATCTTGTTCATCTTGTCCAGTTACCGCTGCTAACAATGGTCCGTTATGCGAAGGACAAACTTTAAACTTAACTGCAACAACTGTTGCTGGTGCTACTTATAGCTGGACAGGTCCTGGCGGATATACATCTGCTTTGCAAAACCCAACTATCACAGGAACTACTGCAGCTATGTCGGGCGTATACACTGTAACAGTTAACGTTGTAGGACCTCCAACTTGTACTGCAAATTCTTCAACTACTGTCACAATAAATGCTAATCCAATTGTTACTGTTAATTCACCAACTACTTGTGCGGGAATTTCTACTACTCTCACAGCAGCTGGAGCAACAACTTATGCTTGGTCAACCGGTGCAGTTACAAATCCAATTACTGTTCCAGGAACAGCGGGAACATATACTGTTATTGGAACAAATGGAAGTTGTGCTGATACAGCTATAGCTACCGTAACAACTTCTGCCCCTCCTATTGTAAATTTTTCTGGCGATACTTTGAATGGATGTAATCCTGTGATTTGTAATTTTGTGGCTGACCAAACAGGAAATCCTGGAGCTTCATATACTTGGGATTTTGGTGATGGCAGTACAGGAACAGGTCCGAACATTACTCACCTTTACACAACAAACGGATGCCATACTGTAATTCTAACAGTTAGTTTCGGAGCAGGTTGTTCTACTACAGATTCCATTCCATGCATGATAGATGTTTATCCTCAACCAACAGCGAACTTTACATTTATGCCAACAACTATCGACATTTTAAATCCTACCGCATACTTTAATAATACATCTATTAACTCTACTATGTGGCTTTGGAATTTTGGTGATAGCACTACTTCTGTTTTAGAAGATCCTCAACATACTTGGACATACATGGGAGTTCATCCTGTTACTTTATATGCATCCACAATAAACGGTTGCATTGATTCCGTTACATACTTAATAGTAATTGATGATATTATTACAGCTTATATTCCAAATACTTTTTCTCCTAATGGTGATGGTGTAAACGATATTTTTAATATGTACTCAAATGGAATTTCTACAGAAAATTTTGAAATGTTAATATTTGACAGATGGGGAAATAGAATATTTACTTCAAGAAGTTTAAGCGAAGGGTGGAATGGAGCGGTTAATAATCGCGGAGAAGTTGTACAAGAAGATGTATATGTATACAAATTCAACTATCAAGATTTTAAAGGAAAAAAACATAAGGCAATTGGACATGTGACCATTGTCAAATAAAAAATATTATAAACTTATTATAACTAAAAAAAATCTCTCTTCAAAATAAATTCTTTTTCTATGAAAAAAATATGTCTACTCCTCTCGCTTTTTTTAATTTCAACAGTAAGCGTTTATTCACAGGCTACTTGTGCAACTGCTGCACCTTTCTGTACAGCAACTGGTGTTAACTTTCCTGCATCAACTAGTACTGTTGCTCCGGTAGGTCCAAACTATGGTTGTTTGGGTTCTCAACCAAATCCTGCTTGGTATTATTTGAATATAGCAACTGGTGGGAATATTCAAATTCAAATATCTAGTACACCTGCTGTTGATATTGATTTTGCATTATGGGGTCCATTTGCAACTCAAGCCGCAATGTGTGCCGGCTTAAGCGCTTCTCCAATTGATTGCAGTTATTCAACAGCAGCTACTGAACAAATCGACATAACTGGAGCTGTAGCAGGTCAATGGTATATGATGTTAATCACAAATTTCTCGGGATTACCTACAAATATTACGGCAGTAGCAGAAAACGCCCCTGGTGCAGATGGAACAACTAACTGCGCTATTTTATGTAATATGACAGGCTTGACTGCCGTTCCGGGGGCTTGTAATCCTGCAACAAACCAATATCAGGTAACAGGAACAATAACAACTACAAATCCTCCAACTACCGGGACACTCACTATAACCAGCTCCTGTGGTGGAGCCCCCTTGGTCCTCAGTCCGCCTTTTGCCACATCAATTAACTATACCCTTCCAGGAATAACAGCCTCGGGAGGTGGTTGTTCTATTACAGCAACTTTCTCTGCCGATCCAACATGTACATTAACCACAGGATATACATCCCCCGCCCCCTGTAGCGGCTGTACGGCAACGGCAACAAATACGGGTCCATATTGTGCGGGAGCAACCATACAATTAAACTCTACCCCGGGTGGAGCTACATCTTATAGTTGGGCTGGACCCGGAGGTTATACTTCAACTGCACAAAATCCTACACGCCCTGCGTCTACAGTTGCAATGAGCGGAACATATACTGTCACAGTTACTGTTGGTGCTGCAGTTTGTACTGCTACTACAACTGTTGTTGTGAATCCTCTTCCAACTATTACTGCTGAGCCTAACCTTACTTTTTGTGCTGGTGCTGCTGTACCTTTAAATGGATTTGTTAGTACTCCTGCAGGTGCAACATTTGCTTGGACTAACTCTAATACAGCGATTGGACTAGGTGGAAGTGGAACAGGAAGTGTTCCTGCATTCACTGCTACCAATGCTACTGCTTCTCCAATTACAGCAACAATAACAGTTACACCTACTTTAACAGGTTGTGTTGGACCAGCAATAACATATACTATAACAGTAAATCCACAGCCGACATCCACTTTTACTCAATCACCCAATCAGTGTTTAACTGGTAATAGTTTTACATTTACCAATACAGGTTCTTCAGGAGCAGGATATACTTATTCCTGGAACTTTGGTGGCGGTGGTGCAACACCTGCAACATCAACAACAAATAATCAGGCGGGTGTAGTTTACACAACTCCTGGAACTTATACGATAACACATATTGTAACAGGTCCTGGCGGTTGTACTTCTACAACAACATCAACAGTTACTATTTATGCAATGCCAGTGGTGACAGTAAACGACCCAACGATTTGTGCTGGTGCAACCGCAACATTGACTGCTGGTGGTGCTACTACTTATACCTGGAGTGCAGGTGCTACATCTACAGGTGCAACTACAGCATCAGCTACACCTGCAGTAACTACAAGCTATACAGTAACAGGAACAAACGTAAATGGATGTACTGCTACTGATGTTGCTACTGTTACTGTCAACCCTTTACCGGTTGTAACTGCAGAGCCAAATCTTACTTTTTGTGCAGGTGATGCAGTTCCTGCCAATACCTTTAATAGCACTCCTGTTGGAGCTACCTTTACTTGGACCAACTCTAATACTGCAATTGGTTTGGCTGCCAGTGGTGTAACAAGTACACCAGGTTTCACTGCTACCAATGCAACAGCAGGTCCAATAACAGCAACCATTAGTATTACTCCAACTCTAGCTGGTTGTGTTGGAACACCAGTTACATATACTATAACTGTTAATCCTTTACCAACAGTTGTTGCAGAACCAAACTTAACATTTTGTCCTGGAGCATCAGTTCCAGCAAATACCTTTGTTAGTTCACCAGCAGGATCTACTTTTGCCTGGACCAATTCCAATACAGGTATCGGCTTGGTAGCTAGCGGAACCGGTGGAACTCCAGCTTTTACAGCAACCAATGCAACTGGTGGAGCAATAACTGGAACAATAACTATTACACCTACTTTAGCTGGATGTGTTGGAACTCCTTCAACTTATACTATAACCGTTAATCCAACTCCTGCTGTAACTGTTAACTCTCCCACTATTTGTCCAGGAGGAACCGCTACACTTACAGCTGGTGGTGCTGCAACCTATACATGGAGTGCCGGTGCTACACCAACTGGTGTGAATACAGCAACTGCATCTCCTGCTACTACGACATCTTATACTGTAACCGGTACATCAGCTGCAGGTTGTACAGCAACGGCTGTAGCAACAGTAACAGTTTCTTCAGCTTTAGCAATAACTGTTAATTCCCCAACTATTTGTGCAGGTGCAACAGCTGCTCTAACTGCCGGTGGAGGAACAACCTATACCTGGAGTGCAGGTGCAACTCCTACAGGTATTAATACAGCCAATGCTACTCCTGCTATTACTACTACATACACAGTAACAGGAACAACAGGAGGATGTAGCAACACAGCAGTTTCTACTGTTACTGTTACTCCATTACCAACTGTTGTTGCAGAACCTAACTTAACTTTTTGTGCCGGAGCTGCTGTTCCTGCCAATACTTTTGTAAGTACCCCAGCAGGTGCAACTTTCACTTGGACAAACTCAAACACAGCAATTGGTTTAGCTGCAAGTGGTGTTACAAGTACACCAGGGTTTACAGCAACCAATGCTACTGCAGGGCCTATTACTGCAACTATAACTATAACGCCTACCAATGCCGGATGTGTTGGTACTTCAAGCACTTATACTATTACTGTTAATCCTATTCCAGTTACTACAGTAAACTCTGCATCTATTTGTCCAGGCGGAACTGCTTTATTGACAGCTGGTGGAGCAACTACTTATGCTTGGACAGCAGGTGTTACAGTTACGGGAGCTAATACTGCTACTGCATCTCCTGCAACAACAACTTCTTATACAGTAACTGGAACAACTGCAGGTTGTACCAGTACTGCCGTTGCAACTGTTACTGTTGCTTCTGCTTTGGTAGTAACTGTAAATTCTCCAACTATTTGTAACGGCCAAGTGGCAAATTTAACAGCTGGCGGAGCTGCAACATATACTTGGAGTGCTGGTGCTTCTTCAACAGGAGTAAATACTGCTGATGCAGTGCCTTCTACTACAACTTCTTATACTGTTACCGGATCGTCTGCAGGCTGTACTGGTACTGCAGTTGCTACAGTAACTGTAAATCCTTTACCGGTAGTAACAGTCAACTCTCCTACGATTTGCGCTGGTGCAACTGCAACATTAACTGCGGGTGGTGCTGCAACATATACATGGACAGCAGGAGCAACTCCATCAGGAGTTAATACAGCAACTGCAACTCCGGGGACAACAACATCTTATACAGTAACCGGAACAACAGCAGGTTGTACTGGAACTGCAATAGCTACAGTAACAGTAAATCCTTTACCGGTAGTTACAGTAAACTCTCCAACAGTTTGCCCGGGACAAACAGCAACATTAACAGCAGCAGGTGCAGCAACCTACACCTGGAGTGCAGGTGCTACTCCAACAGGCGTTAATACAGCAACAGCTACTCCTGGTGCAACTACATCTTATACCGTAACGGGAACATCTGCAGGTTGTACAGGCACCGCGGTAGCTACCGTTACTATTGGCGGAAGTATTTCTGTTACAGTAAACTCAGCAACAATTTGCCCGGGTGGAACAGCAACATTAACAGCTACAGGTGGAACAACATATTTATGGAATACAGGTTCTTCAGCCAATCCTTTAAACGTTAGTCCGGGAGCAACAACATCTTATACCGTAACCGGAACAACAGCAGGCTGTACAGGCTCAGCAGTTGCAACAGTAACTGTTTCAGCTGCAGTTCCCGTAACAGTGAACTCCCCAACTATTTGTAATGGTCAAATAGCTAACTTAACTGCTTCCGGTGCTACTACTTATACATGGAGTGCGGGAGCTTCTTCAACAGGAGTGAATACTGCTGATGCAACACCGGCAGTAACTACTTCTTATACAGTAACAGGAACAACAGGTGGCTGTACAGGAACTGCAATAGCAACTGTAACAGTTACTCCTCTACCAACAGTTACAGTTACCTCTCCAACTATTTGTATTGGTGCA
>SXGT01355227.1_pt1 | contig 66458 bp, 38 predicted proteins | sample 3176221 | NCBI WGS metagenome assembly SXGT01 (sample SAMN11356862, study PRJNA531348) | freshwater metagenome | isolation source: freshwater sample F1-120 | place: China: Fuxian Lake, Yuxi | collected 2017-12-25
CACCGAAATGCTGCTCGAGGTTCCGGCCGTCATCACCGCCGCCACTTCAGTCCCGCTCGACGCCATCGGCTGGTACAACCCTGGGCTCGACGTCGCCGAGGGGGACAAGATCCCGCGCAAGGGCGGGCCGGCGATCCGGTTCAGCGATTTGCTCATCATCAACAAGATTGATCTCGCTCCGCACGTCGGCGCCGATCTCGCCGTGATGGACCGCGACGCGAAGATCCAGCGCGGCGCCAAACCGTTTCTCTTCTGCGATCTAAAACGGGAGCACAATCTCGACGCCGTGATCGCCTGGATTGAGCACCACGTGCTCTTCGCCGATTTTCGCTCCGCGAAAATCTGAGTTTTTTGCGGAGCAAAAACCTCATGGCTGAATTCTCCGGCCACCTTGCCCTGCGCGCCGCCGCCCGCGCCGATGGCCGCACGGTTCTGGCGGCCCAGTCATTCCGCGCTCCCTTCCACCTCAGCAAACCCTACTGGAACCCCGAGGCCCGGACTCTCCTGGTGCAGGTCGTCAACCCGACGGCGGGCATCCTCGCGGGTGATCGGCTGGAGTCGCAGATCGCGGTGGAAAGCGATGCGGCCTTGCTCGTCACGACCCCGAGCGCGAGCCGGGTTTTTCGGATGCGCGAAGGCGAGGCGGTGAGCCGGCAACATTTCGCCGTGGCGACCGGCGGCTGGCTCGAAGTGTTGCCGGAACCATTGGTGCCCCACCGCGGATCGCGCTACCGGCAAATCACCGTGATCGACGTTGAACCGGGCGGCGCGCTTTTCTTTGTCGACCAGCTCATGCCCGGGCGCGTGGGCCACGGCGAGGTCTGGCTCTGGGATCGTCTTCGGCTCGAAATTACCGTTCGCCTCGGCGGCGAACTCGTCCTGCGGGAACAACTGGATCACACGGGCGCCGGACTGCGCGCCCTCGCGGAATTCTGCGGTTCGGGTCCGGCGGCGTGTTTTGCCAACGCGGTCTTGATCACCCCGCTGGCAGAGACCGAGAGCCCGTCGTGGATTTCCCCACTGCGAGCCTTGCACCGGGACGGACTCTGGCTCGGCGTGAGCGCGCTGCGCCGCGGCGGATGGAGCCTCAAGCTCGTCGCAACCGATTCAATCAAGCTACGGGAAGGATTGCGCGCGGCCCGCGCCATCCTGGCGGATCAGTTCCCGCGGCTGGCGGTCGACCCGCGCAAACTCTAAACCCGTGGGCTGCGGCGGCTGCGGAAATGACTCCAGCCAGCCCAGACCGCAACGGTGAGCAGCGTCAGGAATCCCAGCGTCACCAAGGGGTGCGCGGCCAGGTGGCTGAAGTCCCACGTAAAGTCTCCGCCCTCATGGCCCGGATGACCCGGATGAGCCTGGGCAACGGCGGCAACTGCAACATACGACGCAAACAACACCAAGGAGCGGCGGGCGATCGATTTCATCGGGAATACTTCAAGCAGGTCCCATACCCACTGGCCACAAGAAAATCCGGGTGGGCTCGACTGGGGGCGCATCTCGTAATTGATGGTGGCGGGTCGAACCGAGAGGGGCACCGCATTGTCGGCGCCGTTCCGTTTGGAGTGAACCCTCGCCCTTCGCCTGGCCTTTTCTTGCCGGCTGACGTCTGTGACCGATCCGTCGCACCGACGATTGAGAGACAAGCCCCGGTGCGTGACGGTGCCCGGGAAAACGATTCCTCGCGAAAAGCCCGATGCGGACATCGGGCTCCACCATCCAATCGCATGGCGCGAAACGATCCCAAAACCGCCCGGCGGTTTTGAAAAAGGTTTTTGCGCAGGAAAAACCTCAGCGCTTGGAGAACTGGAAGCGCTTGCGGGCGCCGGGCTGGCCGGCCTTCTTGCGTTCCTTCTCGCGCGGGTCGCGCTTCATGTGGCCGGCCTTCTTGAGCTTCGGGCGCAACTCGGCGTTCATCTTCTGGAGCGCGCGAGCGATGCCGTGGGCGACCGCCCCGGCCTGCCCGGTGACTCCGCCGCCGGCGACATTGGCCGTCACATCGATCTTATCCCGCAGCTCGACCGTCAGGAGCGGCAGGTAGGCCTGCTTGGCGAAATTCTCGTGGGAGAAATACTTCTCAAATTCACGTCCGTTGACGATCAATTTGCCCGTGCCCTCGGTGATGCGCACGCGAGCGGTCGAGGTTTTGCGGCGGCCGGTGCCGAGGAAGACGTTGGCGGGTGTGACAGCACTCATGAGGAATTTGTCCGTTGGGTGAGGTTTTTGCTGCGCAAAAACCTAGATGGAAATTTTCTGAGGATTGCCAGCTTCGTGCAGGTGCTTCTCGCCGGCAAACACGCGCAGTTTGGTCAGCATATGCGCGGCGATCCGGTTCTTCGGCAACATGCCCTTCACGGCGCGCTCGATGATGAACTCCGGGTGCCGTTCGCGCATCAGCGAGACCTTGCGATAGCTCTCACCGCCGACGAAGCCGGAGAAGAACATGTACTCGTTCTGGACCTCTTTCTTGCCGGTCAGCACGACCTTTTCGGCATTGATGACCACGACGAAGTCGCCGGTATCGACACTGGGGGTGTAGGTGGGCTTGTGGCGACCACGGATGATGTTGGCGGCCTTGACGGCGAGACGACCGAGCGGAACCCCCTTAGCATCGATGAGATACCACTTGGGTTGCACTGTCTCCTTCTTGGCGAGGAACGTTTTCATGCGAAAAGAGGTCAATGGCTAAGGTCAAAAAGGGTCCTGTCAATCGAGTTTTCCGCCGCAGGTCCGAAAACTTTTCGGAAGGCCAGGGGCAGTGACCTCCGGACTTGTTTCCGGGTGTCATTCTGCGAACTTCGACCGCATGAGCAACGGTTCGAAACAGTTCTCTTGGCCACTACTTGCAGCCGGGATCCTCGGCGTCACCGGCGTGGCGCTCGGCGCCATCGGCGCGCATTCGCTGAAGGCAACCCTCGTGGAGCGCGGCATGTTTGGGGCTTGGGAAACCGCGGCCCGCTATCACCTCTTTCACGCCATCGCGCTGATCGGCGTGGCCGCGTGGATGCGCGCCGGACCCAACATCCGGCAGCCTGGCCCCATCGGCTGGGTGTCTCCGTGCTGGTGCGTCGGCATCGTGCTGTTCTCCGGTTCGCTCTACTGGCTCGCGCTGGGCGGACCCCGCTGGCTTGGACCAGTGACACCGTTCGGCGGCCTGGCGCTGATGCTCGGCTGGCTGCTGATCGCGATTGCCGCGTTTTCGAAACGCGACTGAGGGCGGGAATCCGAAGTGATGCGCCCCGAACTCCACCTGCCCGATGATCTCCGCGCCATGCTCGAGGCGGTGCGCCGCATCGGCCGGCCGCGCATCGTCGGGGGCGGCGTGCGGGACTGGCTGCTCGGGCTCACGCCGAAGGATTTCGATATCGAGGTCGGTGGGGCCGATTTCGAGACGATGCATCGCACGCTCGAGCCCTTCGGGGCGACCGATGTGGTGGGTCGCAGTTTCGGGGTGATCAAGGTGCGCAGCCCCGCCAGCGGCGAGGAATACGATTTTTCGCTGCCGCGCCGGGAATCGAAAACCGGGGCCGGGCACCGCGGCTTCGCCGTCGCGCCCGACCCCACCTTGAGCGATGCCGAGGCGGCCGCCCGGCGCGATTTCACCATCAACGCCATCGCCCTCGATCCCTTCACCGGTGCAATTATCGATCCGCACGACGGGCGGGGTGATCTGGCGGCCCACCGCCTGCGGCACACCAGTGCGGCCTTTGTCGAGGACCCGCTGCGCGTCCTGCGGGCCTTTCAACTCGCCGCCCGCTTCGACTTCACGCTGGCACCCGAAACCGCCGAACTCTGCCGAACGATTTCGCCGTCTTTCACCGAACTGCCGGTTGAGCGGGTCTGGGGCGAATGGGAAAAATGGGCGGCAAAATCGGTGCGGCCCTCGCGCGGCCTCACCGTGCTGGAGGAAACCGGCTGGCTGCGGCACTTCCCGGAAATCGCGGCGCTGCGCGGCACACCCCAGGAGCCGGAGTGGCACCCGGAAGGCGATGTGTTCGCGCACACCCAACACTGTCTCGATGCGTTGGTCGCCCTCCCCGACTGGCAGGACGGCGACGCGGGGCGACGGCAATTGCTCATGCTCGCGGTGCTGGGGCACGATTTCGGCAAGCCGTCCACCACGGTCCAGGTGGATAAACGCGGCGCCCTGCGCTGGACCAGTCCCGCCCACGAGGCCGCCGGCGGCCCGCTCGCCGAGTCTTTCCTGCGGCGGATCGGGGCCCCGCTGCGTTTCGACGCCCCGGTGCGCGCCCTCGTCGTGAATCACCTCGCCCACCACCACGGGCAGGCGGAGTTTTCCGACTCGTCCGTGCGCCGCCTGGCCCGCCGGCTGCACCCTGCCACCATCGATGAACTCGCCCTCGTCATGCGGGCCGACGCCAACGGGCGGCCCCCGCTCGCCTCCACCGAGATCCAGGCGCGCATCGATGAATTGGTGCGGAAGGCGCGCGCCCTCGAACTCGAGCGCCTCGCCCCGAAGCCGATCGTGCAGGGCCGGCACCTGCTCGCACTCGGACGGTCGCCGGGCCCGGACTTCAAGCCGATCATCAACGCCGCCTTCGAGGCACAGCTCGACGGGGCGTTTTCCGACGAAGCGGGCGGCGTGGCCTGGCTCGAGGATTTCCTGAGGAGATTCTGAAGATGTCACGCGGAGCCGCACTCACGGATTCCAGTTTTTGCTTTGGGGCAAAGACGGGGCTGAACTCACGCAAGGATTGATAGCAGCTTTCAGAATTTGAATCTGTGGGAAGTGCGTTATTTCAGTCGAGAGCAGGGATGCAGCTGTTTCTGCGATGGTGGCGAAAAGCAGCCGGGCGCGAAGGACTGCTGGGGACCAGGAGTGCCACTCGCTGCATTTCGACCCGGTGCAAGCGGTGGTGGGACCTGTGTTCACCCGCCCGGCTTGGATCGCCCGCCGCTATGACACACCATGCGTGAGGAGCTCGACCTCGCCACAATTCAGTTCCCCGTCGGTCAGGATTCTCGCCCGCAGGCCACCGCGGCCCTTGAGCCAGTCCTCCGCGCCGGGCGCGACCGCCGAGTTCATCCAATGGCAGGGACGCGACTCGCTCATGCCTTCAAATCCCACTCCACCCAACGTGAAACGCGATCCGATGAGCGCGTTGAGGTCGAGCCCTTCGACGACGACGTTGCGCCGAAACACGTCAGGGGAGAGCGCTGGCAACTTGAATTCGCGCCGCGCCGCTTCGTGCACCTCCCACGCAAAGAACGTGATCTGCCCGTGATAGTCGGGGCGATAGCCGAAGAAGCGATCACCCTCGAGACCCCGGCCAGCGCGGCATTTCGCGGCGGGCACGTCGCTCGTCGGGTGATCGCCCGGTGGCATACCGTGCCGGCCGAAAAAATTGTGGCCGGGAGAAATGAAGATGTGGCGAATGACGGGCACGCGGGCGGAAACAAATCACATGGCGTGCCAGGGCGCAACGCGGGCCAGAGCACACCCGAGACGCGTCAGGGCAGAAGGTCGGTGACCGCGAGCGGCTGCGCATGCGGGCCGGTGGCAATCGTTCCGCCGCGACGGCAGGTGAGAGACACGACGTACGCTTCGCCCTCGGGCTGGCGATACACCTCGACGCAGTCATCGACCAGATTGACGATCCAGTATTCGGGCACGCCTTCGCGCGCGTAGAGGCGGAGTTTGCGGCCGCGATCAATTGCGAGGCTGGAATCGGCAACTTCAACGACGAGTTCGGCGTTGAGGGGGTGCCCCCCCAAATAGTCGCGCGGCGAACCCCGCACCACGGCGACATCGGGCTCGGGCAGCGAAAGCAAGCCGAGGCGGAGTGGTTGTTGTTCCCGCGAGTAGTATCCAGTGCCAAACGCGCGCTCAACCGCTGCAACAACCAAATCAATTACGATGCCATGCGGGCTTTTTTGCGGGCTCATGTGCGTGATGATTTCGCCGTCGATCAGCTCGATCGGATCCTCGGTGGTGAAGATGCCACGCGCCACCGCCTCCTCATAACGATCGGCGTCCCACAAAAAGCGCGCGACCGGCGCGGGTTGGGTGGCGGTGTCCATGCGCGGAAACGTGGCGCAAGCTGGGCGGGCGCGCAAGGAAAACGGCGGCACGAGTGTCGGCGGCGCGCTCAGAACGACCAGCGCACGCTCATTTGACTAGAACAGCCGCCAAACCGGCCTTTCAGGCCACCGTCGTCTGTGCGATTTCTGGAATCGCCATCGAGAGATCGTTCCTCAATCCCGCGACTTCGCCGGCATCTCAATGACCTGCGTCGGGCCGATTCTAACGTTTGCCTTGTGCACGTATTTCTTCAGGAACTCATCGACCTTCGTGAAGAAGGCGATGCTCAGCTCCTCCTTGCGGAAACCGTGACCCTCATCCTTTTCGATGATCATCTCGTAGGTTTTCCCCGCCTTTTTCAGCGCCGCCTCCATGTCATAACCCTGGTTGATTCGCACGCGCGGATCGTTTTTCCCGTAGGCCATCAGCACGGGGGCGCGGATGCGGTCGGCGAAATGCACCGGCGACGTGTCGTGGAGGCGTTGGCGATCCTGGGCGTTGCCCAAGTCCGCGATGCGCGTGGCATACCAATGCGCGCGCTCCTTGGAGGCGCCATCGCCGCGCGGGATGAGCTCGTCGATATCCACCACCCCGACGTAATTGATCCCCGCGCAATAGAGCTCCGGCGTAAACGCCAGGCCCGCCATCGTCGCATACCCGCCATAGCTGGCACCCGCAATCACCACGCGCTGCGGGTCCGCGACGCCCTGGTCAACGGCCCACTTCACCGCATCGCTCAGGTCGTGCTGCATTTCCAAGCCCCATTTCTTCCAGCCGGCGCGCTCGAACCCGTCCCCATAGCCACCCGAGCCGCGATAGTTCACCTGCAGCACCGCATAGCCGCGATTGGCATAGAATTGGATCTCGGGACTAAACGTCCAATGGTCGCGAATCCCAAACGGGCCCCCGTGCGGGTGGAGGATCAAGGGTAGATTTTGGGGGTCCCGTCCGACGGGCAGCGTCAGGTAGCCGTGAATCGTGAGACCGTCCCGCGCCTTGAACGTGAGATGCTTCATCGGCGCCATCTGCTCCGGATCGATCCCGGGCTTCACGACCGCGAGCTCTTCCAGCTTCTTGGTGCTCTTGTCGAACAGGTAATAAACGCCGGGATCGCGATCGCTCGTCGAAAACAACAACTGCCGGGATCCGTCGGACGATGCGTGGCGCGGGTAGTTGACCGTGTCCGGCAGCGAGGCGTCGAAACGCCGCTGCAACTGCTCCGCCTCCGGATCGATCCAGTGAAATCTTTCGCGATCCGCCTGGTACGAGATGCCGACGGCCTTTTTGCGCGCCTCATCATAGAGGACGTTGCCCGCATCGTAGATGTCATGACCAAAAACCATCTCCCCCAGCGTGCGCGCCTGCGTGTCGTAGTGATAAATGGCCTCGGTCTTTCGCCCGACGTTTGACGAGACAAAGAGCGTGCGATTGTCGCCATCGAACGCGATCGGACTCCAACCGGGCGCATCGGCATGCCCCGTCTGCACCGGCTCCCAAGTTCCCTTGGCCTCGTTCAAGATCAGTACCGTCACCGTCTGACCCTGCTGCGCCACGCCTAGCCGGACGCGCCGCTCCCGGTCCAGGATCCACCGACGGACATAGCCAGGATTCGCCGTCACCAGGGTGAGTCGCCCGGTTTGAAGGTTCATCGAACAGACATCGGGCCCTTGCGCCCCCGAGAGATTGCCCAACGCCAGAAAGTTGGTCGGATCCTTGGGCAAACGCGCCAGCAAACCGCGGAAGCGGTTGTTCACTTCCTGCGTCGTGCCAACCTTGGTCGCACCCGCGAGCAGGCTGCGCCCGGTGCCATCCCGGTTGACGGCGTAGACCAGGGGCGACTCCTGACCGTCTTCATCCTTGATGAAGATCAACCGATCGTCGCTGGCCCACATCACCGTGGAGACATCGTTGTCCGTGAAATTCGACAGCAAGTTTTTCGTCTTCTTTTCCAGATCGATGACCGCGACGTTCATCCGGTGCTCATACGGCACGAGGCACGCGATGCGCCGGCCGTCGGGCGAGAACGAGAGTCCGGTGATGTTGGCTTTCTTGAAAATTGTCTCGATCGGCAACTCCGGCGGTTGGGCCACCCGGGCCACCGCGGGCACCACGGAAATCAGCAGGGCAAGGCAGGCACGTAGCGCATTCATGGATGGAATAAGTCGGGGCTCGGGCATCCCGAATTCCCCGCGCGGCCCCACCTGAACGCCGGGCACCGGCAAGCGGACGCCGCAAATGTCGTCACCGGCGATCTCCTCAATAATCCTTGCGCACCCGCACGTAAAGCGTGCGACCCAGCGCCCCGGCTCCGTAGGCGCGGTTGTCGAAGCCTGAGACGACGAAACCATTGGGCGGCGGAAGCTTGTCGAGTACGTTGGCGGAACCGACCGTGACCTGAAGTTTACGAAATCCCCGATAGGTAATCGACGGGGAGATCACCGTGTACGGATTCTCGCCCCAACCGGCCGCCGTACGACTGTCGTTGAAAAACTTGCCGGTGATGTCGGCGGTCGCGGCGGCCGACCAGTTCTTGTGACGCCAGTTGACGAAGACATTGGTGCGCCACTCCACGTCGAGGTACAGGCCGGTGTTGTTGAAGAAACCGGCACCCTGGCCGGCATCGCTGCCGCGCTTGACGATATTGGTGGCATCGACCGATAAAGTAAACGAGCCGAACCGCGTATTGCGGAGGGAGTATTTCATTCCAAAGTCCCAACCACGATAAAGCGTGTATCCCAGGTTGTTCGAGAGGCCGGAATAAAAAAGGATCGGCCCGGGATTCTGCGTACTGTTATCGCGCACCACCGCATTGGGAAACTGCAACCGGCCCTTTTCGCTCAGCAGATAGGTCAGGCCCAACGTTGTGATGACATTGGCGATTCGGATATCGAAGTAATCGGCGTTGAAGCTGAGGCCCTTCACCGCCGGAATCTCGAAGACTGCCCCGGCGTATTGGACTTTGCCTTCCTCCGGCTTGAGGTCGGGATTACCGCCGAGCACCGCGCGAATCTGACGGGCACCGTCCTGCGGGCGGAGCGGATCGCTAAAGGTGCCGCTGGTAATCGCCTGGGTCTGGCCCTGGAAGAGCTGGCCAAGGTCAGGGGCCTTGAAGGACTTCGAGTAGGATCCGCGCAGGAGAACGTTGACGAATTTGTTGTTGGGCAGGCGAATCTTGCCGCCGAACTTGGGTTTCGTCGTCTGGCCAAAGTCGCTGTATTCCTCGTGCCGCGCGGCGACCTGAACCTCGAGCCACTTTTGCAGCGGCAGGGAGAATTCGGCGAAATACGAGTCCGTGTAACGCTTGCCACGAAACGGCACCCCACCCGACGTGACGCCAAGATAGAGCGCCGTATCGGGATTGGATCGCAACGTCGCCCGCCGCGTCTCGAATCCCGTGGCCACGCTGACCTCCCCCGCGTCGCGCAGCGGAATTTGAAATAACGTTCCAGTCAGCGACGCATCAAAGCTCACCGCATCGACCCGATTGCTGCCCTTGGATGTCGCGGCGAGATTATCGAAAATCGCCGGGTTGTCCGATGGGCCAAACGGATTCAGCGCAGTGGTCCTCGTCGTACCGTTGAGCAACGCCTGAAGATCGGAGGTCCGAAGCTGGTCGACCAACTGGTCATTCTTGTCGGTGCCGTAGCTCACGCCGGTTTCCCAATTCCAATTGCCCCGAATCGTACCCTTGAGGCTGGCCAGGGCCGTGGCACCATTGTCCGTGATGTCATAGCGGCGTTCGGGCATGTAGAGACCGCGGAAAGTAAACGAATTGTTGTTCGCGAGCGTGAAGCCGAACGGGTTGTAGGGGTTGGTGGCCGGCAACGTGAAGCCGGTCCCGCCGTTGACGACGTCCTGATTGCTGGCGAACGCGAACGGATTGAACACGTACCTCGTCACACTGTGATTGTACGTCAACTGGACGTTACCCGTGACAAGGGGCGTCAGCATACGCGTGACGCCAACGAAACCGCTGAGGGCATTCGAACCGGGATAAAACTGCTGCGTCCGGGCAAAATTGTACCGATTGGAGTCGGGGATCGCCGCCGCTGCTGTGCCGAGATAAACAAAACTGGCTTTCGTCGGATTGGCCGTCCCCACCCCATTCGGAATCAAGTAGTACCCGGTGGCCGTGCCGATACCCGCCGTCACAGCCTGCGCCGCAGAGAGTTGAACATAGGAGGGACTGTTGATGGTGCTGTTGAAATTGGCGCCCTTCGGCCCGAGGTAACGATAATCAGTCGTCGTGATTCCATAGTCTTTTATGAAATTGGAATGCCGGCCCTGATAATTCACCCCCACACTGATATCCCATCCCTTCATCGTCGCGCCGGTAAAAACACTCACCCGACGGTTCAGCGAGTTGTGATTGAAAGTGTTCCCCACGTAGAAATCACTCGTCGTACCGGAATAATTTTTCTTGAGGATAATATTGTAGACGCCCGTGATCGCGTCGGAGCCGTAGATGGCCGAAGCGCCGTCTTTGAGAAACTCGAGGCGGTCGACCGCCGCGGCCGGCACACTGTTGAAATTGAAGACCGACTGGGCGGTGCCATTCGCGCTGTTGGTAAAGGCATACGGCACGGTACGACGACCATTGACCAGGGTGAGAAACCGATTCGAACCCAGGCCTCGCGGATTGGAGGTCACCGCCCCCGGAATGAAACTGCCCGTGGTGAACTCCGCATTCGCCGTACCGCTGTTGAACGGCAGGCTCTGCACAAACTCGCCCAGCGTGGTGTAGCCCTTGTCCGAAATCGCCTCCGCCGTGTAGGTGACAACCGGCGCGGGCGTCTCGTAATCGAGGCGCTTCACGCGCGAGCCGGTGACCTCGAATTTCTCCAGCACCTGTGCCACTTCCTTCGCAGGTTCGGTCTTCACCGGTTCGGTTTTCACCGGAACCGTCTTTTTGGGCTCAGCCGTCTGCGCGCTCAAGGCGGCGACGCTGAAAAACGCAAAAAGGCCGAGACGGGCAACGGTTGTCGCAGGTGGGTGCAAGGGGACGTTCATGGCTGCTGGTGTTTGATTGGTCAGGTCCGCCACGCAGCTCGGCATCGAACGGCTGGCGGGGGCGGTCGCGACTACACAGGGCTGCCACCAACCTTGGCAATGCCGAAACGGGGTCCCGCGTCGGCCCGGGCACCCCGTTCACCCCCTCGCCTCCTCCCGCCGAAACTTGCACCGTCGGCCCCTCGCAACATCGTTGTCGGCCAAACTGCATGACCACGCTCCCCCGGTTTCTCCGCGGCCACCTGCTCGCCACCGCATTTGTCGTCACCTGTCCGCTGGCCACCTGCCTTCACGCGGCCACCAGCACCGCCCTTCCGCCACCCACGATCGAGCAATTGTTCGGTCTCCCCAACGTCCGCCAGCCGCGCCTCTCCCCCGACGGCCGGAAAATCGCGTTCCTCTTCCCGCACGAGAAAAAAATGGCCCTCGGCGTCTTCGACCGGACCACGAGCGAGTCGCGGATGATCCTGCGCGGCGCCGACGAGAGCATCCACCACTTCTTCTGGAAAGGAAACGACCGGATCGTGTTTGAAGCGGACGTCGCCGGCAACGAGTCGTTCTTCATCGGCTCGACCGATCTCGGCGGGAAGAACGTGCTGCGCATCGCGGAGTCGCAACGCATCGAGAACAACCTCACCGGTGATTTCGCGGGCATCATCGACCCGCTGCCGGCCGACCCGGAGCGGATCGCCGTCGTCGGCTTCTTTGCGGGCAACATCGACAACTCGGCCTTCGTCGGCGGCGCACCGGTCATCGCCCGGCTCAATGTCCGCAACCGCGGGATTTCCCCGTTGCTCGAGATTCGCGAGTCCGATCGGCACGCGGCCTTCGTCTTCGATCAGCGCGGCGCGTTTCGCGTGCGCGGCCGCCTCGCCGGCTCCACCCTGGTGTGGGAACACCGGCGCGACGACAGCCGGAAATTTGAACCGGTCGCGCAACATCCCTTCCACGGTTACGCCGAAACCTGGGATCCGCAGTTCTTCGCCGCCGACAATGTCACGCTCTGGCTCATCGCGCGCGACGAGCACCCGGACGGCCAGCAGCGCGGGGCGCTCCATGCGCTCAATACCCAGACCTGGGCGCTCGGGCCCGCGCTGTTTGTTCCACCCGAGGGCGAAATCACCGAGCTGATCACAACGCGGGACCGTTCGCGGCTGCTGGGCGTGCGCTACGAGGCGGAGCGCGAACACCATCACTGGTTCGACGCCGAACGCGGCGCGCTGCAGGCCAGACTGGAAAGCACGTTCACCGGTTGCGCAGTCCGGATCACCAGTACGTCTGACGACGAGAAAGTCGCGTTGGTGTGGGTGAGCCACGACCGCGAACCGGGCGTCTACTATGTCCTCGACCACACCACCGGGTCGCTCACGCAGTTCAAACGCATCCGTGAAATCGATCCGGCCCGGCTCAGCCCGCGTCGACCCATCAGCTATGCCGCGCGGGACGGGCTGATGATTCACGGCTATCTGACACTGCCGCCGGGAGCCGCCGGTAAGAAACTGCCGCTCGTCATCCACCCGCACGGGGGACCCTTTGGCGTGCGCGATTCTTGGGGTTTCGATGGGGACGCGCAGTTTCTCGCGAGCCGGGGCTATGCCGTGTTGCAGCCGAACTATCGCGGGTCGGGTGGTTACGGCCGCGACTTCATCAACCGCGGGCGCCGGCAATGGGGGCGCGCCATGCAGGACGATCTCACCGACGGCGTGCAGTGGGCCATCGCGCAAGGCATCGCGGATCCCGCCCGGGTGGCGATCTTTGGCGCGAGCTATGGCGGCTACGCGGCCCTCATCGGTGTCATGTTGACGCCCCAGCTCTACGCCTGCGCCGTGAATTATGTCGGGGCCTCCGATCTCGAGATCACGTTCAAGCACCGGGGCGAGGACGCCTGGCGTTCCGGCGACGAATTCAGCTACCAACGCGAATGGGTGGGCGCGACGCGGGCCGAGCGCGCCGCGACTTCACCCATCAACCTCGTGGACCGCATCACGGTGCCCACCCTGCATGCGTATGGCGCGGAGGATCCCCGGGTGAAAATCGACCACTGGTCGCGGCTCGAATCGCAGCTGAAGAAACAGGGCAAGGACTACCAGTCGATCGTCCAGGGCCGGCAGGGGCATGGTTTTCGGAACGAGAAGGAATCGATTTCCTTCTACACCGCGCTGGAATCGTTTCTCTCCACGCATCTCGCGCCCGCCGGCATCGTGAAGATCGGCACGGAAAAGGTGATTGATTTCCCCGCCAAAAAGTGACGAAGGGGAATAGACTACAAGTCGACGAGACGACGGACCACGTGACTCGTTTTTCCACCTGGGCGATGCGGGAGCAAGAAACCGGCACGCTCCGGGCGAAGCGTGATGTAGAAATTGATCCAATCTTTCACTGACCTCTGCGTGGTGTTCCGTCTCTGCGGTGCAACCTTCAGTTCAGTCGTACCAAGCCTTCGACACCGCAGAGACCGGGCATACCCGCGGAGAATACCCAAGAAAGTTTGGCAGGAAAATGGGGGCAGGAAAATTTCCGAGAATCTGCGGCCGTCCTGAATCTGAGGGACAAAACAAGCCGACCAATCCGGATTTCCCCGCAGATTCGGGACGACCACAGATTCAATCACTGCTGAGAGAAGGATTCGGGTCTTATTCCTTTGTCCCCATTCCTCTGTCATGGGATTGGTCATGGTTCCTATTTTTGGCCTCCCGCAGATTCAGAGAGACCGCAGATGGTCTGAGTTTCGGTCGGAGTTCTGCCTTAACATCTGTGGTCTTTCTGAATCTGCGGGAAGTCCTGCATTTCAACAGGGGCTGGGACCGGCCAGCAGAATGAGCCGGTCGAACGAGCAAGCGCCCCTCCTCCCGTCCCTCCTCAGAACTTCCGGCTTAGCGCCACGTACCAGAACCGGTTTTCCGATGTGTAGAGGTGACTTGGATACCCGGTGGCGTTGCCGCCCGAGCCAAAGGCCTTCGGTGGATCGCGATCGAAGAGATTCTGCACGCCGACCGAAACCCGGGCGTCGCGCAGCAGCCGGCCATGATTGCCCCGGAAGGAATACGCCACCTGGCCGTCACACACGAGAGAATCGGCGACCTGAAACGGCCGGCCGGCGAGATCGATGTCCTGGAAGCCGTCCGTATAGGTGCCCGCCACGCGCACGTTAAAGCCCTTGTACGCCCAACTCACATTCACGCGGCCCTTCAGTTTCAGGTAGCCGTTGTCTCCCGAACCCGTCGAATCGAGGCCCAGCACGCTCCGCAGGGGAACCCCCTGCACCGCCGATCGATCAAACCGCGTGACGAGGGTCCACACACTCGTCAGCTCCCAGCGGCCCAGCGAATCGGTCGGCAGCTGATAACCGCCGCTGAAATCCCAGCCCTCCACCACGGTGCGACCCACGTTGAAGAACACGGAATTCACCACGCTGATGAAGCCGGACGAGGTCAGGATGACACTCTCGCCGGGCAACAGGCCGCCGGGCGTGGCGCCGAACGCGCGATTGACGGTGTGCTGGGGGTTGGCCTCGACGGTGCCCGTGCGGGTGACCCGCCAGAAGTCGGCGCCCAACGACAGGCCCTTCAGCTTGACGATGGTGGGCGACCAGACGAACCCGGCGTTGAAGTAATCGGTTTCCTCGGCGTTCAGCCGGCGGTTGCCGCGCAACGTGATCGGCTGCTCCGGCTCGATGAAACCATCGCGCGGATCCTGGATCGGGAGAAGCGCCGAGGTCGGCGTCGAGTAGAGCTCGTAGAGCGAGGGCTCGCGAAATCCCTCGGAAAGGCTGGTCCGCAGTGTCAACTGGCCGGCGATGGGCTGCCAGCGCAGGGCCAGCTTGGGCACGGTGGTCTCCCGGCCGCTCGTGAAGAATTTTTCGTGGCGCACGGACGCGCTCGCCTCGAGCCGGTTGACCAGCGGCACGCGCACCTCGAGAAACGCCCCGCCGATCTTGCGCTGCGCCGTCGTGGTGGCCCGCGGGGATTCCCCGATGATGTCGCCCGCGACCCCCAGGGCGTCCGGCCGCTGTCCCAGCTGCTCGCGGCGAAAGTCGCCGCCGAACGCGAGGCCGACCGGCCGGCTCGCGAGGCGAAACAATTCGGCCGTCGACCCCACCACGTTTACCTGGCCCAGGGTCGAGCGGTGATCGTCCCGCACCGTCACCCGGCCGTACTCCACCACGCGGGCGTTGCCGGCGGGCGGGTTGCGGTAGTATCCAAATGGATTGTACGGAACACCGGTGCCGAGGTACGAGCCGCTGCGCGGATCGAAGAGGGGCGAGGCGGCGTTGACGATCTCGTTGAACCGCGACGCCGAATTCATCGTGTTGCGGGTGCGGTCGCGGATGGAGCTGAAGCTGAACGAAGCGTCGTAATTCCATTTGCCCGCGATCCGCTCGGCCTTAAGTCCGGCGGTAAACAGGGCGGCCTCGGTCTGATTGCGGAGGATGCGGTTGCCAAACTCGGCGAGCCGCAGCCGGGAGCCGTCGGCGAGATCCTGGTTGAACGGGTTGAACGGATTGAACGCACCCGGCGCCGCCAGCCGTTGGACGACTCCGCGGACGATCTTCGTGCCGGGACCCGGGAAGATGCGCGCCGGCACCGCCGTGCCCGCCGCCACTTGAAAGATCGAGCCGAAGAGCGAATCGTACACCGTCAGAATCGGGTTCGCCGTGCGCGCCGGGATGATCAACTCCACCTGGCCGGGCGTGCTGAAATCGCCGGTGGCCGCGGGGGCCAGTTCATAGTCCACCGCGACATTCTGATACGAAAGATCCCCGTAGACTTTCACGTGGTCGGTGCCGAACACCTTGCGTTCGCCGGAAACGAAAGCGCCGGCGCGCCGGCTGGCCGGATACGACATCGCGAACTCGTTAAAATTAAAGGTCGCGGAGCGGTCGGGCGAGTAGGTGTATTGCGACGCGGGCTTGGTGCCGAGATTGCCCGCCTCGGCACCCGACTGGGCGAAAAAGCTCCCCGCAAACGCCGGTACGCCGGGAATCGCCGCGTTCACCGGCTGGCTCAGGGCGGCGCTCACCGCGAAACGGCCGACCTCGAGATTTGCCGGGCTGGAATTCGTGCTGAGGAAAGGTGGAACGGCGGAGTACGCGCGGTCCCGGTTCAGGATGGCCTGCCGATTGTAGAAATTGAGCCCGACGATCAGGCTCATCCGGCCGGTGCTGACGCCTGTCGCCAGACTCGCCACCGTCTCGGAGGAGTCCTTTCTCGTGGTATTGCCGTAGCTGACGAACGCGTCGGTGCCCGTCATGCTCCGGCGCAGTTTGATGTTGATGACCCCGGCGACGGCATCGGCCCCGTAGAGGGCGGACGCGCCATCCTTGAGCACCTCGATGTTGTCGACCGCGGAGAGCGGGATCGAATTGAGGTCGACGAATGCCGTGGTGCCGCCGGCGCCGACCGGGTAGTTCGCCACCCGCCGGCCGTTGATCAGCACGAGGGTCGCGTCGGGCCCGAGGCCGCGCAACGAGATCGAGGTCGCCCCGGGGGTGAAGCCGGTGGCGTTGTTGGAAATCGGCACCGCATTGGCGTTGGAGACGGTGATTTTTTGCAGGAGTTCGGCGGTGGTGGTGGCACCGGAGGCATCGATTTCCTTGCGGTCAATGCGCGTGACGGGAGAAGCACCCGCCTCGATGGCGGTCTCGGTCGAGGGGATGTAGGAGCCCGTGACGACGAAAGGCTCCAGTTTTTTCGGTGGCGGAGTCTCGGAAGCTGCTGGCGGTGGTGTCACGGCCTGCGCCACAAGAAGTCCGGGTGCAAGAGTCGGTGATAGCGAGAGGACGATTGCCACGCGAAAGCTGCGCGAATGTCGTTCCATGGTTTTCGGGGTTGGATGAAGGAGGCCTGGCAGCCAGCAGTCTCGGCACCGTCAAGCCGGTCGGTGAAGGAACCGGGATCCGGTGCAACCGGGCAAGGAAAATGCGGGGGCTACACGGAGCTCCCCGGCCCATGTCGACCCGACGGCGAACCGGCGGCACATTCCTAACAGAACCCGAAAAAAAACGGCCCGCCGTTTCGGGCGGGCCGTGAACAATGTCTTCGAGTGTCTCGGTTGAAGCCGCCGCCTAGAACCGATACTTAGCGCTGATGTAGAACAGGCGTCCGATCGGGCTGTACGTGGAAACGTCGGCTTGCGACTCGTTGAACGCCTGTGGCGAAATCGACGGCATCTTGTCGGCGATGTTGTTGACGCCCACACTGAGTTGAAGTCCGCCCACCCAGCGGCGGAACCCGGAATCGGACGGGGCTTTGGCGAACGTGTGGCTGACCGCCAGATCCCAGACCGAATACGACGCGACCGGCACGCGCTTCAAAGTCGTGCTCAACGCAAACGTGATGCCGCCAGGCCCGATGTCTGTCATTTCATCGATATACGTGTTGGCGAGCGAAACCGCCCACGGCCCCTTGCTCCAGTCAAACGTTGTAAAGAACCGCATGCCAGGAACAGCACCCTGCGCGCCGGTGCCCCCATTGCTGACATGATTGGCGTATTCGTAATAGACCTGCGAGGGCAGTGCTTGGAATTGATAGTCGAGGAAGAAAGTGCCCGTGGTCCCGACCTTGAACCGGCCCATATCACGGTTGGGGAACTCGTAGTTGATGGCCACGTCGAGCGCCTTCACTCGCTGCCCGGAGATGTTGATCAACGAATCGGTGAGAAAGATCTGATTCGCCGACGCACCGCCTCGAAGGAGCGCTCCGAGCTGACCGGCGGATGTGACGCGCGTGGCGGCGGGCAGCGTGGGATCGGGATTGGTCGGCCAGTTGCCGAGGGAAACTTGAGAAATGTAGGGTGACGCGGACCCAACCGCCTCGATGCTGCGTAGAATCTCGGTCGATCCAGCCGAACCGACGAGTTCAACCTGATCGATGCTTATGAAGTCGACACTCATCGTCAGTCCTTTTACTGCTTTGGGCGAATAAACTGCGCCGACCGAATAGGTTTCGGCCGTCGAAGGTTTGAGCCCGGAGTTCGAACCACCGCGGGCCTGCGCCTGTCCGTTGACGCCAAACACATTCGGAATGACCGCGGTGGCGGTAAATCCCTGGGTCGTCGGCCCGAACAGGGAAAACATCGCCGGGGCGGCAAAAGCCTCCGAATACGTGCCGCGAACCGTCAGGTCATCACCCATCGGCCGCCAGCGGAGTCCGTACTTCGGCACCTTGGATTCCCCGGCATCGCTGTAGTCCTCGTAGCGATAGGCAGCCGAAAGGTCGAGCGCCCGGAAGCCAGGGATGCTATTGCGCTCGCCGAAGATCGGCACGCGGATTTCAGCGTAGGCCGCCTTGATATCGCGGCTCCTAGAGAACGGGTCGAAGAACGTCGCGCCCGTCCAGCGACCGGCGGTCGGCCCGGAACTGCGCGAATTAGGATCGGGATTACCGATGAGTTCCTCCTTGGTGAGACTGTAGCCGAGCGCCGCGCCCAACCCGCCGCCGGGCAGTTGCCAGATATCGCCGGCGATGCTCCCGTCGATCGACTTTAGATTGCTGTCGAACTGTAGCGACGAGGCGCTGAAGATATTTGCGATCGACAGCGGATCGACGCCCCCTGGACGAGCGAAAACGTCGAGTGCGGGCTGAACCACACTGTTGGCGGGCGTGATGGCCGCTTGGTATTGCGCGAGAGTGGCCAGGCCGGGAGGTGCGTTGAAGTCACGGAAGACACGCGCGAACTTGCCGCCGATGAGGGCGTTGCCGCTGGCGTCGAAACCGCCGGCGAGGCCGAGCTGGAGATTCGGGGCATAAAGTACGTTTTTCACCGAATTGGTGAGCACATTGGCGTTATAATTGTATCCCACTTCCCACCGGAACTTGTCGAAAATTTTTCCCCGCACGCCACCGACGATCCGGGTTAGTTCGCCACTATTGATGAACTGCCGCGGTGCCGGAACGTAACGAAACGCGGCGAAAATACTCGAGCGGGTGGGGTTATACGGCGCATTGACCGGCACTGTCGACGTAATGGGCTGGGCCGCGAGTTGCGAAAAGCTGTCGCTGTCGGAATAAAGCCCCTGCACGAACAGCTCCAGTTTCTCCGGGATCAACGTGACCGTCGAGGCGAGTGACATCGCTTTTTTCTTCGACTCCAAGATCAGCGTTACGAGCGGCGAAAGGTCAAACGAGTCCGCAATCGGCTGGAAAGCCGAGGCCGGATAAATCCCCGACGCCTGCAACGCCGCCAAGTCTGCGGCGGTCGCAGCCGTGCCCGTCGGCACCGCGCGACTCGGCGACAGCAAATCCGAGCGCAAGAAATTCGAAGGGAAATTCGCATTGGTGGGACTCACGGCACCGGAAATGGTCGCCGTGCGACCGATAATCGGTGTCGAAAATGGGCGATCGGCCTGATAAATGGGAGTCACCTCCGACCATGACGCCGAGACGGTCAGTCCAAGTCCTGGACGCTTGGCCCCGACGACAACATAACCCGACTTTTCCTCATAATCGCCCTTGCGATTCGAAAAAGCATAACGGCCGCCGGCTTCAACGCCGTTAAAATCGCTGCGGAGTTTGACGTTTACGACGCCGCCGATGGCGTCGGATCCATAGATGGCAGAAGCGCCATCCGTTAGCACTTCGATTGACTGCACCGCCGCCAAGGGGATTTGGTTCAAGTCGACAAAGCTGCGGCCGCCACGGGCGTTGGAACCATTGTCGGCCACCCGGCGGCCGTTGAGCAGAACGAGCGTCGAGAGGTTACGCAACGATGCCTGGGATCCACCTGCGGTGCTGTTTGCGCCGACGTTGGAGTTGGTGACGCCCAAGTTGCCGTTGCCGGCAAAGATCGGCATGCGTTTCTGCAGTACTTCGAGCAAGTTTGTGTCCAGCCCGGTCGCCTCAAGATCCGCTCGCCCGAGGATAGTAACGGGGGCCGCAAGAGCGTCAGCTGCGGTGGGGATGTTCGAACCGGTGACGACAAATTTCTCGAGTGTCACTTCGGCTTTGTTACTGGCGGCGCGCGCGGTCTGCGCGTTTGCCACGGAGAGCAGGCTGGCGCTCGCGATTGAGCAGAGCGCAGCCCGGATAATCCTTACGGATCGGGTGTTCATAGTTTTCTAGGGGATTGTTGTGTAGTGGTCAAAGCGGCCTGAGCCGCGTTTGCTTGAAGTCGGACAATTCCGACGGAGTAGGAATCGGCAAGGGAAAAGCGTTCAAATTATGACCGGCTTTTTTGCTTAGGGTCATTGCCAGCTTTGCCCCGTCTCCCCTTGCCGGAAAATTGCCCGGGTGCGCTGCCAGCGGACGATTGTGACCTGCCCCTGGACGCCACCTCGGCGGTAGAGCCCGACCTCTGGGCGGGTCGCGCGTAGGTGGCTTCCCAACGGCCCGCCCGGAGGTCGGGCTACCGCGAAAAGGATTCAAACCTCACCGGACCAGGGCACACAGCGCGCTGGTGCCGCCACCGGTCCACAAAAAAACTCCCGCCGGGTGACCGGCGGGAGTTGAATTCTAAACAAAAACTGCGACCGAAACCCCTTAGAAGTCGAGGCCGACCGACAGGCGAACGCTGCGCGGGGCCTGCCAGGACGACGCGACGCCGTATTTCCGATCGACTCCGCCCGCGGCGTCTTCAGCCGTCTCGACGACTTCGGTCACCGCGCGGTTGTTATAGATGTTGAAAACATCCAACTGGATGCTCAGCCGGCGCTCGCCCGCCCACTTCGGGCGATAGGTGAACGCGAGGTCAGTCTTGATTACCCAATCAGTGGTGCCTATCGAGCCACGAGGGGCCAGTAGATATGAAGCGCCATAGCTTCCCGCGATGGGATCCACCGCGGTGCCGATCCGGTTCTTCGGCCGGCCCGAAGCAATGAGCTGGTTCAAACCAACGGTCAGTTCCTTGGTGATGGCATACGAACCGAAGGCCTTCACCTGGTGACGGCGATCGTTCGGCAGCTTGCCATACGTGTTGCGGGTGAGGAGCGGGCTGTCGAACATCTGCGTGATGCCGGCGTCGTCCTGACCGTTGTCAGAGAGCACCCAGCCTTCATAATTGCCGTAGGACTGCGCCCACGTGTACGAGAACTGGGCGTTCCACTTGCCGTCCCACATGCGCTCGGCGAAGAGCTCGACCGAGTTGTACTTGCGCACGGCGGAGGGATACTGGAGTTGGGCCACACTAAGCCTGGCCTCTTCGTTGGCCTGAAGTGTGCCGTTGCCGTTGAAATCCCAGAACATGTGAATCGGTTTGCCGGGATTGGCGAGGACGTAGGCATGGGCACCGGTGGCATCAAACGCCGGGAAGCCGTTCGCCTTGCCCCATGCCGTGAGGGCATGGTCAACGATCAAGTCGTCCATCGCCGTGCCGTCGAGGTTCCGGTTCGTGAAGCGCGCACCCACCGACAACTTCTTCGTCAAGGCATGCTGGATTCCGATCACATACTCGTCCTGGTACATCGGCCGGATGTCCATATCGACGATTTCACGACGGTCATGCACGGAACCATCCGAGTAGGTTGTCAGATTCCCGATCTGGGCACCCAAGACGGGACTCTTGCCGTCGGCGCCGACCGAGCTCAACACGTTGTACTTTTCAGTGAAGAACTCCCCGCCCGCGAGGCGGACGTTGGTGTTCGATGCGACCGGCAGATGGTAACGACCGTAGTTGGCAAACACCTTGGTTTTCTGATTGCCGAATAAATCGTACGACGCGCCCAAGCGCGGCGCGTATTGATTCTCGACCTTGATGAAGGTCTTCGCCTGCGAATCGAGATTCTCGAATGACTCGTTGCGGATGCCGAGCCGCATCACCAGGCGGTTGCTCATCGTGGTCCACGTGTCTTCCGCGTACCACGCGTCGGATTTTACCTGGAACGAGCCACCGTTGCGGTAGATGCGGCTGCGGACAGCGGCGGTGGCACCCGCCGGCACATCGGCTCCATTGATCCGGCGACTCGCCGGGATTGGATAGTAACGGTAGTACAGGTCGCCTGAGTACCGGGTGTTGTCCCCGGAGAGATTATCCTCCCGATCGACGCCGGCTCGAATGCGATGTGAGCCGAGGAGAGCAAAGGGATACTCCGCATCGAAGCGCATCGCCTTGCGCTTATCCTGCGCCTGCGAAACCGTGAGATTGGGATTGCCTTGGACGTACACCAGGCTGCCCGACCGACCGTCGTAGATAAACGGAGTTTTGTCGTCCGTACCCGAGTCGGTGAGGTTCTGGGTGCTCTCGCCATAGAGGGCTGAAATCGTCAGCTTCTCCATGAATGTACCGGTGTAGCGGCCGATATGCGTGGTGCCGCCCCGGTCCGAGTAGTTGGTCGATGGAGTCCCGGAAATCGCGCCGGTGCTGTATTTGTAATCTCGCTCCAACGAGGTTTCACGCGACTCGTCGCGGAAACCGGTATACTCCAAGCGATGACCGTCAAACGGGACAATGTCGACTTTCCCGCCCCAGAACGGATCCTTGGACGAACGCGACAGGAACCGCGAACCCTCGGTGGTCACATCGTCCCGCTTCGAATCGCGCAATTGGTAGAGACCATAAAAGAAGATCTTGTTCTTCCAAATGGGGCCGCTCGCATAGACGTTTGACTGCCACGATTCCGAGTAGTCCCGCCCGTTGTAGACCAGGGGGGTGACGACACCCGCGTTGTTGGTGTAAAACGAATTCGGCGAATTCCACCGGCCGGCATCCGGCGAGTAGTAGAAATTTGCGCCCGCGTGGTACTCGTTCGAACCGCTCTTGGTGGCGGCGTTGATCACGCCACCCGTGGAACGTCCAAACTCCGCCGAATAGGCACCGGTCTTGATTTCAAAATCGCTGTAGAACTCGAAGGGCACCGTCGCCGGATCGAGCCCGTTGCGAAAATTGCTGATGTTAAAACCGTTCACGAAGTACGCGTTCTCGGCGACGGAGGCGCCACCGAAGGAAGCGAGATTCCCGAACGCCACGTCACCCAGCGTGGTGCCGGGGGCGAGGAGCGCAATCGACGTCGGGTTACGGGCGATCGGCAAAAGGTCGATTTGCTTTTCGGTGAAAACCGTAACGGCTTCGGTACTGCGAAAATCGACCGGACTGATCGATCCGGCGGTCACGACGAACTTGTCGATTCGGACGACATCGCCATCGACTTCGGAATTCGAGCCGATGGAAACGTCGACCTCCCTCGTCTGGGCCTTGCCGCCGGCGTCCGTGTACGAAACCTTGTAGGTTCCGGTCGGGAGTGCGCCGATGCGGAAAGAGCCATCGGACAAGGTGGTCATCGCCCGCTTGGCCCCGGTGCCAACATGCTCGGCGGTGACGGTTGATCCGGCGGTCGCGCGACCGAAGACGGCGCCCGTCGTATTACTCTGGGCGTTCAACGAACTGACGCCGAGGGCTAGTAACGCAATCGCCTTACTCAAATGGACAAGAGCTGTCCATGCCTTAGGAACGTAACATTTGTTCATGGGTTGTGTTTGGTTTGCTAACACTGAAGAGTGCGGGTTGTGGACCGCAGTTGTTTCTCTTGGCGGGGTAGCCAATAGCTCGTAAGGCCGAGTGCAACGATTATGTTCCCTCGTACAATTCACGCGCCGAGAACCGCAAGATCCGAGGAAATCGCGTGATCCGCGCCTCCCGAGGTGCGCTTGCAATCAGGGTGCCACTCATCCCTGCTCGGGGATAGAGATGAAGGAGATTCAAGCCATCGTCGCCGCCCTGCTCGCCCCTTCCGCAGGCATGTCGATGCTCGCGACCCTCGTCAGCGTGGAGGGCTCCTCCTACCGCCGGCCGGGGGCTCGCTTGCTGATCCACGCCGGTGGCACGCGCCTCGGCTCCATCAGCGGCGGTTGCCTGGAGGAGGATGTGATGGCGCGGGCGGCCCACGTGTTTGAAACCGGCGTGCCCAACGCCGTCGTCTACGACACCACATCCGAAAACGACCTCGTGTGGGGCGTCGGCCTCGGTTGTCACGGGATTGTGCGCGTGCTCCTCGAAAAAATCGGGCCACGGCCCGCCTGGGCGGTCGCGCTGGCCCGGAATTTCTCCCAGCGCCGCACCACCGCCCTCGCCGTGGTCCATGGCATCGACGATCCCGCCACCTGGGGAACCCGGCTGGCCACACCCGGTGATTGCGCGGATCCTGATCGGCTCTTTCTCGACCTCGTCGCACCTCCGCCGGCGTTGACGATCTTCGGCGCGGGAGACGACGCGCAACCGCTCGCCCGGCTCGCCAAGGAACTCGGCTGGCACGTCACCATCGCGGACCCGCGGGCGGCGTTTGCGACCAAGACGCGGTTTCCCGGGGCCGATGCGCTCGTCGTCGGGCCGGCCGCGGAATTGGTGGGCAAAGTCGGGCCCGGCCCGGACAACCTCGTGGTCGTGATGACCCACCATTATGTACACGACGTTCCGATCCTGCGGGATCTCCTCGCCCGGCCCCTGGCGTACCTCGGGTTGCTCGGTCCGAAGAAACGCGCCCAGAAGATCCTCGCGGATCTGGAGTCCGGCGGGATGACGATCTCACCCGCCCAACAGGCGCGCCTGCACGCCCCGGTCGGGCTCGACCTCGGGGCGGAAACGCCGGAACAGGTGGCGCTCTCCATCCTCGCCGAGATGCAGGCCGTCCTCGCGCGCCGCAACGCCCGCCCCCTGCGGGAGCGGACGCAGCCCATCCATGAGGTTTTTGCTCCGCCGGTTCTTGCTGCGCAAAAACCGGCGGAGCAAACACCTTAGCGAGGCTTCGCCTCGGACTGCCCATCTCGAGATTCGTTCGAGCATTCCGCAAACATTCGACCATGCCGTTTGCAGGGACGACAACTTCAGGCTAAGCCGTCTCCATTCAATCGATGTGCGTTTTACCTCTGAAAACGAAAGCACTGAAAGGTGGAACCCGATGTCCTCATCGGGTTTTGAGCCGTACGCTCTCAAATCAGCCCGTTGGGGACAACGGGCTCCACCTCGGTCTGAATCGTTACGGCTAAGTCCGAAATCAGAGCAAATCATGACAGAAACCACCGAAGCTGTCCGTCAATCTAGGTTTACGCGCAGCGAAAACCTCCGCTGCGGTGTGGTCATCCTTGCCGCGGGGGCTTCGATCCGCATGGGCACGCCGAAACAGTTGCTCGAACTCGGGGGCAAAACGCTCCTCGTGCGGACCGTCGAGGCCGCGCTCGCCTCATCCGCCTGGCCAGTTGTCGTCGTGCTGGGAGCCCAGGCGGAAAAAATCCGCCCCACCCTCGCCCGCCTGCCCGTGCTCGTGACCGAAAACGCGGCCTGGCCCGAGGGCATGGCCTCCTCGATCCGGGAGGGTGTCACGACACTGCAACAATTCTCCCGAAGCCTCGACGCCGCGCTCATCGCGTTGTGCGACCAACCGGCGTTTTCCGCCGACGTCATCGGTCAGCTCATCGCCGCCCAACGCGCGACCGGTCGCAGCATCGTGGCCGCCCATTACGGTGGCCGCAACGGTGCGCCCGCCTTGTTTCTCCGCGAACATTTTCCCACCCTCACCCATCTCACCGGGGAAGAGGGAGCCCGCGAACTCCTCAACGGCCAGCCGGCCCGGATCGCCTCGGTCGACCTGCCCGCCCTCGCCGTCGATCTCGACACTCCCGAGGATTTTGCTACGCAAAATCCTTAGGGCAATTTCGCCTCCGCGACCTTCTTCGTCTGAGCCGCGCGAAAATCGTCGAGTGCCCGCTTAATCTGCGGATCGCCCAGCGCGAGGATCGCCGCCGCAAACAGCGCCGGGTTGATCGCGCCCGGCTTGCCGATCGCCAGGGTCGCCACCGGAATTCCCGCCGGCATTTGCACCATCGAGAGCAGCGAGTCCATGCCCTTCAGCGACGCGCTTTCCATCGGCACCCCGAGCACCGGCAAAGGTGTCACCGCCGCCGCCACCCCCGCCAGGTGGGCCGCACCGCCCGCCGCCGCAATAATCACCTTCAGCCCGCGACCTGCGGCGCCGCTGCACCATTCGATCGCGAGGTACGGCGTGCGGTGCGCGCTCAAGGCCCGCCGCTCGCACCCGATGCCAAGTTGTTCCAGGGTCTGCGCGCAATGCTGCATCGTCTCCCAGTCGGACGTGCTGCCCATGATGATGCCGACAAGCGGTGTGGTGGTAGCCATAATGTTGGGAAAACACGGGCAACAAAAACGGCGCGAGTCAACTGCCAGCCCGGAATTTCCATCCGCTCAGCATCGCCGGACGCCCAGCTTGGAGGCGGGGTGCCCCCACCCCGCTCTTTTCGGTTTCGCGACCCATGCCTCGCGGGGTAGGGGCACCCCGCCTACATCGAACCCCACACCCGACAAACTCCTACAGTAGCGACACACCCTTCGGCACGCGCACCACCGTGGTGCCGGCGATCTTGTCGTGCCAGGACTGCTTCTCGTAGTCGAAGGCGACCCAGATGAAACCCAGCCCCGCCACGATCATGGAGAGGAAACACCCGAGCGCGCGCACGATCGCCGTCGCCCAGTCGATTTCGCGGTTGTCGATCCGGACCACCTTCAGACCGCAGACGATTCCGCCGATGGTCGTGCCTTTGTTCTTCCACATCACCGCGCCATAGATGGCCAGCCCCAGCAGGACGCCGCCCGGACCGTGATTAAATTGGAGGAACCGCGGCAGGAGACTCGAAGTGAAGCCGAAGATCATCCCGATCAAGATCGCATCCAAGGCCAAGGCGGCGAGACGGATGAAGAATCCCGCCCGCGGCATCGCGCTGGTGAAGATGGATGCCGCGGGCACCGGAACTGCCATCGGTGCCGCGGCCACCGGCGGAGCGGCCGGAGGCGACAACGGCGCGGCGGCCAACTCGGCGACCCCGGCGGCAAAGCCCATCGTCGCGGCCGGTCCGTCCGACGACGGTGTTCCTGAATAACCCGGGCTCACCGCCGGAGCCGGCGCCACGACAGGTGCCACAAACGGGTTGCCGGCCGACGGCGGGGCGATCGGGCCCGACGGCACAGGGACCGGCGGCTTCTCGCGCTTCAACGCCAACGCTATGGTGTAGACGACCACGCCGAGACCGACCCAGCTCAGCAGTTTGTAGAGCAGAAACCCGAATACCGGCACCGTGTAGAGCAGCAGCACCGCCACTCCGCCGATGAGGACGGCAAACACCGGATGCGCGAGCGGGCCGTCGCCGAAAAACTTCGTGAAGCGCCGGCCCAGCCACGCCAACATCACGGTTTTGCCGAACAGGCCGGCAAACATCAGACCGATCGCGAGGAACGGCACAATCACCACGCCAATCACCGTGGCCACGAGCAGCACGATGACCACCGGAGAGAGCAACACCGTGAGCACCGAGGAGACGAGCGACATCCCCGGCCGCGTCTCAAGCGTCGTCACACATTTTTCGATACCACCGCGGAAGAGCAGCGCCAGCAGCGCGTAGAAGCCGAGCAACGACAGCCCCACCAGCCACGCCCAGCCCAGGTCACGGCCGAAAGCGAGCGGCCGGGCCAGAAAGACACAACGCTTCACCCAGGTGGTCAACCAGGAGAGATCGCCTATGCCGCCGAGGATCGGAACATTCACCTGGTTGCCCCGCACGATGGCCTGCGGATCTTTCGTCAGCTTTCCGCCGATCAGCACGATGTCGCGTTCGATGACCGCGTTGGGCCCCAGCCGCATGTCGCCGAAAACGGACACTACCTCGCCCCCGACCGGCCCGTCGATATCGACGCCCCCAAACACACTCACCGCGTCTTTGCCGATCCTGCCCTTGGATTCGAGCGGACCGAGCACGGCCACCGCATCCCCGCCGACCTTGGCGTCGGAACCGATGAAAGTGCGACCGAGCACCGAAACCGTATCGGTTTCAACCTCACCCTCCACCGTCGTCGAACCAAAGATGGAGATCGCTTCGCGCACCCGGTTGCCCTTGCTCACGATGTGGTCGCCAAACGGCGGCCCGTCCGAAGTTGCGGTCCGCGACGAACGACGACGCTTCGACGCCGGCGTCTTCTCGGTCGTGGCGCCATCGGCGTCCGCCGGCACATCGAGGCGGCGCAGCGGTTTTTCGGTATCGGCGGATTTCTCCGCCTCGACTGCGGGAGCGATGGGCTCGGCGGGAGCGATGGGGGCAGCGGGTGCGACGGGTGCGGCGACGGGCGGCACTTCGGGGATGGCCGGTGCAGGAGGAGCGGCGGGAGCGCGTTCGGCCGCCGGAGCCGATTTCGTTTCAACCGGCTTCGGGGTTTCCTGTGCGAAGACGGCGAGTGCGAGGGTGAAGCAGCACGCGAGGATTGCGCCGTAGAAGAGTTGGCGGGAAGTGGATTTCATGGCAGTGGGCGCGCGGGGCGCGCAGTCGAGATGCGAAATTGAATTAACGTTGAGCCCGGATCGCCTTGTAAGCGGCGGCGCCGAGGCCGAAGAGCGCCGCATACATCGCGGCGATGAAGGCGAGGCCCCCGTAGAGCCAGAGCGGCGGAATGTTGCGCAGCATGATGGCAAAGAAACCGGTCATGGCGTCTACGACCGCGCGGGCGCCTTCCATCCAGGCCACCGGCTGCGCAAATGCGCTTTGGACTTGGGCAGGTTCGAAACCAGCCATCGCCCAGACGGTGGCCATGAGCGCCACCTTCACGATGCCCGCCGAAGCGATGATAAATGCCACCCGGGCCGGCATCGGCCAGTACGCGAAACTCTTGTGCCACCACGCCAGGGCCGCCCGCTGGGCGAGCTCGGCCAGCACGCGCTGCTCAAGGGAACGCGGGGCCCGCCGGGCCGGCAGGTCGCGCAGGGCCCGGTGAACAAGCTGTTCCAGTTTTTCCTGGGGATCGCGGGAGTCGGGCATGGGGGTCATGACGGGTCTAGGGGCTGAATTGTTCGTGGGCGGTGCCGCTGCGGACGAGGATCTTGGCGAGGGCGGCACGGGCCCGCAGGATGTCGGTTTTCACCTTGGCGAGCGACACCCGGAGTTTCCGGGCGATCTCGTCGTAGGGCAGGTCTTCGAAATGGTAGAGCACGAGCGGCACGCGCTGATGTTCGGGCAATTGCTCCAGCGCCTGTTCCAACAACGCCCGGCGCTCCGTCGAATCGACCTCGGAAAAAAAGGTGTCGGGGGCGGCAAACTCCGCCTCGGGGGCCTCGCGGTCGTCGGCTGCGGAGTCGCGCTTGAACTCCGAAAAGAACCGCCAGCGGTTGCGGTAGCGGGAAAGGTGGTTCAGCGAGAGATTGGTGGCGACCGTCTTCAACCACCCGCCGGCGGTCGGGCTCGTGCTCAGGTGATCGTAGTTCTCGTAGGCTTTGAGAAAGACCTCCTGCGCAATGTCCTCGGCCTGCGTATCGTTTCCGGTGATCCGCGCCGCGGTCGAATATACCATGTCTTGGTAATTGCGCATGAAGGTCGTGAAATCGGCCGCCGGGCTTACGCCGGCTTCGTTGGTGTGCACTGGAGTTTCATCGTTCATGTGCAAAACACGGGGGCGGCCGGGAAGTCGCAAAAAACTTGATGTCGCTCAAAATCCACCACGGCGAGCGTTAACATCGCACCCGGAACCAAACTCAATCCCCAATCTGCTTACACCGCAGAGACCCAATCTTCAGAGTGCAGAGAGAAAAGGCTCTCCGACGGCAGCTCCACGCCTCCGTGCCTTGGTGGTGAACAACTCCGACGAACCCGCCGCCTGCCTGCTTGCTTGCCGCTTGCGTGGCATCTTTTCTTGGCGGGTGTTATTCCGCCTGTCCCCATTCCTCTGTCATGGGATCGGTCTTGGTTCCTGGTTCTAGCCTCCCGCAGATTCAGAAAGACCGCAGATGGCCGGCCTGCTGATTCGGCATCTGCGGTCTTTCTGATCAGCGGGAGGACCTTTGACTCCGCCGAGAGGGGACCAACACGCCGGGAATCCCAAAGGCAACTTGGCAGAAAATTCCATTCTGGGGGGGGTGAAGGATTGTCGAAACGGCGTGAGCTTGTCGAAACGGCGGCGCTGAGCCGCGGTCGGTATTTTCCACGTGGCGAGCACCGAAATCCGCCCCCGGAGCCCACCTCGCCCTTGCCACGGCCCCGGCGAAGACAAAAACTGCGCCCAACCAAATCCTTCCATGTCCTCCTTTCTCCCGCCCGATCCCGCGCTCGAAACCCGCATCCACACCCTCGGTGACAGCCTGTTTGCCGCGATGGACGCCTCCCCCGCCCCGGGGATTTTTTCCAAAAAGGGCGCCTATGCCCGCGTGATGGAGTGGTCGATGAAGGACCCCGCCTTCAAGACCCAGTTGTTTCGGTTCGTCGATGTCCTCCCCTCCCTGAAGTCCAGCGCCGAAATCGTCCGCCACTTGCAGGAATACCTCGGAGACAAGGCGGTGGAACTGAACCCCGCAATGAAAGCCGGCCTGGCCGCGTCGTCCTTCGCGCCCGCCCTGGTCGCCGGTCCGGTCAAGGCCAACGTCATCTCGATGGCCGGGCAATTCGTCGCCGGAGCGACGCCCGCCGATCTGGTGAAACAACTCCGCAAGAACACCCAGCGCGGCCTCGCCACCACCATCGACCTGCTCGGCGAAACCGTGGTCAGCGAGCAGGAGGCCGACGTGTTCCTCCAGCGCAATCTCGACGTCCTCGACACCGTCGCCGCCGCCCTGGCGAAAGACCCCTCTCCGGCGCTGAGCGATGTCGGCCCCGGCGGCCGGGCCCTGCCGCGGCTCAATCTCTCGGTGAAAATCTCCGCGCTCACGCCGGATGTCCACCCCGCCGATCCCGAAAACTCGATCGCCGCCTTGCAACAGCGGCTCCGCCCGATCCTCCGCCGCGCCGCCGAGGTCGGCGCGTTCGTCAATTTCGACATGGAGAGTTACAAGCTGAAGGACCTCACGCTGGCTCTTTTCAAATCGATTTTGGAGGAACCGGAGTTCCGCGAAAAACCCGCCTGCGGCATCGCCCTGCAGGCCTACCTGCGCGACTGCGAACGCGACTGCCTGGATCTGATCGCCTGGGCGCGGAAAAACCACCGCGTCATCGGCGTCCGCCTCGTGAAGGGCGCGTATTGGGACTATGAGACCATCCTGGCCCAACAGCGCGACTGGCCGGTGCCCGTGTGGTCGCGGAAACCCGAGAGTGACGCCAATTTTGAGAAGATCACCGTGCTCCTCCTCGAAAACGTCGCGGTGATTTCACCCGCGTTCGCCACCCACAACGTCCGCTCGTGCGCGCACGCGATCGCTCAGGCCGAACGCCTCGGGCTCGATCCGCGCGCCTACGAATTTCAGGCCCTCTACGGCATGGCTGACGAGTTGAAGACGGCGCTGCTGCAGAACGGCAACCGCGTGCGCGAGTATTGCGCCATCGGCGAACTCCTGCCGGGCATGGCCTACCTCGTCCGGCGCCTGCTGGAGAACACCAGCAACGAGGGCTTCCTGCGCCAGAAAAATCTGGGCGAGGCGACGCGCGAACAGCTGCTCGAAAATCCGGTGGCGGCGCTTGAAAAGTGGCGTCGGCTTCCCGCCGATGGGTCGGAAAAACCGGCGGCTGGAGGCCGTGGCCACCCGGGGCCCCAGCCTGCGCTCCAGCCGTCAACCCAGGCAGGATCGGAGAGCCGGCCCCACCTTTTCCGCAACGCCGCCAACACCGACTACACGATCGCCGCCAGGCGCGCGCAGCAGCTGGCGGCCTTGCGGCACTTCGAGGCCACCCAACTCGGGAAAAAATGGCCGTGCATCATCAATGGGAAAAAAATCACCGACCGACCGTTCTTGCCCTCGGTCAATCCCGCCCGACCCGCGCAAATCGTCGGCTACTGGGCCAAGGGCACGGTGCGCGACGCCGAGGATGCCGTCGCCGCCTCGGTCGCCTATTTCCCGAAATGGCGCGCCACGCCGGTCGACGACCGCGCGTGCCTGCTCGAACGCGCCGCCGACCTCATGGAGGCGCGCCGCATGGAGATTAATTCGCTCCTCATCCTTGAGGCCGCCAAGCCGTGGATCGAGGCCGACGGCGACACTTCCGAGGCGATCGACTTCCTGCGCTATTACGCGATCGAGATGCGCCGGATGGCGCAACCGATCGTCACCCAGCACGTGCCCGGGGAACGCTGCGTCCAGACGTGGACGCCGCGCGGGGTCGGCGTCGCAGTGGCGCCCTGGAATTTTCCGCTCGCGATCCTCACCGGGCTCACGGTCGCGCCGCTGGTCGCGGGTAATTGCGTCATCATCAAACCGGCGCGCCAGACCTCGATCATCGGCGCGTACCTGATGGACATCCTGGTGGAGGCCGGCGTGCCCGCGGGCGCGTTGCACTATCTGCCCTGTTCCGGCGCCGACGCCGGCGCGCATCTCGTCGCGCACCCCCAGGTCGACTTCATCGCCTTCACCGGCTCACGCGAAGTCGGCTGTGGTATTTGGGAGCAAGCGGGCAAGACCCGCCCGGGTCAGCTCAACCTCAAGAAGGTCGTGTGCGAGATGGGCGGCAAGAACGCCATGATCATCGACAACGACGCCGACCTCGACGAGGCGATCCCGGCGGCGCTCTACAGCGCGTTCGGTTTTGCCGGCCAGAAATGCTCGGCGTTGTCGCGGCTCATCGTGCTTGCGGAGGTGCACGACGAATTCGTGGCGCGGTTCGTCGCCGCCTGCGGATCGCTCCCCGTCGGCGATCCGTCGCTCCCGGGCACGGTCGTCAACCCGGTGATCGACGCCGCCGCGCAAAAATCGATTCTCGGCTACATCGAGGCGGGCCGGCGGGAGTCGAAACTCGCGTGGCAGGCCACGTTGTCGCCCGAGGCCGTCGCGAGTGGCGGCTACTACGTGCCGCCGGCGGTGTTCACCGGCTGCCAGGTTGATCACCAAATCGTCCGCGAGGAAATTTTCGGCCCCGTGCTCGCGATCCTCCGGGCCAGGGACCTCGACGAGGCCTTTGCGATGGCCAACGCCAGCGACTATGCGCTCACGGGCGGCTTTTTCTCGCGCAGCCCGCGGGCGCTGGAGCGCGCGCAGCAGGAATTTCTCGTGGGAAATCTCTATCTCAACCGCGGCTGCACCGGGGCAATCGTGCAACGCCATCCGTTCGGCGGCTTCAAGATGAGCGGCGGCGGCACCAAGGCCGGCGGCCGGGAGTATCTGGAGAATTTTCTGTTCCCGCGCCTGATCGCCGAAAACGTCATGCGCCGCGGCTTCACTCCCCCGGAGGAGTGAGAGGGGCAGCACGCGTCGAATGCGTCTTGTAGGGCGTCTGTCTTGCAGATGCCGGGCGCAGGATTCGCCGGTGGCAAACGGCGTCTGCCAGACCGACGCCCTACGCCGCAGCCACTTTGTCCCGATCCGCCCTCCGAGAGCGTCGAAAAAGGTCTGGGCGACGCAGATACTTCGGAGGGCTGCGCTTCGTCGCAGCCGTTTTTCCATTCGCGGCGACGACGAAGCGGCGCCCTCCGAATGACCTTTTCGACCCCCGCTCAGAAATCGATCGCCTTCAAGGTTCCGATCTTCACCTCGAAACGCTCGGCGTAGGGCTTCACGTGTTTCAGTTCCGCGCGCTTCAGCTCGATCGAGCGACCGCTGCCGATGAAGAGGATCGACCAGTCCGCATCCCCCGCGATGGCCACGAGCGTCGACGGGAATTTCGGATCGACCTGGGCAAAATCGAGGCTCGCATCGCCCGATTTCACCTTGACCACCAGCATCGCGCGAAAGGACGCGCGCAACAACACGGAGATGTTCTCCAGGATCCGGCCTTCCTTCTTCACCCGCGCCTGGACCTGAAATTTTTCCGAGGGAAACCGCTCGCTGGCCGTTTTCAGCAGCGGAATCTCGAACACCCAGTGCGTTGCGGTTTCCTCGGCGATCGCCGAACGATTCACGTCGATCGCCTCGCCCAGGCTCGGCTGGCGGCGCTTGGACGAAACCAGCCGTTCGGGATCGGCGTCCTCGCCCCGGCGGCGGAATTTGGCCTGGTCCCGCGCGCTCGGCTCCTTGCCGTCGATCTTGATCGGCGTCCACTGCTCGGCGAACGGCTTCGAGGGATCGTAGCGCACGATCTGCTCGGATTTGACCTTGCCCTTGCTGTCGCGCAGCACGCGATGCTCGGTGTAGGCCCAGCGGTGGAGGTCGCCCGCGACCTTGTGGAGCGTGTCGTTGAGCAGCGAAATTTCCTCGGGCGTGGCCGCGCGCTCAGTCGTCGAAGCCGCGCGCGAGGAAAGACTCGTGGCGCAAACCGAAAGAAGTGCGAGGCACAGGAGGCGCGGAAGCATGCGGCTGAGTGGGTAGACGTCCCGCCATGTTCCCTGGAGTGAGGGCGTACCGCAAGCACTTCGATTCCTCGCGACATCCGCCCGCCTGAAACCGCCGCGACTCGTCCCGAGTCCACGTCCACCCCACCCCGCGGAGCGTGCAAAACTATGACATACCTATGTCATTGTGTTGTATGGCGCATGAAAAGGCGCGGGCACGCCGATGATGAGCGTGGGGGGGCCGCGACCGGTTTCGGCGGGGCCGGCGCCTGCGGCGCGATCTTGCCTGTCCGGCGTAAATCCTGCTCTGCTTCAAGCGCCATGCGTCCAAAAAAAGTCGCCATTCTGACCGCCGGCGGGCTTGCCCCGTGCCTCAGCGCCTCCATCGCCGGTCTCGTCGATCGTTACACGTTGGTCGCCGCCGACATCGACCTCCTCTGCTACCGCAGCGGCTACAAGGGGTTGCTTTTGGGCGACAGCATCAAGCTCACACCCGCCGATCGCGCCGCGGCCGGTGTGCTGCGGGCGCACGGCGGCAGCCCGATCGGCAACAGCCGCGTCAAACTGACCAACGTCAAGGACTGCGTGAAGCGCGGCCTCGTGCGCGAAGGGCAGGACCCGTTGCAGGTCGCCGCCGAACAATTGGTGCGCGATCACGTCGACGTGCTTCACACGGTGGGCGGAGACGACACCAACACGACGGCCGCCGACCTCGCCGCTTATCTCGCCAAAAACAATTACCAGCTCACCGTGATCGGCCTGCCCAAGACCATCGACAACGACGTCGTGCCCATCCGGCAAAGCCTCGGGGCCTGGACCGCCGCCGAGCAGGGCGCGCTGTTCTTCGAACGGGTGGTGGCCGAGCACGGCGCCAACCCGCGCATGCTGATCATCCACGAGGTCATGGGACGAAACTGCGGCTGGCTCACCGCCGCGACCGCTCGGGAGTACGTGCAGCGCCTCGATCGCCTGACGCTCGCGCCAGGTTTCGGCCTGACGCGCGATCGGCTGGCGATCCACGGGGTTTTCGTGCCCGAACTGGCGCTCGACATCGGCGCGGAGGCGAAACGTCTGAGGGCGGTGATGGACCGCGTCGGAAACGTGAACCTCTTCATCAGCGAAGGAGCCGGGGTCGAAAGCATCGTGGCCGAAATGACCGCCCGCGGGCTGGAAGTGCCGCGGGATGCCTTCGGCCACGTGAAGCTCGACGCGATCAATCCGGGCAGGTGGTTCGGCGATCAGTTCGCCAAAATGCTCGGGGCCGAAAAGGTCCTCGTGCAAAAGAGCGGCTATTTTGCCCGCGCCGCACCCGCGAACGCCGCCGACCTCGCCCTGATCCAGCAGTGTTGCCGCCACGCCGTGGAATGCGCCCTTCGCCGGGAAAGCGGCGTGATCGGGCAGGACGAGGAGCGGGGCGATGAGCTGCGCGCGATCGAGTTCACGCGGATCAAGGGAGGCAAGGCGTTCGACCTTCATACGCCGTGGTTTGGGGAACTTCTGCGCGCGCTGGGGCAGTCGCTCGCCGCCGCTGCTCCGGCAACGGCACATTGAGTGACCCTCCGGCCCACGCCGCCCCGGCGGGCAAATTTAGCCAATTTAGCCTGTCCCTATTTACAGCCCATTCGCAACCGAGGGCTGGACTTCGACGTCTCCGTGGGGAGACTACGACGCAACCCCACGTCCTCTTCCGCATTCTTCGTTGGGCCTCGAAAACCTATTCCATGAACATCTCTCTTCGCTTTGCGCTGGTGGCGCTCTCCATGGCATCGACGGTCATCGGTCCCAGCCGCGCCGCCCAATACGATCAGCGACTGGCCAACCTGTCCACCCGCGCCCAAGTCGGCACCGGCGCAAACGTGATGATCACCGGTTTCGTCGTCCAGGAGGGCGCGCCCAAACGTGTGCTGATTCGGGCGGTCGGAGCTCGGCTCGCCGCCGCGCCGTTCAGCCTCACCGGCGTGCTCGCAGACCCCCAGGTGCAGCTCTTCAACAGTCAGGGCGTGCTCGTCCTCGCCAACGACAACTGGACCACCGATGACCTCGCGACGATGACTTCTGTCGGGGCCTTCGCGCTTGTCTCCGGCAGTCGCGACGCGGCTCTCGTCGCCACCCTCTCTCCGGGCGCGTACACCGCTCAGGTCAGCGGGGTGAACAACACCTCTGGCGTGGCGATTCTCGAGGTTTACGACGTCACCGGCTCGGCGCGGTTGCTGAATCTCTCAACCCGCGCTCTGGTCGGCAGCGGCAACACGACGTTTTTCTCCGGACTCTCCGTCGCCGCGGGCGGCGGCGCCCGCCGGGTGTTGGTGCGCGCCGCCGGGCCATCCCTCGAAGCGCTCGGGGTGGGCGGTGCACTCGCCGATCCCTCGATCGCGATTCTCGATTCCGCAGGCCGCCAGATTGCCAACGGTGCCAACAACGATTGGGAGTCGGGCGGCGCCACTGCGCTCCGCGCCGCCTTCACCCAAGCGGGGGCCTTTCCCTTTGCCACCGGTAGCCGCGACTCCGCCCTGCTGATCGATCTGCCGCCGGGCAATTACACCATTCAAGCCAACGGCGTCGGCGGCGCCGTCGGCGCAGCCTTGGTCGAAGTCTACGATCTTTCGCCCGAGACGCTCGCCACCGTGAGCGTGGCCGCCACGGTGCCCTCCACCGATACGGTCGGCGGCTCGCCCGCCGTGTTCACCTTCTCCCGGGTCGGCTTGGTGACCAACCCCGTCACGGTCGATTACACCATCAATGGAACGGCAACCGCCGGCGTGGATTTCGACACCCTCCCCGGGCGGGTGACGATTCCGGCCGGAGCCACTTCGGCGACCGTCTCGTTTGTGCCCAAGGCCAATCCGGCCAACACCAACAATCGCACGGCGACCCTCGCCATCACTCCACGACTCTCCTACGGCGTCGGGGCCAACGATCGGGCCGGGGTCACGATTTTCGCCAATTCCGGTTCGCTCTACGTGTCAAACCTGCGGACCCTGCCCAACGTCACCGCCTCGACCGCCTACGGCACGGCGACCATCCAACTCGCGGCCGACGAAACCTCGGCCTTCGTCAACGTCTCGTTCTCGAATCTCAGTTCCCCCGAGGTGGTCGCCCACCTCGCGATTGACGGCAATTACGTTTTCAACCTGTCGCAAGGTCAGGTGACAAACGCCCTCTGGGTGTTCTCCCCGGTGGGCACCTACACCACGGCGGCCCTGATCGCCGCCCTCAAGGCTGGCCGCGTCACGGTCAGCATCGACACCGCGTTGAATCCCGCCGGCGAACTCGGCGGCGCCTTTGTCCGCAGCAGCGGCACCGCGGTGTTCAATCCCCCCGCAGCTCCGCCGGCCCTCAATCTCTCGACCATCACGCCCACGGACGCGTCGCGTTTCCTCACGCAGGCGACCTTCGGTGCGACGCAGGCGGAGATAAATGCCCTTACCGCGAAAGGCTACCAGGCCTGGATCACCGAGCAGATGGCGCTGACTCCTTCGTCGCACCGCCTGGAGACGATGGACGACTTCAACCGGAATCAGACCAACGGCGGCACCGGTAATCGCAACGCCGTCACGCTCGCCTACGATCGCCCCGGTGGCCCGCATCGCCAGGCGGCCTGGTGGAAAATCGCCGTGACCGGCCAGGACCAGCTGCGCCAGCGCGTCGCGTTCGCCCTCAGCCAGATCCTCGTGGCCTCCGATCAAAACGGCACCATCGCCCAATGGCAGGAGGGCGCGGCCAACTACTACGACATTCTCGTCAGCGGCGCATTTGGAAATTTTCGCAACGTCCTGGAGTCCGTGTCGCTCAGCCCGATGATGGGCATTTATCTGAGCGCCCTCCGCAACGCCAAGGCGACCTTCGATGCCCGCGGCGCCCAAATCACACAGCCCGACGAAAATTACGCGCGCGAGGTCATGCAGCTCTTCACCATCGGGCTGAACGAGCTCAACCTCGACGGCTCGCTTCGTCTCGACCCCAACGGCCAGCCCATCCCGACCTACACACAGGACACCATCGTCCAGACCGCCAAGGTCTTCACCGGCTGGGGTTATGCCGGAGCCACTCCCGACGCCAACGCCAACCCAAATCTTTTCCGCGGCAGTCCGGCCAACTACATCGCTCCCATGATGCTGTGGCCCTCCTTCCACGACGACACCGCCAAGACCATTGTCGGCGGCCGGGTGCTCCCCGCGGCGCAAGGCGGTCTCAAGGATCTGAAGGACACCCTCGACGCCCTCTTCGAACACCCCAGCACCGCGCCGTTCATCTCTCGCCAGCTCATCCAGCGCCTCGTCACCAGCAACCCAAGCCCCGGCTACATCTACCGGGTCGCACAGGCTTTCGCCAACAATGGCGCCGGCGTGCGCGGCGACCTCGGAGCCGTCGTCCGGGCTGTGCTCCTCGACTACGAGGCGCGTTCGCCCGCCGTCGCCAGCACCGCGACGTTTGGCAAACTGAAGGAGCCCCTCCTGCTTGCCACCACCCTCCTGCGCAATTTCAACGGCGGATCCAACTCCGGGCGTTTCAACATCCCGAATCCCGAGGGCAATCTCGCCCAGGCCGCCCTGCGCGCCCCGACGGTGTTCAACTTCTTCGAGCCAAATTTCGTGCTGCCCGGCACGGTGGCCGAGGCCGGCCTCTACGCCCCCGAGTATCAGATTCTCACGGACACCACTGCCCTCACCCAGCCGAACTTCTACTACAACTTCATCTACACCACCCGCTCAACGACGGACACCGCCCAGCAGACGATCGGCCTCACGCTCACCAGTTGGCTGCCGCTCGCCCGCACTCCCCGCCAACTCGTCGATTCGCTCAACCTGCTGCTCGCGTCCGGGACGATGCCGCGGTCCGCCACGGACCGGGTGTTCTCGGCGATCAGCGCGATGCCCGCCGACACCGGCACCAACACCGCCAACGACCTCGAGCGCGTGCGCTCCGCCATCTACCTCGTCCTCACCTCCCCGCAAGGCGTCATTCAAAAATAAGCCCGCTGTCGCCATGAATCCCAAAAATCCCACCTTCGATCCGAATCGCCGCAAGTTCGTCGGCCAGTGCTGCGCCGCGGTCGGCGCCACCGGCATGCTCTCGACTCTCGCGCAATTGCGCATGATGGGGGCGGTCGCCAGCCCCGACAGCGCACCGGCCGCACCGGCGCGCGCCGGAGCCCTGCCCCCCGATTACAAGGCGCTCGTGTGCCTCTTCCTCGCCGGCGGCAACGATGCCAACAACATGGTCGTGCCCTTCGACACCGCCGGGTACAACGCCTACTCGTCCGCGGCCGGCCGCGGCGCGATTGCCCTGCCGCGCAATCAATTGCTCGGGATCACCCCGCGCAACGCCGACGGCCGCGACTGGGCGCTGCATTCGAGCCTCAACTCCGACGTCGCCAACACCAACACCACCGGCCTCAAGTCGCTCTTCGACGCCGGCCAGATGGCGTTGATCGGCAATGTCGGCACCCTCGTGGTCCCGACGACCAAGGCGCAATACACGGCGCGCTCGGTGCCCCTGCCGCCCCAGCTTTTTTCCCACAACGACCAGCAGGTCGAGTGGCAGAGCAGCGTGCCCGACAAGCCGTTTTCCACCGGCTGGGGCGGCCGCGTCGCCGACCTCACGAACGCGTTCAACTCGAACAACAGCGTCTCGATGTCGATCAGCCTCAACGGGCAAAATTCGTTTCAGGTCGGCCGGAATATCGTGCAATTCGCGGTCAACGCGAGCGGCGCGATTTCCCTCACCAGCGCGGCCGGCAACAACGCCGCGGCCGGCATCCGCACACTCGCGCAAAACGACATGCTGGCCGCCCGCAACGGCAATCTTTTCGAAACCGCCTTCGCCGGTCTCACCCAGAACGCCATCGCCGACAGCGCGATGCTCTCCGGCATCCTGAGCGGCAATCCGCCGTTCACCACCGCTTACAATCTGACCAATCTCGGGCAACAACTCCGCACCATCGCCCGCTTGATCGCCGCGGCCCCACAACTCGGCCTCAAGCGCCAGATCTTCTTCGCCCGCATCGGCGGCTGGGATCTGCACGACGCCCAACTCGGCGCCCACGCCAATCTCTTTGCCGACGTGAGCCGCAATGTCGCCGCGTTCTACCGCACCACCGTCGAACTCGGCTGCGCCGATCAGGTGTCACTCTTCACCTCCTCCGATTTCGGCCGCACCTTCAACACCAACGGCGACGGCTCCGACCACGGCTGGGGCTCGAACCACTTTGTCGTCGGCGGCGCGGTCAAAGGCGGTGACATCTACGGCAAGATGGCCGACCTCACAATTCGCGGCCCGGACGACGCCAGCACCCGCGGCTCCTGGATTCCGACGACCAGTGTCGACGAATACGCCGCGACGCTCGCCACTTGGTTCGGCGTCAGCGGAACCAACCTGCCGGTCGTCTTCCCCAACCTCGGCCGGTTCGCCCGCCCGAATCTCGGTTTCCTCTGAGCAACGTTTTTTTAGACGCGGGGTGCCCCCCACCCCGCGTCTGGCGCGAACCGCGTCAGCGTTTCACACGCGGGGTGAGGGCACCCCGCCTCCAGCGGCGCGAGTGCTTCACGCCATGATTTCATTCCGCCCATCCGTTCTCGCCCTCGCCCTCGCCGGCACCATCGGCGGGCTCTTCCTTTTCTGGCCACGCGCGTCGGACCAACCGGCCGATCGCGGCGCAACAAAAAGTGCGCCGGTCCGCCCGCTCCCGCCCGCCGGCCAAACGCCCGACCGCCCCGGCGCGTATTCCACGTCCTCGCCGCTCGCCGCTGCGGATTCACCTTCCCGTCCAACCGCCGCGGCTCCATTCGATCCCTCCGACTTCCCGCTCGCGGCCCGGCTCAATGCGCCCGATTCGACCATCACGCGCGATCTCGACATCCTGCAGCAACTGTTCGACGCCTGGCGCAGCAACCTCCCCCGCGAAGGCAACCCCGTCGGCGAAAACGCCGATATCACCGCCGCACTCACGGGCGACAATCGCCTCGGGTTCGCACTGCTGCCAAAGACCCACCCCGCCATCAATGCGCGCGGCGAACTCTGCGACCGCTGGGGCACGCCCTTCCGCTTTCATCAGCTCAGCGGAGAAAAAATGGAGGTCCGCAGCGCCGGCCCCGATCGGAAATTCGCCACCGAAGATGATGCCGTGTGGACGCCGCAGTGAGGCGCGCTATTTCGTCCCCGGCACCATCGTCGTCGTAAATGTCGCCCGCTCGGATCTCGCCACCAGTTCGACATAAAAACTCTCGCGCCGCTTCGGCGGCGTGTCCGGCGACGAACCGTGCCACAACTTGAACTCTCCCGGCACGGCCACCGTCACGCGCATCACCACTCCGCTCCCGTAATCGACATCAAACTCCGCGCGATCCCGGAATTCCGCGCTCCGCACCTCGCGCCAGTACTCAAAGGCGCCCGGCCTGCCTGGCGTAAAATCCGCCGCCGTCCGAAATCCCGCCGGCAACCGCACCCGGCCCTGCAGGTGCAGCGCCAGCCCGAGGCGCTGCGCGCCCTGCGTGCTCTCGACGTTCGCCGTGTCGATCAAGGCATCCCCCTCGATCGCGATCGTCCGGGACGCCCGCGCCTCCGGTCGATACTTCGGCTGCGCGACGGATACCTGCGCCGGACTCGCCCCGTACGACAGCAATTGACCGGCATCGTGCCCCTCCTGCCCCTCGCCATTCACCAGCGGCACGTTGTGGTTGAGCCCGCGCGTGTAGTATCCCTTGTGCAACGGCGACCCATAACCCACCGTGCCGGGGTCGTGCGTGATGTCGGTCTCCCCGAAAAAAGCCGAGTAGTTCAACGCCTCGCTCTGACTGTGCGATCGTGTGACCTGTCCGTAGTGCACGAAGACCTGCCACCGCCCCGATTTCAAAATCGCCATGCGCGTTGATTCCAGCTTCCGGCTCGTCACCGGCGGCATTTCGAAATCGCGCGGCGTCCTCGCCGGCGGATCGAGCAGCGTGTTCCAGTCGCGCATCTTCGCCGCTTCCGCCAGCCCCAGCGTCGTCGGAAATACGCGATACGTGTCGGCGAACAGCTGGCGGTTCGGTGCCCGGCCGATGCCACCGCTGTCCGCCGGGTTGGGCAACTGGCCATTGGGGAAACATAAATACAGCGGGGCGATCATCAGGTTTTCCGTCGTCTCCATCTCCTCGTCGAGCTCGTCAGCCCGCCCCTGGATGCCCGCGGCGGTGAACAGCGACATCACCGCCGAGACGACGAAGCTGTTGTAGCCGAGCGACTGCTCGTGCCAGAGATAATCGCTCGTGATGCCCTCGGCCATTTGGCGGCGGAGACCAAACGGGCCGTCGAGCGCCACGCGCCACATCGTCTCGTCCTCGAACAACAGCGCCACCTGCGCGACCGCGCACCGCTGCCACGTCGAAATGTTGTGGATGGTCTGGAAATTCGAATTCAAGGCCTTGACCTCGGGCTCGAAGAACTGCGTCCGCCAGCGTTGCCGCCGCTCGGGCGCCACGGTCGTGCCCAGCAGCCGGACGGCTTCGGTGAATTTCACCAGGTTGGAGGCCTCCGTGAGCGTCTGCCAGAAGAGCCGCGCCGGATGCCCCGGCCGCTGCGGTTCCCACTTCAGGAAGTTGTCGGCATAAAAATCCATCTGCCCGGCGGCCCATTCCGCATAACGCGTCTCGCCGGTGAGCCGGAAGAGCCGCGCCGCGCGCACGAGCGTTTCAACATGACGACCGCGAAACGTGACCACCCACCAGGCGTGGAGCTTGGGCGTGATTTCAATTTGCGGATCGGAGGGGCTCGCGAAGAACTGCACTTCCTCGAGGGGAATCTGCTCCGTCCAGATCACCCGGGAGGCGTCCTTCGGGCTCACGCCATCGTGCGACCAACCCGGCAGCCACTCGACGCGGTCCTGGTGCTTCGCCATCCAGCGATCGACCGCCTCGCGCTCCCGCCGCAACCACTCCGCCCAGATCGCATCGTCCGCGACGCGCCGCCGCGCCCCGTCCCAGTCCTCTTTCGCCGCGCGCCAGGCCCGGCCCTTGGCGTCGTAGACCTTCATCTCGGCGAATTGCCGCGCCGGATTCGGCTTGGGGTACGAGGCGCCCCACGTCACCGCGGCGGGGCCAATCGCAACCGAGAGCAGAAACGCAGCGACCCGGAAACGCGACGGGAGGGACATGCTGGCAAGACCAAACCGAAGCAGCCGCGGGTTCAATCAGGATTCCACCATCAAGCAAAACCCCGGCACAGCTGGAAACGTTGAGCTCGTCGGAGAGTTTCTCAGCGGGAGCCGGGCTGACAATTGACAACGCCGCATGTGTCACACCATTGTGGCACCATGAAAACCACGACAATTCGGGAATTGAAGCACGCTACGACCACGGTCCTTTCATGGGTGGCCGGCGGGGCGAGCGTGGAAGTCCGCCGGCGGGGCGAGCCGGTGGCGGTGCTCTCGCCGACGCGGCGCAAGGCCCGCGTCGTGCGGCCGGATTTTGCGGCGCGGTTGAAGGCAATCTACGGGACGAAGAAGCTGCCCACGACCGGCACCGATCTCGTGGCGGCAGGGCGCGGTGAGTCATGACCGCGTATGCCGACACCGGTTTGCTCTGCTCTCTGTACGCGCCCGATGCGCACACGTCCCGGGCGGTGGCCCGCCTGCGGCGGCAGGCGCTGCCGTTGCCATTTACGTGGCTCCATCAGTTGGAGCTGCGCAATGCCCTTCGGCTGCGCGTTTTTCGACGGGAGATTACGGGCGGGCAACGCGACGCCTCGCTCAACGCCCTGCTGGCTGATTTGGCGGACGGCGTGTTGTCCACTGCCGCGCCACCGCTGTCGGCGGTGGTGACCGAGGCGGAGCGGCTGAGCGCCTTGCACTCGGAAACACTCGGCACCCGCAGTCTCGACATCCTGCAGGTCGCCTCGGCGTTGGTGCTCGGCAAGGCGGATTTCCTCACGTTCGACCAACGCCAGGCGAATTTGGCCAGGGCAGCCGGATTGAGCGTGCCGGCGTTGTGAGATGCGCCCGCCCAAACTTGAGCGTTGAGCGTTGAGCGTTCAGCGTTAAACGTTGAGCGTTTCGACCGTGCCCATTCCCCCTCAGGCGATTTTCCTCAGTTACGCGCGTGACGACGCGGCGGCGGCGCGTCGGATCGCCGAGGCGCTGCGGAGCGCAGGGATCGAAGTGTGGTTTGACGAAAACGAACTGCGCGGCGGCGACACGTGGGATGCGAAGATTCGCAAGCAGATCGACACGTGCGCACTATTTGTACCGGTAATCTCCCATAATACGCAGGAGCGCAGCAAAGGGTATTTTCGGCTGGAGTGGAAACTGGCGGTGGACCAGACGCACCTGCTGGCCGAGGGCGTGCCGTTCATCGCGCCGGTTGTGATCGACGACACGCGGGAAGCCGGCGCGGTCGTGCCGGCGGAGTTTCTGCGCGTGCAGTGGACACGGCTGCCGGGCGCGCTGCCGACGCCGCAATTTGTGGAGCAGGTGAAACGGTTGCTGTCCAGTCGGCCTGTAGCCGGGTTCGTTGAACCCGGTCCGGCCTCGGCGAGGCCGGCTACATCGCGACACCCAAACCGCATCCCTTCAGCGGCGTGGATCGGGACGCTGGCGGTGGTGGTAATTGGCGTGACGGCGACGTTTTTCGCCACGCGCAAACCGGAGGGCACGACCACGCCCACCGGCCCGAAAGCCGGCACCTCACCGCCATCCGCGCCGGTGTCTGAGGCGCGGCAACTCGTGGCGAAGGCGCGGGCGCTCTACGAGCCGTGGGATTTTGCCACGGCCGACGATTTCGCGCTGGCGGAGAGGTTGCTCAAGAAGGCAATCGAGCTCGATCCGACGGATGGCGAGGCGTGGGCGTCGTCGGCTCTGGTTTCGTGCGGGGCCTTGATTTTTAGGTGGGGGGATTCTTTGGAGGCGCGCCGGACGCTCGCGCGCACCCAGGCGGAGAATGCCATCAAGCTGGCACCCGACTCGAATCAGGCGCGCTTCGCCCGGGCTTTCAGCCTGCGCTTCAATCCCCTGACCACGGAGGAGTCCATTCGGTTGCTGCGGGAGGAGGCCGTGCGGCAACCGAACAACCGTTTTGTAGTGAGGATATTGGGGGCGACCTTGCGTAGGTCCGGTCAGCCTGAACAGGCGCTGGTCTACCTCGACAAGGCGGCCGCCTTGCCGGGATCCGATCCCATCACGCACTACCTCCGGGGAGACACGCTTGTTCTTTTGAAGCGGTTCGCTGAGGCGGAAGCCGCTTTCGACGATGCTTTGGGGATCGCGCCGAATTATGTGGCCGCGATTAGCCACAAGTTGTACTTGGTGCTGAGAGTGAGCGGAGATGTTGCCCGGGCGCAGGCCCTGCTGGCCAAGGTTCCGCCGGCCTTCTTTGTCCATCCCGGTGGTGCCAGCGAGGCCTTTTACTTCGCGCTCTATCTGCGGGATGCCGGGAAGTGCCTGGAGTACGTGAAGAATGTTGCGGACTATCATTCGTATGATGGGCCCAAGGCGCTGCTGACCGGACGAGCGCAGCGCCTGGCGGGCAATGAAGAGGCGGCCCGGACGGACTTTCGCGCCGCGTTGCGGGTGCTGGACGATCGCCTGGCCGCTGAACCCAACAACAGCCGCCTGCTTTTTTTCCGGGCGGACATTTTGGCCAAATTGGGCGACCGCCTTGCCGCCGAGCCCTTGGTCCGCGAAGTCAGCCAGCGGGTGGCAAGTGGAGATCGCAACATCGATGAAACAGATGTGGCCGCATTGCAGGTGCAGTTGCATCAGCGAGAAGCGGCGCTCGTGACCCTGGAGAAATATTTTCACGACGTGAAGTCGGCGCATGACGGCCGGGTCTGGCTTCGTTATGACCCCATCTGGGACCCGTTGCGCGGCGACCCGCGGTTCGAGGCGCTGCTGAAGGCGCCGGAGCGAAAGAAGTGACCGTGCTTCGCCCGCCTTCAGTCCCGGCCTTGATCGGATTGACGGTTAAATGACATTTATCCGCCGGCATGGAAACGCTCACGATCACGAACGTGCGGCAAACCTCCGCGCCGGGCCGGCCATTCCCGTCGTGTTCGGCGTGGTTCCCGGCCTGTTGCGCCGCGATTTCGCTGGCAACCACGACGACGTGCAAACCTACCTGAAGAACCGCGCCCGAGGAGAGCCGACAGACTACGCAGGAATTCGGTTCAGGCGTTTCCAAGGCAAGCGGAGCCCCGCTACTCCGCCGCCTCCTCGTTGGAAAAGACCTGCTGCACGTCTTCGAACTCGTCGAGGGCGTCGTGCAGTTTCTCGAGCGCCTGGGCGTGCGCGGCGTCCTTGACCGGCACGATGATCGTCGGGATGTAGGCGATTTCGCCGCTGGCGGGCTTGATCCCCTTCTCCTCCAACGCGTGCGCCACCTTGTCGAAGATGTGCAGGTCGCAGCGGAGCTCGAATCCCTGCTCGCTCGCGATCACGTCGTCGGCGCCGGCCTCGAGGGCGACCTCCATCAACGCTTCCTCGGTGGTCTGTTCCCGCGCGATCAAGAACTGGCCGGCGTGCAGGAACTGGAAAGCCACGGCGCCGCTGATGGCGAGGTGCCCGCCCCACCGGGTGAAGAGGGACCGCACCTCCTGGGCGGCGCGCTGCTTGTTGTCGGTCGCGACCTTGACGACGAAGGCGACGCCGCCCGGACCGTAGGCCTCGTAAGTGATTTCCTCGTACGCCACGCCCGGCAGTTCGCCGGTGCCCTTCTTGATGGCGCGATCGACGTTGTCGGCGGGCATGTTGGCCTCGCGGGCCTTGAGGACGAGGGTGCGCAGACGGGCGTTGGCGCCGGGGATGCCGCCGCCGTTCTTCGCCGCGAGCGTGATTTCGCGGGCGAGACGGGAGAAGATCCTGCCCCGGCGCGCATCGGTGACGGCCTTGAGCCGCTTGACTTTGGACCACTTGTTATGACCGGCCATGGTGAGGGAACGGGAGACAGCAATCAGTATGCGGTGAACAGTAATCGGAAGGCAAGTGGGCGATGGGCACGGATCAGAAGACTCAGGCTTGCGCGCCGCGCAGACCTCACGGCAGCTCCTCGATCGTCAGGTTGCGAAACATGATCTCCGCCTGGCAGTTGCCGTGGATCTGCAGCGCGATCAGGCCGTCGGGCACGATCGCCGAGTCCCCCTCGGTGTACGCGACCGTGCGCTCACCGTTGAGCGTCAACTCGACCCGCGCGCCTTCACATCGAATCTCGTAGCGATTCCAATCCCCCGGTTTCTCGAGTCGCTTGATCTGATCGGCCGACGCGGTCGCGAGGAATTTCTTGCGGCGCGACTCGTCGTAGAGACTCCCCGAGTGCCCCGCCCCGATGTCGGCCTGGTAGCCGCTCATCTCATTGGGCGGCTGTGGCACCCGCACGCTGCGAATCTGCACGCCGCCATTCACGAAGCCTTCCGTGCCGACGAGCTTGTAGTCGAGGCGCAGGACAAAATTCTGGTAGCGCTTGGTCGTCGCGAGGAACTCGTTGCGCGGATTGCCCAGCATCGACCCGCCGATGATCACCCCGTCGCGCACGCGCCAGACCCCGGGATCACCGTCCCAGTTGCCGAGATCCCGGCCGTTGAAGAGCTGCCCCGCCGCCAGCGGCACCACAGGCGCCGGCCCCGGCGCGGCCTTCGCGGCCTTGCCCTTCGGCGCCGGCACCGCACCGCCCTTCGCCAAACGCGCCGCCTTGCGCCGGACTTCCTCATCCTTGTCGGTCGCGGCAATCCGTTCGAGCACGCCCTTGATGGCCGCGGCATTCTTCGCCCCCGCCAGCGCCGGAGCCACTTGCACCACCGCGAACGCCGCCTCCGCCTTCACGTCCGCATCGTCGAGGTACGGTTGCAGCATCTGCACGGCCTCGATGCGACGCAGGCTGCCCAGGCCCGACACAATCATCATCTTCTCCTCCTTGCTGCGCACCGCGCGATTCGCCTGCTCCAACGACTCCAGCACGTTGAGCGGCGAGCGCTCCCGCCCCGCCGCCACGTTGGTCGCCATCCGAATCGCGCCGCGCAAGGCCGTCTCGCGCTGCGCCGGCAGCACGCCCGGCTTAAGCGCAATTTCCAACAACGTCGTCGCCGGCGTCGCATCCGGCCAGTCCGCGAGGCAGGTCAACGCCGCCACCCGCACGACCGCAGCCGGATCCTTGAGGGCCGCGCGTACGGCAAAAAACACGTCGTGGTTCCCGCCCATCGAGCGCATGATCGCCCCCAGCGGACGCAGCAGCGCCGCCTTCGTGGCGGGATCGGTCGTCTCGCGAAACGCGCGCAGCACCGCTTCCGCGCGCCGCTCCGGCTCGAGCACTTTCATCGCGGTCGTCACGATCGCCCGGTCCGCGAGCGATTTCACCGCGTCGTCCCGCGCGGCGATTGCGAGCGCGATCAACCGCGGAAGTTCGGCCGGACTCGCCACAAGTCCGAGCGCGCGAAAGGCCGGCTTCGCGATTTCGAGATCCACCCCCGTCGCCAGCTTCATCAACTCGCCCGTCGCACTCTCCGCTTTGCGCTCTCCCAGCACGCCGATCAGGCGCGCCTTCGTCGCCGAATCGACCACCGCCAGAGTCCTCAAAATCTGCGCATCCGCATCCGCCGCGATCATCCGCGACAGACTCGCGAAAGCGGCGTCCGCGACCGCCGCACCCGACGGCGGCCGAATCGCCTCCAACAGGATCGGCAGACTTGAGGATCGACCGATCGTTCCGAGCGCCCGCAAGGCGACGATGCGCACCGCGTCGCCGCCCGATCTCGCCCGCGCCTCGATCGCATCCAGCGCGTCAGCGTCGCCGCGATCGACCAGCACCGTGAGCAGCGCGGCCTGTTGCGACGGCGGGAGCCTGTCCATTTCAGCCACCAGCGCAGTCGTGGTCATCGGATCGCGGAGATCGCGGGCGGTCCGCAACGCCATGTCGCGCAAATCGGGATCGGCGGAGCGCAGTTGCTCGATCATCAGCGGCAACGCCTCCACTCCAGCCGCGAGAATAGCGCCACGCGTGGCCGTCACGCGCCACGCCGCCGGCACCTCGGCACGCCGCACGAGGTCGTAAAGCGCCCGCGCCGCCGGCCCCTTGCCTTCCATCAACAGCCGGTCCGCGTGCAACACACATCCCTCCGCCGCCGCCGCCCGCAGCTCCACCGGACCGCGTCCCAGCGCCAATTCCAACACGCGCATCGCCTCGGGCGTGCCAATCCGGCCCAACGCCAGCAGGGCGGGCGGCGCCGTTGCGGAGTTCGCCTCCCCCGCGAGCCGGCCGAGCGCGCCGACCGCCGACGCGTCACGCCGCAGGCCGAGAGAATTTACCACGCCGATGAGCGCCCTGCCCTGCAATCTGCCCAGCGCTGCCCGCAAGGCCTCTCCGGCCGCCGCGTCGGGCATCTGCTCGAGTACGTCGCGGGCATACTGGCCAAGTTTTTCGTCCGCCAATAATCCGACCAGCACCGGCACCGCTTCCGGCGAAGCGACGAGCGCGAGTTGTTGGAGCGCGCGGGCGCGCTCCGCGAGATCCGCGCCGGATTGCACGACCCCGATCAACTGGCGCGTCTTCGCCGGATCAGGGCTCGCCGCAAACGCCATCCCACTCATCCATACACCCGCCAGGCCCATTAAGATAAAGAGCTGCTTCATTCGATTGTTCAGTTAGCGAGGCGGAGCCTCAGACCAAGGGACCAAAAGACCTGGAAGAAAACTTGACCCGTTCACAACGAATTTCGGTTTTCAAGGACTCTAGCCCGCATAAATCACTTTTCGTGAGGATTTTTTCACAGAGCGCACGGAGGTCGGACACAGAGTTCACGGAGGCAATCACGCTGTCTTGCTCCGTGGCCCCTGTGGCTGGGCTCCGTGTCCTCTGTGACTCCTGCCTTGGCTTCTTTCGGGTATGAATTTTCCAGGCTAGTGTGCCGACCGCAAAGTAGCGTGACAAGTAGCTGCGAGCGCCAGCGAGTGGAGCGCGCCGGTGGTCCACTCGCTGGCGCTCGCAGCTACACGTCACGAAAGTTATTGGTCGCGCCACTAGTCCTTTGGTCCCTTGGTCCGTCGTCCATTGTCCGTCGTCCGTCGTCCGTCGTCCATTGTCCGTCGTCCGTCGTCCATTGTCCGTCGTCCGTCGTCCTCACACACACCACGGCTCGCGCATCGCCCGCGAGCGCATCCGGTTCGCCTCCTCATCGCCGATGAACTCTTCCTTTGCTGGATCGAAGCGGACCTTCCGCCCGAGCATCCACGCGATCGCGGCCGCGTGACACGCCAGGTGCGAGTGCCGCATCACGGAGAAATTCGCCGCGGGCAACCCGCGCGACTTCACGCAGTCGAGCCACTCGCGCGTGTGCTGCGCCGGATCCGTCCCGCGCATCGTGAACGCGCGCCACTCGTGGCGCAACGACGCCGGGTGCAGTTCGATCGATCCGTTGTCCCCTGTCTCCACCCAGCCCTCGTCGCCCTCGAAGCGCACCGGACAGGTGCCGGTCGAGCCCACCGCAAAGTTCGCCGCATTCGCCGCCGCAAGCGGCTGCCCAATCCAGCCTTCCGGCCGCATGACCAGTTTCACGCCGTTGGCATAACGCGCGTAGATGGTCCCACCGCTGGGTTCGTATTCCACCGGCATCGTGTCGTCGGCTTTGTTCGCCAGCTGGCAGATGTCCACGGTGTGCGCACCCCAGTCGAGCAGCTTGGCGCCCGAATCAAAATCATAGTACCCGCGCCACCGCCGATCGACGACGTAGGAGCGGTTGAACGGCCGCCACGGACACGGGCCGAGCCACATGTCCCAATCAATCACGTCCTTCGCCGGCTCGGGTTCGGCCGGCAACCAGCTCGTGTTGCATTCGAGTTTGTAGATTGAGGCATGCATCGTGTGCAGCCGGCCGAGCTTGCCGCTGCGCGCGAGGTGCGCGGCAAACTGGAAATTCGGCACGTTGCGCCGCTGCGTGCCCGCCTGGAAAACCCGGCCGGTCCGCCGGATCGTGTCCGCCAGCGCCTGGCACTGGCCGATGGTCAGGCCGCAGGGTTTCTCGCTGTAAACATCCTTGCCCGCCTTCGCCGCGAGGATCGATCCAAGCGCGTGCCAGCGGTCGCCGGTGGCGATCAACACGGCATCGATGTCAGGCCGCGCCAGCAATTCCCGCAGGTCATGGTACGTCTTGCAGTCCTGGTTGCCGTAGTGTTCGTCGGCCATCGCCTTGACGGATGCGCGCATCGTCGCCTGCACATCGCAGGTCGCGAGGTACTGCACATCCTGCTCCGCGATCATCGAAGCGAGCACCTGCCCGCCGCGCGGGCCGATGCCGATGCCGCCAAGCACGATGCGGTTGCTCGGCGCCACTCCGCCCCCGCGCCCAAGGACGTGCGAGGGCACAATCAGCGGCGCCATCAGCGCGCCGCCGGTCATCACCGACTGCTTCAAAAAGGCGCGACGCGTGGTCGATCGCCCCGGGGATTTTTTCGCATGCATGATTCGGACCTCCGTCACGGGTTGGCACCGAGCAAGTGCCCACAATTCGTTTTGCTCAATCCCATATGCGCCACGCGTGGCCGGCATCCGTCCTTGTCCGCCGACGCGCGGCCCCCTATCGTACCACCGCTTCCCGGATGAACACGCACGAACGCCTCCGCATTTTGGTCACCGGCGCCACCGGTTACATCGGCGGACGCCTCGTCCCGCGGCTCCTGGCGAAGGGCCATGCGGTGCGCTGCGTCGCGCGCAACCCCAGCCGACTTGCGGGCCACCCGTGGCCCGGCGTGGAAATAGTGCCGGGCAATCTCGGCGACGCTGCGGCCGCCGCGCTCGCGCTCAAGGACATCGACGTGGCGTACTATCTCGTTCACTCCATGGCGGCCGGCCACGCCTTCCGGGAGCGGGATCGCCTCATGGCGCAGGCGTTCGGCGAGGCGGCCGCGCGAGCCGGGGTTCGCCGCATCATCTATCTCGGCGGTCTCGGCGACCCCGCCCACGTGCAGAGCAGGCATCTCGTCTCTCGCCAGGAGGTCGGAAGCTGCCTCGCGGCCGGCGGCGTGCCGGTGGTTGAATTCCGGGCGGCCGTGATCGTGGGCTCCGGCAGTGCAAGTTTTGAAATGATCCGGCATCTCACGGAGCATCTGCCGGTGATGATCACTCCCACCTGGGTCAACACCCGCTGCCAGCCGATCGGCATCCGGTCGGTGTTGAAGTATCTGATCGAGGCGCTCGATCATCCCGAGGCACTGGGCATCTATGAAATCGGCGGTCAGGATGTCCTCACCTATCGTGAGATGATGCTCCACTATGCCCGCCTGCGTGGCTTGCATCGCGTCATCCTCTCGTTGCCTGTGCCCCTGCCACAGCTCAGCAGCCTCTGGGTCGCAATCGTGACGCCGATTCCCTCGAGCATCGCCCGCCCTCTCGTGGAGAGTCTGCGCACCGAGGTCGTGGTGCGGGACGACCGCGCCCTGCGCACCTTCAGCGTGAAGCCCACCGGCTACGATGAAGCCGTGCGGCTCGCCCTCGCCCGGCTGGCGGCCGACGACATTGAAACCACCTGGGCTTCGAGCCTTTCCAGCCTCGCCCAGGATCAGCCGGAAGCCGACGTCCTGCGCTCCTTCGAGGGCATGCTCCTCGACAGCCGGCGCCGGCGGGTGCGGGCTTCGCCCGAAAAAGTCTTCGAAGCGATCTGTTCACTCGGAGGAGACGAAGGTTGGCCGGCGGGAAATATTCTCTGGCAGTTGCGCGGCCTGATGGACCGGTTGGTCGGCGGCACCGGCATGCGGCGCGGACGCCGGCGACCGCGGGAACTGATTGTGGGCGACCCCGTGGACTTCTGGCGCGTGGAGGCTCTCGAAGCCCCGCGGCTGCTCCGGCTCCGGGCCGAAATGAAACTCCCCGGCCGGGCGTGGTTGCAGTTCGAGGTCCAGGCCGACGCCGAGGGCGCCCGCGTCGAACAGACGGCCTTCTTTGAGCCCGACGGCGTACCCGGCTATCTCTACTGGTACGCGGTGCTGCCGCTCCATCGCTTTGTCTTCCCCGGCTTGGTCGACGCGCTGAAAAGTGCGGCTGAGAAAAGCGAACGGGCGGCAGTCGTGGCGTGAAGGCCGGCCATCTGCGGTCGTTCTGAATCGACCCGCCTCACTCGTACGTCCACTTGTGGATCCACGGATCCTTCGTCGCCGCCTGGAAGGTCTTCAGTTTCTCGATCAGCTCCTGTTTCACCGCCAGCTGCGCCGGGGCGTCGGCGAGGTTGACCACCTCGTCAGGATCGCCCGCCAAGTCGTAGAGTTCGAATTCCGGCCGGTGCATGAATCGCGCGATCGGACGGCGCGCGTAGACCGTCGCCCCGCTCTTCCGCACCCCCACCCACGTGGGCGACTGGACGAGATCGAGGGCGAAAGGAAACTGCAGCCCGTGCGCCAGGTTGTGGATCAGTTTGTACCGCCGCGTCCGCACGCTGCGCATCGGATAGTACATCGTGATTTCGTGAGACGTATGCGACCCGTACACCTCGTCCCAGCCGGCCAGGGGCGCACCATCGAGCCCGGCGCGAAATGATCGCCCGTCGAAATCCTCCGCCAGCACCGGCGCACCCGCAAATTCGAGCAAGGTCGGCGCCAGATCCACCCAGGTCACCATCGCCGCCTGCACACCGCCAGGCCGCTGCCGGCCCGGCGCCCGCACGATGCACGGCAGTCGCGTGCCTGGATCGTAGAGCGTCGTCTTGGCCCCCGGGAAGGCGACGCCGTTGTCCGCAAGGTACACGATGAGCGTGCGCTCGTACTGCCCCGCTTCCTTGAGTAATTGCACGAGCCGCCCCACGCCTTGGTCGAGCCGCGACACCGCCTGGTAGTACTCCGCCAATTCCGCGCGGCACTCGGGAGTGTCCGGCAGAAAGGGCGGCACGAGCACGTCGGCCGGGTGGTATTTCACCGGCCGCACGCCCGGATAGCCGGCCGCCCGGTTGCCGAAGGGATTCGGCGCGGGGTAGGTGTCGAACGACGGCCGGCCGTTCGGCAGCACGAGGTTGCCCCGGTGCGGATCATCGACCGCGAAATAAAGAAAGAACGGTCGCGCATCCTTTGCCGCAATGACGCCACGCGTCTGCTCCGCCATCTCGACCGGGCTGCGTCCGAGGCTCGCGGGATCGTTGGCCGCGCCGCCGGACAGCACGGCTTGAAACGCATAGGCCGACTCGGGCGCCACGTGAAATTTTCCGATGCGCGCGGTGCGATAACCGGCCTCGGCCAGCCGTACCGGCAGTCCCTTCACCGTCGCGAAGGACTGGAAGTGATGCATGTCATGCTGCAGGCCATACATGCCGTTGCGGTGGTTGTGCTGGCCGCTGAGGATCACCGACCGCGACGGGCTGCAGCTCGCCGTCGTGCAGAAGGCGTGGGTGAAACGCGTGCCATCGGCCGCGAGCGCGTCGAGGTGCGGCGTCTTGATCACGGGGTTGCCATAGCAGCCGAGCGCGTCCGTGCCATGGTCGTCCGCGACGATGAGCACGATGTTCGGCCGCGGCGCCGCGGCGGACTCCGCCGCACCAAGCCCGCCGCCGCCGAAACTGAGCAGCGTCAGGGAAACCAGGAGGTATCTCATGCCGGAGGATTAACCGCGCGGACGAGAAAGGAAACCGCGAAACATTCCGACTGGCGACCGGACCAAAATCTCGCGTTTCTTTCCTACGGCTTCACGCGCAACGGCTCGATCACGGCGGACATGTCCTGCGCCCCGCAGCCCGCCGCGATCGCACGCTCGAACGTCGCCAGCGCCGCGACCGCCGTGGCGAGGTGCAGCGAGCGGGCGCCCGCCTCCTTGATCGCGTATCCAATATCCTTGGCCATGAGACTCAGGTGGAAATTCGGCGTGTAGTCCGGCGTGGTCATCCGGACCGACAGGGTCTTCACGAGCGGACTGCCGGGCGCGCCGGTCGTCAGGACTTCAAGCGCTTTGGCCCGATCGAGCCCCCCCCGTTCCATCAACACGATCGCCTCGGCGAGCACGGCGACCTGCACCCCACAGACGAAATTGTTGATCAACTTGACGAGCGCCCCGCTCCCGACCGGGCCCAGCAACGTGATGCTCCGGCTCATCGCGGCCAGAACCGGCCGGACCGGTTCGAGCGCTTCCGCCGCGCCGCCCACCAGAAAATTGAGTTCGCCCGCGGCGGCCTGCAGCCGGCTGCCCGTGACCGGAGCATCGATGAACTCGCACCCACGCGCCGCCGCGGCTGCGGCGAGTTCGTGCACCCAGCCCACCGTGAGTGTGCTCGACTCGATGCACACGGTGCCGCGCGCGGCGCCAGCCAGGGCGCCGCTCTCGCCCAACCAAAGATTCCGCGACGCCACGTCGTCCGCGACCATGCAGAGGATGACATTCGCCCCGGTCGCCGCGTCACGCGGCGTGGCGGCGACGCGGGCGCCGGTCGCGGCCAGGGGCGCGGCTTTCGCCGGGTCGCGGTTGTAGACGGTCAGCGGAAACCCGGCTGAGAGCAGGCGACGTGCCATGCCGGAGCCCATGAGGCCGAGACCGAGGAGAGTGACGCGCGTTTGCGCTGGGGAAGAATTCATCGGGTTTAGTTCTCTGGTCTAACTACTCGAGCGCCGAGACCAACACGTTTGTCGCAACGCCCGGAAGATATTTTCAACGCAGCCCGCGCGAACCCTGCCGAGCGGTCACATTGAACCGTGTTCGAGCAATGGCGAAAACCATGCGATGAGTTTTCAACCGGTCATCGCCCGCCGCGCGGAGCGGAGCTGGCCGGGATGCGCTGGCGGTCGGAGCCCGCACCATTTTCCACGCCGTGTAGGAATTGCCGTGGTCAACGTCGATTCGGCAATGCTGCGTCAGCGTCGCGAAGGTGCACCCCCGAGTCGTCGCCGGACCGTTTGGCGCCGTAGGATCGGCGGTTGCCCAACCGCCGCCACGCTGCTGTCACCCTGGGCGCTTGGGCAAGCGCCCCCCTTCGACCCGCACACCGACTCGCGGCGTCAACTCGAACTCGGAGATGCACCCGCGTCGCGGCGCCGGCGGCGAGTTCGACCGCCGCATCGGGCCGGCGAGGTTGTCGTCGTGATAACGCCAGCCCGTAAGAATCTCTCCTCAATCGCCACTGGCATAATCCGCCCACAAAAAAGCCGGACAGGGGAACCGTCCGGCCGCTGGATCGTCAAGGCCCTCAGGCTTACGGCGCGGACGGCCCGGAGAAAGGCCCACCGTGGCTGTTGTTGAAGGCGTCCATCCAGTTTTTCACGTATGTCTTGTACGAGCTCGACGTGGAGTTCTTCAGGGCAAATTCGCCCCACGCGATGAAGGCAAACGTCAGCGGCTGGCTGCGATTGATCAGGCGCCCGCTCACATAATTGTATTCCGAGGCGAGAAGTTGCAGCGCCAGTTGATCCGAACCCGACATTACTGATACGGCATTCGGCATCGTCATCCCGTAAAACGGCGAGAGATACAGCGTGCTGATGGTATTGGTGTACGCCGTCAGATTCGTTTTCGTCTCTTGCGTGCCACCGGTCTTCCCAGCGATCGCCTTTGACAGATTATTTTTCCAATAACCGTGCGAATAACCGTCACCCACCATTCCTTGAAGCGCGCACATGTTCAGCCCGAGACCAATATCGCGCACACTCTGAGTTCCGGTTGAAGCGGACGTCACGACCACCGTGCGCTCGACTGAATCGGTGGGGGTAAGACCGGCGGGCTCTTGGACGTCGATTACATAAGAACCGGCGCCAACCGCCGTGAACGAATAGGCTCCTGCGCTCGAAGTGACGGCCGTTCTCGACGGCTGGCCAGTCTGGATCAACTTGACCGTGATACCAGCGAGCAACGGCTCGTCGGTCCCGCGCAGCGCATTGAAGGGGCTCATGTCCAAAAACACGATACCACTAATCGTCACCGACACATTCGTCGCCGACGTCACCGTGAGTATCCCGGGCAAGTAGGAGATCGTGTAATTCGCCGCCGTGCCGCCGCTGACCGTGATGGAATAGGTTCCGACCGGGCTCGCCGCTGTCGCATTGATTACAAAAGCAAGTCCCGTGACTACCGTCGAAAGATCACCATTGACCAGGCCTGTCATCGAAGCGGTCGGGTTCGGGTTGGCCTCCCCTTGCACTTTGGTCCTGTCGTCAGCTTTAACCGTCAACAGGGCCTTGGTGATGGTGAAAGTACCGGAATTGAAGGTAATCATGTAATTCGGATTCGCGGCAGAGGTTAGTGTGCCCTGGTTGATCGCGTAACCGCCCGGGACGACGTTCTGACCAGCCACACGAGCGAGCCCACCACTGAGAATGTCATTAAGCACCAACGGTGTGTTGACACTGACCGTGTAGGTCAGCGCCGGATCGCTCCCACCGTAGACTTTGGTTTTGTTCTCCGCCGTCACCGTGATCGGCTTCGGCGTGATCGTCAGCGCGCCATTTACAAAGATGAAACTGTAGTTGACCGCCTTCAGCGTGCCGATCCTCGGCACGATCGCGTAGCCTCCCACCGGGGTTGCCTGGGCATCGCTGCTAGTCACCGCCGCGGCTCCGAGGATTTCGGCGGCTTCGCCAGAGAACTGGCCGGTAACCACTGCTGTGAAAGTGGGATTCGCCGCGCCATAGACCCTCGACGCGTTCTGGGCCGTCACCGTCAACGGACGCTTGATCACCGTCAGCGTCGCCGCCGGGCTGGCCGTCATGGAGGCAAGACTGGCACCGACCTTGCAGCGGAACTTGTCGCCGCTCATCGGCAAAACGGTACGCGCGATCGAGAGGGTGGCGGTGCTCGTGCCGGAGTAGGTACCGTCGTTGCTCAACGCCACCCAAATTGAACCCGCGCCCGCCGCCTGCCGCTCCCACTGGTAAGCCAAGCCCGGTTTAACCCCACCTGTCGCCGCGACGCTGAAGGTCGCACCCAGGAAAGCGTCTTTCGTGACATCCACCGGCGCCGTCACGCGGTTGACCCAAAACGTGGCCGTAGCCGGCGTGCTGGTCGCGTACTTGTTTCTGGCCGTCACCCGCAGGGTGTACTGGCCGCTGACCGGTGCGAAGAAATTTAGCAGTGACGTGGCCGAGGCCGAGGCCGTACCGAGGCCGACCGGTGAGCTGACTGTCAACGCCTGGGGTGCGGCCGAGCCAGGCAGAAGCAGTTCCGCGGCAAAGCTCTTGATGGTCGTTCCAGCCGCGGTGGTCCCCGCAAAATTGTTCGCGACTTCCAACGTCGGCGTGCCCACGAACCACGTGTAGTCCGGGTCGCCGGACGGTATCGTGATCACCACTACGGGAGGGACCGCGGGCACCGTGACGGTGAACGCATGGGCCGTGGTGGCGGTTCCGCTTCCATTGGTGGCAGCCGCCGTCAGGGAGTAAGTTCCCGGACCGGGCACCGACATCGATCCGGTGACAGATACTGCCGCGGTATTGAGCCCATCTACGGTTGCCACGGTCACTGGACTTCCGTTGCTCAGATTCGCCGCGACGCTGGAAATCGGGCTCGGATTCGTGCCGCCGGCGGTGGCCGTAAAACTAAAGGGAATCGAGGCGGGAAAAGTCGCGCCCGCCGCCAACGCGATCGTCTCCCCGCTGGCAGGAGTCGTGATGACCACGGTCGGCGCAGGAGAAGCGGTGGAGCGATCACTTACCGTGGCATTGAGGAAAGTTCCTAAATTTTCGATGGTGCCGCCGGGGTTCGGAGAAAATCCATTGGCCAGAATCTTATAGCCATATTCGCCAGCGACGGTGTTCGCGGGTATCGTCACGGTCACGCTAATCGTCTGCACTTGGTTCGGAGCGGTGAAAACGGGATTGGCCGGCGACACGGACACGTAGCTGAGCGCGGTCGCCGGAATGGCCCCAGCGGGCAAGGTAGGCACACCAGCGACAGAGCTAATCGAAATCGAAAAAGTCACCGGGACCGACGACCCCGCAACCACGTTGACCGGAGCCTGAACCGTGAAGGTTGTCGTGTGGCTAAAGGGGAAAAGTCCCGAAACCGACTGGATCGAAGGGGCGTAATTACCCCGCACCAGAGGCACCGGATCTCCGGCGCGGACGAGTGACGCGCCGCCAAGGACCAAACCCAGCACGCTGCACAAAAGGAATGCCTTCGAAGACTGAAAGGCGAGGGAGCAAATTGTTTTCATCTCAGGGGGATTTATTAACCGGCAAGTGGTGGAAAACGGTTCAGAAAGAGAAATTTTTCGGGGACATTCAGCAATGCAGGTGATCATCCTCATTAGTCTAGGGTAAAAAGCTCGCTAAGCGTTTCCCACCGGGCCACTACGTAGTCCGAAATCCCTCGACTACGTAGTCTCTGTCGTCGGCCCGAAAAACCGCCAAATCGGTCGCAACGGGCTCTGTACGCCCAGTAACCGCCGCACAAACTCAGGCCTTCGCGCCTGCCTTCGCCTCTCCGGAAAAACTAGGGTCTACCCCCTAAAGATCCTGTTGACCTTTTCCGAAAAATGCCGATGGTGCACGAGTCCGACAAACGTCATGCAGCCCCAACGCAAACGACTGGTCGCGCCTTGGAGCGCGTGTATCCACAGAATGGTGGCGCGGGTGGCGTGGTTCGGTTTCGCGCTGGCGATGCTCACCGCGCCGACGGTACTGCGCGCGGCCACCGTCACGTGGAACGGGGGCGCCACCGATAACCTCTTCTCGTCGGCGGCAAACTGGGGCGGCACCGCGCCCACCAGCGGCACCGGAACCCTGCTGGCTTTCGCGGGCGGCACCAGGCTCACCCCGAGCAACGATCAGACTAGTTTCACGTACGGCAGCATCACCTTCAACGCCGGGGCGAGCGCCTTTACGGTCGGCGGCAATTCATTCACCCTGAGTGGAGTGACCGCCGCGATTACCAACCAGAGCGCCGCCACCCAGACAATCAATAACAACATCGCCGTCGGCCAGGCGCAGACTTGGAAGGCCGAAAGCGGGGAGTTGGCTTTCGGCGGCGTTGTGGGCACCGGCGGGTTTGGCCTCACCCTTGATAGCACCAAGACGAACAAGATTGCGCTCTCCAACACGATCAGCGGCACGGGCAGTCTGATCGTCAACCAAACCGGCACCAGCGTCGAAGCAGCGGCAGCTCTTAACAATACGTCGCTGAGCGGCGCCAATGCCTACTCGGGCGGCACCACGATCACCCGGGGCGTCTTGACCATCTCGAATGCCCTGGCGCTGGGCACCGGCCCAGTCTCGGTAAATGGCAGCGGCGTCCTTGTAGATCAAAGCGATGGCTCTCGCGCTCAGCTGCAACTGGAGGGCGTCACCGTCGCGGGACTGACCCTCACGCTTTCCGGCATCGGGGCCACCAATACCCTTACCACTCCCGCCGGCATCGACGGAGACGGAGCGCTGCGATCCATCGGCGCCACTTCGGGATGGACCGGAAACATTCTGCTGAGCGGCTCCACCGATGTGCATTTCCGGTCTGGAGGCACCACCTTGTTGATTTCCGGCAACGTCACCTCCCTCGCCAATCAAGGGCTCAACACCGGTGGCGGCGGCAACACGACCTTTAGCGGCGTCCTGGGCCTCGGGAGTGGCGGCGTCACAAAGATGGGGGCCGGCACGGTTACACTTTCAAACGCAGGCAACACCTATACCGGGACCACCACGATCAACGCCGGCACGCTCTCCACGGGCAACATCGTGGTCAGCGCTGGCGCCAGCGGATTGGGCAACGCCACCGCGGCCGTCCTCCTCGGCAATGCGACTAACACCGGTACGCTCTCGTACACTGGCTCCACCGCCACCTACACCCGCGGTTTCACCATCGGCGCCGGAGGCGGCAGGTTCGACACCACGACCGCCGGCCAGACCCTCACTATCGGCACCGGAGGCATCGCTGCAGGCGGCGTCTTCACCGTCGGCGGGGCGGGGAACACCGCCATCAACAGCTCGATTTCGGGCGTGGGCGGTGTCACCAAGGCGGACGCCGGCACCCTCACCCTCGCCGGTACCAACACATACGCCGGCGGCACCACGCTCAATGCCGGCACGCTTAACATCAACAGCACCACCGCCCTCGGTGCGACCGCCAGCACGTTTACGATCAACGCGGGCACCACCATCGACAACACGAGCGGTGGCGCCATCACCCTTGCGAACAACAACGCGCAAAACTGGAACGGCAACTTCACCTTCACCGGCACGAACAACCTGAACCTCGGCACCGGCGCGGTAACGATGAATGCCAGCCGCCAGATCACCACCACCGCCGGCAACCTCATCGTGAACGGCGCGATTTCCGGCAGCGGCTTCAGTCTCACCAAGGCCGGCGCCGGCGCCCTCACCCTGGGCGGCGCCAACGGCTACACTGGCGGCACGATCCTCAATGCTGGCACCCTGAATCTCAACAACGCGTCCGCGCTCGGGTCTGGCGCGTTCACCATCGCCGCCGGCACGACCATCGACAACACCAGCGGTGGAGCGATCACCCTCTCGACCAACAACGCCCAGTCTTGGAACGGCAACTTCACGTTCACCGGCACGAACAACCTCAACCTCGGAACGGGCGCGGTCACCATGAGCGGAACTCGCGACCTGACGGTGAATTCCGGCGTCCTCACCGTTGGCGGCATCATCGGCGGTGGGGCGTTCGGCCTGACAAAATCAGGCGCCGGCACCCTCACCCTCACGGGCGCCAACACCTTCTCCGGCGGCACCACCCTCAACGCCGGCACGCTACGCGCCACGACCAGCACGGGGGCCCTCGGGGCCGGCGCCCTCACCCTTGCCGGCGGCACTCTCCAACTGGCCAATGACTCAAATTTGAACTTCGGGCGCAACACGGTCGTGACCAACAATGTCACCATCACGTCCGACCGGAGCACCGGCACCGGCGCCGGCACGACCCATACGCTCGGTACGCTCTCCATCGGCAACCAGAAGACGCTCAACATCACCGCTGGCGCCAACGCCACGAGCAGCAACGCCGGTATCACGTTTGGGGCGACCACGCTCACCGGCGGCACCACCTTCAACGTCGTTAACAACGGCCTGGGCAGCACCACCGTCCTCACGCTCGGCGCGCTCGACGGCGGCGCCACGGTTCCCCGCACGCTCACCAAGACCGGCGATGGCACCCTCACGCTCGGCACCAACGCGACGAATCTCGTCAATGGCACCGCGATCAACGTCACCGGAGGCACCCTGAACTCCAACACCGCCACCGCCCTCGGCTTGCTCGCCAACGTCACCGTACAGGGCTCCGGCGCCACCCTCGGCGTCGGTGCGACTCAGACTGTCGGCGCGCTCAACGGCTCAGGGAGCGGCACTGTCTCGCTCGGTGCCAACACGCTCACGGTCGGCACCACCAACAATCTCGATTCAAACTTCACCGGCACCATCACCAGCACCGGCGGCGGCCTCACCAAGGCCGGCAACGGCACCCTCACCGTCACCGGCAACAACACCTACACCGGCCTGACCACGATTTCTGGCGGCACCTTGAAACTCGGTTCCGCCGGCAATGCCACCAGCACCCCCCTCGGGACCACCGCCGGAGCCACCACCGTTTCCGCCGGCGGCGCCCTCGATCTCAACGGTATCACTCTCGCCAATACCGGCACCTTCGAAGGACTCACGATTGCCGGCACCGGAGTCCGCTCCACGGGCGCCCTCACCAACACCGGCGCCGCCGCCACGTGGAACGGCACCGTCGCCCTCGGCGCCGCCACCAGCATCGGCGGGACCGGTAATATTGTCCTCGCCGGCGTGGTCAGCGGCGCCAACGCCCTCACCAAGGTCGGCTCCAACACCCTCACCCTCCAAGCGGCCAACACCAACTCCAGCTCTGTCTTCATCAATCAGGGCGTGCTGAAACTCAGCGGTTCCGGCTCGATGACCGCCGTTGGTGCGAATGTTACTCTCAATCCCGGCGGCACGCTTACGCTCGACGATAGCGGCGGAAACCTCGCCCGGCTGAACACCTTCGCCGTTATCACCGCCAACGGCGGCATCCTCAACTACACCCCCGCCACGAGCGGAACCACCGCTCAAACCGTAGGCCCCCTTACCCTGAATGGCGGGGCCACTCTAAACACCACTTCCACCGCAGGTACCGCCTCCACGTTGGCCTTTGGGGCGTTTACCCGCACGAGCGGCGGCACCATGACATTTTCAGGCGATACCAACTTTGGCGCCGCCAAAGGTCTCGTTACGTTCTTCAGTGGTACGACGTCGGTTTCCGGGGTTCTGCCGTGGGCCGTGGTCACGAAGGACGGCGGCTCCACCTACAATTTCGCGGATTACGTCAGCGGGATCGTCGCTCAAACGACCTACCAAACAGGAGCGGAAACCAACTGGTCGGCGAATACGGTCGAAGCGCGACCGAGTGCCGACCAGACACTCTCTAACAACCGCATCTTAAACGTACTCGCTCTCGATACCGGAATCGACGTCGCTCTCGGCACCAGAACCCTGACGATGGGCAACGGCACTAACCCCGGTGCCATTCTCCAGACTTCGGGCACCAGCGTGATATCAGGGGGCGCCGGGGCACTGACATATGGAACCAAGGAAGCAATCTTCCACGTTTTCGGCAACCTTACCGTAAGCTCACTTGTCACCGGATCCGGCGGCCTCACCAAATCCGGCACCGGCACCCTTACCCTCTCTAACGCCAATCCGGGTTTGTCCGGCGCAGTGGAACTCAACCAAGGCATTCTTCGTGCCGTGACGAACGCCAGCGCCCTCGGCACGGTTTCCGGCGGCCTCATCATCAACGGCGGCACGCTCGAACTCGCCGCGAACTCCGCCACCACGTTCGGTTACAACACCACCCTGAATAACAACGCCACGATCAAGTCCGACGTGGTGTCAGGGTCCACCGGAGTCGCGCAAACCTTGGGAACACTGGCCATGGGTAGCGTTAACAATCCCGTCGTGACGCTGAACATCGATCGCGGCAGCCTTGCGACCGGTGGCGCCCCGGCCATCACTTTTGGCGCGACGACACTCGCCGGGAGCGGATCCACGTTCAGCGTCGCCTCGGGAGTGATTCTCAACCTCGCCGCGGTCAGTGGCAACACGTTCGATTTCAGCATTGATGGAGCGGGGAATACCAACATCACCGGAATTATCGGGACCACGACTGGCGGCCTCACCAAGAACGGCGCCGGAACTCTCACGCTTTCCGGAGTCAACACCTACACTGGCACCACCACCATCAACGCCGGGACCCTCGCAATCAGTGCCAACGACCGACTCAGTAACACCACTCCCGTCGTGATCGACGGAGGCACTCTTTCGCTCAGTACTTTCACTGACACCGTGGGTGCTGTCACTCTCAAGTCCGGCAACATCACCGGCACCGGCACGGGCGCGCTGACCGGTTCCTCCTACGACCTGCGATCCGGCAACGTCACCGCCAAGCTCGGTGGCGCCGGCGCGCTGGCCAAGACCGGCAGCGGCACGGTGACGCTCAGCGGCGACAACTCCGGGCTCTCCGGCGGGGTCAAGCTCAACGGCGGCATCCTCAATTTTTCCGCGCTCAACAACCTCGGCAGTGGCACCAACGCCCTCACTTTCAACGAGGGCACCTTGCAGTGGAACACCGGCAACACCGCCGATATTTCGACCGGGCGCACCGTCACACTCAGCGGTGGCGCCATCCTCGATACCGTCGCCAACAACGTCAACCTCACGAGTGCGATTGGCAGCAACGGGGCGGGCTCACTGACCAAGATCGGCAGTGGCGCGCTGACCTTGGGCGGTGCCAACACCTACACCGGCGGCACGATCTTCACCGCCGGCACACTGAACATCAACAACGCCTCCGCGCTCGGCACCGGCACCTTTACCATCGCCGGCGGCACGACGATCGACTCCAGCGCCGGAGCGATCACGCTTTCGACCAACAATGCCCAGAATTGGAACAGCGACTTCACCTTCGCCGGCACGAACAACCTGAATCTCGGCACCGGCGCGGTGGCAATGAACGCCAGTCGCCAGATCACCACCAACGCCAACAACCTCACCGTGGGCGGTGCGATTTCCGGCACCGGCTACAGTCTCACCAAGGCCGGCAACGGCGCCCTCACCCTTGGCGGCGCCAACACCTACCCCGGCGGCACGATCCACACTGCCGGCACCCTGAACCTCAACAACGCCGCCGCACTCGGCACCGGCGCGTTCACCATCGCCGGCGGCACCATCGACAACACGAGCGGCGGCGCGATCACGCTCTCGACCAACAACGCTCAGAATTGGAACGGTAACTTCACCTTCACCGGCACGAACAACCTGAATCTCGGCACCGGCGCGGTGGCGATGAATGCCAGCCGCCAGATCACCACCACCGCCGGCAACCTCACCGTGGGCGGCGCGATTTCCGGCACCGGCTACAGTCTCACCAAGGCCGGCAACGGCGCCCTCACCTTGGGCGGTGCCAATACCTATTCCGGCGGCACGATCCTCAATGCCGGAACCCTGAACCTCAACAACGCCGCCGCACTCGGCACCGGCGCGTTCACCATCGCCGCCGGCACGACGATCGACAACACCAGCGGCAGCGGCATCACCCTCTCGACCAACAACGCCCAGAATTGGAACGGCAACTTCACCTACACCGGCACGAATGATCTGAATCTCGGCACCGGCGCCGTCGCGATGAACGCGAACCGCCAGGTCACGACCACCGGCGGCACGCTCACCGTCGGCGGCGCGATTTCCGGCAGCGGCTTCGGCCTCACCAAGGCCGGCAACGGTACGCTCATCCTCACCGGCACCAATACCTACGACGGCGGCACGACGCTATCCGCCGGATCGCTCTCCGTGAACGGCGGAACGATGGCGGCGAGCACCGGTGCCCTGACGGTTAATGGCGGCACCCTGAATCTTAACATTGCGGCCCAAACCGTCGGCTCACTCAACGGCTCCGGCGGCACCATCGCCTTGGGCGGCAGCCACAACTTGACCGTCAACAACACGTCGCCAACCGATGCCTTTGCCGGCACGTTTACTGGCGGAGCCGGTACGACGCTGACCAAGTCCGGCACGGCCGGCAGCGTGCTCGCCCTATCCGGCAGCAGCACGGGTTTCCTCGGCGCGGTGGCGGTGACCGGTGGCACGCTGAAACTGCAAAGCGACAACGCCCTCGGCACGGGCACCGCCGGCACCACGGTGTCTTCCGGCGCGACGCTCCAAATCGACGGTGGCCGCCTCACCACCAGCAACGGGCTCCTCACCATCAGCGGCACGGGCGTGGGCGGAGCCGGCGCGTTGATTGGCTCGGCTGGCAACAACTACTGGAACGGCAACATCACGTTGGCGGGTGACACCAAAGTATCCACCAGCGGTTCCTCCGCCCTTGAACTCGGCATCACGACCACTTCACACGATCGAGTCACCATGGATCCGTTGCTGATCCCGCCGTCGGATCCGTCC
>SXGT01053521.1_pt1 | contig 66427 bp, 58 predicted proteins | sample 3176221 | NCBI WGS metagenome assembly SXGT01 (sample SAMN11356862, study PRJNA531348) | freshwater metagenome | isolation source: freshwater sample F1-120 | place: China: Fuxian Lake, Yuxi | collected 2017-12-25
CACGTCGCCGATCACTGAGACCAAGTCGGTTCACGGTCAGGTCGGCTGACCCCGGCATCCTGACGACTGAGCCAAACCCCCGAGGCACCTTTCTGGCACGACCCGCCGGAACCGGAGCCCGGGGGTTTCTGTTTCCCGGAGCGATAGCGGTTTCCAGTCCACCCCAAACCTCTGCCAATCACGCTACCCGTTTGGATTGACTGGGCATCGGGCTTGCGGTCAGTGTATGGTCTGAATGCTCGTAAGAGGCATCCCATGTCAACATGTGCAAATCTTCAAGCGATGTTCGTGAACCTATGGGCCGGGTTCATTGGGATCGTGTTGAAAGTCTGGACTGATGACAGTGGGTCCCCCTCTAGATTGAGCCTCAGGGAGAGTGAACATGGTCACCAAGCGTGAACACGAACTGGACCAAGACGCCGCAGACCACCATCGTAAGGCCGCCCACCACTTCACCGTCGCTGCGCACGAACACTTGAAGGCTGCTGAGGCCGATTCGCACGACGATCACGTGGGCGCCGCCCATCATGCCTACCTCGCCTATGGTCATCAGATCGAAGCCATTCGCCACGCCGAGATCGCAGCTGTCGAGGAAGAGCATGCCGATCCCGAAGACGAGGATCACGGGCAGCCCGAGGATCACGTCGCGGATCATTGATCAACCAGCGCGGTGACAAGCCCGGGCAACTTTCCGGACCCACCGCAAATGGAGTACTACAACATTTTGGGGATATGCCGTTTTGGCCCGATACGGCTGTCCCCAAGACGTTGGTCTTGCATACGATGATGCAACCTCCGGGGAAGCTTCTGACATGCCCTCCCCGTACGCCGTACCATTCTCTCCAATGCCCCCCGCCACGCCCCCGCCACCGAGCGGCGAACTGCCAGTCACCCATCCAGGCGACGACGTCGGTGGCCAGTTCGAGGAAAATCCCCTGACTGGTGAGTGGTCGGCGTCGCCGGCAACATTTCTTGAGGTCCTCGCAGAGGCACCGCCAGGTGCGACGATCGAACTCGGCGCCGGCGTCTACCGCATCCCCGCAACCATCAATTTCCGTCGGCATGTCTTCCTGATCGGCGCCGGCAGCACACGGACCCGTCTGGAATCCACCGGGCCGGGGCCGGTTCTCCGCCTCGCGGAGAGTGCCGCCCTAGCTCTGCGTGACCTCACAATCGCGGTGGTAAATGGCACGCCTGGCAATGTCATCGAAGTCACCGATGGCGCATTGATCATGGAACGCGTGCGCGTGACCGGTGCGCGAGGGCGCCGGAACATCACGGTGCCAGACACACCGGACGACACATTGCCAGAACCCGGATATGGCCTGGTGGTCGGTGGCGCAGTGTGGGCAACGATCACGAGTTGCCAGTTTGACGGCAACGAAGCCGGTGGCATCTGCGTGCGCGATGCGTGCGCCCCAACCCTCGTGGACATCCAGACCGAAGGCGGAACCGCGGGGGTCGTCTTTTCCGGACAGAGCGCCGGGGCACTGATCCGTTCCCGGTGCATTGGTTCCGCGATTGGCATCCTTGTCCTGGACCGTGCCCGGCCTGTTCTGGACGCGAACACGTGTCGCGCGAACACCCACACCGGCATCGCGTACCGGCTTCTCGCTACCGGTCTCGCCCGTGCCAACGACTGTTCGGACAATGGGTCGGCCGGGATCTGGGTCGGTGATGCGGCCACCCCAACACTCGAAAGCAACCAGTGTCGAGGCAACCGCACCGCGGGCATCGTGTACCGACGGGCATCCGGCGGCATGGCCGTCGGGAACAGTTGTAGCGGCGGTGCCATTGCCGGCATCTGGATAGGGGAGGGCGCGTGTCCCGAACTCGAGTCCAACCGGTGCGAAGCGAATGGCACCGGCCTCTCGTACACCGAATTTGGAGCCGGTAGTGCCCGTGGCAACATCTGCGCGGCAAACTCCCTCTTCGGCATCAGTGTGTCCCTTCTGGCCTCACCGGTCCTGGAAGCGAATGACCTCTCCGGCAATGTACTCGGCACGATCGTCGACCACCGCATGCCTGACACCGGTGTCCTGATCGTCCCGAACTGACCGGAACCGCGCCACATGCCGCGGCACGCTAGAGTAAAGGTGAACCCTCCGGGAGCAAGCACCGTTTCGTCACTCGCGGAAATGACTGGATCGTGATCGATGACACCACCTGCGACCGCAACGGTGCGACTGGCCTCCGTCCGACTTCGCCATCCCGTGCGGAACGAACCGGCGCATGTCTTCACCCACGACGCCTGGCGTGATGCCGCAAGGACCCTCGTGCGTCACGGTCGTGGGGTCGAGATCGTCCACGCAATCCAGTCAATCGGTCCCACCGCGCAACCGGATGTCACCGCGCATATGGCGCGCGTCGCCACCATGGTTCACGGCGAGTCCCGACGCGCCCACGGACTGGCGTGGTGGTGGACCGGTGTCGGGGTCGTCGCCACAATCCTGGTCGCCCGGTTCGACCCGCTCAGCGACTGGTTGACCGCCCTTACGGCAACTGGCGGTGCCGCATTCTCCGTGTTGATCGGTCTGATACCAGCAATCTTGATGTGGCGTCACGCTTGGGGCCACGCCTCACGGGCACGTGATTCGGGTGCGATTGCACGCGCGATCGGCAGTGCGCGGGTGCGTCGTTCGCAAGTGCTTGATGAGAGAAACGAGGACGTCGATGCCTTTGGCCGCGAATACCTACCCTCGCTGGCCGAACTCGATAATCTCGTCTCACGTCTGCCGGAAGGCCCCCTTGAAGCATGTTCACGAGCAGCGTCACTCGCCCTCACGATCAGCCGAGGGGCGTCCAGACATGGATTGGCGCCAGTTGCTGACGCCTATCACGAGCTCTACGTCATCCTCAGCGTCGCGGACATCCAAGGGACACAGACCGAACAGTCGGGCGGAATGCGTGCCGACTCCCGTGTCAGAACCCTCTTGCGTCGGGCCTTCCAGACCATCCAGTCGGCGCTTGCGCCCTTCCGCGTCTCCGGAAGCGTGAGATCGTCGTTTTTCATGCCACTCGCAGGCGCTTCGGCGGCCGTCAGTGCCATTGTGGTGACCACCTTCGGCACCGGCCTGTTCTTCGTGGCGTCCGACACTGCGGTGATCATCGACCCGCCTGAAGCACGCCTGGCGAGAAGTCTCGAGGCAGTGGGTCTTGACGCCGAACTCCTTGGCCTCGACAGTGAGGCACGGATCATCGTCCGCGAACCCGGCTTCCAGGTCACCTGGCCACCACCGTTCGCCGACCGACGCGCCGTTGCCCTCGGTGAACAGCTGACCGCCGTACGTGCCATCGTCACGCAGACCGGACCGGACTCGTTCACCGTCATCCAGATACGGTTGCGGTTCCGGATCGCTGACCTGGCCCAGTGGGCACGCTACGACACTGGCGGGTCCGGACCAGTCCGTCTCGGACGCGCGGTATCCAGCGAACTCCAGGGGCGCATGGAGGTGCAGAACCGCGACCTGATCCAACGCGCGTCTCGCGACCCTGCGCTCGCTCAAAACCCTCGCGTTCTCATGCGCGAGGTGGAACAAGTCATGGTGGCGCAACTGCCTGCCATCCTCAACCAGTTCAACGGCACACTCAGCTCAAGTGACGCGGGCCGGGAGGCCGGCGTGCGCGTGGAACCGATCAGGCAGGCCGATATCCGACTGGACCGCAACGTGACCGCAGGTGCTGCTGGCATTCAGGTATCCCCGTAGCCGCACCCACCATCCGATCACCCCACGGACACCTCGTCACCGACCGATCATTGCTTTCGGACCTCCGCACCGGTCACTGGGCTACACTCATCCTGTGCCGTGACGACGCCACCCGATGCGTTCGAAAAACCAGACTTGCCCAGCGCCGCCGAACCCACTCATGATGGCAAGGCCGCCGCAACCAGCGCTGAAGGGCCAGCTACTGCATTGCCTGACCAGCACGTGGCACCATCGGTCACGAGACCGTTGCCGGTCAGCACGTCACCTGCACAACCGGTACCGTCCCGGTCGACTGCCGGGCCAGGGACGTTCACAATCCTTCCACCCGTCATGGCGGTAGCCGCAGTGAACAACACCAACCCACTGTTGACGGTGAGACAATTGCCGCGGTCTGAAACCGCACGTCTCACGCCCATCCCGTCGCGAATGCCTTTGCCTCCAACCGATCACGAGGCCACGATCAACGCGCTCAGCCAAAGGCGAAACGAAACCGCAGGTTCCATTCTGCGACGCGCCCGGTTGCTCCGGCGCCTCGCACTTACCGACGTGGCGGTCGCAACACGAATCCGTTCCGAATACCTGGCCGCCATCGAGGATGAGACGGCCGGGGTCCTCCCGCCGGGCAGGTATGCAATCAGCCTCCACCGGAGCTACGCGATTTTCCTTGGCGTGCCCCCGGACGACGTGGTCCGCCTTTACACAAGCCAGCAAAAGCGACGAGACCGCTTCGCATCCATGTTCGGTGCCCGGGTCTCGGTCCACGGCTCGATTACCAGCCTCGGATTGGCACTCTTCCTGATCGGCATCGCCATTGCCATCAGTGTCTGGTACTTCGTCCTGCATCCACACGGTACCGAACCCGATGTGGCGTCGGCGCGCGCGCTGGCACAGGCAACCTTCTTGCCAGGCACAATGGCAACAGGCACACCCGGACCAGCGACGGACCCAGTAGCGTCCACCCCGATCATCGCCCGGACCGTCGCTCCATTCACTCCGATCGCGTCCAACACGACGGCGGTACCCGCAACCCCGGCATCCTCCCCGATCACTGCAACCGAAACCGCTGTCACACCGACAGCTGTGCCTGCGACCGCCACTCCCGAACCAACCGCTCGAACCAGATCAATTGTGCTGATCTTCAACGATGAAAGTTGGACGCGCATCGTCGCCGATGGCAAGCCTTTGCCCGACGAAACTGTCCCCCGTGGCCAGACGCGGACCTACACCGGCACGACCTTTTCCCTGAGGATCGGAAACGGAGGTGCGGTCAGCCTCGTTGCCTTCGGCGACAACAAAGGCATTCTGGGGTCACCAGGAGAGGTCATCGAGCGCTACCTGAACTTCAACGATCCCTGACGCGTGGGCGCGACGCCCCTCCTGCGCGCCCGTGATTTCGTGCAACTTGCTGCCGCGCGTCAGTGGCAGCACGGCAGTGAAATGGGGTGAGGCCGGACCGATGTGTGACACTCCGTTGAAGAAACCTTGTCCGGAACAATCATGACTGCCACCACACGAACGTTCTTCATCGAGAATCTGGGCTGCCCGAAGAACGCCGTTGAGGGTGAGGGCATGGCCGAGCGTCTCCGTCAGACTGGCTATTCGGCAACCGATGACGCAGCTGATGCTGATGTGGTGATCGTCAACACGTGTTCCTTCATCCAACCGGCACAGGAAGAATCAATCGATCGCATCTTCCATTACCTCAATACCCGGCGAACTGGGCAGAAGGTGGTGGCAGCAGGGTGCCTGGCCGAACGATTTGGCGATGCCCTCGAGAACGACATTCCCGAACTCGATGGCATTCTGGGCACACGTCAATGGTTCGAGATCGATCGCCTTCTCGCTGAGGTCGAACGTGGTGTTCGTCCGTGTTGGCATGGTGCCGAACCGGTCACCGACCCGATGTTCACCCGGCAGGCTTCGGGACCGACGGCTTACGTCAAGATTGCCGAAGGGTGCAACATGACCTGCACCTTCTGTGCGATCCCCTCCTTCAAGGGTTTGCAGCGAAGCAAGGCGGTTGATGACATCGTGGCCGAAGTCCGCCAACTTGTTGATGGCGGTGCCAAGGAAGTAATCCTCGTCTCGCAGAATACGACGGCGTATGGCCTCGATCTGGCGCGTGAACCGGGTTCGATGCGCAGCGGATCACCGCTTGCTCGCCTTCTGGAAGCGATCTGCACGGGCGTCCCAGACCTGCCATGGCTTCGGGTGCATTACTGCTATCCGGGTTGGGTGAATGAGGATCTGCTCCGGACGATGGCGCGACTGGACCAGGTCGTCAAGTACCTGGATATGCCGTTGCAGCACGCTGATCCCGAGATACTCCGGGCGATGAACCGGCCCCGCGACATGCGTCATGTGGCCGAAGTCCTCAACCGTGCGCGCGAACTGATGCCTGACCTTGCCCTGCGCACGACCTTCATTGTGGGATTCCCGGGTGAGACCGACGCCCACTTCGCGTCAGTCCTGGCATTCATGGATGAAGCGCGGTTTGATCACGTCGGCATCTTCACCTACTTCGCTGAGGACGGCACCCCAGCCTCCACGTTGGTAGGCCAGGTCACCGACAAGGTCAAGCGCCGTCGCCAGCGCGCAGCCATGGCCCACCAACAAGGCATCTCTGCCACACGGACGGCACGCCTGGTGGGTCGCACCGTCGACGTCCTCGTCGAGGGGACCGCTGAGGGGGATGCCGGCATCGGTGGCACCGGTGCCCGTCTCATCGGCCGTACCTACCGCGATGCCCCGGAAGTTGACGGCTTCACCGTTTTCGATGGCATCGCCACGCGAGGGGAGATCGTGCCGGTCACCGTTTCCAGGTCCGGCCCGTACGACCTCTTCGGCACGCAGGCAAACGTCACCCTTCCAGCGCTTGCTTCACATGCGGACATGGCCACCACAAACATCTCACCAGTCATCGCCAAGCGTCGCATCGGTCTCAAGTCGCTGCCGATGCTTCAACCTCGCTGACCCGACACACTACTGATTGGTCCGCCGACAGCCCTGAAAGCATCGGTGGCCTCAGAGATCGTCCGACAGGACCTCTGAAATCGTCCGCAAGGCCACTTCCACGCCGGCAGGGTTGGTCAGCCGGTAGTACGGCACATAGATCAAGGCCCACGAGAGGGCCCATCCGCGTCCGCGTATCCATGTTGCCTCATCTGATCGGAGGCTTTCCCGAAATACCTTCCGGGCCGGTCGGTCGAACAACATCCACGCCACCATCAGGTCGACCGCCGGATCACCAACTCCAAGGCACCCGAAGTCGATCACCGCGGACAGACTCAATCCCGCCTTCCTGCCCGCATTGGTGGGGCGTGGCAGTGCCATTCGGGACCCACCACGCGCCATCAACAGGTTGCCCTGATGCATGTCCCCATGCACCCACCGGGGCGAACCGGACCATGCCGGCACCTCAAGGGATGCCTCCCACGACGCGGTGACCGCATCGGTATCGATCATCCCGCGCATCTCCCCGATGCATGCCCGGGTTCGTGCGTCGCGCCCGACCAGTGGGATCCCTCGCCCGGAGTTGTGTGGCCCCGGTGCGGGGCCTCCTGTGGGGTCGATCGCCTGCAGTGCCCGCAGGAACGACGCCAGAACCGCCGCGTCATGCAATGGATCGGCAAGTCCCGCCAAGGTCACCGCCACACCGTCGATCCACCGGTAGATTCCCCACGGCCATGCGAAACCCGGATGTGACGACGTCGCTTCAACCGGGTCACTCGTGGCGACTACCTCGGGTATCGCCATCTGAAGGTGTGGTGCAAGAACCGGCAACCACCGTGCATCACTGGAGAGTTGCGCGACCGCACTGGGCCGAAGGGGCAACCGTACAGCGAGGTCGTCACCAAGGCGGTAGATCGCGTTGTCGGTCCCACCCGATGCGAAGCGGCGGATCCTCAGCGAATCCCACTGCGGGAAACGCACCGCGAGAAGGTGCCGGACAAGCGCCACGTCCGACACGATCTCATCAGCATGCAGTCGCGTGGCAGAGCGAAGCGTGTGCAAGTCACGAGGGGTGGGATGGTGATGGGCCCGGCCCGCCATCACGCCTCCCAGTCGAACGAACGCGTGACTGCCCTCTTCCACGACGCAAACAGCGACGTCCGTCGTGGTTCCTCCATCGACGGATGCCAGATTGCATCCTGTCCCCAGTTTGCCCGCAATTCATCAAGGTCGCGCCAGTAACTGGTTGCGAGACCGGCGGCGTAGGCCGCGCCCAGCGCGGTGGTCTCGGTGACTTTCGGACGGATGACCGGCACGCCAAGGATGTCGGACTGGAACTGCATCAGGAGGGCATTTGCGACCATGCCTCCGTCGACCCGAAGTGACGTCAGGGGCACACCACTGTCCGCGTGCATGGCGTCAATCACCTCACGGGTCTGGTAGGCCGTTGCCTCAAGGGTCGCCCGCGCCAGGTGCCCCTTCGTGACATAGCGCGTCAGGCCGGCAATCACCCCACGTGCATCACTGCGCCAGTACGGCGCGAAAAGTCCCGAGAACGCCGGGACGATATAGGCGCCGCCATTATCCTCGACGGTGGCTGCCAGCGCCTCGATATCCGATGCGCGCTCGATCAGTCCAAGGTTGTCACGCAACCACTGCACGAGGGCACCGGCAATCGCAATTGACCCCTCAAGCGCATAGACCGCCGGCGCGTCACCAAGCTTGTACCCAAGTGTCGTCAGGAGGCCATGGGACGACCGCACCGGCACCGTGCCAGTGTTCATCAGCAGGAAGCATCCGGTGCCGTAGGTGTTCTTCGCCTCGCCGGGGGCGAAGCAGGCCTGACCCATGAGGGCCGCGTGCTGGTCGCCAAGTGCCCCTGCAACCGGCACCCCCTGCAGAACCCCGCGGGCTATACCGAAGACGCCACTCGACGGTCGGATCTCAGGCAGGCAGGCACGCGGCACGCCAATCGCATCCAGCAAGCCCGCATCCCAGTCGAGCGTGGTGAGGTTCATCAGCAGCGTCCGGCTCGCGTTGGTGACGTCGGTGATGTGCACTCCCCCGTCGATCCCCCCGGTCAGGTTCCAGATCAGCCACGAATCGATCGTGCCCGCAAGGAACTCGCCAGCCTCAGCACGCACCCGCGCGCCCGGAACGGTATCCAGAAGCCATCGCAACTTCGGCCCGGAAAAGTAGGTGGCAAGTGGCAATCCCGTGCGGTCGCGGAAGCGGTCCTGCCCACCATCATGGGCAAGTTCGTCGCAGATGCCTGCGGTTCGCATGTCCTGCCACACGATCGCCGGGGCAACCGGTTCGCCAGTGGCCCGGTCCCACAGGACCGTGGTCTCACGCTGGTTCGTCACGCCAACCGCCGCGATGTCGCGGGTCGTCAGGCCACCTGATGCAAGGGCGCCAGCCACGACCTGCACCGTGCGCGCCCAGATCTCGGTCGCGTCGTGCTCAACCCAGCCCGGTTGCGGAAAGATCTGGCGGTGTTCCTCCTGCGCTGACGAGATGATCCGGCCACCATGATCAAAGATGATGCACCGGGTACTCGTCGTGCCCTGATCGATCGCCGCCACGTAGAGGCCGGATGCCTGCATGATCCCCTCCCGGTTACCCGACAGCCGTCAGTGTCAGTGCCCGGCTTGGCCCGCCACCACAGCGCATCATTCCTGCTTGGCGGGCATCCCTGCCCGCATCTCGGTGTGGTGCCCGCTATCCGGCAGCTGCCGGGGTCAACGCGCCCCCAGCCATCGCCGGTGCAACCCATCCCGGCGTCTTGTCAATCGGTGTGCGAGGCGAACCCGGAACCGCAAACTGCGCGATGTCCGCCTCATACTCCCGGAGCGAAGCGGCACGTTGCCCGTCCGTCCATCCGTGTTCCGAGGCAAACATCGACGCCACATCGCACGCCGCCGCCCGGCCCTGGTCATGCGTCAGCAACGAAACACGCAAGCGCCTGGCCAGCACATCCGAGATCGAAACCGCCTGTTCGTGCCGGATCGCGAACAATGCCTCAGCGCGACACGACTGGACCGCCGGGTCATTCGGCGAGAGTGGTTCCCCCATCGAGGGATCGCCTTCGATCAACGATTCGATCGCGCGGAAGTGCGCACCGTACCGGGTCACCAGCATCGCCCGGATCGTGCGCGCCCTTCCTGTCTCGACACCGGCAAGCGCACCCTCCCGCCACGACGTGTACTCCACACCCGACATCGGCCGGACAAAGCCGGCCAGCGGACGCTCGCGCGTCACCGTCGGACCCGTCGCCTTCGGCCCCACCAGACGCGTCGCCACCAGATCGACAACACGCTGCGCCATGTGCCGGAACGTCGTCAACTTGCCACCAGCGATCGCGACGACACCCGGTTCGGCTTCCCAAACCCGATCCTCCCGCGAGAGGGTCCGCGTGGCGCGGTCGTCGCCGGTCTCGGTCGAAACCAGTGGTCGCAACCCGGCCTGCGTCGACAGGATGTCCGACGGCTTCAGCGCGACCGACGGGAACGCATGGCTTGTGGCCTCAAGGAGGTACTCCACCTCGGAAGCCTGCGTTTCTGGCGCAGCCAGATCACCGTCATATGGAGTGTCGGTCGTTCCCAACATTGCGACGCCAAGCCACGGGACAATGAAGAAGAGGCGCCGGTCGCGGGTCGTCGACGCGTAGACGGCCGCATCCGCCGGAAAGCCGTCCAGGGGCACGAAGAGGTGAACCCCCTTGGCTGGACGGACACGGGGTTGGCCGGTTCGCGGGCGCACAAGCCGTTCAAGCCAGACCCCCGTAGCCACAACAACCACCGGCGCATCAACGGAGTTCGTCTCGCCCGTGACGGTGTCCTCGACCATCGCCCCGGTGACGGTGCCGTGATGGCGGGTGACCTCACGCATCGCGACCCGGTTGACAACGACCGCACCGTGCGCGACCGCACCGCGGAGAACCTCGACAACCATCCTGGCATCGTCGGTCTGCGCATCCCGGTACACGAAAGCACCGTCAAGGCCATTCATGGTCAGGCCAGGCGCCAGGCGCCGCGTGGCATCTGCGCCAAGCCAACTGTGCCGAGGGGCACCCGAACCAAGCGCAAGCACGTCGTAGAGGGTCAGGCCCGCCGCCAGCTTCGCGCGTTCCGCCAAGCCACCATAAATCGGGAAAAGGAATGGATAGAGTTCCACCAGATGGGGAGCCAGGCGCTGCATCACCCCGCGTTCCTGCAAGGCTTCCCGGACAAGCCCGATGTCTGCCCGTTGGAGGTACCGCAATCCGCCGTGCATCAACTTGGTTGAACGTGAACTGGTACCTCCAGCGAAGTCCCCCTGTTCAACCAATGCCACCCGCAGCCCACGCGTTGCCGCGTCCCACGCCACGCCTGCACCAGTGATCCCGCCGCCAACAACGATCACGTCGAACGCCTCCCGACGCAACCGGTCGAGGTGGGCCGTGCGGGATCCAAGGCTGTAGAGGGGAACTGTCTCTTTCCGGGAAGCCATGAACACGACGCTACCACATTCCGCCCATTTGCCACGTCGTTTCCCGACAGGAATAGCGGTTCCATTTCTGGAGAGGCCTGGTCCCCCCACATCTCCGTCTGGACCCGCCACCCGGAACCAGTCAAGATGCCGGAATCACGTCCCGTATACTGGAAAAGCCTCATGAGGAACCTTTTCCGCCGTGCCTTGCCGAAGGTGGCTGGTGATGCAGGTCAGGAGGCGGTCCCCGATCTCTGGGTGCGGTGCGGGCGCTGCCGCGAGATGCTGTATGCCCGCGAATGGGCCGAAGCCTTCAAGGTCTGCCCAAAGTGCGGCTTCCATGCCCGCTTGACCATCAGTGATCGGGTCGCCCACCTGCTTGACGCCAACTCCTGGCAGGAACTCGACCCAGACCTTCGCCCAACCGATCCCCTTGGCTTCGCGCCGGCCGGGCGCCCAAGCTACGCCGAGAAACTCGCTACGGAATCTCTCGATTCCGGGCAGTCGGAAGCGGCCGCCTACGGGCGAGGCGCCATGGACGGCTTACCAGTCTCCTTGGCAATCCTCGACATGGGCTATTTCGCCGGCACCCTGGGTTCCGTCGTTGGCGAGAAGATCGCTCGGGCATTCGAACTCGGCGTCGCTGAACGCCGGGCCGTCATCGTCGTGTCCGCGTCCGGAGGCGCCAGACAGCAGGAAGGTGTCGTGGCACTGATCCAGATGGCCAAGACCGCTGCCGCTGTCCAGGCCCTCGGTGCCTCCCGGCTTCCCTTCATTTCGATCCTCACCGACCCGACCCTCGGTGGCGTGACCGCCAGTTTCGCGACCCTCGGAGACTGCATCCTCGCCGAACCAGGTGCCGTCATCGGCTTTGCTGGCCCCCGCATCATCGAGCAAACCACTGGCGAGAAGCTTCCGCCGGGTGCCCAGACCGCTGAGTTCCAGCTGCGCCACGGCATGGTTGACCAGGTCGTCGCCCGGCGCGACCAGAAGGCAATCATCGCCCGCCTGATCCGCCTCTTTTCGCGTTTCACCCAACCGGCCCAGGATTCGACCACATCCGCCTCGACGCCAGGTGGCGATCCCCACGACGTCGCCACGGCAGGTGTGCGATGAGCGTGGTCCTCGACTTCGAACGCCCAGCCGCCGAGATCCGCGCGAAACTCGAGGCCGTGGATAGGCAGTACGCTGCCAATCCGACACCCGAACTCGACGCGCAGCGGATTGACCTGCGCCGCGACTTCGCGAACCGCACCCGGGCCATCTACCGCGCCCTGTCGCCTTGGCAGACGGTGCAGGTCGCACGTCATCCACTCCGCCCCCAGACCATGGATTACGCCATCGGGATGTGCACGGACTTCGTGGAGTTCCATGGTGATCGTGTCTTCGGCGACGACCGCGCCATCGTTGGCGGACCGGCGCGCATCGACGGACGACCAGTGATGCTTGTCGGTCAGCACCGCGGTCGTGAGACCCGGGAACGTGTCGACCGCAACTTCGGGTCACCACATCCTGAGGGCTACCGGAAGGCTCACCGCCTCTTTCAGTTGGCCGAGAAGTTTGGCATGCCCGTCGTGACCCTGATGGATACTCCGGGCGCATCGCCTGGCCTCGGGGACGAGGAACGCGGCCAAGGCTGGGCCCTGGCGGCCAACCTCGCCACCCTTGCCACCCTCCAGGTCCCGGTCGTGTGTGTCGTCATCGGCGAGGGCAACAGCGGTGGCGCACTTGCAATCGGCGTCGGAGACCGGTTCCTCATGCTGGAACACTCCATCTTCTCCGTCGCCTCACCCGAGGCTGCAGCAAGCATCGTCTGGAAGGATGCGAAGTTCGCTCCCCAAGCTGCCGATGCCCTCAAGTTGACCGCCCCGGACCTCCTCCGTCTCAAACTGATCGACCGCGTCATCTCCGAACCGGTCGGTGGGGCACACGCCGACCCATCAGCCATGATTGCCACGCTACGATCCGCCGTCGCCGGGGAGATAGCACGCCTCGAGACCGTCCCTGCAGAACGCCTTGTGTCAGACAGGTACGAGAAGTACCGGCGCCTCGGTTCCTATTTCGAATCTTCACGCCCCACCACACCGGTCGGTTCCGTGTGATCCCCATCCGCCGTAGCATGCGTCGACCGGCCCCGCGTTCCGCTGGCAACCCTTCGCGCAATTCGGGCGAGACACCTACCCAGCCCGCTCCGTCCTTGCGGTCCGGGGGAACGGCCTCCAAACAGGATCACGCCACCCCCGCCGACGGCATTCCCCTCATTCAGGCGGTCCGAGACGATGCTCGCGACCGTGTCGTTACCGAGGTGCTCGCGGCCCGCCATTTCCGGCACCTGTCACCAGATCTGGTCGCCCGCGTGACCACCATCGAAGCCCCTAAGGTTCGTCGCCACGACGAGGCGGTAGCACGCGTCAAACGCAAGTTGCATCAGATCACGAATGCCTACACGCCTGCCCTTCACGCCCCGCGTGACGCCGCCGACGCCCTGCGTGCTGCTTCCGGTGACGAGGATGCCCTGCGAACCCTGGCAATCTCCCTGATGTACGGGCATGCCTCGACCGCCGAACGGCTACCCGTCCATGACCTGTTGGCCCCACGCCTGCGCGAGGCAATCCACGGTGCCTCCGGGACCGATGTGTCCATCAATCCGGGCGGGCGGGGTGACGCGCAACCACCGGAACGAATCCTTGACCTCGCCTGTGGGCTCAACCCCCTTTTGATCCCGTGGCTTGGACTGCCTCGCACGTGCCGGTACGACGCCTGTGACGCCGACAGCCGCCTCGTTTCCATCGTGCAGGCATTCCTTGAGGCATGGGGACAGGCAGGGTCAGCCACCGTGCGCGATATCGGAGGCCACGACACCACTCAGACCGCCGACGTCGTTCTCCTCCTCAAGGCCGTGCCCTGCCTCGAACAAGTCCGCGTCGGCACCTCGCGACGCATCCTCGAGACCCTGAACGCCAACCGCGTCATCGTCACCTACCCAGTCCAATCACTGGGGGGAAATGACCGGGGAATGCGGGCGACCTACCGGCGGGCATTCGACAGCATTGTGGCTGGTCTGCAATGGCAAGTCTCCGAACTGCGCCTGCCAGATGAACTCGGCTATCTCCTCACGCGCAAGGCGCCACCAGAGCCAATAGCCCAATGAACACTGCTGAACATCCCGGGACTGTCCTGCCACCAACAGTCCTTCCTACCCGGCATGGCGACCTCGCTCTTCCGTGCTTCCTGCCCGACGCTACCCGCGCCACGGTGCGCGCCATTGATAGCACCGACCTTCGAACCATCGGGATCGATGGGGTTGTCGTCAACACCTTCCACCTCATGCGCACGCCGGGCACCCGCCTCGTGAAACTTGCCGGAGGCATCCACCGGTTCATGGGTTGGGATGGTCCCATCATCAGCGACTCGGGCGGCTTTCAAGTCTATTCACTGATCCGCCAGAACCCTTCGGCCGGCGTGATCCGTCCGCATGAAGTCATCTTCAAGGAGCCAACCACTGGGGAAAAGGTCGTCCTGTCACCCGACCGGTGCATCCAGGCACAGTTGCAACTCGGCAGTGACGTCCTGTTCTGCCTGGACGATTGCACCGACGCCGGTGACCTCGATACCGAACAAGCCCTCAGCGTCGAACGCACCATCAGGTGGGCAACCCGCTGCAAGGAAACCTTCGACAAACTGGTGATACCTCGGGCAGCCCGACGGTCGGCACCGTTGCCGGATCACGAAAAGGAAACGCCCATCCGCCCACTCCTGTTCGCCGTGGTGCAGGGAGGTGGTTCGGCAAGTCTTCGCGCCGAGTGTGCGCGTGCCCTTGCCCAGATTGGGTTCGACGGCTTCGGATATGGCGGATGGCCACTCACGCCCGATGGCGCGCTGCGTACCGACATGCTTTCCGCTGTCGCCGAGGCCCTTCCGCCAGGTACACCCCTGCACGCCCTCGGCATCGGGCGCCCCGATCATGTGGTCCGCGCGCACGCCCTTGGCTACACGATTTTCGATTGCACCCTACCCACGCGTGATGCCCGGCATGGGCGCCTCTACCGATACCGGCCCGGGTTTCCGGCCACCCAGCCACGACCCGATGAAGATTTCTTCGACACGCACTACATCCTCGACCAGAAGCACGCGAACGACTTCGGCCCGATTGATGAAGGGTGCGACTGCCCGACGTGCAGTGTGTATTCGCGGGCCTACCTGCGCCACCTGTTCAAGGTCGAGGACGCAAGTGCCTGGCGCCTCGCCACTTTGCACAACTTGCGCTTCTACGCCCGCCTCCTGAATGCGTTACGCATCCCAAGCGCCGCCTAACCCACCGCACCAGCATTCACCCTGCACCGGTCATTCCACCTAACTCCTCGAAATCGGTGTCATCACCAAGACCGACCGAAGCCCACGGCCCGGTTTCGCGATCCAAACGATCCAGCCAACTGCGCAGAAGGGGTGCCAAGACATCCCGGTCACCGACGGTGTCCGGGTCGACAACCAGGAGTTCCGGAAGCCCGGCGTGCCGCTGCACCCACCGCATCACCATCGTGTCGCGTGCCAGGTCTGGTGCAAGCATTGGGTCGGCATCCGGGTTCCCCAACACCATGTCGATATCCGGTGACCACACCCGTCGATGCAGGACACGCCCACCCCGGACGTGCCAGACAACGAACCCACGCCCAACCGACCAGTGCAACCGGCAAGCCAGGTACGCATCGGCACCCCGGGCAAGTCTCGCCACCGGGCGTTCGTCAGTCCGCACCCGTGCAAGTCGCCGACGCACCTCCAAAAGCCACTGGCGCTCCCACCCTGCCGGGCCTGCCGGGCCTGCCGTGTGTGCCGACGCGACGTCGCGCCCGAGGGTCCGAAGTCGACTGTCGATTGCATCGAACGTGACTTCACGCCCGTCGGTTAGCCACCTGATCGCCATGCCGACCATGATGGCGTAGGCTTCGGGCGAGATGTAAGGGGCGCATGGGGCCGGACAGATGCCTTGACCGTGCAAGAGACAGGGAACCCTCATCAATGACCGACGTGCGGGCAGGATGCGGGCGCATGGCCGAACCCCAAAGACCCTGGTGACAACCCGCGCGACTTGTCGCGCGACACTCGTGGTTCGGTACGGCCCGAATACCATCCCGTCCGACCCATCGCCGCCAAGTGCAGTGTGAGGGCTGTTGGCACGGCTCAGCGGCGAACGGGTACCCCGGATACGGGGGTAGATCCCACCATCAAGCACCAGAAACGGGGGTCCGGCGTGCGTTGTCGTCTGCACGTTGTACGGTGGACGCCACTGCGAGATTGATGCCTGTTCCGCGATCACCGCGTCCAGTTCGGTCTCTGTCACCTGATGCGTGATGGTCGCGACCCGCGCGAGCAGGGCATCGCCTCGGGCCGATGATCCCACACCAGCGAAGTGTTGCGACACCCTTGAACGCAGGGAAGATGCCTTGCCGATATAGAGGCGCGCACCGGAGTTGTCGAGAAACGTGTAGACACCCGGGGCATCCGGCAAGCGTCCCACGGCCTGCATGACCGACGTTCGGGCACCCCCGGAAAGGTCACTCGTCGGAAGGTGACCCTGCCGACCCCCAAGCCTGTCCTGCAGTGCCCGGTGGATCATGGCCAATTGGGGCGCCCGGAGGGATGCCCGGTCACGCCGGACAGGGGGGATGGCCAGGGCCAGTGCCACGCGGTCCACAGACGGGCGAACGAGGTCGGGCAGCACCGTCCGAGCCAGGGCCTCAGTGTCAACCCACTCCATCCCGCGCCGATATGGCGTCGGAGAACCGTGCCACCGCGCCACCCGCGAGAGCATGTCCAGGGTCGCACCGATGCCATGCCCAACCACCACCGCTCCATCAAGCAGTGATGCGACTTCGGTCATCGCCAACCCCACCGGCATCGCATTCTCGAAAGCATCTGGTTCCAGTCCAGCGCGTTCGAGCACCGTCCGGGGCAACCGGACCATTCCCGATGAGGTCGGATCCGGGTTTACGAGCGTCGACCAAGTCAGGACCGGAATGCCATCCGACACGCGAACCACTGCAACTTCGAGAATGCGTTCGACACCACGGATCATTCCCGCTGCAAGCACCGCCAGAACGGCAAACTCACGATCACTCCCCACTGTCGGCACCGTCGAGGTTGCATCCGGTGTGTCGTGCCCGTCGACGCTTGCGGTGGCGAGGTCAGTCCGGGTAACCATCGCCCCGTCCACTGCGGTCCAGAGATCATCGCCAATCAGGACGACCTCGCCCCGGTCGCGCAATCGGGCGAGCAACTCACCGACCTGCGAGACAAGGGCCGGCAAACGCACGGACGCATTTCCGAACAGAAGCGCCGTCAGGTCAGTCGTAGCAAGACCCGAAGGCGTGCCACGCAGGGCATCGCGCGCGCGCGACGCGAGGGTGCCCCTGTCCATGCCAGAACCGCGCGTTCCCAGACCGGGACCGCCCTACCGAGTCCCGCCCGGTGAAGGGGTGTCCGGGGACAACGGAGTCAGCAGGGTTCCGCGTTGCAACTTCGGAACCAGGGACGCGTGGAAATAGTTCCGTGGCCGGACCCGCGCGAATCGGCTTGGCAGGTCGTTGCCACGGAATGAGACGCGATCCCCATCCTCAACCGGTTCCGCGTACCCGCCATCAATGGACAGGACCGCCTCCTGTTCACTCACCGGCGGACCGAGGACTACCTGCACATCGATCTGGCTTGTGGTGCCAAAGATCAGCGGGTTCCGGAAACTGACGAACGGCAGGATCGGGACCATCACCAACGCCGGCATGTCTGGTGGCAGGATCGGGCCACCCGCCGCGAGGTTCGATCCAGTGCTACCGGTCGGTGTTGCTACCAGAAGCCCGTCGGCCGCGAAACTGGTGAGGTACTGGCCATCAACCCATGTGTGAAGGCGCACGATGCGGTTGGTGCGCCCACGTCCGATGATTGCGTCGTTGACCGCCAGATGTGTCCCGACCTGTTCACCGTTCCGCCGGTGTTCAACGTGCAGGGTGACCCGTTCCTCAATCCAGAACTCGCCACGGAGAACGGCATCCCAACCCGCCGGCATCTCATCGGGACTGAACTCGGCCAGGAACCCTACCCGCCCAAGGTTGACGCCGACGATTGGCACCCCGAAAGACGCCGTCGCGCGTGCGCCCCGGATCAGCGTGCCGTCACCCCCGAAACAGAGAACAATGTCCGTCTCTGGAAGGCGGGCAACAACCGATGGATCATCCCACGACGGCGCCTCCCAAACCGACGCCCCGGCCGCCCGAGCGGCACTCGCGGCAACCGAAGTCAGGGAGGCGGCCTCAGGCCGGTGGGGACTCTGGACCAAACCGATCCGGCTCGGCGGGATTGTCACGGGCCTTAAGTCTATCCAAACAGCCCGGTCCGGGCGAAATGTGTGACCTTACTCGTTGCACCCGGATTGGCACCGTATGACGGGCGTACCGGCGAGGGAGATGTGCGAGGTCATCTCGTCAGGTCAGATCTTGGTCCGGCCCTTGCCCTTGCACTTTGGGCACTCGCCCTCCACATTGTGCCAACCCCCCGGCTTTGATGGGTCCGGCCAGTGCTCGTTCACCTGGCCGGACCCTCGGCACCGCGTGCAGTTCACGGTGTTGGTGCCGAGGAACCGCGGAACCACATAGACCATAACCGCCATCACCACGCCCGCGACGATCAATCCGAACGTGCCGTCCATCCGCCGTGCCCTTCTCCCGCAGCCTCTTGATCGGACGGTCCCAGCAGCCAAACCGCGCCCGCCACCCTACCCTAACCCGTTACGATGTGGCTGCTAAGACCGATGCACTGCCGCCCGCCGCCCAAGCCGACACACTAGCATTCACAAGCGACCAATGACGGGCGCCAAGCGGCAACTGCATCAAGGTTCTCACACCCGTTTCCATCCAACCAGTGCCCGTCGCAACCCCGCACTCACCATCTGGAGTGTCAACGATCCATGACCCTTCGTCCAGACAGCGTCACGACCACTACCGATTTGCCCGAAGCCGGCGGACCGGACTTCGTGCACCTTCACGTGCATTCTGAATTCTCGCTCCTGGATGGTCTTGGACGCATTCCAAGCATCGTGGCGCGCGCCAAGGCACTTGGCCAACCGGCCATCGCCCTCACCGACCACGGCAACCTGCATGGCCTGATGGACTTCTACACCACGGCACGCAAGGCCGGCATCAAGCCAATCATCGGATGCGAGGTCTACGTCGCCCCCCGGTCAATGACCGACCGCGAACCGAAGGTCGATGATCGTTCTTACCATCTCACTCTTCTGGCGCGCGACCTGGACGGCTACCGGAACCTTCTCCGCATGGTCTCCGCTGCGAGCATCGACGGGTTTTACTACAAGCCCAGGGTTGACCGCGCGCTTCTGGAACGGCATGCCACTGGCCTGATCGCACTCTCCGGGTGCATGTCGGGCGAGGTTCCGCGTCTCCTCCTCGACGGCCAGACCGATGCCGCCCGACGCAGTGCGTCCTGGTACGCCGACCTGTTCGGTCGCGACCACTACCTGATCGAAGTGCAGAACCAGAACCTCTCCGGTCAGGACGCGCTCAACCGTAATCTTGTCGAACTCGCCCGGGGTCTCGACCTCCGCGTTGTCGCCGCCAACGATGCCCACTATGTCCACCCGGCTGATCACAAGGCCCATGACGTCTTGTTGTGCATCCAGACCGGCGCGACCGTTGACCAGAAGAACCGGATGGCCCTCGAGACCGGCGAGTTCTACCTGAAGTCGGGCGCCGAGATGCTTCGGCAGTTCACCGGCCTCGAGGATGCCCTCTCGAACACCCGATTCGTTGCCGACCAAGTCGACCTTACCCTCGACTTCTCGAGAGTCAACCTCCCGCACTTTGAAGTGCCGCCCGGAGAGACACCATCGTCCTACTTGCGGACCCTCAGTTACGAAGGCATCCAGCGACGCTATGGGCGTGTCACGGATGAACAACGGACCCGCCTCGACTACGAACTATCGGTCATTGATCGCACCGGCTACCCCCTGTACTTCCTGATCGTCGCCGACTACGTGCGGTTTGCCCGCGAACGGGGCATCCTGGCCATGCCCCGCGGATCGGTTGCGGGATCGCTCGTCATCCACGGACTGGGTGTCTGTGACATCGACCCCCTCGCCTACAAACTGATGTTCGAGCGGTTCTTGCATGATGAGCGGATCGGCATGCCGGACATCGACATGGACTTCGCCGACGACCGTCGTGAGGAAGTCATCCGCTACGTCCAGGAAAAGTACGGTCGCGACCGCGTCGCCCAGATCATCACGTTCGGCACCATGGCCGCCCGCGCCGCCGTTCGCGATGTCGGGCGCGCCCTCGGCCTCAGTTTCGCCGAGGTGAACCCCATTGCCCGTGCCATCGCCTTCGGATCGTCCCTCGCCGAGGCACGTGAGACCCCAGACCTCAAGGAAATGATCGAGGCGGACCCACGCGTCCGCGAAGTCATCGACCTAGCTGAAGGCGTCGAGGGCGTCGCCAGGAATGCATCGACCCACGCCGCCGGCATCGTCATTTCGCGTGACCCGCTCGTCGATCACGTACCGCTGCAGCGCAGCACCAAGGGCGATGACAACGTCGTGACCCAGTGGGCAATGAATGCCGTCGAACAGGCCGGCATGCTCAAGATGGACTTCCTTGGCCTCGCCAACCTAACCATCGTCGACCGGACCCTGACCATCCTCAAGACGTTCCAAGGCATCGCCTTGGACCTAGACACTATCCCGACCGACGACACCGACCCGATGGCGCGGTCGGCCTTCGAGATGCTCGGGGAGGGTGAGACAACCGCAGTCTTCCAGTTGGAAAGCGACGGGATGCGCCGGTGCCTTCGTGGATTGAAGCCGACTAAGGTCAGCGACCTCATCGCCATCGTGGCCCTCTACCGTCCCGGACCGATGGACAACATCCCGGCCTTCACTGCCGCCAAGAACGGCCAGTCACCGGTCACCTTCCTCCACCCGGTCCTCAAGCCGATCATGGAGGAGACCTACGGCATCTGCGTCTATCAGGACCAAGTCCTGATGATGGTGCGTGAGATTGCCGGATTCACCTGGGGTGAAGCCGACGTCCTCCGCAAGGCGATGGGCAAGAAGATCGGCTCCCTGATGGCCGAACAGCGGGAGAAGTTCCGCACCCGTGCCCGCGAGAAGGGGTACAACGACGAACTGATCTCCGCCCTGTGGGAGACCATCGCACCCTTTGCCGGGTACGGCTTCCCCAAGGGCCACGCTGCCGCGTACGCCACCCTGGCCTACCAGACCGCCTTTCTAAAGGCGAACTATCCAGCCGCGTACATGGCCGCCGTCCTGACCTCAGTCGCCGGAACTGCTGACAAGGTCGCAGAAGCCATTGCCGAGTGTCGGCGCCTCGGGGTCATCATCGGTCCACCGAACGTCAACCGCAGTGCCCACGGGTTCACCTTGGAACGACCCGAAGCCGACACCGCCGACACCGAAGCACCCGGCGAAGCCGAGGCAGGTCGGGGTGCCCATACCATCCGGTTCGGCCTCTCTGGTGTCAAGTTCGTTGGCGACGCAGCCGTTGAATGCCTCATCAAGGAACGTGAGCGAAGCGGGCCGTTCATTGATGTCGCCGACCTGTGCAGTCGCCTGGACCTTCGCCAGTGGAACAAGCGGTCCCTCGAAAGCCTCGTCAAGGCCGGTGCCCTCGACGCATTCGGTGACCGTGCATCGCTCCTTTCCAGTCTGGACACCGTAATCGGCGCCGGACAACAGGCCGGACGCGCTCGAATCAGTGGTCAGACAACCCTCTTTGATCTCTTCGCCGACGCGCACGCCATCCCGGTCGCAGCCACCAACCGACCGGTTGTCGACCGCACCCTCACTATCCCCGAACGCCGGCAGCAACTGACTTGGGAGAAGGAAGTCCTGGGCCTCTATCTCAGCGAACATCCCCTCACGTCAGGCGCCGCCGCCCTGCGCGCCGCCAGTTCCTGCACCATCGCATCCATCAATGCCGACATGGTTGGTGAGATCGTCTCCATCGCCGGATCCGTCGCATCGGTCCGTCCGGTCACCACCAAGAAGGGTGACACGATGGCCGCCGTGCAACTCGAGGACCTCTCGGGAACCATCGAACTGGTGGTCTTCCCACGCACTTATCAACAGTCCCGGACACTTCTCGTCGAGGACTCCGTGGTGCTCATCAAGGGGAAGATTGACGCACGCAATGACACCCCACAGATTGTCTGTGACAGCGTCGAGGCGTTCGATCCTGACATTGCCGTCGACGATGTAAGCGTTCCGGCACCGACTACACCGCGTAACCGCCCGGCAATCCGGAACCAACGGACCGGCGCGCCAATGCGTTCAGGTGCAACCCGAACCACGGCTACCCAAGCGCGACCCACTGATGTGCCGGCCCCAGTTGCCGCGGAGACCGCCATCCCGGGAAGCGAAGCGTCTCTCGATCATGGGCAAGGGGGCGGGGCGGTTGGTAACCGCGACGTGTCAACGCAGGTGGCAGCCATTCCAGGACCGGCACCCGTGCCGGTCGCATCTGAACGATCTGCGTCAGCTGATCGCGAAGCATTTGAACATGGGAGACACGGGGACGGCACCGATCCGTGGATCGATGACCCGTGGGCCGGGATGGACGTCGTCAACCCCACACCACCCGCACAAGCACCCGTCAGGCGCCCAGACAATGGTCAAGCCGATCACATCATCTCGGAAATGGCCAGCACGACCGCATATGCCGCAAGTGCCCCATCGGTCCCCGTTGCTGGCTTCACTCAAGCCCCAATGACGACCCCCGCACCGGCCGGACGCACGCAACCAGCGGCGCCCGTGGCACTGCCACCAGAACCCTCGGGGCGTCCTGACCGAGACACTACCGAAGCGTCTCTGGATCGTGGGCAAGGGGGCGGGGTGGAGGTGTCGCTACCGGTTGGCGTCGAGATCCTCGACCTCACGATGCAGCGTCAGATGCGTGACGACCGTGATGTCCGCACCCTCCAGCGGTTGGACACTCTCCTGCGCAACTACCCTGGCGAAACACCGGTGGTAATGCGTTTCGCGTCCCCAACCACGGCAACCACGGTGATCGAGATTGCCCAAAAGGTGGACGTCTGCCCGGAACTCATCAATACCCTCCAGCGTGAACTCGGGCCATCCGGCGTACGCCTGCGGGGTGGACCAACCAACGACGCCGGGTCACCGGACTGGAACGGGCGCGCAACCGCCTGATCGAGACTCCTCACTCCCTTGGTGTGGTCCGCGAGAGACTGAGGGCCACACCCCTCCCCGGACCACCGCCTCCCTCGCAGGCCCATCTGGCATCCCGCGCCAGAACACTGTTGCCGCCCCCGCGGTGCGTGGCGCGGCAGGGGTGGCGCCTTGGAGTGATGGCGTGAGCCAACCCACGGGTAGGAGACGGGCCGGGTCGTACACTCTACATACATCTTTCGGACACTGGCGCGGACGGTACCCGTTCATGTTGCAGGAACTGACGATCCGCAACTTTGCGTTGCTTGAATACGCCCAGTTGCGGTTCGGGCCGGGCCTGACCGTCCTCACGGGCGAAACCGGCGCCGGCAAGTCGATCATCATCGACGCCATCGGGTGCGTCCTTGGAGGACGTGCGTCGTCTGACGTCGTGCGCGCCGGGACCGAGCGGGCCATTGTCGAGGCAATCTTCGATTTGGATGCCGAGACGTCCTTTGCTGTGCGGACCATCCTCGAAGACCTTGGACTGGCCGATATCCTTGGAGAGATCACTCATGGGAGCGACTTCTCCGTAACCGGACAGGGACAGCCGGACCGCGTCGACGCAACGCCGAACGCACTCGCCACCGACCTCATCCTCCACCGTGAGATTGGCCGCAATGGTCGTAGCATCGCCCGGTTGAACGGGCGCACGATCCCGGCCGGAACCCTTGCCCTGGTCAGTGCCGCCCTGATTGACATCCACGGACAGCATGACCACCTCTCATTACTGCGTGCCGAGGCGCAGCGTGACCTGCTTGACCGCTACGGGGGCCTCATCGATCAGCGGACAAGTGTGACCCGACAGGTTCGCGACCTCACCAACCTTCGTGCGACACGACGTGCCTTGCAGCAGGACGAACGCGAAGTCGCACGACGCCTCGACATGCTTGGCTACCAGATTGAGGAGATTGCGCGCGCCGAACTCCATCCCGGAGAGGACGAATCTCTCACTCGTGAACGAAACCGCCTCGCAAGTGCCGGGCGCCTGATGGAACTTGGCCAGGCGATCCTTGCGCGTCTCACCGGGGATTCCGAAAGCAACGGTGCCACCGATCTCATGGCCCGTGCCTCGCGTGATCTCGAATCCCTCGTAAGGATTGATCCAGATCTCGCGCCAAACGCAACGACACTCGCCGAAGCCCAAGCATTCCTGGACGATGTCGCGCAGACGATCCGGATTTATGTCGACCAGATCGAGTTCAATCCTGAACGCCAGTCCGAGGTCGAACAACGACTCGAACTCATTACGAGGTTACATAAGAAATACGGACCGACGATTGAAGAGATCCTCGCCTACTCCGATCGCGCCGAGGCAGAACTCGCCGACCTTGTGTCCCGGGACGCCCGGAGCCAGGCCGTGGACGATGAGATCGCCTCCCTCGAGACCGAACTGGGCCGGGATGCGGAAGCCCTGTCCGTTGCCCGGAACGGTGCAGGTGTCCGTCTCGCAGCCGCCATTGGAACCGAACTCCGCGCACTGTCCCTGAAGGGAGCCTTCGAGACGGTATTGTCACGCACTCCCGATGACAGCGGTGTCCCGGTCGGCCCGGGCGCTACTCGCATGCGGTGTGACCAAGGTGGCATTGATACCGTTGCCTTCCACTTCGCACCGAACCCGGGCGAACCCTCGAAACCAGTTGCCCGGACTGCGTCCGGAGGCGAACTGTCGCGGATCCTCCTCGCCCTCAAGGCAGTCCTGTCACAGGTCGATCACACCCCAACCCTGATCTTCGACGAGGTTGATACGGGTGTGGGCGGTCGCAACGCACAGGTCCTCGGCGAGAAACTTGCGGGACTTGGCACCCGTCATCAGGTGTTCTGCATCACCCACTTGCCACAAGTCGCCGCCTATGGCGATGGCCACTTCTTTCTCGCCAAGCATGTCGCCGAGGGACGAACGTCCACAGAGGCAACTCCGCTTGACCTCCAGGGCCGTGCCCATGAACTCGCCCAGATGCTTGGTGGCGCCACACCAACGACCCTTGCGCAGGCGACCGAACTCCTCACACGCGCCGAGGCTTGGAAACAGACCAACCGCCTTCGCCATCCGGGCGACGCGGCCTGACGCGTCCCGCTTCTCTAGGGAGGAACGGGAAATCCCGTCGATCACGGCGCTGTCGGACACGAGACCCGCACGACCCCATCCCCGCCATCGGCGATGAGATCGTGCGTTGTCACGAACGGCCCAGTGTCAGGCGAGCGATACCGCATGGCCCGTCTTGGCCGACTGGTAGGCCGCTTCCATGACCCGGGTCACTTCCAGCGCATGGCGTGCCGGGGTGTGTGGCACCTTGCCGGCCAGGATCGCATCCACGAATTGCTGACTGACGTCGCCGAATCCGGACGTGTCCTCATCGGTCACGTCAAGGACCTTCTGTTCGACTGGACGCAACTGGTTGTACGGTCCCGGGGCCGTCATCGTCAGCGGGCTGAACTTCAAGCCCGCCTTGGTGCCGAACACGAGGAACTGGTTGATGTTGCTCATGTTGCTCGACCACGTGATCTCGAGGATGCCCGACTTGCCACCCTCGCAGGTGAACATGACCACCGCATGGTCCTCGACGTCCTGCACCAAAGGTGCCGGTGCCGGACTGCCAATGCCCATCCTGGTGGAGCAAAGCACCGATGTCACCTTCGGGTTCCCAAGGATCCACAGCAACGCATCTATCTGGTAGACGCCGATGTCAATCAGTGCGCCACCGCCGGCCCTTGCATGATCGATGAACCAGTGCGTGTCTCGTAGGATATCGATCCCTGGCCGTCCACGGAACCGGAACGCACTCGAACGAACGTGATAGACGTCGCCGAGTTCTCCACTGGAAGCCAGTTCTTGCGCCTTGCGTGATGCCGCCCAGCAACGCTGCCGGGCGGAGGCGACCGCAAGATGCTTGCCAGTGCGTTCGGATGCCTCGGTCATCTTGACCGCCTCGGCCGGATCGAACGCAAACGGCTTCTCGCACAGGACATGCTTGCCTGCCTCAAGGGCGGCGATGGTCGGGCCCATGTGCGCGAACGGTGGGGTCGAGACGATCACCGCATCCACATCACTGCGATGCAGGATCTTGTCAAGGTCTGATGCCACGACCTCGATGTTCCACTTTTTCGCGAATGCCTCAGCCCGATCGTGCAGGACGTCATAGACGCCGACGACACGCGCGGGCTCATGGTGTTCCAGCGAACGCATGTGCGCGTTCGCAATCGTGCCGGTCCCGATGATTGCCACCCCAAGCCGTTCAGCCATTGCGTTTCCTCCGTGGACCTTGGCGTAGCCGACCATCCGGCAAGACGCGTGACGTTTTCATCCTACCGCCCCGGCTACCGCCCCGGCGCACCAGCGTACGCCATTCATGACTGCCCGTCGCACCTCTGCCTGGTAGTAGACCGGATAGGTCTCGTGGCCCGGTTGGAAGAAGAACATCCTCCCGGCACCCCGGTACCAGCAACACCCCGACCGGAAGACCTCACCACCCGCGAAAGACGAGATGAAGACCAGTTCGTCCGGAGGTGGAATGTTGAAGGGTTCTGCGTACATCTCTTCAGCGGGTATCACGAACCCATCACCCAGACCAGCCGCGATCGGGTGATCCTTCTGAACCACCCACACATGCGACGGCTTCTCGTCCTCACGCCATCCGGCAATGCGTCCCGGATGTCCAAGCAGTTCCTGGAACGGACGCGAATCCAATGAAGAGTGCAAGGGAAGGAACCCCATTCCACGCTGTTGCACGTGACGGAGAATGCGTTCCAGGGTCGCATCCTCAATGTTGCGGTGCTTCAGATGACTGAACCACACCAGAACATCGGCCCACTCAAGATCAGCCTCGGAGACCCCTTGGTCGGGATCAGCAAGGTCGGTGACACGTGTCTCGAAGTCATGACCCGCCTCGGCAAGGATCTGGGCTACGACGCCGTTGATCCCCGCAGGGTAGAGAGTCTCCGGTTCGGTCCGTTCACTCCACGAAAGCACCCGGATTGGCCGGGGTGGACCGCCAACGGTCTCGCTCATCATCACGCTTCCTGTCCTGCGACGCACGGGGTTCATCCCCGTCATGCATCACGGCGCCATCGTACCGACCCTGCCCGGCGCGCCATCTCATGCCGGACGGCTATCCCGCACCGTCGCCAACAACACCCCGGCAAACGCCACCACGGCGATGAACCAGTAGACATCGTGGAACGCTGGCAAGAATTGTCCGCCGTTCGCCACCACTCGCGCCGAAAGTCCCGCCCCACCGACTGCGACGCCGAGCAGCAGCCCCGCCGTGCGACTGACCCCCATGATCCCGTTGGCCACGCCAATCCGGTCGCGAGGCGTTGCAGCAAGGATTGCGCTGTCGTTCGGGGCAATGAACGCACCAATCCCGAGGCCACCCAGCAATAGTCCGGCCATTGGCGCGTTGATGCCCATCTCGGGTGACGCAATTGCCAGGATCACGCAGCCTATCGCCTGAACGACCAGTCCGGCAGGGGCGAGCACCCGCGTGCCGATGCGGTCGGAAAGTGGACCTGAAACCAGCGTCGCGACGAACATGCCTACCGGCAACGCCACCAGGATCGAACCGATCCCCGTGGGAGGCAACGCCAGTACTTGCTTCAGATAGAACGGCAGCAGGAACCCGTGTGCAGAGAAGGGCAGGTACCCAGCAATCTTGGCAAGGTTGCCCGAGGTAAACGTCCGGCTTTGGAACATCCTCAAGTCGATCATCGGGCTTTCAACGAGACCCTCGACCCGCACGAACAGCACCACGCACACCACCGAAAGCACCAGGGAACCGACGACAACTGGCGAACCCCACGGCTCTACGGACGCCCGCGTCAGCGCGAACAGGAATGACGCGACCCCCACACCGAACAGCATGGCACCGGCGAGATCGAACCTGGGCGAACCAGGTGCACGCACCGGCTCCTTCATCGCGAAGGGCACCGCCACCGCCATGGCGATGGCCATCGGCAAGATCATCCCGAACGATCCTTGCCAGCCAGAGGCCTCGATGACGGCGCCTCCAAGGATCGGGCCGATACCTGACCCTATCGCGATGCCCGCCTCCCACAATCCCACCACGAACCCGCGTCGAGTGGGCGGATAGATTTCGATGAGGTAAGCCATGGAGTTGGCGCCCATCAGTGCCCCGCCAAGTCCCTGCACGATCCGCGCGACGACCAGCACCGCAAAACTTGGGCTCAGCGCACACAACACCGACCCACCACCGAAGATCACGATGCCGGCGGCGTACAGGTTGCGTCGACCGCGCAGGTCAGCCAATCGACCGAAAATAGTCAAGAGGCTTGCCGACACCAGCATCGGCGCAAGCGAGATCCACGCGACCGTTGCCGCCGGCAACTCGAAATCCGCCATGAGGGCCGGGTTGGCAATGTTCAGCGCCGTGTCCTGAATGCGGGTCATCAGCGCGCCGCACAACACCAATGCGGTCGCCGGCAACAGCGGTATCGCCGAAGTGGATGGGACAGGCCGGGTCGCGTTGGATGATGCGGGCCTTGATGTCACCGGGCGTCCTCTCAAAGCGGTCACGATGCGCCTACCCATTGTCACCCGTCCACGTCCTCGGCGATCGTCGGCAAAGCACCTAACCGCCGCAATCTGGCACACCGGAAACGTGACCAGACCCGAGTAGACTTGTCGCATGGAGGTTGTGACCTACTCGCCCGAATGGTTGCCCCAACTGGGAGCACTCGCGCGGGCCCACGCCCGGCTAGTCGCTCCGGCGTCACTTCCGGACGATCAGACCGTTGAACGTGGCTTGGACCACCACCACGCCTGGCCTTTCTACTCACCGGGAATGGACACCAGTCAGGTGCGCCTCGTCATCGAGGGTGATCAACTTCTGGCGGCCGGACAACTCGGTCTGTGTGATCACGGATGGGGGTACGGCGCCGCCCTAGGGGACGGACCCGACTGGTTGCACGAGACCCACGCCGTCCTGTTCTGGCTATTCGCGTGGCCAGGGTGGCCGGAGGCAATTCAGGCCGCCGCCCTCCTCGCAGCTACCACCGTCCGCCATGCGCGCGCCGAGGGCCTCCCGGGTCTCGAGGCCTTCCGTGGTGGGGCCGGGTTCCTCCCACTTGGCACCCAGTGTTCTTCCCGTTGGCCACATCTCTTTGCGCCTCTTCGCGCCGTCGGCTTCCGCCAGCCACGCCCACTCGTCGTCTATGGCGGAGCACTTGACCCATCGTCCCTGCCGACCCTGGACCCAAACGTCATGGGACATGTTGAATGCCATGCCCGCCGAGGACGCGTCGAAGCGTGGCTTGACGGGGTTCCGCGTGGTGTCTGCGATGCAGAGATGCTTCCTCCGGTTCCCACCAAAGACCGCTTCCCGACCCGAAGCACATTCCGTCCCAACCTCGACATCAATACCCCCACGGCGCGGCGCACTCGACGCCGCGAGGGTAACGTCCTCCAGTGGGCGCACATCCGGCGCCTCTGGGTCGATAACGAGACCCGTTCCCTCGGGATCGGACGCGTCCTCCTCCAGACACAACTGCAGCGTCTCGCTGACCACGACGCTACCCACTGGGCACTTCATTTGCCCGAGGATCCCGGCAACGGACCAGCACACGGCCTCTACGGCCAGTTTGGCCACGTGCTGGACCGGCAGTTCGTGCTCAGGGTTTCTTTCTGAGCGGTAGCCGCCTGGGCACGAGGGTCATGCTTCACATTCAGTCCACTCATTGGCAACCCCGCTGACGGCAGGCACCCCCTTTGCACCCGCAAGATCAGCGCCATCGAGGTTGCCTTGCCCGAGTCGGGCCCGAGGCATGTCGGCGTCCCGCAGGACGGAACTCACCAGTCTGGCACCAGTCAGGTCGGTCCCGACCACCCGTGAAGCGGTCAGGTCGGCGCGGGAAAGATCGGTCTCACCCATGTCCGCATGGGTCAGGTCCGCACCACACAGGCGGGCACCAACGAGACTGGTACGCGTGAAGCGGACACCTCGCAGGATTGCGCCGGTCAGATCGGCGTGATCCAGTCTGCCCTCACGAAAGTCGCACCCGTCAGATTGGCCCCTGTGAAATCCATGCCAGACACGTCCGCAAGCGTTAGACCTCGGTGGTGTCCAGGTCATTCGGCACGAGGATCCCGCCACTGAAGTGTTCGGCCGCCTCGGCGCGCACGGTTTCGGGGTGTTGGCCGGTCCGGGCGTTGAGGTGGTGCAGGGCCAGGCGCTTCACGCGGGACGCCTCCGCCACCTTGCCGGCACTTGCCGCCGTGACGTGACCGGTACCGAACACAAGGAAGGGGTTGGCTCCGAGGCTTTCAGCCTCGATTGCCTCGTGGATCAAAAGGTCGACCCCATCGGCGAAGCGCGTGAACCCCAGATTCGGCCCAGTATCACCGCTGATGACCACCCGGCGAACTTCGCCATTGGCACGGCCAGCATCAATCCGCACCGCTTGGGCCGGCACTGGTGGCGCACCGTGCGAGACCGCCATCGTCGAGATCGTGGCAATCACGCCTTCGGGAAGGGCTTCGCCTGCCACACCCAACCGCACGGTCGTCGGGGAGGTAGTCCCGTCGTCCCTGAGGTGAAGTCCCCACACATACTGGTCCGACGTGCATCCATGCCAGCGCACCCGGTCACCGATCCACCACGGCGTGAACATCCCGGGGAACAGGATCTCGCACATTCGCCTGAGGTCATCGACGGCCGACGCCGGGGCGCAGACGTCAATTGGCCCACGGTGCCCGTCGGCAGGAATTCCGGCCATGGCCATGCGGAACAGAACGAAAGGAAGCCCGGCCGCGTGGTCGAGGTGTTGATGCGTGAGAACGATCACCCGGATGCGGGCAACATCGATCGATGCTTCCCGCAAGGCATGCAAGATCTCGTTCCCACCGGCGGTGTCCACAAGGATCACAGTGCCGTCCGGCAAGCTTACCGCCGTGCTTCCACATCGACGCGACGGGTCACCAGTACTGCCGGTACCCAGGAAGGTCACCGTCACCGCACTCATCACAGGCCTCTTTGGCTACCCCTGACCAAGGGGCCGAAACAGAAACGGCCACCGTCCCCGTCGGGGATGGTGGCCGGAGTGTAGTGGTGGAGATGGGGGCGAGTCGAACGCCCCGTCCAGAACGGATCAACCAGAAATGACTACGAGCGTATTCGGTTCGTTGTTGTCGCGCCTTTGACCCGAAACCGACAACGTTTCGCAGGCGCCAGCCCCTGGTCTTAGCCGAACCCCCGGGGCGAGGGTACGGAGCACCTCGGCATTATTGCGCCCATCCTTCGCCCGTCGAGGCGGGGCTCGGGTGGACGGCAGCGTTAATTACGCTGCGAGTGCGTACTGGCGTTCGCCAAATACTTTGTTGTCCGTGGTTTTACGAGGTGGTATACGGACACCTCGGCTCGCCGCTTCTGCCCTCTCTGCCCTGTCGATACCCGTCATCCCCCTGTTGGGTCACGGAACTGGATAGTAAGTTCATCTAACCCAAACCGTGTCTCCTGTCTATGAAGCGTATCGCATCCTGCGACAATATGCAAGGATCACATCGGAAAATCCAGCCCATCGGAGCCCGGGTGAAGCTACCCTCGCTTGTATCGGTCAACCGAGACCCGCGCCATCTCGCGCTTTGCGTCGCGATCCGCAATCGTTGCCCGCTTGTCGTACCGCTTCTTGCCCCGTGCGACGCCAACCTCAAGTTTGGCCCTGCCGTACTTCCAGTACATCCGTAACGGCACGAGCGTGTACCCCGCCGCCTGACTGCTTACCCGCAGTTCCTCGATCTCGCGACGGTGCAACAAGAGCGTGCGGGTCCGCCGGGGTTCGTGGTTCTGGTAGGTGCCGTGGTCGTATGGCGGAATATGAACCCCTTCAAGGAACGCTTCGCCACGGTAGACCCGCACGTAGCCCTCCTTCAAGGTAAGGCGTCCGGCGCGCAACGATTTCACTTCGGTCCCGGTCAACACCAACCCCGCCTCGAAGCGTTCCGAGATCTCGTAATCATGGAATGCCTCACGATTGATGGCAATCTGGGGATTCTCGGCGACTGCACCGAACCGTGCGTCAGACCTGCGAGCCACGATCTCTCATCCTTCTCCGACTTTTGCCTATGCCAGTCTAGCGTACCGGGCGATCATCCGCGTCCGGATTCTTCAACGCTTCCGTATCGGTGATATCAGGGACCTCGACTGGGGTCAGGCCGGCCCCCATCAAAAACCCGCGCGCGCGTTCCATCAACGGGTAGCGTGCCACCAGACGCCAGAACGCGCGTGAATGATTGGGAACCTGAAGGTGTGCGATTTCGTGCACTAGCACGTAGTCGCGCACCCACGATGGCATCGCCGCCAACCGATGCGAAACCCTGACCTCCCCAGTCCTTACACTGCAACTGCCGTGGAGTGTCGCCTGATTGGTGACGTACTGCACGCGTGTTGGGACAAGCAAACCGCCAAAGTAGGTTTGGGAAAGCGCCAGGGCCCGACGATGCAGTGCCTCGTTTTGGGCGGCTCGGTCCACCGGACCAGTCCCAAGTGCGCGCCTCGCATCTTCCTTTTGACGCACCTTGGTCACGAATCGTGAGATGACCTCGTCAGGGACACCGATCGGCACCCGCACTTCAAGAGATCCGGCCACGAACCGCCCACTCATCGTGCGCGTGCGACGCTCTGACACAATGATGCGGACTGGCACGCCGTCCGGTGTGCCGGATACTGACATAGTCGCAAGTATCCCCCAATATCCGGCACACACAGGCCACGGCACACCAAGTACATGACGACTACGCCCTGCACGTTAGGCAGGAACCGATCACCCCGTGGTCAGGCTCCGGCAGCGACCGCCGCCTCGGCGTGGCTGAGCAACTTGGGATAGTTCTGCTTGTCGGAAACCATCACCCCAAGCAGTCGTTCGACCGCCATCGTGTGGCAGCAGATTTCCCAACCCGCGAAGAAATGGCAGGAACAATTCCACTTGCCATGAGCGTAAGTTACCGCATGATCACCGTTCTCGCCCCTGAACGCGATGGAAAACGACTCGAAACGTATCCGGTCCGGTTCTTGGGCGTACTGCTTAGCCTTCTGCACCTTTCCGATCAAGCTAGACTGCACAGTATCTGCCCCCTTTGCACTTCACTCGACACGTTGCACCGCGACTTTGCTGAGATGCCCGCCGGTTTCAGGTATGTGCCATCGTCGAAAAGCAATCCATCCGTATCAATCACGCACTGAGACCGCAAGCGTCTTGGCTAATGAGGGAACGGAATCCCGCGATTTCACGCTACCATTCCAACTGGTCCCGGATCACTACAGTTCGGTTGCGTCCAGCAACCACACGTGACTGGTCCGACTGTTTCCTCCCTTTTGATCGTACCCTGTTCCGCGCCGTTCGATGGGGTCCATCCAGAAAAACCTGACCATTCCACCCCCGCACCAACCACCAGTTCCAGTATAGAGAGACCTCACAGACCGGTCAACGCCCTCCCCGACTTCCCTGCCCTCACCAGAACCCCAAACCGAGCCGCGTGCCGCATGTTCCCACGATCACCATGAAAGTCCTAGTTGTCGCCGACGTCGAAGAGCGATCGCTCTACGAGCATTTCCGACCTGAACGGTGGGCGAAAGCCGGCATCGAACTGATTATCTCTTGCGGCGACCTCAAGCTCGCCTACCTCGACTTCCTTGCATCAATGTTCAACGTCCCCTGCTTTTACGTGCGGGGGAATCACGACACCGCATATGGCAATGCGGGGCCCGCCGGGTGGGTGAACCTGGACGGACGCCTCGAACGGCACGGCGGGTTCCGCTTCTACGGCCTTGAGGGCAGCCCTTGGTACAACGGCGGCGACGCCCAGTACACCGAGAACCAGATGGAGTGGCGATCCAGATGGGCACGCCTGACGAACTGGACCTCTGGCATCGACGTCATCGTCACCCACGCTGCCCCACGCATCTGCCCGAACCTTCCGGGTGCCTGTCCGTGCGTCTATCCCGCCGCTGGCACTCCTCCTCGCAACCCGGGCCAGAAATGCCTGCTTGACCCGGACCGGATGGTTCTCGACATGGGCGACATTCCTCACCGCCCGTTCGAGGCACTCCGCACACTCGTGACGACCGTCCAACCCCGGTTCCTGCTTCACGGGCACATGCATCTGGGATACGGCGTGCGACCCCGCGAGATTCGCCTCGGAAATACCCGGGTGATCGACGCCTACGGGCACATCGTGATCGACCTCTGAACCATTACCAGCGTCAGGCCGGGGTGGCGACCAAGACTTGGCGGGATCAGGTTGCGGAGGCGATGGTTGCGAGGCACTTTGGCCCACGGGGATGCCTGACCGCACGTACCGCTTTGGTTCAAGCCCTGGTTTCAGTCGAAAATTCCCGTGTCAGGCTTCACCCAACCCCCCCTTGCTCGGATAGCTTCCGCATCGAAGGGTGCATCACGGGTTCGACAAGGAAAGTGCGGGCACGGGTGCCAGCGGACCGCGGTAGAACCCACCCCATCGATATCCCGGTCGTTCGAGCGCCCGGTCTCCCGTTCCGCGTCAGGCTAGGTCGGCGACCAAGACTTGGCGGGATCAGGTTGTGGAGACGATGACCACCAGACAGGTTTCCGTAACCGCACAGACCCGGGCAGAGGGGGTCGGTACACTCCATTTCATGCAACCGGGGTGACAATCCGCCCCGACGGAGGTGCGCCAGTGTCCGAGAAGCACGTCATCTACACCGAACATGCCCCCGAACCGATCGGTCCGTACTCCCAGGCAATCCGCGTCGGCAATCTCGTCTTCGTGTCTGGTCAGGGCAGCATGAACCGCGCCACTGGCCAGATGGTCCGCGACACCATCGAGCACGAGACGCATCAGGTGTTGACCAACCTCAAGACCATCCTCGAAGCTGCCGGCAGTTCCCTCGACCGCGTCGTCAAGACCACATGCTTCCTCGGCAACATGGATGACTTCCCGGTCTTCAACAAGGTCTATGCCGAATACTTCGTCAGCAACAAGCCCGCCAGGTCCACCATCCAGGCCGCCCGCCTGCCCGGTGGCATCCAGGTCGAGGTCGAGTGCATCGCCACCGTCGATTGACGCGCGTTGGAGCAACTCCCATCGGGGTGCGGGAAGCCGACGCACCCCGGATGGTGATCTCGATCAGCCCCGCCTGATCTCGGAAATCCCACCGACGAACGCACGCAATGCCTCCGGGATGCGGATTGATCCGTCTGCCTGCTGATGGTTCTCGAACAGGGGAACCAGAAGCCGGGGTGTGGCCAGCGCGGTGTTGTTGAGGGTGTGGACGAACCGGACCGTCCCCGACGCATCCCGGTAGCGGATGTTCGCACGGCGCGCCTGATAGTCAAGGTAGTACGAACACGACTGGGTCTCGCGGTACCGGCCGTCGGACGGAACCCACGTTTCCACGTCGTACCGCTTCCGGTTTCCCAACCCGAGTTCACCCGCGCAGCAGTTGACAACCCGGTACGGGAGTTCAAGTGCCTGGAGCAGCGCCTCCGAGTTGGCAAGCAGTGTCTCGTGCCACCGGATACTTTCAGCGTCGTCACCCTTGCAGATCACGAACTGTTCAACCTTGCTGAACTGGTGTACGCGAAAGACACCCTTGAGGTCGCGACCGTGACTACCCGCCTCTCGACGGAAGCACGCCGAGTACGCCGCGTACGTGATCGGCAACTGGGACGGTGACAGGATCTCACCAGCATACATCGACGTAAGTGGCACTTCTGACGTGCCCGACAACCACAGATCGTCGCGCTCGAGGTGGTACGTATCCTCCTCGCTTCCGGGAAAGTGACCAGTTGCAGTGAAGGCCGCCGACCGCGCCATGGAAGGCGCCGTCGCGGGCACGAAGCCACGCGCACTGAGTGTCGCGAGGGCAAATTGCATCAGGCCCATCTCGACGATGGCAGCCTCGCGCTTCAGGAAGTAGCCCCGATGTCCGGCGACGCGCGCACCCCGTTCGAGTTCCACGAGGTCGTGCTTCTCCATCAGCGTTACGTGGTCAAGCACCGGAAAGTCGAACTCACGAGGCGACCCGACATGACGCACCACAACGTTGTCACTCTCGTCGACACCCTCAGGCACATCCGTTGCGGGCGGATTCGGTACCCGCAGCAACAGGGCATCGACGCGCGCATCGAGTTCCTTCAGTGGCCCTTCGAATTCACGTAGCGCCTCGCCCAGTCGTCTGCCCTCGGCGATAAGGGTGGCGCGTTCATCACCGGAAGCGCGTGGCACCGCACGGGATGTCTCGTTTTGTTGCGCCCGCAACTGTTCGACCTGCTGTCGAAGCGCAAGCGCCTCGCGATCGTACGAAAGCAACTCGTCAATATCGACCGACGCCCGCTTCTGGCGAACGCCCTCCTTGACCAGGTTGGGGTTCGCCCGAATGAAACGCAGTTCCAGCATCAGTCCCAGTTCCTCCGCCCCCGAGGGACCAGCGTCATGCCGGTCACGCCTCGAGCCTGTATCCCGAATGATGCCACTGGCCAACGCCCGCACGCAGGTTCTGTAGCGCCCGGCGTCGCAACTGCCGTGCGGCCACCGGACTGATCCCGAGCGCCGTGCCAATCCCCTCATCGTCCAAGCGTCGATAGAACGTCAGGTACACCACCCGTCGCTGACGCACTGGCAACGCGTTCAAGGCCCCTTCCATCCCGGCGAGTGCGTCATCACGAGCACTGGCCCCAGCATGTTCGCGCGCAAGGTGCGCCCCAACCTCGTCGGCAACCGCCGCTGCGCCACCATCCTCCCAAGACACACGCTGGCCCGGCCAACGACGTCTCGACACTGACGTGAGGTAGTGGCGCAATCGCGCACCGACCCGGACGACAAAGTACGGGAGTGCCGGCCCCCGTGCGGCATCGAACCCTTGCGCGAGCCGCCAGATCTCCATGCGCGCCTCCTGCACGAGATCCTCCACATCCACCTCGTCACGAAGTCCCATCCGACGCGCCCGCACCCGTGCCCGCCGCGCCGCCCCGTTTGCCAGCGGATCCAGCAACTCCACCAGTTGCCGTCGCGACCGGTCGTCCCCAGCCGCTGCCATGCGCGCCATCGCCTCAACCCGGACCGCTTCGGTCTCGCCAAACCTCCGCGTCGTACCGTCATGAACATCGTCGTTCCGCGAGGTCACTGCACTTGCCTCCTACCCGATGCCACCCCCCGGCACCAATCCCGATATCCCTCGCAATAGTAGTACAAATGTTCTATATAGGCGAGGTTCTTACCTGAGACTGCGCCGTCGTGACGCGCACGTGACGGGTACACGGAAGGGTCGTGCCAGTTGGGTGCCAGTCTCGACCCGGTCATCGCCGAGACCGGAGGACATGCATCCCTAGCGTCCATCGCCGTCGACCTGGTTGAGAGGTTCTGCCGCGCCGGTCCCCTTGCACGTGACTGGGTCGATGCCCTTGTTGCGCCGGTGGGAACCGCCACCCCCCATGCGTACGCGCGAGGGGTGCGATCCTGCGCGACCATTCGCGACTATTCGCGACGCGCATGATCCCGGGACACCTGAGTTTGATGCATGCCCGTCACACTGCCTTGCCGGTACGCACGCGTCGCAACTCGTTCCCAAACTTGCAGGTCAGCCATGGGTACACGCTGCACTTGGTGTCCCGGAGAACTCATAGAGCGCATGGGTCGACGATGGCTCATTCCGTCCTTGGGTCACCGACATCGTGGCCCGCGGTGTCACGACGATCATCGTGGCCGGTGACTGCACCGACCTGTGCATCTTCCATGCCGCAACCGGCCCCAGGCTGTGGGCCAACGCGTCAGGCCGGAGCGTGCGCCACATCGTCCCAGCCAATCTGGTGGACACCTACCACCTGCCGGTCGATGTCGCCGGCACCATCGGGGCGATGCCTCCCGACGGAGATCCCATGCGCGCAGCGTTCCTATGTCACCGCCACCTCAACAGCATTGAAGTCATCCGATCCATTACTGTGCACTAATAAGTCGGGTCCCGGATCCTGCGGGACATTTCGCGCCAGCCACACGTTGGCGTTCAGGACACACGAACACCCGGGGGCCGGGCGGTTTGGAGGAAGGTGACGCCAGACAATGAACCGATGGATTGCCTTCCTGCTTTATGTCACCGGACCGGTGATCACGAACTGGGTCTACCTGAACCTCGCCGAACAGGTCAGCGAGACCGGTGAACGCCTCTTCATGGTCACGTCATCATTCGGCTTCGACCCGTCATTGCCAGTCATCGGGCTCATCTTCTGCGTGCGAGACTGGGTTCAGGAGACCCTTGGGCGCCGGATCACGTGGGTCGCAATCCTCATGGGCACAGGAGTTTCCGCACTCGTTTCGCCCGAGGTTGCCCTTGCCTCAGGGCTTGCCTTCCTAGTGTCGGAGTCGGTCGACTTTGTCTGCTACACGTTGCTCATGCCACGCCAGGCGCTCGCAATCCTCGCCTCCGGCATCCTGGGTTCGATGGTTGACAGTGCGGTATTCCTGACGGTTGCCTTCGGATCGATCGAGACGTGGTTCGAACAGACCCTGGGCAAGGTGGCGATCATCGCGCTTGTGGCGATTATCGTCCGGATACGCGTGACGCGGAACCATGCCATCGCGACCGTCTCGGGTTAACGATGGGGTGCAAGACCTTGACTTTGGCTCAGGGGAGATCGCGGTTGAGCCCACCCGTCGATCTATGCCAAACCGGGCCGTCAGATCCGTGTCAAGCGCAAGGTATCTCTTGGCCTACTTGCTGAGTTTCCTGTACGCCAAACTCGTGTCTCCAATCACCCCTGGACACTGGCGTGCAAGAGCGCATGACCCTGTAAACCCTGGCGAGCCAACTGTCTGCTCTCTCGTGCATCGGACTAGTCCAACCGGTTCAGAACCACCCTTTTGTTACTGAAACTCCTGCTAACCAACCCCCCAATGAGGCGTTCCAAGGATGGTCACATTCCAGCAACCGGTGTCACAGTTTATTCGGTGAATGAGTGCGTGACGTGTCACACTTCGCCCTTTCCGATTGACGGGGCGACGACACGCGACGTACGCTCCGCCGAACATTATGTTAACTACACCGTTCACCGGAAGTGCCGGCGCCGACGCGCCCCTGGTCACCATCACCGGAGATCTGCAGCCGGAATGGGATATTCCGGTCAACCAACACCTGTTGATCATTAGCCGTAACCAGAGTTGGCTGTCTCACGGGTTCCACAAGTACCCCGCAAAGTTCTTCCCCGAACTGCCACGCTGGGCTATTCGCAAGTACTCGGGTGAGGGTCAATACGTCCTCGATCCGATGGCAGGCAGCGGCACCGTCAGCGTCGAGGCAATGCTTGCGAACCGTCACTCGGTGGCAATCGACGTGGATCCATTCGCCCGCCTCCTCACCCGTGTCAAGACAACCACGCTGGACCCGTCGGTCCTCGATCGCGCCGTCGCCGCAATTGCCGAAGCGCTTGAGGCGTTCGAAGCGGGCGGTGATCCAGCCCGGATGCAGGCGTGGATCCACGTACCTCCGTTTGCGTACCAGGAAACGTGGTTCCAACCGTTCATCCTCGAGGAAATCGGCGCGATCCGCGGTGCACTCGCACGCGTGCGCGATGCCGTCACCCCGCATGCCCCCGGCCCGTATCTGGACTTCCTGCGCATCTGCCTCTCGGCGATCATTCGCGAGGTATCAAACGCGGATAATAATTGCACCCGCACGGTGGTGCGGGCACGCCTCAACAAACGTGTCGTTCCCGGCATGGCACTCCGTCTCTTCCGGCGCATGACCCAGGTGAACGTTGCCCGCATGCGCGAATTCGTCCCACTGGCTCCAGCAGGAGCGACGGTGGCCGTTCCCGACGATGGCGACGCACGCGCCATCCCCCTCGAGCCTGGCACGATGGACCTCGCGGTCACATCACCGCCATACATCAATGCCGTGGATTACCCACGCACCCACCAGCTCGAGATGTACATGCTCGACCTCTCACCGCCGGGACGCCCGCTTGCCGAGGCGAAGCGCAAGCATATCGGCACCGAAGTGGTGAGCGCCGTCGACTACCGTGAATTGCATCGCTACGGGCTCGCGGATCTTGACGCGCAGGTCGAATCGCTCTATGCCATCGACAAACGCCGTGCCTACATTGTCCACCAGTACTTCGTGGACATGGAGCGGAACTTCCGTGAAGTCTGGCGTGTCCTCAAACCCGGGAGCCGGTACGTGGTGGTGGTTGGCAACAACATCATTCGTGAACAGGTGGTCCCAACCCATTCCTACCTCCTGCAGGTCGCCGAACGCGTCGGTTTCAACGTTGAAACCTACTTCGCCTCGGAAGTCATCCGGCATTACATCAAGGTGCCCCGCAAGGAACGCATCAATCAGGACTGGGTCCTCGTCCTGCGCAAGTGAGCACCAAGGGCACCAAGGCACATGCCACATCACACCGCCCGCGACGAATTGTTCGCGAGCGGTGTGGTATCCATTATCAATGCGCCGGATCGACAACACCGGGACGTATGCCGAACTTTGCTGAAGGAGAACATGAACGATGGGCATCCTTGACCGCGTCTCCACCATTCTCCGCGCCAATATCAATGCCCTTCTGGACCAAGCCGAGGATCCGGAACTTGTCCTGACCCAGATCCTCAGCGACATGAAGGACGCCATTGCACAGGCGCGGACCCAGGTCGCCGAGATGATCGCGCAAGAAAAACTCTTCCAGAGCGACATGGAGAAGAACCAGGCGCAAGCTCAGGATTGGGGGCGCAAGGCAGAAATTGCGCTGGGGCGGGGATCCGAGGACCTCGCCAAGGAAGCGTTGCGTCGCAAGGTCGACTATGACCGCAACGCCTCAACCTACATGCAGCAACTGATTGCGCAACAGCAGGTCGTTACCAAGCTGAAGAGCGACCTCGGTGCCTTGCAGGCGAAATACGATGGTGCGATGCGCAACCGCGAATCGATGATCGCGCGGCACAAGGCCGCCATCGCTCAGCAGAAGATCGCGGCGACGGCACAGCAGCTCTCCGCGATCGACCCATCGTCCGAGATCGCTCGGATGGACGCCAAGATCCGGCTTGAAGAAGCCCGCGCCGCCGCGGCCCTTGAAGTCAACGAAAACCTCAGTTTGGAAGACAAGTTCGCCGATCTCGAGGACGACAGCGAAGTCTCATCACAGCTTGCAGACCTGAAGGCGCGGATGGGAATGCTGCCTGGTGGCACCCAGGCGACGTTACCCGGTACGACCAATCACTGACGATCAGGGTCCGTTCTTGGAAACGTCGAAAAGAGGGCCATCCTGCCATTGCAGGGTGGCCCTCTTCATTTCGTGGGTCTCACCAAGACCAAGTCCCAGCCACTAAAAACCCAGGGGGGTGTCCTTCCGAAGAAGAACACCCCCGTGTCCGCGTCTCACGGCAAACCCGTGTTCTACTTGAGCGTCGCCAAGTAAGCCGCAATCGCGTCAAGGTAGCTGTCCTTCAGCGCGTAGGCAGGCATCGAAGAACCAGGCTTCAGGGATGCGGGGTTGGCAACCCACTTCTTCATGTTTGCCGTGTTGAAGTCGGCCACACCACCAATCTTCCGGTTGGCAATCCCGTCCAGTGCCGGCCCGACCGCACCCTTTGCTGCCGTACCGCTGACAGCGTGGCACGACGCACAAGCGCCCTGAGTGACGATCAACTTGCCAGCCGCCACTGGGTCTGTGATCGGCGCCTCAGTTGGCGACATCACTCCCTCTTTCTTGGCCAACGTCTCAATCACATCCCAACGACCCTCCGTGATCAGAAGGGTCAGTTCGTTGATCATTTGATAGTTCAACGGACCACCGTTCTCCACACCCCACGCCGGCATCGCACCAGCATTTCGGCCATTGACAAGTGACTGGGTGATCATCCGCACATTGGCCTTGTACTCGTCCGGATCGGTCGCTTGAAGCGCACTCGTGGCCAGGGGCTTCCCAACAAGACCGATGTTTTCAAGGTACCCCTTGCCGGAGACCCCGTGACAAGACACGCAGTACTGAATGTACGTGTGGGCTGCGGCCTCAACTGCAAACTCTTTCTGGCGCTCCTTTGCCTCGGCCTGCCGGAATGGCTCGTTCGCGCCGTACGCAATCAGCAGAAGGAATGCTTCAGTGAGGATGACCATGCCAAAAACAATCTTGCGGCTCATGCCCGACGTGCTGAGCACAGGATCAAGGGTTGCTTCCGACGCATCATCAGCGAGGGCAACCCGCCGCGACCTCCAAGCCTCGAATAACACGAGAACCGGCAGAACCAACGCGATGAGTACAACCGCCGTGGTTAAAAAACCTGCGCCACCGCCGCCTTCCACATTCGCCTCCTTACAACGTATCGCCCGGACCCGAACCTACGCTGAAACAGCCTGGGACGGTGCCCAATCGTCACGTTTCATGATGAGACCAGTATTGACCTGAACCGAACCGCCCTTGATCTGGACTTTCATGTAATCAAGAGGCCGGGGTGCCGGCCCGAACACCACCTCTCCCTGCATTGAGTACGTCGACCCATGGCAAGGGCATCTGAACCATCCGGTCTTGTCTTGGTAGACGTAATCCTTCTGCCATGGGACGACGCACCCAAGATGAGGACACTTCTGGTAGAGAGCGATGAACCCTTCTTCGAGCCGGGCAAGATAGAACTTGCCCTCTACGAAGTACTTGATGTCTCCCACCTTGTAGTCCGCAACCTTGCCTGCACTGACGATCGTCCCGAATGTACCGGTCTTCCGAGGCCAGAAGAAGATGACAAACCCCACCAGCGCCTGAAGGCCCACCAAGGCCATCATCATCCAACCCGAAGCCGCCAGCATTCCACGGCGCGTCTCGGCCCCGGCCACTCCGTTCACTGTTCCGGCGACTGCCATGTCTGACCCCCTCGTCTCGGCACACCCGTGTTCGCGAGCGGACTGTGCCAGAGCTCATCAATTTCTGTTCTCAAGCAGCATTGGGCTGCCTGAGAAGTGTTCCTCAAACCTATGCGATGCGCGGCGGCATGTTCCATGGCAAGTACAGCACCATCGCAGGACCACGAAACGCCGAGCCAACAAGGGCCAGGAGGATCCATGCAATGACGAATGCCGTGAAGTAGGCGATCATGACGTCCCTGATCGTGGGCTTCAGATGGGCAATGGCGACGTACAGACCAACAGCTACCGCCCACATGATGGCCGTGGGCACCATGGTCTGAGTCACTATCTCTGAAAGCCAGCTGACCTTCAGGGCCGGGATGGCGTCCTCAATCACTGCCCGGACGCCGATAAATTCGTCAACAAGGATGAGAGCCCACGCCCAGAAGAACGTGTAGACCGTGGAGATCCAGAAGACCTTCTTGCCCTGCGCACCGCTGAACCACACACCCGTGTCGTCTGACGTGATGTCAAGGTACGGGATGGCCATCAGTAGCACGATGATGATCGTCGGAATGACTACTCCAGCGAGACCGGGGTGCATGTGGAGCAGGAGTTCCTGAAGGTTCAGGAAGTACCACGGCGCCTTTGATGGGTTCGGGGTGTGGTTCGGGTTCGAATGCTCCTCAAGCGGAGCGTTGACGAACCATGCCATCACCGTCAGTCCAATGAGCAAGAGTACTGCGGACAGGAACTCGGGCATGAGCAAGTGAGGCCAGGTCGTGAGCTGCGCCTGAGCCCGCCTCGCGGCCGACCGCATCGCACGAGCCGAAGAGGCGCCTCCCGCTGGGACAGCGACGCTCGCTGCAGCTGGAGCCGCTGGAACCGCCACAGGCTTGGCTGGAGCAACCTTGGCCACAGCAGCGGCCTCCGTGACCGGCTTAACTGGAGCCGGCGCTACCGCCGCTACAGCCTCAACCGCCGGGGTCGGCGCGCGCCCGGCACGTTCCATGATGTTCGCCGGCGTCTGGTCAAGTGCGCAGGCATTGCCGTGCGTCGTCCAACAGTCCTTGTGATGGGGCGTGTAGCACTTGGGGCACAGCACTGCGTTCTCGCCGGCGCTGATGTCCTTCTTGCAGTGCGGACACTCCTTGCCTGCCCACTTCGATTCCGCCGTTGTCGGCCGAACCGAAATCAGCGCTGGCTTTACCCCCGTCTCACTCACGCTCATCCCCGTGTTCCCTTCATCACAACCTGCACCACTGAATGCGCCTCGTACCGATCCCTACATTGGCTGCGAGATGCCACCATCCTGGCGAACGCGCCAGAAGTGCACCGCAAGGAAGAGTGACAGGATCAACGGCAACGCGATGACGTGCAATGTGTACCAGCGGATCAGTGTGTTCTGGCCGATTTCATAGTCACCAAGAAGCAGGAAGTTGATCTCCTTGCCAATGATCGGCGCAGAACCACCGATGGTCGCACCAACAGTCACCGCCCAGAAGGCAAGCTGGTCCCAAGGCAGCAGATAACCTGTGAAAGAAAGAAGCAGGGTGAGGACCAGCAGAATCACGCCCACAACCCAGTTGAACTCTCTGGGGGGCTTGTACGAACCGGTGTAGAAGACCCGGCACATGTGGAGGAAGACCGTGATCACCATCATGTGCGCGCCCCAACGATGGATGTTGCGCATGAGCATCCCGAAGGTCACCACCGTCTCCAGATCCTGAATGTCTTGGTACGCCCGGGTGACCGACGGCACGTAATAGAACATCAGAAGGACGCCCGTGACCGTAAGCATCAGGAACGTCATGAAAGACAAACCACCAAGGCACCAGGTGTACGTCACCCGGATGCCACCACGCGGAACCTGGCTCGGGTGAAGATGCAGGAAGACATTCTTGGCAACCGTCATGATCCGGTTACGCCGGTCACTCGGGTAGCCGTAGCGAAAGATCGACTTCCAGACGCGACCATTGCGTAACCACTCCCAGACTTGGGCACTGGTGGGAGGTCTTTGCCCTAACGTACGGCTCGCCACGCTCGTAACTCCTGTGGGGTCCCGGGTACCCCGACACCCCGCCTAACTGCGGTCACGGGCACCCCCGCAACCATTATCTGCCCGATGCACAATCATGAAGATAACAATGCCGAAAAGCAGAGTACACCCCGCACAAGGGGAGTACGACCTACGGCTCGTCACTACTTCGTGAAGTGATTCACAATCCCGCCAAGTATCGCGCACGGCAGCGGATTCCCACAACCCCGGCATCCGGGGAAACCACGAATTCCTTGCCGGAAGACCGGGAAAAACTCAGAATTCGGGCCTCAAAGTCGGAAGAGCGGCGGAGGTGGCACCCCAACCAATGGCCGCAAATACGCGCGAAACTCCTCGGTCACCGGATCTCCTAACCTGTCAATACGGGCAAGATGACCATCCGGCAGGCGCCGTTCGGCGCGCGCCACGGTTTCCAAGGGAACCTCACCAAATGAGCCCGAACCCTCACCCCACCATCCACTCACCAACGGATCGTAAGTGAACTCTGATGTCGGAACCTCTGGCATTGCAACCATTGAACCCGACTGCCCAGACGCGAGGCGATCCGCAGCTATCCATCCTGCGAGGCGCGCACCGGCGCGGTCAACCACCGACATGTGCGCCACACTCGTCCGTTGAATCGTGCCGGGCTTGTTGACCCGCGTCTTTACCCCAAGGCGTGCCATCGTGAGGTGCCCGAGCGTCTCGGCCACACCAGTCACGATGGGATGACCAAACTGATCGGCACCCTGCACCTGCCGAGCCACATAGGCGCCCTTGGTGTCACGGATGGTCTCGGTTGCAACGACGACGGCGTATCCGACATGGGAAAGCGCCTCTTCGACTGCACCGAGGAAGCGCGCCTCATCGAACGCAACCTCCGGGGTCAGCAGGACATGAGGCCCATCATGTTCGTCTCGACGGAACAACGCCGACGATGCTGCGAGCCAACCGGCATTGCGACCCATCGCCTCCATGATCACCACACGGTCGTATGTACGCATCGAGGCAAGGTCTCGTGTCACCTCCTGTGTGACCGTGGCCCAGTACCGTGCCGCGCTGCCATACCCGGGGCACCAGTCCGTTCCCGCCAGGTCGTTGTCTATCGTCTTTGGAACTCCGTACACGCCAAGCGAATGACCACGAGACTGTGCCGCCCGCTCAAGGCGGGACAGCGTGTCCATCGAGTCATTTCCGCCACAGTACACAAACCACTCGACACCAAGGCGCGCGAACGTCTCGAGCACGCCACGCTCATCTTCTGCTTCGAGACGTTTGCGGCAACTCCCCAACGCTGCCGCCGGCGTATGTGCCAGCGCATCCCGCTCCGATGCCGTCAATCCAGTCAGGTTGACGACGTCCCCACGCAGCGCACCCTCGATGCCGTGCCGAAGCCCAAGGACGCGCACGTACGGCTGTCCCAAACCTGATGCAACGCGGTCAAGCACTCCGGCAAGGCTTGCGTTGATGACCGCGGTTGGCCCACCGGACTGCCCCACCATGAGGGTGGGAATCCTGATCCCGCCTTTCATCACACAATTTGGGCCTGCACGGCGGGATCGGCGGGGTCCAGAACTGGCAGTGAACCGGTCCCGAGCAATTCGCTGTACTTCCACGCCGCACCGGTGTTGAAGAGCACCACCCGGTCTGATGTCTTCAGCAAGCCACTGTCCCGCAACTTGGTCAAGGCCACGTAGGTTGCACCACCCTCCGGGGCGGGCGAAATGCCCTCGGCTCGGGCTACCGCCCGCATCGCCGGGGTGAACTCATCGTCGTGCACGGTCAGCGCCGTTCCACCGCTCGCGCGGATCGCATCGAGCATGAGGTAGTCACCGATCGCCACCGGCACACGCAGTCCACTGGCAACCGTGTGGGCGTTCGCGAAAAGGGTGGCGTGTCGTTCACCGGCCTCAAAGGCGCGGACAATCGGCGCGCACCCCTCGGCCTGCACCGAAATCATCTTCGGACGACGTGCCCCAATCCATCCCATGCGTTCCATCTCATCAAACGCTTTCCACATCCCCACAATGCCGGTCCCGCCACCAGTCGGATAGATGATCGCGTCTGGTAACTCCCACCCCAACTGCTCGGCAATCTCGTACCCCATGGTCTTCTTGCCCTCGGCACGACCGGGTTCACGCAGGGTGGACACATCGAACCAGCGCCCCGCCGATGCACCTTCGCGGACGATGCGACCGCAATCGTTTATCAGCCCCTTCACGAGATAGACGTGCGCGCCATAGAGGACACACTCGAGCTTGTTTGCAAGCGGTGTGTCCTCGGGCATCAGGACGTAGCACGGCAACCCTGCCCGGGCGGCATAGGCGGCAAGGGCGCCACCGGCGTTGCCGGCCGTGGGAATTCCCAAGGCGGTGGCACCAAGCTCAAGCGCACGGCTCACCGCGACACTGATCCCCCGCGCCTTGAAAGAACCGGTAGGGTTCACGCCCTCCTCTTTGACATAGAGTTGGGAAAAGCCGGACACCGCGCCGAGACGGGGGGAGGGGAGCAGGGGGGTCATGCCTTCTCCGAGCGAAATGACGTACCGTGCCTCGCGCACCGGCAGGAGTTCCCGGTATCGCCAAAGCGTGGCGTCGCGGGCGCGAAGGGCATCACGCGGAAGGCTTTCCCGCACGGCGTCGAGGTCGTATTCGTAGAACAGGACGCGCCCGCACGCCGTGCACACGTTCTGAAGGCGGTCGACCTCTTCCGGATGCCCGCACATGCTACAAACAAGCCGGGTCAGGTAACTGCGGACCGGAGGACGGTCGGGAACCGACACCCCAGTGACGGACGTACCGGCGCCGTGCGAGTTCGATGCCATCTTCCATTCCTTCGTTGGTGCCAGGCGCCTGCACGGCCGACGCCCAGGTCGTTCGAGACGTCGCGCAACAATCAACCGCGACTGGAGCGCGCCGCCTTCATCAACCCTACTGAGGCACCCGATCCGGGAACGCGCGGCGGTAATCGCTGCCGACGTTTGCCCGCTCAACCTGGAATTCCGCACCGTTGAGCGGGTCGTAGGTCAGGATTGTTCGCTGGAAAACCTGCACCAGGATATTCCGGTTGGCAAACGGGCCCTTGGTCACCACCGCCGGCACCGCCTCGGTCATCGGCAGCCCGATGTCGTGCAACCAGCCACCCGGGAAGATGTCCGAACGGTTGATATATGGCCAGAACACGGGTGAGATGTTATGACCCGGCGCAGGTTGTAGCGCCTGCGAGTACGGCACAAAGACCGATCCGTCACTATTCGTCACCGTGCCACCAAGGAACCCGGTCGGCGGGGGAATGCGACGGTCCTGACGGGCCAAGTCGTTGACCAGCTGGTAGTTCAGGGTGGAAACCTCTCCGCCAATCGTCAGGTTGAGGCGCAATGTCTGGAGTTCATCGACCAGAAGCCCGTACTGGAACTGCCAGTTCGGATCCTGACTGATGCCAGTCTGGTCTTCCAGGCGACCCTTCTCAAAATACTGGGCGAAGTATCCGGCGAAGAACGTCGGTGGTGAAATCGTGTTCCCGAGAATGCGCAGCCCGTCACGTTCCACGTAGTAGCGCAGGAACCGCGTATCGATCGGCCACGACCCCGGCGCACGTTCGGCACCGGGTGTTCCCATGGCGACAAGCGGTACACCAGGTATCACCGGGCCAGTCACCGGTGTCGGCGTTGCAGTCATCACGAGTGTTGGAGATGGCGTCGGGGTGATCGGTGCACGTTCTGCGCCCAGCACCTCAATTGAGTCAACGTCGACAAGGCTGTCCGACGATGCACCGCCCCGTTGTCCCAGAACCTCGATCACGAGGGTGTGCGACACATCGCCGTTCAAGCCACCGATCCAGCTGATCAGTTCGTAGGTTGTCTCGTTTGGTCGGTACAAGTCGATGATGCCGTCGCCTTGCGCGCCCACGGCCACCCCATCCACGGTGAGGCGGGCACGGCCACGGTTGGGACCACGCACCCCGTACCACTTGACGTACGGTCCCGTGAACTGCAGCTTGATCAGCGCACCAGCCTGCCGGGACTGGTGACGAGTGCCACCCACTGCCTTGGCGTCCTCGACGCGCGACCAATCACCCTGGTAGACCATGAATGGGTCGTTGTCCTGAAAGGTCAGTGCCGTTGTTGTGGGGGTGGCCATGACGATCTGTGCGAGGGCCGGTGAATCGCCATTCGCCAACACCGCACCTACCAAGACCATTGCCGCTACGCCAAGAAGCCGACGCAATCGTGCGCCAATCCGGGTTGACGCCTGCCCCGTTCGCCTTGTCATGCTCACATTCGTTTCCTGTTACCCCAACCGAACCCCGCCACGGTGCGAGGAATGCCCCGGCTACTGGCGGCTCATCACCTTGTGATCAACCGGGCAGCAACGCCCGCACGGCCTGCGCCATGTCCCCACGGGTTCGGATGCCGGACGAAGTGCTTCGCTCCGTATCGAGTCGCCGCAACTCCACGAATGGAGAGTGTGCCCGGATCATCGCATTCCGTCAACTCCAATCTGGCCCACTTTAGCTGCACACCCACCTTCCCGCGGGCTACGATCTGAAGACGAGTGACGGTGGGCGACCAAGACCGACCGGTGGGCCCGTGGTCGTCGTTGTCGGGGTCTGCGGATCCTGAAAGGCCGAACTTGTCCGGCCACTCCGGTTGCGGGGGATCGATGCATGCGTCGTTGCCCAGGAATACTTGGAGGTCCGAACCCTCTGGCGTCACCTCGGGACCCCGGATGCGGTGGTCCAGCTGAGCTCCCGGACACGCACGGTCCAACGACGCGGGAGATCAACTCTCACCATGACGACCCTCGGCGAGCAGCGCCGACGAATTGCCGATGCGCAACGAATTGCAAACGTGCGGATTTGCACCAACGAGGTCTCTCCTGATGTGGTGGAAGCCCGGATCATCGCTTGTCCGGACGGTGTGCTTCCCACGAAGATCAACGAACCGAAATGACCTCAGCATCCCCTGAAGCACCGTATACTCGCTGCCACCGGAGGTTCTTCGCTGCGTGGTGACCCGTGCTTCCGCCCCACATGCGTCCGATGGCGGGCCAGACCTGGACCTTCTCTCGTCAACCGCCAGGCGCCTTCGTGAAGACATCATTGCGATGACCACGCGGGCAGCATCCGGGCACCCGTCGAGTTCGATGTCGGCGATTGACATCATGGTCGCACTCTACAAGGGTGGCGTCCTGAGACTCGACCCATCCCACCCCTCCGCCCCTGACCGCGACCGCTTCATTCTCTCAAAAGGTCACGCCGCGCCTGCCCTCTATGCGGTTCTCGCCGAACATGGTGTGATTTCCCATGAAAGCCTCGATACCCTGCGCGTGATCGGCAGTCCGCTTGAAGGTCATCCGAACATGCGCCGCCTTGCCGGGGTGGAAGCATCCACCGGTTCGCTTGGCCAAGGTCTGTCAATCGGTCTGGGTCATGCCTTCGCCGGACGCCTTGATGGACATGCATACCGCACCTATGTGATGTGTGGTGACGGCGAGATGCAGGAAGGTCAAGTCTGGGAGGCAATCATGTCGGCGGCCCACTTCAATGCTGACAACCTCACCCTGATCGTGGATCACAACGGTGCCCAGCAATCGAACCTGCTACCACGCGTGATCGACTTCCGACCTCTCGCAGCGAAACTCCGCGCCTTCGAGTGGTACGTGGAAGAGATTGACGGACACGATATGCCTGCCATCCTGAGGGCTTTTGACTCCGTGCGTGCCGTGAAGGGACGCCCACAGGCCATCGTCGCCCACACCGTCAAGGGAAAAGGGGCCTCGTTTGTAGAGGCCGACTGGGCCTACCATGGCAAACCCCTGACCGCCTCCGAACAGGTGCGCGCGTTCGCCGAACTCCGCGGTGAACCCGCCCCCCACTGACCTCATCCGGATGGCCTTTTTATGAGCGCATCAGCTACACCGTTCGTCGTCAGCCCTGGCGCTGCAACGCGAGATGCGTTCGGTGTCGCACTGCGCGACCTCGGGCATTCCGAGCCACGCATTGTCGTCGTCGACGGCGATGTGGCCAACTCCACCCGGACCGAATGGTTCGGACAGGTTTTCCCGGACCGCTTCTTCAATGTTGGCATCGCCGAGAGCAACATGGTTGGCGTCGCCGCGGGTCTCGCTGCAAGTGGCAAGATCCCGGTCGTCTCCAGTTTTGCCGCCTTCCTCCTTTGCAATGCCTACGACCAGTTGCGAATGTCCGTCGCCTTCCCGCAGCTGAACGTCAAGGTGGTCGGCACCCATGCCGGCATCTCGATCGGCGAGGATGGCCCTTCACAGATGGCCATCGAAGACTTTGCCCTCGCTTGTTCGCTTCCAGGCTTCACGGTCATCGTCCCTTCCGACGAGGCGCATACACACGCCGCCGTTCGCGCCATGATTGCGCACGACGGGCCGGTGTACCTGCGTCTCGGTCGACCGAAGGCCCCGCGCATCCACGAAACCGGTTCGTCACTGGAAATCGGCAAGGCCTACCAGCTTCGTGATGGATCAGATCTGACCATCGTTGCCTGTGGCCTCATGACCGCAGCCGCCCTGGAGGCACACGATGCTCTTGCCTCCAAGGGCATCCACGCACGGGTACTGGAGTTCCCGACAATCCGTCCACTGGACATCGACGCCTTGGTGCGAGCATCACGGGAGACGGGGCACATCCTTGTCGCCGAGGAACACCTGGCACACGGGGGCCTCGGCAGTGTCGTCGCGATGGCGGTGGGATCACACCATCCGTGCAAACTGGGCTATGTCAACCTTGGCAACCGCTTCGCCGAGTCCGGCACACCAGAGGCATTGATGGAGACATACGGCCTTACCGCACCGCACGTGGTCAAGGCGGCTGTCAAACTGGTTGCCAGGTAGGTTCGGATGCGCCTCATCCGAAATGCATGATCGACAATGACAGTGGTCGGCACGGGACACCGGAAGCCTTGGAAACCTCCGTGTGTGAACAGGCCCTTTTGGCCATGCGATTTTTGTGCCAGTGGCATTGACACAGGCATCCAACGATGAACACACCGGGCGCCACGAGCAATACGCGTGTGATCGTGCTGGCCGGACGCACGATCACCCCACCAGGCATGTTTCCGTCGCACCGCAAACCGGATGGGGTCGTGGTCTCCGATGGCCGGATTGTCGCGATGCACTACCCGGAAGACCCGCCAGACATTCACGCCACAATCCTCGACTTCCGACCTTTCACGATCGCGCCCGGCATCCTTGACCTCCACGTCCACGGCGGACATGGGATCGACCTCGCTGCAACCGACATGACCGGTCTGGCCGAGTTCGCGCGCAAACGCGTATCCACGGGAACTACTGGACTTCTGGCGACCATCGCGCTTCCGTGGGATGCGCTGCTTGAGCAAACCGCCCGCTACGGCAGGTGGCTTGACAAGCCGTCGGTAGAACTCGGGATCTTCCTCGGCCTCCACATCGAGGGTCCGTTCCTCAACCCGCACCGGATCGGGGCGCTGCCACCCGAAAGTCTCCGTACCCCGTCTCGCGACGATTTGTCACGCCTGGTCGATGCCTCACGTGGATGCATCCGCATGATGACAATTGCCCCGGAACTGCCGGGTGCCCTCGACCTGATTACACGCATGACGGAACTTGGGATCGTCGCATCAATCGGGCACACCAACGCTACGTTCGAGCAAGTTTTCGAGGCAGTCCGGGCAGGGGCGCGCAAGGTCACACACACCTTCAACGCAATGAGGCCATTCACCCATCGTGATCCCGGTGCCGTCGGAGCTGTTCTGGCGCATCCAGAACTCTTCGCCGAACTGATCGCCGATGGACATCACGTCCATCCCGGTGCGCTTGCAGTGCTCCTCCGCGCAAAGGGTGTCGAACGTATCGCGCTGGTGACCGATAACGTCCCCCAGGCAGGGCTACCAGATGGGATCTACCGAACGGGGACCTACGGTGACCCGCCCATGGTCATCCAAGCTGGCATCGCACATCTGGCAAACCCAGACGGCACCCCAACGCAAACCATTTCGGGGAGTGTCGGCGATATCGCGTCGCATCTCAGGGTCTTCCGCGACCTTCCAGGGCTTGCCCTGACCACCGATGACCTCTTCACAATGGCGTCGACGGTTCCCGCGAACATCCTGAATGATCAGACCCGCGGCCGGATCCATCCTGGTGCACGCGCCGACTTGGGGATTTGGGACGAAGGACCGTTGGAACCTGTTGCAATCCTCATCGGGGGCAAGGTCGTCTGGTCTCGCGCCAGGTAACAGATCCCATCGGGTATCCCGAAAATGCAAGGACCCCGGTCTCGCCGGGGTCCTCGTGATCTTGGGGTGCCCGGAACCTTACTGCGCTTCGAATGCGAAGGTCAGGTCGGTGGCCGGAAGTTCAACAGGACGGCAGACCCAGGCCGGTGCACCCGGGCAATACTGTTGACGGAACCGGCTTCCCTGCGCCTGTGATGCCAGGTCAACCGGAAGGTTTCGCCCGGTGATGATGGTCTTGAACCAGTCGGCAAGCAGGATCCCCCGCGTGCTGCCGTTCGTACCATCAAAGTGCATGATCCCCCGCTGGAAACGCTGGTAGATGAAGCTGCGGTTGTTTGGGTCAGGCATCGGCCCGCTCGTCGGGAAACCCCAGATCTGGAGGTTCACGAGAGCGGCGAAGTTAGGGTCGGTCACGATGTTCGTGCCCGGCACGGTCGAGACGAACGTCCTGAAGAAATTCACCGATGCCGACTGCAGGACGTCAGGCGCAACTCGCTGCACGTGTGCCAGTACCGCACTTCCGTAACCTGGCGTATCCGGGCCCGGCGCACTTCCCGCAATCGCCGGGTCATGGGACGGGAAGTTGGAGAAGTTGATCTGGTTGTATGGCATCAGGTCTGGGTCGAGCAGGTTCATGGTCTGAACCGCATTCGTCCCGCACTGCTGCATCAGTTGACGCTGATAGAACTGCGTCTGGCAACCGAGGAACTGGAACGTGCGCGAGATCGGGTACCCGAAAGTGTCAACCGCGCCCATGGCGTTGAAGTAGTTCCAGAACGGTTCGTAGTCAATCCGGTACGACGTCTGGAAGAAGTACCGCGCATCGCGCATCGCCGGAGGGGCAGGCGGGATGGTTGGTGTCACCGACGGAATGAAGGTCGCCGTCGGTGTGGCAGTCACGGATGGTGACGGCGTGGGGGTCATTGTCTGCGTCGGCGTCGGCTGCGGGGTTGCATTCGCCGATGGCGCTATGAACGCATCGATATCTACGAAACTGTCGGTGGCGGGTCCACTGCGCGTCCCCGTGACCTCAATGCGGATCTGGTGGGGACCCTCACCAAGTGACTGGTATGCGTAGACTTGGGCCGCCTGTTCCGAAGGTGCATAGAGGTCTTGCGTCTCATAGAACTTGTTGTCTATCAGGACGCGCACGATCCCGCGGTTCGGACCCTTCGTCGTCATCCACTGGACCGTGCCATTGTTGAAGTTGAACTGCGCCGTCGCACCACTGGTATTGATCCGGTGAACGGTTCCCTGGCTGGCGCCATTCACGTTCACGACCTGCCACGCACCGCCGTAGAGAATGGTAGGGTCGGTGTTCTCAAATCGCATCGGTTCGGCGACGTATGCCCCGACGATCATGAAACTGTCGACGTCGACATACGCATTCTGCGCGGCACCATTCCGCTGACCGGTGACCTCAACACGGATCGTGTGGATGGCCTCACCGTTCATACCGCCCCATTCCCGCGTGAAACCGAACTCTTCACCGGGGCTATACAGGTCAAATGTTCCCTTGTCCTCGTTATCTACCCAGACCCGGGCAATGCCCCGGTCGGGCCCGCGCGATGTGATCCACTTGACGTTGGGGCCGGGAAAGGTCAACTGAACCTGCGATCCCTGAATGTTCGACCGGCGGTAGACGCCACCAGATGCGCGCTGGTCGGCCATCTGTGTCCACGTCCCGGAATAGAGGAGAAGCAGGTCGGTTTCCTCGAAGCGCCCAGCGGGCCGGACCAGAGGTGTCGGGGTAAACGTGGCCTGCTGACCATACGCGCCCGGAGCCTGCGTCAATCCGAGGACCACCGCCGTGGCGATCCCGAGACCAACCATCACCTGTGGCCCAAGGTGCTTCCGCAGTCGCGCCAACCATCCAGGACGACCACGGGTCCCGACCGACCCGCCTCCGGGTTCCTGATTCTGCAACGTTGGCGTTGTCACGATGCCCGTCCTTGTCTCTGGTGTCACGATCATCAACTGATCGCGGCGCAACTGGCGCAGAATCAGTCTACTCGTTCTGTCAACGAACATGAACGCACAGACCGGCGTGCGAGTGCCAGTGACTGGCTCGACTGCCGGTCTGTGAGCGCTTCAGGAGCACGCACCGGTTCCCCGGATATCACCAAGAAACTGGAAACACCAGCGCCCAGTGGCAATCCCGGATCAATGCGAGGCGGCGTGTGCCGGGGACTTCACAGGCAAGTTGCCAGATGCATCAAAGACCCACGGGAACGGGGCGCTCAGGATTTCCAGACGCGGATTCGCCCGTACCGCGTCCAGAAGCGTCTCGGAAACCTCGATCGTGCCTATCTCGAGAGTGTTCGTGACCCGCACCACGCGCACGTTCTCGGGATCACCACGACCACACGTCAGGACGCCTGCGCAGATCGCATCCACATCGGTCGGCATCACGATTGGCAACTGCACCCGCTGCACCCCGCCAATGCCAGACGTCAAGCCATTGATATAGGTCGCGCGCAGGTCAAGCTTCCGTGCCGCGTGCTGCGTCATGATGTCGGCCAGGCCGATGCCCGCACCATTGCCGTGGGATTCCTCGGTCAGGTCACGTACCACGATGCTGCGGATATTCGGACGCACGAACTCGGGTACACCCCGGATCAGCATCCTTCCGATGATGTTGGTATCCATCCCGGTGCCAGAAATGTTCTTTCCCATCTCATCGACCACAAGGACATCAATGTCATCGAACGGCAGTGAGGCCATCAGCCCCTTTGCCTCTTCCAGAAGCGCAGCCTCGCCCGCTCCACCTATCTCGGATGCCGCAACCGCGACGAGACGCGCGGTCTGGTCGTAGGCGTTCTCAAGGATTGCCAACCCGGCCAGGACCGTGCCGGAAACCTGAACCATCGCCTGGGCGGCGCGGGGCATCCAGTGCGCCAGTCCACGGGTTCCATAGGCATGCACGGTCTGCGCACCGCGGTGCTTGCCAAGGCCAATCGTCATGATCTTGGCGAGGCCGCTCTCCACCGGTCCCCGGAAATCGGTGTGGGGCTTCACCCGACCGCAGATGATCAGGCCATCAGCTGCAAGCGCCGTCTCGCTCAAGAAGACGGTCGGGCCACGGTCATGGTCATCGCCGAGTTGGGCAATCTCACGCACTTCCATTGAAGACACGATTGGCATCCCGGTCGTCTTGGGTGAGATGCCGTAACTGTCAAGGACCTCGGTCTGGCCGTCGGCGGTCGCGCCCCCGTGGGATCCCATGGCCGGGATGATGAACGGATCGCCACCATGCGCGCGGACGGCATCGCCAATCGCTCGCAGAATGTGCCCGATGTTCGCGATGCCACGGCTTCCCGCCGTGATCCCAATCCGGGAACCCGGGGTGATCGCCGTCAGGAATGGTGCCAGTTCACGCGCAACCGTCTCGTCGATGTCCGCTACCACTGGTGCGTCAAAGTGCTGTCGCACCCGCACCATCCGGGGCAACGATGCCTCGCTCCGGAGTTCGCTTACCTGATCCAGTAGGTCCATAGATCCATCCCCCGGGGCAGGCGGTCGCCAGTCGACTCGTCATGGCCCACATGTATGGTAGCCCCGTCGATCCGTGTCGCGCTGACCAGCCCCAGATGCATGGCTATACTCGGTTTGGGCAGCTGTCGCTCCGGACACGCCGGTGTGTCGGCTTCTCCAAATCACCGATCACCGAGGAAAGGCAGAGGAGGGGACACCGCGATGTCCGACGAGGAACAACCTCAGGTGTGGGGGTTGTGGAACGCAACCTTGCGGGAGTGGTTCAACCCCGGCACCGCCCGTCCGTACTTCCAGTCCCGGAACGATGCCCAACGCGTGATGCCGCTTGCGCGACGCCAGTGGCCCGTTGGCACATGGGTGGTGGCACCGTATCCCACGGCATCCGGAAACCTGGATACCCTGCCGAACAGTCCGGTTCCTGCCTGATTGCGCCAAGTCAGCGGCGCCTAGGCCGGCCAGCTACAGGTCGGCAAGATGGTTCGGGCTGTCCACCGGGAATTCGGGCAACTTTCCGCCCAAACGCGCAACCTCACGCTTGATGCTCAGCATCAGGCCTCGGAGATTGGTCATCACCTCCTGGTTGCCTTGGCGTCGCTGCTCGCCATACTCTTTGGCAAACTGGGCCCACTTAGCCTCGAGTGTTACCAGCCGCGCCTTCCTCTCGGACGGGGTCAGCGCATTGGACGCCGCCGCCCTCGTGCCACGCATCGCACTTCCGAACCGCACCGGTGTCTCGGCGTTCATCCGCTGCATTCCCCTCGAAGCTGCGGGACGGGGTCACGTCGCACCGGTCCCACGGCTATTTTAACGCACCTGTTCGGGGCCATCCCCACTGCGATGCGCTTCGTGCAAAGCAGGTCACAAATCGGGTATCCCGCCCCAAACCCTACCGGTCCAGATACGGAATGCTCCACTCGCACAAGACGGCAGTGCCCCCATCCCCCATGGGGCCGGAGTCATCGCGAATGGTTCCCAACAAAAACCGGGTACACTACTCCCAACTACATTTTTAATTGACCGTGCGCCACGCGGGCACGAACCCGGGATGGTTACGGCGTCTGAGGAGGTACACGACCGCATGGTCGCAGCACCCGCCACCAATGCACCAATCCATCAGTCGCCTGCGGGCGGGGCAACCCTTGCCATCCGTAACCTGCACGTCAACATCGATAGCCGCGAAATCATTCACGGCATCGACCTGACCGTCAACAAGGGCGAAGTCCACGCCATCCTCGGCCCCAACGGATCGGGCAAGAGTACCCTCGCTTACGCGCTGATGGGGCATCCTCGTTACGCGGTCACCAGTGGCGAGGTTGAACTCAAGGGCGAAGACCTCCTTGCCATGAGTGCCGATGAGCGTTCGCGCAACGGCCTCTTCCTTTGTTTCCAGTACCCCACGAGCATTCCCGGCATCCAGATGGGCAACTTCCTCCGCCTTGCAATGAAGGCTCGGTTCGGGGATGCCGCCATCAAGACCTTCCGCAAGGAACTCACCGAAAAGCTCCGCGTCCTCAAGATGGACGAGAGCTACATGCGTCGGTACCTGAACGAAGGTTTCTCTGGTGGGGAGAAGAAGAAGGCGGAAATCCTCCAGATGGCCCTGCTCAAGCCGGAGATTGCCATCATGGACGAGACCGACTCTGGCCTAGACGTCGATGCATTCAAGGTCGTGGCTGACGGCGTGAATGCCATGCGCGGCCCGGACGTCGGGTTCGTGGTGATCACCCATTACAACCGGATGCTCGAGTACATCAAGCCAGACTTCGTGCACGTGCTCATTGGCGGAAAGATTGTCAAGAGTGGCGGGCCCGAACTTGCCCTCGCGGTTGACCAGCACGGGTATCAGCCGATTCTCGAGGAACTGCGCGATCAGGGCGTTGAGATCGAGCTCATGGAGGAGGCCGGTGCCACCTACGCACGTGAGGAACCGACTGAGCGCGAGCACGACCCATTCCGTTCACACGGCCTGACCGGCCTCTAGTCGCTCAACCCACCGAAAGGTCAGCGGGCTCCGTGCCCGCACCGGAAAGAGGACACCATGGCAACCGACATCGAAGTGACATCCAAGGAACTCGCGATCCACGTCGACCCGAACCGGGAACGGCTCCTTCGCGAAGCTGAGAAGGAACTGCCACTCGAGTATTCAGCCGGATGGTCCGACCCTGAAGCCTATTTCTTCAAGTCGGGCCGGGGGGTGTCACGCGAGACCGTCGAGATGATCTCGCGGATGAAGAACGAACCCGCATGGATGCTCGACCGCCGGATCAAGTCGTACGACCACTTCCTGAGCCGGAAGATGCCTTCCTGGGGTGCCGACCTGTCGGACATCAACTTCGACGAGATGTACTACTACATCAAGCCCGCAAGCGAGCAGGGCAAGACTTGGGACGACGTTCCGCAGGACATCAAGAACACCTTCGACAAACTGGGTATCCCGGAGGCGGAACGCAAGTTCCTCGCCGGCGTCTCCGCCCAGTATGAATCCGAGGTGGTCTACCACTCGCTTCGCGAAGACCTGGAAAAACTCGGTGTCATCTTCACCGACATGGATTCAGGATTGCGCGACTATCCCGAAATCGTCAAGCGCTACTTCGGGACGATCATCCCGTACAAGGACAACAAGTTCGCCGCCCTGAACACGGCCGTCTGGTCTGGTGGCAGTTTCGTGTACGTCCCCAAGGGCGTCCACGTCGCCATCCCGCTTCAGGCCTACTTCCGGATCAATGCCAAGAATGCCGGCCAGTTCGAGCGTACCCTCATCATTGCCGACGAGGGCAGCTACGTCCACTACATCGAGGGATGCACTGCCCCCATATGGTCCGAAGACAGTCTGCACTCCGCAGTCGTCGAACTGATCGCGATGAAGGACGCTACCATTCGGTACACCACGGTCCAGAACTGGTCGAACAACGTCTACAACATCGTCACCAAGCGGGCCGTCGCCCACGAAAACGCCACCGTCGCCTGGATCGATGGCAACATCGGCTCAAAGGTCACGATGAAGTACCCCTCCATCTACCTCCTCGGACGCGGGTCAAAGGCCGAGATTGTCTCCGCCGCATTCGCGAACCAAGGTCAGGTGCAGGACGCCGGTGGCAAGGTCTGGCACTGCGCCCCGGAGACCACCTCCACGATCACCTCGAAGTCGGTCAGCAAGGGCAACGGCCGGACAAGTTTCCGCGGTTGGCTCAAAATCTACAAGGGGTGTGTCGATTCCGTCTCAGCCATGCGCTGCGACGCCATGCTTCTCGACAAGGAATGCCGATCGGATACCTACCCAACCATCGAAGTCGATGAGGAGAAAGTCGCCCTTGGTCACGAGGCCACGGTTTCGAAGATCGGCGAAGAAGAACTTTTCTACCTCATGTCACGCGGTCTTTCCGAACGCGAGGCGATCACCCAGATAGTGAACGGTTTCATCGAGCCGTTCACCAAGACCCTTCCGATGGAGTACGCCATCGAGCTCAACCGGTTGATCCAGATGCAGATGGACGGTGCCGTCGGCTGATCCACTCCCCTCTCCCGATCGGGGAGAAGGTTTTGTGGGTGGGGGCGTCACCTCACGGACGATCACACCTTTACTTAAATCGAACATCACACCCTTACAAAGCGAGGCAACGCCCGTGACGACCCTGGTGGCCCCTGGCACCCCGACCGGACTTCGCGGGGCTGGCCTGAATTCAGACACTTCGCGCGCCATCAGTGCGTGGCGCGGTGAACCCGATTGGGTTCTGGACTGGCGTGCCCAGGGATGGGCAGCGTGGGAAACGATCCCGATGCCTACCTCCACGACCGAGGGATGGCGCCGGACAAACCTCCGCATGCTTGCACTCGACAAGGTCCATGCCATCTCTGACGCGGTTGCCCACGTCACCTCACGTGCCGAACTCCCCGACTCTCTCCAGAAGGCAATCGATACTGGCTTCGACCACGGTGCCATCCTCGTTCAGGAAAACGGCACGACCATCCTGACCGAGGTCGATACCCAACTGGCCGGAACGGGCGTGATCGTCTGCGATATCCATGAAGCGATCCACCGCTATCCCGAGCTTGTCAAGGCAAATCTCGGCACCCTCGTTCCACCACGCTGGCAACCCGGAATGCCGTCCAATGCCGGCAAGTTCGAGGCGCTGAATGCGGCCTTTTTCAACGGTGGAACCTTCGTCTACATACCGAAGAACACCGCCGTGTCCCTTCCGATCCGCAGCCTGGTCTACCAGAGTGATGCCGACGCTGCATTCTTCCCGCGGTCACTGATCATCGTTGACGAGAATGCGCGCCTGACCTACCTGGATGAATACACCTCGGTCAACACCGCGTCTCCCGACGCACCCCCGGTGTTCGGCAGTGCCGTCGTCGAGATCATCGTCAAGGACGGCGGACGGGTCGACTACACCTCCATTCAGGAGTGGTCTCTCTCGACTGCCGGGTTCCTGACCCAACGTGCTTCGCTTGGGAACAACGCCTCCTGCAACTGGGTGGCCGTCGTCCTCGGTGGCATGTACACCCGCGGTACCGCCGATGTCCTCCTGCAAGGCAAGGGAACGCGCGCAGACATGCTTGGCCTCGCGTTCGGCGAAGGCACTCAGGTCTTCGACTTCCACACCCTTCAGGACCACTTGTCCCCGTTCACTGATTCCGATCAGCTGTACAAGACCGCGATGCGCGACCGTGCCCATCTGATCTACGAGGGGCTGATCAACATACGGCCGGGATCCTACGGAAGCAACGGCTATCAGGCCAACCGTAACGTCCTCCTGAGCGATACCGCCAAGGCGGACAGCATCCCCATGCTTGAAATATCCGATAATGACGTCCTCTGCACGCATGGGTCTTCTGTTGGACCGATCGACCAGACGCACGTGTACTACTTGCTAACCCGCGGATTGCCTCGCCCGGTCGCCGAACGTCTCGTCATCCAGGGGTTCTTCGAACCGGTCATCGAACGCATCGCCGTCGACGACCTCAAGGACCGCGTACGCGCGGCTGTCGACCGAAAGATTGGGGAGCAGGACTAATGGCGGCTTTGGGAACTGACTGGACGCTAGCCGGCCACACCGGCGAGATCCCCGTGGGTCAGGTGAAGCAAGTGACCGTCGGAGACCTGCGTCTCGCAGTCTGCAATCTTGACGGCAGCTTCTTCGCCATCGAGGATGTGTGCACGCACGATAATGGCCCTCTCAATCAGGGCTGTCTCGAGGGTGAGGAAATCGAATGTCCCCGGCATGGTGCGCTGTTCAACGTCCGGACGGGCGTGGCGACCGGCATGCCAGCGGTGATGCCTGTACGCACCTTTCCCGTACACCTTGACGGCGACGCAATCTTCGTCCACGTGGTCTGACACACTCCCCTCCCAGCGCCCTTGGGGCACGGGGCGGGGATAGGGGCGCGGGTCCACGTAAGGGTTAAAAAACGCCCATGATAATCATCGACAAGACTGCACCAATCACCGAACATACTTCCTTGGACGTCGAGGCTATCCGCCGCGACGTCCCGATCCTCGCAACTCAGGTCAATGGGCATGCGCTTGTCTATCTGGATAGTGCGGCAACCTCTCAGAAGCCCCGGCAGATGATCGACGCCCTCGTGGCGTACTACAGCGGCCAGAACGCCAACATCCATCGTGCGGCCCACACCCTGGCCTCGCGGGCAACGGAACTCTACGAGACCACCCGGCAGAAACTCGCCCGCTTCATCGGCGCACCGTCTCCCGAAGAAGTCATCTTCACCCGGAATTCCACAGAATCACTCAATCTGGTGGCAGGTTCATGGGGCACTGCCAATGTCCACGCCGGCGACGAGATCATCGTCACCCAAGTCGAACATCATTCCAACCTCATCCCCTGGCAGGTGCTTGCCCAGGCAACCGGTGCTTCCATCCGTGTTGCGCCAATCGATGCCCATGGCCTCGTGGATCTGGACGCCTACCGCGCACTCCTGTCTCGGCACACCAAGGTCGTGGCCATCACCCACATGTCGAATGTCCTTGGCACGATCGCACCTGTCGCCGAGATGTCCCGTCTGGCCCACGCGGTCGGCGCAGTCGTCGTGGTGGATGGTGCGCAGTCAGCCCCCCACCTGCCAATCGATGTCCAGTCACTCGGATGTGACTTCTTTGCCCTGTCGGCGCACAAGATGCTTGGCCCCACTGGCGTAGGTGCCCTCTGGGGCCGACGCGAACTCCTCGATGCCATGCCACCATTCCTGACCGGGGGCAGCATGATCGGGCACGTTGACTGGGACCGTTCCACGTGGGCGCCAATCCCCCAGAAGTTCGAAGCCGGCACCCCCAACATCGCGGATGTCATCGCCTTCGGTGCCTCGATCGACTACCTCGAAGCTTTGGGCATGGAAGCAGTCCGGCACCACGAACAGGAAATCACCGCCTACGCTATCGCCACCCTCCGCGAACGGCACCCGGCGATCACAATCTACGGGACCGATGACGTCTCTGTCCGCGGTGGCGTCGTCACCTTCAACATCCGCAACGTCCACCCGCATGACATCTCGGAAATCCTGGATGAACGCGGGATTGCTATCCGTGCCGGACTGCACTGCGCCCATCCCCTCCACAAGATCCTTGGGACCGGAGCGACCGCACGCGCCAGTTTCTACCTGTACAACCTCGATAGCGAGGTTGACGCCCTCAGTGAAGGCTTGGCCCAGGTCGAGACCGTGTTCCGTCGGATGATCGAACGCCCGGCCCGTTGACAACCCGCAGGCAAGAAAAACCGTGACCGACCAGAATCCGCTCTATCAGGACATCATCCTCGAGTATTACGAGTACCCCCGCAATCGCGGCCGGGTGGAGGATGCCGACGCCTTTTGCCAAGGCAACAATCCGTCCTGCGGTGACGACCTCACCGTCTCCCTGAAGATTGACCAAGCGACGATTGGGCCGGTCATGTGGGACGGCCATGCTTGCGCCATCGGTGAGGCGTCGGCCTCGATGATGACTGAGGCCGTGACCTCCCAATCACCCGAAGTGGCGCGTGCGTGGGTGAAATCCGTACGTGTGCTGATCACCGGACGCGATGATGCCGACGAGACCCTTGAACTGGGCGACATCGAGGCGCTGCGAGTGGTGCGCAAACGGCCCGCTCGCGTGAAATGTGCCCTCCTGGCGTGGGAAGCCTTTGACGAGGCACTTACACTCGCCGAAGCGGTCCATGCGCGCTCAAGAGAAACCGCCGACGCCTGAACGCGCTTCGTGCCATGAAGAGAGAACCGCAATGGTAGACACGATCCCCACGACCGAAGCCACTGATGCCGTTGTTCCGGGAGGCAAACTTGAACTGACCGTGGACAATGCACGCGAAGTCCTGAAGCAGGTTGATGACCCGGAGTTGGGTGTCAACGTCGTCGACTTGGGCCTGATCTACGAGATCCACGTTCGTGATGAGAAGAATGTCCAGGTCATCATGACCCTTACGACCCCGTTCTGTCCGGTCGGACCAAGCATCAAGCAGCAGATTTCGCAGGTCATCAGCCGAGACCTCGACGGCGTCGGCAAGGTTGATGTCCAATTCACTTTCAATCCACCATGGGACAAGGACATGATGTCCGAGGATGCGAAGGCCGAACTCGGCATCTTCTGATCCAATGTCTCACGGCTGCAACGCGAACCCGGCTGAGGCCTCAAGCCGGGGGGCACGGTGACCTGCCCCCACCCCCAAGCCCCTCCCCAAAAAGGGTGAGGGAGACGGATCCTGGAAATCCATGCCTGCCTACAGCGACATCGTGCTCGACCACTTCCAGAACCCTCGCAACCTTGGCGAGATCGAGAACGCCGATGCCGTCGCCGAGGTTGAGAACCCCGTCTGTGGGGATCGCGCCCGGGTCTCCTTGCGAATTAGCAATGGACGCATCGCCGAGGCGCGGTTCCTCGCCGAGGGGTGCCCGGCCGCCATCGCCGCCTCGTCAATGACCACGGTCCTCCTGACCGGGATGACTGTCAGCGAAGCCCTCGCCCTTCGCGATACCGACGTGGCAAAGGCACTCGGCGGCCTTCCACCCAATAAGGTGCATTGTTCCGTCCTCGCCGAGGAGGTCATCCAGGCCGCGCTTGTCGGATACGTTCCACCCGTGGCGACCGCGGTACCCTGATCCACATCCAGATGAAGATTGATCTCGCCTACGGGCGCACCGGCCTCACCGTTGACCTCCCCGACGACCGCACCACCATCGTCGAACCACGGTTCGTCCCCGGACTACCCGACGAAGCCGGTTCCCTGCGCGATGCCCTCAGGAACCCGATCGGTGCCCCACCACTCACCCAGTGGCTTCGTGGCGACGATACCGTCGGGATCTCGATCTGCGACATCACCAGACCGATGCCCTCGGCACGCGTCCTTCCGGTCCTGCTTGCCGAGATCGAACAGGTCGTGCCTCGCGACCGCATCACCATTTTCAATGGCACCGGCACCCACCGGGCCAACACCGAGGACGAGTTGCGCCGGATGGTCGGCGACCACGTCTTCGAGAACTACCGCATCGTGACCCACGACGCGCGTGACAACGCATCACTGATCGCAGTCGGTCACACGACGTCCGGCAACGAAGTCCTGTTGAATGCCGAGTTTGTGGCGTGCACGGCCAAGATCCTGACCGGGTTCATCGAACCGCACTTCTTCGCCGGCTTCTCCGGTGGGCCCAAAATGGTCATGCCCGCCCTCGCCGGCCTCCAGACCATCATGCGGAACCACGGCGCCCGCAACATCGGCGACCCGCGTGCAACCTGGGGCATCACCCACGGCAACCCCATCTGGGAAGAGATACGCGACAGCGCCCTCCTCACGCCCCGTGCATTCAACCTCAACGTCACCCTGAACAAGGTGCACGCCATCACCGCGGTCTTCGCCGGAGACCTCATGGCCTCGCACAAGGCGGGGTGCGCGTTCGTCCACGGCACCGCCATGCAGGCCGTCCTGCGTCCGTTCGACGTCGTCCTGACGACGAACAGCGGCTACCCGCTGGATCTCAACGTCTACCAGGCAATCAAGGGTGTCTCCGCCGCTGCCAGGGTATGCCGCGACGGCGGGACCATCATTGCCGCCGCCGAGTGTTGGGATGGCATCCCCGACCATGGCCAGTACCGCCAACTGCTTGAGCAAGGCGCGACACCTGACGCCATCCTCGACCGCATCACCGCACCCGACTTCCAGATGCCCGACCAGTGGCAGGCCCAGATCCAGGCCCTGATCCAGCGCCGGTGCGCGGTTCACCTGCACTCATCACTTCCGGATGAAATCGTGCGTCGCACCCACCTGACCCCGTGCCCGGATATCGAGACGACCGTACGTGGCCTGCTTGATCGCGCCGGCCCCGATGCAACCCTGTGCGTCCTCCCCCAAGGTCCCCAGACGATCCCGTATCTGGCGTAGGGCCGGGATGCCTATTTCCCACTGGTGCGGGGCGGAAGCAGGGGATTGGAGCATCTCCCCTCTGCCGTCGCAACAGCGTTGG